>JRYH01006768.1_pt1 | contig 10575 bp, 14 predicted proteins | sample 235351 | NCBI WGS metagenome assembly JRYH01 (sample SAMN03074221, study PRJNA261480) | activated sludge metagenome | biome: Wastewater Treatment Plant; feature: Wastewater; material: Activated sludge; isolation source: activated biomass of a wastewater treatment plant treating wastewater... ... | reverse complement strand
GACCGGGTGGATGCGCTGGTCTGGGCGCTGACCGACCTCATGCTGGACCCGGCGGCGAAATGGCGGCGGCCGCAGGTGCGAAGCCTGTGACGGCGTAGCGGGGGGCCGTCTGCCCCCCGCACCCCCCGAGAGTATTTCGACCACAGTGAAAGCAGGGGCGCCGGCCCCTGGTGGCTGAACGAGGAGAATTCGGATGGCATGGAACATCTTCCGGCGCGCCGAGGGCGTGGTGCCGGAGCAAAAGGCCTCGGCCACGGGGCGGGTGATCGCCTGGGGATCGTCGGGGCGCGTGGCCTGGTCGCCGCGCGATACGGTGAGCCTGACAAAGACGGGGTTTTCCGGCAATCCGGTCGGGTTCCGGGCGGTCAAGCTGATCGCCGAGGCGGCGGCGGCGCTGCCGCTCGTCTGTCAGGACCGCGAGCGGCGCTATGACCTGCATCCGGTGATCGACCTGATGCGGCGGCCCAATCCGGGGCAGGGGCGGGCCGAGCTGTTCGAGGCCCTCTATGGTCAGCTCTTGCTGAGCGGGAACGGCTATGTCGAGGCGGTGGGTGGCGCCGGGCTGCCGGTGGAACTGCATGTGCTGAGGTCCGACCGGATGTCTCTGGTGCCCGGTGCCGATGGCTGGCCTGTGGCCTATGACTATACCGTCGGCGGGCGCAGGCATCGTTTCGACATGGCGGGGCCGGCCGATCCGATCTGTCATATCAAGAGCTTTCACCCGCAGGACGACCATTACGGGCTGTCGCCGATGCAGGCGGCGGCGGTGGCGGTCGATGTGCATAACAGCGCATCGAGCTGGTCGAAGGCGCTTCTGGACAATGCCGCGCGGCCTTCGGGGGCGATCATCTACAAGGGGGCGGACGGGCAGGGCAGCCTGTCGCCCGATCAGTATGACCGGCTGGTGACCGAGATGGAGATGCATCATCAGGGCGCGCGCAATGCCGGGCGGCCGATGTTGCTGGAGGGCGGGCTCGACTGGAAGCCGATGGGGTTCAGCCCCTCGGATATGGAGTTCCAGAAGACAAAGGAGGCGGCGGCGCGCGAGATCGCGGTCGCCTTCGGAGTGCCGCCGATGCTGCTGGGCATTCCCGGCGACGCGACCTATGCGAATTATCAGGAGGCCAACCGGGCCTTCTATCGCCTGACGGTGCTGCCGCTGGCGACGCGGGTCACGGCGGCGGTGGCCTACTGGCTGTCTACCCATCTGGGCGAGGAGATCGAGCTGAAGCCCGATCTGGACCAGGTGCCGGCGCTGGCGGGCGAGCGCGACCAGCAATGGAAGCGCGTCGGCGAGGCGCTGTTCCTGACCGACGCGGAAAAACGCGCCATCCTTGGCCTGCCGCCGCTGCCGGGCGGGGCGTGAGCATGGCGGGTGCGGGGTCGCGTTACCTCAAGGAGCCGTTCGCCTGCACGCATGAGCATCGCTTCGAGGCGGTGGACCGGATCATGTCCCTTCAGTTCGAGACCGTCGAAAAGCGGCTGGAGCGGATCGAGGGGATGATCCTGGGCGTGGAAAAGCGGCTTTGGATGACGGTGTTCGGGGTCGTGGGTGTGATCCTGAGCCAGGCGGCGCAGTCGATCATCGAGTTCGGGCCGAAATGAGGATGAGCCAGATGATGAGTGAATACGGGCTGGAGACGAAGTACTGCCGGCTGGGCGAAGACATCCGGCTGACCGAGGGCAGCCGGATCGAGGGCTATGCGTCCTTCTTCGGCCTGACCGATCAGGGCGGCGATGTGGTGATGCCGGGGGCCTATGCGCGGTCGCTGACGCGTCTGAAGGCGGAGGGGCGCGCGGTCAGGATGCTATGGCAGCATGACGCGACGCAGCCCATCGGCGTCTGGGACGAGATCACCGAGGACGCGCGCGGCCTGAAGGTCAGGGGCCGTATCCTGACCGAGGTGGAGAAGGGCCGCGAGGCGGCGGCGCTGGTTGCGGCGGGAGCGATCGACGGGCTGTCGATCGGATATCGCACGGTGACGGCGGAGAAGAATGCGAAGGGCCAGCGGCTTCTTCGTGAGGTGGAGCTTTGGGAGGTGTCGCTTGTCACCTTCCCGATGCTTCCCGAGGCGCGGGTCGGGGCCAAGGGCGACAGCCCGGACGCCATGGACCTGCGCGAACTGGCGGCGCTGTTCGACGCGGCGCGGCGGGTGTTGGCGGGGCGCTAGGCGCCCCTTTCGACGCAACCCCTGACACGAGGTGATGGGTATGAAGACGACCGAGACGAAAGCTCGGGCCGGGGAAGGCGTGTCCGGCGCTCCGGCTGAGGAAGTTAAGTCCGCGCTTGCCGGTTTTCTGGGCGAGTTCAAGGGCTTTCAGGACGAGATGACATCGAAGCTGCAACAACAGGAAGAGCGACTGACCATGCTGGATCGCAAATCTACGACTGCCGGTTTTGCCCAGGGGCGCCCGGTGCTGTCCACCGCCGTTGACCTCGACGCGCCGCACAAGAAGGCGTTCGGCGCCTATCTGCGGTCGGGCGACGATGACGGGTTGCGCGGCCTTGTCCTTGAGGGCAAGGCGCTGAACACGCAGGTCAACGCCGATGGCGGGTTCCTCGTCGATCCCGAGACCTCGGACCGCATTCGCGGCGTTCTGAAATCCACCGCCTCGATCCGCGCCATCGCCAATGTCGTGCAGGTGGAGGCGACCTCGTTCGACGTGCTGGTCGATCACACCGACCTTGGTTCCGGCTGGGCGACGGAGACCGGCACGCTGAGCGAGACCGGCACGCCGCAGATCGACCGCATCTCCATCCCGCTGCATGAGCTGTCGGCGATGCCGAAAGCCTCGCAGCGGCTGCTGGACGACAGCGCCTTCGACGTCGAGGGCTGGCTGGCCGAGCGCATCGCCGACAGGTTCGCCCGCGCGGAATCGCAGGCCTTCGTGTCGGGCGACGGGATCGACAAGCCGAAGGGCTTCCTGAGCCACACGGCGGTGGACAATGGCGTCTGGGCCTGGGGCTCGCTCGGCTATGTGCCGACCGGTGCGGATGGCGATTTCGCGCCCACCAATGCCTCGGATTCGATCATCGACCTGGTCTATGCGCTGGACGCCGAATACCGCGCCAACGCGACCTTCGTGATGAATTCCAAGACCGCGGGCGCGGTGCGCAAGATGAAGGATGCCGATGGCCGCTTCCTGTGGTCCGACGGCCTGGCCGCGGGGGAGCCGGCGCGCCTGATGGGCTATCCGGTCCTGATCTCGGAGGACATGCCGGATATCGCCTCGGGCGCCTTCGCGGTCGCCTTCGGGGATTTCCACAACGGCTATACGGTCGCCGAACGCCCCGACATGCGGGTGCTGCGCGATCCGTTCTCGGCCAAGCCGCATGTCCTGTTCTACGCCTCCAAGCGCGTGGGCGGCGATGTGAGCGACTTTGCCGCGATCAAGCTTCTGAAGTTCGCCATCGCCTGAGGTGGCGAGCCGGCCGGGGGCCTTCGCGGGTCCCCGGCCGTTCGGGCGCGGGTCGCCGGTTTTTCCCCCGTATTGTCTAGCTGCTCCCTCCGTCCGAGCAATGCGGGCAGACCCGCGCCCGTTTCCTTGCCGGACCGGGGGCGCGAGAATTTCGGAGATATTCCCATGATGCTGAGCGAAGTTCTGGCGGTGCCGCAGGCCGCCTTGCCGGTGGCGGCGTTCAAGGACCATCTGCGGCTTGGCACCGGGTTCGCCGATGACGGCGTGCAGGACGCGCTGGCCGAAAGCTATCTTCGCGCGGCGATGGCCGCGATCGAGGGGCGGATCGGCAAGGCGCTGATCGCGCGGGATTTCCTGCTGGCGCTGGAGCGCTGGCGCTGGCCGGACAGCCAGGCGCTGCCGCTGGCGCCGGTGACGGGGGTGGTCTCTCTCACGGTCTATGACCGCGACGGGGTGGCGGACCTGATCGACCCGGCGCGCTACCGGCTGGTGAAGGACATGCACCGGCCGCGCCTTGTGGCTGCGGGGGCGCTTTTGCCCGGCATCGCCAGCGGCGGGCGGGCCGAGATCGTGTTTTCGGCCGGGTTCGGCCCGGCCTGGACCGATCTGCCGGGCGATCTGGCGCAGGCGGTGTTCCTGCTGGCGGCATCCTACCACGAGGTGCGCCATGAACAGGGCGAGGGCGCGGCGATGCCCTTTGGCGTGACGGCGCTGATCGAACGCTGGCGCACGGTGCGTGTCCTTGGCGGGGGCGCATCATGAGGGCGCCGCATCTGAACCGCAAGCTGGTGCTGGAAGAGGCGCAGCGCGTGGCCGATGGCGCGGGCGGCTTTGCGCTGACATGGGTGGCGATGGGCGCGCTTTGGGCCGCCGTCGATGCCGGAACCGGGCGCGAGCGGGCCGGCGAATTCGCGACGCTGTCGCAGGTTACCTACCGCATCACCGTGCGCGGCGCGCCGCAGGGCGCGCCGTCGCGGCCGAAGCCGGAACAGCGGTTCCGCGACGGCGCGCGGATCTTCCGCATCACGGCCGTGACCGAGGCGGATGAGGCGGGCCGCTATCTGGTCTGCTACGCGCAGGAGGAGGTCCTGGCATGAGCTATGGTGTCGGCGCCGCGCTTCAGGCGGCGGTCTATCAGCGGCTGGCGGGGGACGGGGCGCTGGATGCGCTGGTTTCCGGCGCGATCCACGATTCGATCCCGCCGGGGACGGTGACTGGGACCTTTGTCTCGCTTGGCCCCGAGGATGCGCGCGATGCCTCCGACCAGGTCGGGCGCGGAGCGCTGCATGATTTCACCGTCTCGGTCGTCACCGATCAGGCGGGGTTCCAGCAGGCCAAGGCAGTCGCGGCGGCGGTGTCGGACGCGCTGACCGGGGCGAACCTGCCGCTGTCGCGGGGCCGCCTGGTCGGTCTGTGGTTCCTGTCGGCGCGCGCAAGGCGGGTCGAGAAGGCGGATGTGCGCCGGATCGACCTGATCTTTCGGGCGCGGGTCGAGGATTAGAGCGATCAAATCGCTTTCACAAATCGAACAATAGCTGGCAAATCACGGCATGAAATCTGCCGTTCGGTTTCACATATCGGAGAACTCTCATGGGCGCCCAGAACGGCAAGGACCTTCTTGTCAAGCTCGACCTCACCGGGGGCGGGCAATTCACCACCATCGCGGGGCTGCGCGCGACGCGGATCAGCTTCAACGCCGAGACGGTCGATGTGACCAGCCTTGAAAGCCAGGGCGGCTGGCGCGAGCTTCTGGGTGGGGCGGGGGTGCGCTCGGCCGCGATCTCGGGCTCGGGGGTGTTCCGCGATGCGGATACGGACGAGCGCGCGCGGCAGATCTTCTTCGAAGGGCTCACGCCGGATTTCCAGGTGATCGTCCCCGATTTCGGCATCATCGAGGGACCGTTTCAGGTCACCGCGATCGAATATGCGGGCACCCATAACGGCGAGGCGACCTATGATCTGTCGCTTGCGAGTGCCGGGGTGCTCGGGTTCCAGGCGCTGTGAGTGCCATGGCCAATCCGTGGCGGGGCGAGGTCGCGCTGGAGATCGACGGCGAGCGCCGGGTGCTGAAGCTGACGCTCGGCGCGCTTGCCGGGCTTGAGCAGGAGCTTGGCGCGGGATCGCGGGTCGATCTGGTGCAGCGGTTCGAATCCGGGGCGTTTTCGGCGCGCGACGTGCTCGGGCTGCTGGCGGCCGGGTTGCGGGGCGGGGGGCACGAGATGGACGCGGCGGATCTGGGCCGCGCCGAGGTCGCGGGCGGGCCGCTCGGTGCCGCGCGGGCGGCGGCCGAGCTTCTGACGCGGGCCTTTGTCCTGCCGGAACAGGCCGCGGGGGATGCAGCGCATGCCGGCGAAGGGCTTTGACTGGCCGGTGCTCATGCGGGCGGGGATGCAGGGGCTCGGGCTTGCGCCGGGCGCGTTCTGGGCGCTGACGCCTGCGGAACTGCGGCTGATGCTGGGCCATGAAGGCGGCGCTGCGCCGCTGTCGCGGGCCGGGCTCGATGCGCTGGTCGCGGCCTATCCGGACCGGGCGAAAGGAGAGAGCGATGAGTGAAGGGGATGCGATCGGCGACCTTGCCCAGCAGGGCGGGGCGCTGGAGGACTCGCTTGGCGCGGCGGCGGCCATGGCGGCGGGGTTCGATGCCGAACTCAAGCGCATGCGCGAGTCGATGGCGGCCACGGGGCGCGATGCGCTGGTGCTGGAACATGGCCTGTCGCGCGGCCTGCGGCGCGCCTTTGACGGGCTGGTGTTCGACGGGCTGAAGCTTTCGGATGCGCTTGAAACGGTCGCGCGGTCGCTGGTCAGCACGACCTATTCGGCGGCGATGAAGCCGGTCACGGACCATGTGGGAAGCATGATCTCGCGCGGCGTGAACGGGATCATCGAAGGGCTCATGCCCTTTGCCGACGGGGCCGCCTTCAGCCAGGCGCGGGTGATGCCCTTTGCCGATGGCGGGGTGGTGAGCGGGCCGGTCAGCTTTGCCATGCGCGGCGGGCGCGGGTTGATGGGCGAGGCGGGGCCGGAGGCGATCATGCCGCTGGCACGCGGCACCGACGGCAAGCTCGGGGTGCGGAGCACGGGCAGGGGCGGCGGCACGGTGAACGTGACCATGAACATCACCACACCCGATGTTCAGGGATTCCGGCGCAGCCAGAGCCAGATCGCGGCGCAGATGAACCGGGTGCTCGGACACGGCAGCCGCAACCGCTGAGGGGAAGGAAGGACAGGACGCGATGAGTTTTCACGAGGTGAGATTTCCGGCCAATCTGAGTTTCGGCTCGGTCGGGGGGCCGGAGCGGCGCACCGATGTGGTGACGCTGGCCAACGGTTTCGAGGAACGCAACACGCCCTGGGCGCATTCACGGCGGCGATACGATGCGGGGCTCGGCATGCGCAGCCTTGACGACGTGGAGTTGCTGATCGCGTTTTTCGAGGCGCGGCGCGGCCAGATGTACGGATTCCGCTGGAAGGACTGGTCGGATTACAAATCCGCGCGCCCCTCGGCCGAGCCGGATTTCGGTGACCAGGTGATCGCGGTCGGGGACGGCAGCACCCGGAGTTTCCAGCTGATCAAGACCTATCGCTCGGGCAGCTTCAGCTATGCCCGCCCGATCCACAAGCCGGTCGCCGGAACGGTGCGGATCGGGGTGGAGCAGGACGAGATGCGCGAGGCGGTGGATTTCGACATCGACCTTGCGAGCGGCATCGTCACCTTTCGCCATCCGCCCGCCGAAACCATGGAGATCACGGCAGGCTATGAATTCGACGTGCCGGTGCGGTTCGACACCGACCGGATCCAGACCAGCGTGGCAAGTTTCCAGGCCGGCGAGGTTCCTTCGGTCCCGGTGGTGGAGGTGCGGGTCTGATGGCGGGGATGGACCAGCGTTTCCAGGATCATGTCGCGGGCGGGCTGACGACGCTTTGCCGCTGCTGGGCGGTGACACGTCGCGACGGGGTGCGGTTCGGGTTCACCGACCACGATCGCGACCTTGGCTTTGACGGCATCCGCTTTCGGGCCGAGAGCGGGCTTTCGGCCATGGCGCTGCAGCAGGGAACCGGGCTTTCGGTCGATAACAGCGAGGCGATCGGGGCGCTTAGCGATGCGGCGATCACCGAAGCGGATATCGAGGCGGGACGGTTCGACGAGGCGGAGGTGCGCGCCTGGCTGGTGAACTGGGCCGATCCTGCGGTCCGGGTGTTGCAATTCCGAGGGACGCTGGGGGAGATCGTGCGGTCGGGCGGCGCCTTCACGGCCGAACTCAGGGGGCTCAGCGAGGCACTGAACCAGCCGGTCGGGCTGATCTATCACGCGCGCTGTTCGGCGGTGCTGGGCGACGGGCGTTGCGGGTTCGATCTGTCGCAGCCGGGCTATGCCGAGGAGCGCCCTGTGGAGATGGTCCAGGAGGGCCGGGTGTTCCGCTTCGCCGCCATGCCGGGCTTCGAGGACCGCTGGTTCGAGAAGGGGCGGCTGGTGGTGCTGGACGGTGTCGCCAAGGGGCTGGTCGGGTCGATCAAGAATGACCGGGCCACCGGCGGCGGGGGCAGGGAGGTGGAGCTTTGGCAGAACCTTGGCGCCGCTCCGGCCCCGGGTGACATGGTGCGGATCGAGGCCGGGTGTGACCGGCGGGCGGAGACATGTCGGTTAAAATTCAACAATTTCCTGAACTTCCGTGGCTTTCCTCATATTCCGGGTGAGGATTGGGTGATGTCCTATCCGGTCAGCTCCGCCCGCAACGATGGCGGGAGCCTTTCGGGATGAGCAGAGCGAATGAGCGCGCCGTTGCCGTCGCGCGGGGCTGGATCGGCACGCCTTATCGGCATCAGGCGGCGGTGCAGGGGGCCGGGACGGATTGCCTTGGCCTCTTGCGCGGTGTCTGGCGCGCGGTTTACGGCGCCGAGCCGGAAGAGGTCCCTCCCTATACCGAGGACTGGAGCGAGCCGGGCGGCGAGGAGCGGTTGTGGGCGGCGGCGCTGCGCCACCTGATCCCGGTCGCGCCGGGGGCCGCGCTGGCGCCGGGGCAGGTCCTGTTGTTCCGCATGCGCGATGGCGCGGTGGCGAAGCATCTGGGGCTGGTCGGGCGGGTCGGGTCCGCGCCCACATTCATTCACGCCTATAGCGGGCATTCGGTCGTTGAAAGCCCGCTGTCGGCGCCCTGGTTGCGGCGTGTCGTCGCCCGTTTTGACTTTCCCTGAAGGAGCCTGAGCATGGCGACCATTGTCCTTTCCGCTGTCGGTGCCTCGGTTGGTGCGGGGTTCGGCGGCTCGGTCCTTGGCCTCTCCGGCGCGGTGATCGGCCGTGCCGTGGGCGCGACCATCGGCCGGGTCATCGATCAGCGTCTGATGGGTGGCGGCTCGCGCGCGGTGGAGACGGGCAAGGTCGACCGCTTTCGCCTGAGCGGCGCCAGCGAGGGTGCGCCCATCGGGCAGGTCTGGGGCCGGATGCGGGTTGCCGGCCAGATCATCTGGGCGTCGCGTTTTCTGGACAGCACCACGGTCAGCGGCGGTGGTGGCAAGGGGGCGCCGAAACAGCCCAAGGTCACTGAGCACAGCTATTCGGTCAGCCTTGCCATCGCGCTTTGCGAAGGCGAGATCGCGCGGGTCGGGCGGGTCTGGGCCGACGGGACCGAAATATCGCTGAGCGATGTGTCTATGCGCGTCTATACGGGCGCGGCGGATCAGCTTCCCGATCCGAAGATCGAGGCGGTCGAGGGGGCGGGGATGGCGCCTGCCTATCGCGGCCTTGCCTATGTGGTTTTCGAGGACCTGCCGCTTGGCCCCTATGGCAACCGGGTGCCGCAGTTCAGCTTCGAGGTGTTCCGCCCGGCGCAGGGGCCGGGGATCGGCGATGTGCCGGACCTGAGCCATGCCATCGCGGGGGTGGCGCTGATCCCCGGCACGGGGGAATACGCGCTCGCGACGACGCCGGTGCATTATGCCGAAGGGTTGGGCCGCAACATCTCCGCCAATGTCCACACGCCCGGAACGGCGACCGACCTGACGGTGTCGCTGAACGCCTTGGGTGAGGAATTGCCGGGCTGTGGTTCCGTTTCGATCGTGGTGTCGTGGTTCGGGGACGATCTGCGCTGTGGGCAGTGCAGCATCGCGCCGAAGGTGGAGAATACCGCCTTTGACGGGGTCGGGATGCCGTGGCGCTCGGGCGGGATCGGCCGCGCGGAGGCGGCCATGGTCGCGCGGGACAATGGGCGGCCGGTTTACGGCGGCACCCCGGCCGATGCGGCCATTGTCGAGGCATTGCAGGCGGTCAGGCAGCGCGGCAAGGCGGCGGTATTCTACCCCTTCATCCTGATGGAGCAACTGGCGGGCAATGGTCTGACCGATCCGTGGAGCGGGTCGCCGGATCAGCCGGTCCTGCCCTGGCGCGGGCGGATCACGCTGTCGGTGGCGCCGGGGCAGGCGGGCAGCCCGGAAGGCACCGCGCAGGCAGACGCCGAGGTCGCCGCGTTTTTCGGGACGGCGCAGGCAGCCGATTTTTCCATCGCCGGGGGCATCGTCAGCTATTCCGGCCCGGCGGAGTGGTCCTATCGCCGCTTCATCCTGCACAACGCCCATCTTTGCGCGCTGGCGGGCGGCGTGGACGCCTTCTGCATCGGCTCGGAAATGCGCGGGCTGACACAGATCCGCGGTGCGGGGGGCGGGTTTCCCGCCGTTCAGGCGCTGCGCGTGCTGGCCGCCGATGTGCGCGCGATCCTCGGCCCCTCGGTCAAGATCGGCTATGCGGCGGACTGGTCCGAATATGCCGGGATGCAAGGCGCGGCGGGGGAGTTCCTGTATCATCTCGATCCGCTCTGGTCCGACCCCGAGATCGACTTCATCGGCATCGACAATTACATGCCGCTGTCCGACTGGCGCGACGGGACCGACCATGCCGATGCGGGTTGGGGCTCGATCTATGACCTCGACTACCTGAAGGCGAATATCGCCGGGGGCGAGGGGTTCGACTGGTATTATGCCAGCGCGCAGGAGCGCGAAGCCCAGATCCGCACGCCGATCACCGATGGTGCCTATGGCGATGACTGGGTCTGGCGGATCAAGGACATACGGTCCTGGTGGGAAAACCCGCATCACGACCGGCCCGGTGGCGTGAAGGGCGCGCAGACGGCCTGGGTGCCGGGGTCGAAGCCGATCTGGTTCACC
>JRYH01006571.1_pt1 | contig 10578 bp, 7 predicted proteins | sample 235351 | NCBI WGS metagenome assembly JRYH01 (sample SAMN03074221, study PRJNA261480) | activated sludge metagenome | biome: Wastewater Treatment Plant; feature: Wastewater; material: Activated sludge; isolation source: activated biomass of a wastewater treatment plant treating wastewater... ... | reverse complement strand
CGCCCCTGATCGGCCACCAGCAGGCCGAGCAGGGCGCTGTCGTAAATCAGCACGAAGAACAGCCACAGGCCGATCGCCAGTCCGGCAGCCGTCGCCCGTTCACGCACCAGGGTGCTCGCCAGGCAGCCGAGCGCGATGAATGCCGCGCCGAGCAGAATCGACGTTCCCATCATGGCCAGCCAGGCCGCCCAGGTCCCGGCGGCGATCCCGTGCTGCAGGCCGAGCGCAACCCCGGCGGCGCCGTAGCCGATCAGCGTGGCCACGGCCAGGATGACCATCTGGCCGAGGCTCTTGCCGACGACCACCTGCCAGCGCGCGAGCGGGTACGACAGGAGCAGCATCAGGGTGCCGCGCTCGTGTTCGCCGACGATCGCATCGAACGACAGCAGCAGGGCGATCAGCGGTACCAGGAAAATCGTCAGGCTGGCGAGGCTCACCACCGTGACTGCCAGCGGATCGGCCTTGACCGTGCCTACCGGCGCGCTGCCCAGCAGCGCCAGCGACAGGGCGAGCGTCGCCATCAGCACGGTCGTGGCCAGCACCCAGCGGTTGCGCAGGCCGATCCGGATTTCCTGTGTGGCCAGGGTGATCACATGCGACAGCGCACCGGGGCGCGCACGATCGCGCGTATCGACCGAAGACGGTGCCGATACGCCTGCTGTCGGGTTTGCCAGGGTGCGTACGGACGTGTTCATGCCTCGACCTGCTCGCCGGCGATGAGCCGGTCATAGAGTTGCTGCAGTCCCGGCGTGTCCGTCTCGATGTCCTCGACGAGTTCGCCCGCCCCCGCCAGTGCGCGCAGAACCGGCATCTTCCCGTCCTGGCTCGTCTGCACTGTCAGCTCCGTCGCGCCGCGCTCGATGCAGTGTGCGGCGGCCGGCAACAGCGCAAGCACCCGGTCGCCGGCGCCGGCCTGCACGCGCAGGCGGATCCGGGCCTCGGCGGCGGCCCGACGGCGCAATTCCGGCAGCGTGCCGGCGGTGAGCAAGCGGCCGCGGTGCACGATCGCCACCCGGTCGACCCGGTCCTGGACTTCGGCCAGGGCGTGTGTCGAGACGAGAACCGTGGCGCCGCCCGCACGCAGGGCATCGATCGTGCGGTAGACATCGCTGCGCGAAGCCGGGTCGAGCCCGCTCGTCGGCTCGTCGAAAAGCAGCAGGCGCGGCGCACCGATCAGCGCCTGCGCAATCCCCAGGCGCTGGCGCATGCCCTTGGAATACGTGCCGACGCGGCGCCGTGCGGCATGCGCAATGCCGACGCGCTCGAGCAGGGCGGGATTGTCGCGCACGGGTGCGCCCTTGAGCCGCGCATAGAAGGCCATCAGTTCGATCGCCGTCATCGCCCCGTGAAAGGCGACGCTCTCGGGCAGAAAGCCGATCGTGCGCCGGGCCTCGGCGCCGCGTGAACCGGCCGGATCGAAGCCGGCCACCCGGACGCTGCCGGCGTCGGGCCGGATTGCGCCCAGCAGCAGCTTGATCAGGGTCGTCTTGCCGGCTCCGTTGTGTCCGACCAGTGCCGTGACTTCGCCGGCCTGCAGCACGAGCGACACATCTTCGACCGCGACCAGTTCACCGTAGCGACGGTGCACCGCATCCCATTGCGCAACCATCGTCATCGCTGCTCCACCGGCATTGCCGCCGGCTGCATCAGTGGCGCGCTGTCGATGACGCCGCCGGGGTACAGCGCCGGAAAGCGTGCCTGTGCCCAGCGCACCATCTGCACCGCCGGACTGTTGACCAGTGCCCGGGCGGCCGGCAGGGTCCAGAGAATCTCGTCCATCACGTCGTTCGGCCGGTACGGTCGATCGGCGATGCCGTCGCCGTCGAGATCGAAAGCCGGGTTGTCGCTCCAGTAATTGCCACGCCCTTCATGCGCCCAGTCGAGCAGTGTGGTGCCGACGTACTTGATCTGCGTGCGGTTGGCGATGAACGCATTGCCGGTCATCGTGTTGCCGGCCGAACCGGCCGTGAAATGGATGCCGATCGGACAGCCCTCGAACCAGTTGTCCTCGATCCGGTTGTCATTGGCCGCGTAGATGAACGCGCATTTCTCGCGTCCGCGGCGCACGACATTGCCGCTGACCACCGAACGGTTGGTCGAATTGAGCATCAGGCCGTGATCGCGATCGTCGTCGGAGACGTTGTCGCGGATTTCGAGACGGTCGGAATACATGATCGCCCAGCCGACGTGGTTGCCGCGCGAGCGGTTGCCGATCACCCGGCTGTCGTGCGTGTACATGTAGTGGATGGCAAAGCGCAGTTCCTCGAAGCGGTTGTCGGCGAACAGATTGTCCGAACTGGTCTTGACGTAAATCCCGTCGCGGCCGTAGCGGAACGTGTTGCCCGTGACCTGCGTGCCCGGTGCGTTCCAGATCGACACGCCATTGCCGGCTTCGGCCAGGCGCAGGTCACGCCGGCCGTCGATCCGGTTGTCCGCGATGAGCGAACCAGCGGCGCCGTGCACGTAGACGCCGAAGAGATTGTCGAGCAGCCGATTGGCCCGGACCTGCGCGCCGCGTGCGCTTTGCTCGAGCAGGATGGCCGAATCCATCGCCGGCACGTCGCGCCCCGAACCGGTGATCTCCAGCGCCTCGATGTGCACGCCGGGCGCACGCACGGTGACGACGCTGCCGGTGCCCGGGCCGGCGAGAACCGCGCCCGGCGTGCCCAGCAGCGACAACGGCCGTTCGATCCGGATCGGACCATCGTGCCGGCCGGGCAGCAGGCGCAGGACGGCACCGGCGGGCAGGGCATCGATGCGCGCCTGCAACGGCTCATCGGGCCGAACCGTGTATTCGGGCCCGGCGGCGCCGTCGTCCGGACGGGCCACGCCCGGCACGGCCGCCAGGACGATCGCCAGGATCGCGGCGGCCGGGCGCAGGAACGAACGGAAACGCGCAATCGTCATGGCCGTGCCTGTCACCAGTGCTGCGTGCCCGGAACGTGCGAAGCCATCGGCTGCGCCGTTCTCACGCCTTGCGCGGCTCGACCAGCATGCGCCCCTTCATCTCCATGTGCAGCGCATGGCAGAACCACTGGCAGTAGTACCAGTAGACCCCGGGCCGATCGGCCTTGAACGTGACCGAAGCGGTCGCCATCGGACCGACTTCCATCGCGATGCCGTAATTGACGATCGTGAAGCCGTGCGTCAGATCCTGGATCTGGTCGCGGTTGGTCACGTAGACCGTCACCTCGTCACCCTGGCGCACGGTGAAATCAGTCATGCTGAAGGTCGGCGCGACCGAAAACATGTAGACGCGCACCTTGTTGCCGTCGCGGATGACCTTCGAGTCGGTATCGAGATCGACGCCGTCGGCCTTTGCCTGGCGGCGCGCATCCTCCCACATCGGATCGTCGCGCTTCCAGATGTCGATCGGGTTGACCTTCGAGCGGTGCACGATGGTTGCGTCGTGCGGCTCGGCGAAGCTCGGCCCGTCGTGCACAACGACCATCCGGTCGCCCGAGATGTCGATCAGCTGGTCGCATTCGGCCTTCAGCGGCCCGACGTTCAGGAAGCGGTCCTTGGAGAACTTGTTCAGCGAGATCAGCCACTTGCCGTCGGCCTCCTTCGTCTGACCCATCGACGTATGGTTGTGTCCGGGCTGATAGTGGACGTCGAGTTTCTCCAGGATCGGGTCGGCCTTCTTGCCGTTGAACTGGTCGATCGCCTTCTGGATGTTCCACTTGCAGATCTGGCTGTCGATGAACAGGGTCGTGTAGGCATTCCCACGTCCGTCGAAAGCGGTGTGCAGGGGGCCCAGACCGAGTTCCGGCTCGGCGACGACGGTGTCGCGCGGCTGGATCCTGTCATCGAAGAGATCGTCGAAGCGGCGCACGTCGAACACGGTCACGGTCGGGGACAGCTTGCCGTTGGCCACGACGTGAATGCCGTCCGGCGCGGTATTGATGCCGTGCGGGCTGTTCGGCACCGGGATGTAGCGCGTGAACTTCGAGCCCTTGCGGCCATCGAGCACCGGCACGCCGCCGATGGTCTCGTATTCGCCCTTCGCGACGGCTTCCTCGATGCGCTTCAGGTTGAATACCGTCACCCAGTCCTGCTCGGCGGCGGTACTCTCGGCCAGCGTCACGCCTTCCTCCGAGTTGTAGCTGGTGGCGAACGCATACTTGCCCTGGTAATCGCAATCGACGTTGTCCAGGTTGCCGTTGACGATGACCTGCCAGGCGATCTTCATCGTTTCGCCGTCGACGGCCGTGAAGACGTAGCGGTATTCCTTCGGGTCGTCGAGGTGGCGGCCGTCATTGGGGATCGGCACACCGTCCTCGCCGTTGCAGAACACGTAGCCGGTCTTCGGATACTTCTGCACGCGCAGGCCGTGCACCGTGTGCTGGTTCGGCAGTTCGATGATCTTGTCGCACTTCATCACGTCGCAGCGCACGCGCGCCACGCGCGTATTGGCCTTGTCGTTCATGTACAGATAGCGCCCGTCGTAGGTGCCGTCGGTGAACGACATGTGTGGGTGGTGCAGATCACCGTTCAGGTAGGTGCCGCCCTTGTCGGCGAGGTATTTCCTTGTTTCGGGCGTCAGTCCTTCGGTGAGGATCTTCAGGCTTTCGTTGGTCTGTCCCCAGCCGGTGGCGCTGCAGCGGTTGAAAACCGGCACACGCATCAGTTCGCGCATCGAGGGCAGACCAACGATGCGCATTTCTCCGCTCTGGCCGCCGGAGAAGAACACGTAGTACTCGTCGAGTTCACCCGGTCCAACATGGGTTTTGGCAATGGCGGCGGCCACCGCCGAAGCAGCCGAGGAAGCCGGTGCCGCCTGGGCCGACGCAATGGGCGAGAGCGCCAGCGCCGAACCGGTCGATCCTGCGGATCCCGTTACCGCGCTTTTCACGCCGTAGCCACCCAGCAGGCCGGCTCCGGCGGCAACGGCGGCGGCTTTTGCACCACCGCCCAGCAGGGCACGCCGATCGGGACGGGAGACCGAGGCCGGGTTCTCCCCGGCCGGGTCGGCCGTGCCTCGTTCGCCGTTTGCGTCTTCCTTGTTCATCTTTTGCGGTTCCATCAGTTGCTCTCCTGTGACAGTGAGATCGGCGGTGAACAGGTGCAGCAATCCGTCCGGTGAGCAGCCGCCCGAGCGCCCCCTGCTGGAGACGGACAGGGCGGCCGTGGCCGATTGCTTCACGCGTTCTGTGGCAGCGCCACATGTTTCTCCCGCTTGAGCCGGCGCTGCACGCGCACCGGGCATTTGTAGTCATGGCGATAAAGGACCTGACAATGCAGGCACGAGATGCACTCGTTCGGATTGATGTGCCCTTCCGGGTGAATGGCCTCGACCGGACACTCGCGGAAGCAGCGCATGCACGGATTGCCGCATTGGCGATAGCGCTTGAGCCAGTCGAACATGCGCATGCGCCCGGGAATCGCCAGCGCCGCCCCGAGCGGGCACAGATAGCGGCAGAAGAAGCGCTCGACGAACAGGCCGGCGCCGAGCAGCGCAAGCGCAAAGGCGACGAACCACCACTCGCGCATGAAGCGCAGCACGATCGCCGTCTTGAACGGTTCGATCTCGGCGAAACGCTCGGCCCAGGCCAGCGAGCCCAGCGAGATGCCGAACAGGCCGAGGAAAATGATGTACTTGAATGGCCACAGCCGCTCGTGCACCGCCCAGGGGATCTTCAGTTGCGGCACTTTCAGCAGTCGCGCCGCCCGGTTGGTCAGCTCCTGCAGCGCGCCGAACGGGCACAGCCAGCCGCAGAAGGGGCCACGCCCCCAGAACAGCAGGGCCGCCGCCACCGAGCACCAGAGCACGAAAATCAGCGGGTCGACGAGAAACTGTGACCACTGGAAACGGCTGCGCAGCGCATCGGCGAACGTGAGCACGTTGACGACCGACAGTTGCGCCGAAGCCACCCAGCCGAGCCAGAAGAGCGTCACCAGCAGATAGGTGAGACGGATCCGGTTGAACAGGCGCTCGCGCGCCACCAGCAGGTCCTGGAAGAAGAAGATGAATGTCAGCACCGCCAGCATCGCGCCCAGCATCGCCAGCGAGGCGGTCTTGCTGCGCCAGATGCGCATCCACAAGGGCTCGTGCGCTTCGTCCAGCCACCCGCCCACGTCCGGGAAGGATGCGGCCGTGTCCTCGCGGGTAGCGACTTCCGCAGGTGCTGCGTCGGCGGCCCCGGCATCTGCGGGCGACACTGCAGCCCTGGAGGGAGCATCGGCCGGACTGGCCGATGAGGGTTCGGCGGCAGAGGGAGCACCGGCTGCTGCTGCGGCATCCGCTGGAGCGGTACCCGCGCCCGCAGCAGGAGCGGCGGTCGAATCTGTCGTCGCAGAGGCGGCGGGGGCTGCCCGGGTGTACGGTTCGGGCAGTTCATAGTCGAGGCTGAACGAGACAAAGGCTTTTTCGAGCGCGCCGACGGCACGCTGCACGAGCAATTGCAGCCGCCACGGTGCGGCCGGATCGAATTCGACTTCGGGCGGAATCGCGAAGACGCCGATTTCCTTCAGGTCCGGTGCCCCGACTGCGCGCAGATCGCCTACGCGCCGATGCAGATAGTCGCGAAAGCGGATGGTTTCGGCGCCCTGGAGCAGTTCGATGCGATCGAAGATGCCGCCGCGCACATAGCCTGAACCCTTGAATGAATACAGCCCGTCGCCGGCAATCAGGATGGCCGGCTGACCCGGGGTCAGCACGTGCTCGACGTTGCCGAATTCGGCATCGCCCAGCAGGCTGCGGCCGATGGCCGGTTGGGAGACCAGCGCGGCATACAGATCGATGAAGGTTTCGTCGCTTTCACCGGGTTCGGGGCGATCGGCTGCGCGCTGGTCGCCGGAATCGACGAATGCCCGGTTGACCTCGCCGATCGTCAGATGCAGGTGCCGGACGGCGCCGCTCGCGAGCAACGTCTGCCAGTCGACGACGTCCCCGGCCTGCGGATCGACCACGCGCGCATCGGCCACAGTGGCTACGCCTGCGCCGAGTTGCAGCGCGCGTGCGATCCGGGCGGCCGAGCGCACGAGGCTCTCACCCATCACGAGCACGGTGACCGTCGCGCCGCTGACGATCGGTGCCTGGGGAGGACCGCTACGCGTGGCGGCCGCGCGCAGCGGATTGAAACCGATGAAGTGAGCGAGATAATCGATAACGCGCTTTTCCGGAATGCCGATCAGCACGATCGGTTCGCTGTGCGCGACCAGTTTCGCGCCCGTGATCGTGCCTTCGGTGTCCAGCCCGACCACGATGTGGATGGGCTTGCCCGAGTACCCGGTGGCATCGACCTGTTGCGAGTTGAGGAAAGCGTAACCGAGCAGTTCTTCGCCACGGAACACCGGCGCCACGACCGGATCCCTGCGTACCGGACCGAAGCGGTCGGCCCCCGGCACGATCTCGGACGGATCCAGTCTGGTGAGGAAGGATTCCAGCTGGGCGTGCACAGGCGGAGCGTCGGCACCGACTGTCGCGATCTGCGCCGCCGGCCCGCCGTCAACCCCCAGCGCAAGGAGCAGGGCAAACGTCAGCGTCGCAAGAAACCGGATCATGTGGGACTCGAGGATGGACACGCTGGATTTCGGACAGGGATGGCAGGGACCATTTCAAGCGGGAGCGCGACCATCCGGTTTGCGCGGCATCAAGGAGTTGTCCGGTCCGGTTTGCGCCTGGTCAAACGAACGGCCCGGGCCTTCACCGGTCTGTTGCCGGTACCCGCGAGAACGACCCGCGGGGCAGAACCCGGGAGGCTGGGGAGTGGGTCGCCCGGGCACGCTCATGCTGCTGGTGATGGCGGTACTGTTCGAACCCGTACCCTGCGTCGACGATGCCATAGGCCGCAGTGGATGATTTTGCGTCGGCGACTCCGGCCACCCCGAGGCCGGCCCGCAGGAATATCGGGAGCAGACGGTTTTTCATCGCCGGCTCGCAGCCGACCGGATGAAAAAGCGCCCGTTCGGGACGCAGGATCAATCAGGCGACGGGTTTCCGCGACTTTGCAGCACCATCCGGTCGGCTTCGATTTTCAGATCGAAGTGGCGCAGGAACGACTGGCCGAGCAGGGCATTTTCGGGTGCACCCATCTGCACGCCGACCGTCACGCTGGTTTCATTGTAAATGAGCGGGCCTGCCCGGACCGGGACCGAGTGGACCAGCCAGCCGCTGCGCTGGCCCGCAGCCGTGCCCAGCGTGATCCGGTTGCCGCGCGGCAGACCGGCCGACGCTGCCAGTTGCTCGCTGATCGCCACCGTACTGGCGCCGGTGTCGATCAGGAATCGCGCCGGTTGATGATTGACTTCGCCGGACACGTAGAAGTGACCGTCCGGGCTGCGCGGAATGACGAGTTCGCCACCCTGGCTGACATAAGGCTGCAATCGGGCGCGTTCGCGCATGCCGAACCACTCGAAGACGGCGTACAGCAGAGCGGCTGCCATCAGCCAGAACACAAGCATGGCCAGCGTGCTGCGGCGCAAGGTGCTGGCCGGACTTCTCGGCACCGGCATGCGGGCGCCCCGGAAGTCAGTGTCCGTGCAGCGGGCGCAGGTGCGATACCTCGCGCGCTTCGGCAGGTTCCTGTCGGGCTGCGGCACGTGACAGGCCTGTCAGGATCCCGCAGCGATCGGCCTCCTGAATGCGGACACAGCGCCGGCGCAGGTCTTCGAGTTGTGTCTGCAGGGCGCGCAGCTCCCCGATTCTCGTGGTCACGTGCCCGATGTGCTCGTCGAGCAGTGCATTCACGTCGGTGCAGTCCTCTGTCGGCGCATCGCGAAAGTGCAGCAAGGTCCGCACTTCGGCCAGCGACATGTCCAGGCTGCGGCAATAGCGGATGAAGCGCAGGCGCTCCAGGTGAACCATTTCATAGACACGGAAATTGCCCGACGTACGCGCCGGCGCCGGCAGCAGACCTACCCGCTCGTAGTACCGGATCGTTTCGATCGGCGTGGCCGCCGCGAGTGCAAGTTCACCGATTCTCATGCGCCAAGTATACGTTTTGCATGGGTTTTCGGTCCTGACCCGACTTCAGTCCCGACTTCGCTCCTCCGGACTTGACTCTGTAGCTGCTACAGGGCTTTCAATCGTTCCCGAGGCTTGTTCGACCGGCGTTTTTTGTGTCGCCGATCGCTTTGCGGAGTCATGCACAGTCACACTTGCGTCCCACGCGAACCCGTTTCGTCTTCTGCCGTCCCTTCTTCTGCACGCGATGCACATCAACCGGGTTGCACCGGGCATGCGTGCTCGATGGCGCCGGTGGCATCGTCGTCGCTGGGCGCCGGTGACGGGCTGCTGCTGCGCATCCCGGAGATGGATTGTCTGGCCGAGGAAGCGCAGATCCGGCGCGCGCTCGACGCCTTCGCCGGGATCCGGACACTGCGCTTCGATCTGGCCGCCCGCATGCTCGCCGTCGATGCTCCGCAGGCATCCTGGCCGGGCATCGAACAGGCCATCCGACAAACCGGCTTCCACGTCGACACGGTGTCGGCGCCGCCGGACGCCGCCGATACGGCGCACGACCAGCGCCGAGCAGCGATGCGCCTTCTGTGCGCGCTCGGTGTCGCTTTCATTGCGGAGTCGATCCACTTCCTGGCTCCGCACACGCTGCTCTGGAAAGGTATCGGCATGGCGCTGGCGGCGGCAGCCATCGCCTTGTCGGGTGCATCGGTATACCGCAAGGGACTGGCGTCCCTTGCTCATGCGCGCCTGAATATCGACGCACTGATGACCGTGGCCGTGAGCGGCGCATTCCTGATCGGCCAGTGGCCCGAAGCAGCCATGGTCATGGCCCTGTACTCGCTGGCCGAACTGATCGAGGCGCGCTCGGTCGAACGCGCACGCAACGCGATCGCGAGCCTGCTGGCCATTTCACCGCCGCAGGCCGAGGTCCGGGTGGCGACGGATCGCTGGGAACTGCGCCCGGCAAAGGAGATCCCGCCCGGCTCGATCGTACGCGTCAAGCCCGGCGAACGCTTCGCCCTCGACGGACGCGTGATTGCGGGACACGGAGCCGTCGATCAGTCCCCGGTGACCGGCGAGAGTGTCCCGGTCGACAAGGAACCGGGTGACGACGTGTTCGCCGGCACGATCAACCAGAGCGGTTCACTCGAATTCGAGGTCACGCGCCCGGTTGGCGACACGGTGCTGGCGCGCATCATCGAGGCGGTCGAGCGGGCGCAGGGCAAGCGTGCGCCGACGCAGCGTCTGGTCGATCGTTTTGCCGCTGTCTACACGCCACTGGTCTTCAGTCTGGCACTGACCGTCGCCGTCGCCGGTCCGTGGCTCTTCGACTGGTCCTGGCACTCTGCGATCTACCGGGCACTGGTGCTGCTCGTCATCGCCTGCCCGTGTGCGCTCGTCATCTCGACACCGGTCACCGTCGTCAGCGCGCTGGCCGCTGCCGCCCGCCGCGGCATCCTGATCAAGGGTGGCGTCCATCTCGAACAGGCGCGCGAGCTGACGGTTGTTGCCCTGGACAAGACCGGCACGGTGACCGAAGGCCGTCCGTCACTGGTCGCGCACGCGGTGCTGGCGGAAGAAGGCGTGGCGCAGAAGCATCCTCCTGCACGTGTTCTTGCCATTGCCCGCGGGCTGGCCGCACGCTCCGACCACCCGGTCTCGCAGGCGATTGC
>JRYH01011126.1_pt1 | contig 10579 bp, 10 predicted proteins | sample 235351 | NCBI WGS metagenome assembly JRYH01 (sample SAMN03074221, study PRJNA261480) | activated sludge metagenome | biome: Wastewater Treatment Plant; feature: Wastewater; material: Activated sludge; isolation source: activated biomass of a wastewater treatment plant treating wastewater... ... | reverse complement strand
CGCCGCCAGCGGCGTGCGCAGCTCATGGGCGGCGTTGGCGGCGAGGGCGCGCTCCACGTCGAGCGCATGCGCCAGCCGGTCGAGCAGGCGGTTGACGTGCGTGGCCACCATGTCCAGCTCGCGCGGCAACTGCGGCAGGACGATGGCGCGCAGATTGCCGCCGCCGCGATGCGCGATCTCGTCGGACAGGCGCTGCAGGCCACCGAGCTGGCGCCGCGCCACGGCACGCAGCAGGATCGCCAGCAGGGGCAGCACCGCGATCATGGAAACGATGAGGCCTATCAGCGTCCGGTTGACTGCGGCACGCCGCTCCTGCAGCGGATCCACGGCCTGGAAATACAGCTCTAGCGTGGGGTGACGGGCAGTATAGACACGCCATTCGGGCAGATCGTAAAAGCCGGTGACCAGCGGCACGTCGAACATGTCAGGCGTGGCCGCCGATGAGCGCAAGAGAACATGCCCGCTGGCGTCGACCAGCTGATAGATCAGCTCGTCTTCCTGAAACAACGGCCTGCGTGTCGGCAGCGGCCGGGGCGCGTCGGATGGCTGTGCATCGTAGTGCTCGAGGGCGACATCCATCATGCGGTGAGCAGCTTCGACCAGTTCATTGTCGAAGTTGAAATCGATCTCTCGGTCGACGTACCACGCGACGCCCAGCACTGACAGCAGCCAGACGCCCCCCACCGACAGGATCAGCGCGCGTGCCAGACGCCCGGACAGGGTCGGACGCCGGCGTACAGGCTGCCGCGGCTCGTCGCCAATCGCATTCTCATTCTCATATGTTCCGGCTCTCATTTCATGGTTGCCCGTGATCATCGGACTGCGCTGCATTGCCCTCATGCGGCGTTGCCAGGCGGTACCCCAGGCCCCGTAGCGTCTGGATCGTGCTGCGTCCGAGCTTGCGCCGCAGCCGGCTGACGAAAACCTCCAGCGTATTGATCCCGGCCTCATCATCAAAACCGTAGAGCGCATCCATCAACGCGTCCCGGGTATGAATGTGGCGTGGCCGCGCAGCCAGTAGACGCAACAGCGCCCATTCCTTCTGCGTCAGCTGCACCGGCAGGCCGTCACGGAGCACAGTGCTCTCGCCCAGATGGATCTGCAAGCTGCCCAGTTGCACCACGTCCGATGCATTGCCGTTACGTCGTCGCTGCGCGGCACGCAGGCGCGCCAGCAGTTCGCCAGGGTCATACGGCTTGGTCAGATAATCGTCGGCGCCGGCATCCAGGCCACGAATGCGATCGCTGATCTGATCGCGTGCCGTCAGCACGATGACGATGGGGCTATCGGATCGGCGCCGCAGCGCCGGCAGCAGTTGCAGGCCGTCGCCGTCGGGCAGGTGCAGATCGAGGAATACCGCGACATATTGAGCCACGGCCAGCGCATTGCGTGCAGCTGCCAGCGATGGCGCCGGGTCGACCACGAAGGCCTTGGCCTGCAGGTAACTGCAGACAGCGCTGGCCAGCGTACTGTCGTCTTCGATCAGCAGGATTCTCATGGCGAGCCTGGCATCGTTCGCGTCGGATCACGGCCCGTGCCTTCAGCTTTCATTCAGTTGCAATGGTTACGCTGCCCCGGTCTGCACGGTGCAGGCACGACGACTCGTGGAGAAATTCATGCCTGCGCCGCACTCGCGGATTTCCATCCTGACTCTGGTAGCGCTTGGGCTGATCCTGATCTGGGATGCATCCGGCGGCGACCTGTGGTTGGCACACCAGGCAGGCAGTGCGACGGGTTTCCCGCTGCGTGAAAACTTCTGGCTCACCCGTATCCTGCATGAAGGCGGCAAGACTGTCGCCTGGCTGCTGTGGCTGATGTTACTGACGGCCGTGTGGCGGCTGCCGTGCTGGCTGCGGGGCCTGGACCTGAAATCGCGCTGGCAGCTGATCATCGGTGTGCTCGTCGCCGTCGTGATCATCAACATTCTGAAGTATGTGAGCGGCAGCAGTTGCCCCTGGTCGCTGAAGGAATTCGGCGGCACGGCCACATATGTCCCGCACTGGCTCTGGCGCAACGGCGACGACGGCCCTGGTCGATGCTTTCCGGCGGGGCATGCGTCGGCGGGCTTTGCATTCATGACGGCCTGGTTTTCCTGGCGCCGATCGTCCCCGATCACAGCCGCCGTATGGTTGGGTGCAGCCATGGCCACCGGCCTGATCCTGGGCGTGGGCCAGCAACTGCGCGGTGCACATTTCATGAGCCACACCCTGTGGACGGCGTGGATCTGCTGGGTCACGGGCTGGGTGGTTGACATCGTTTTTCACTGGCACAGACCGGAGCGGGCACGGATGCCTGACAGCTGCTCTTCTCGTTTGTAGCGTATCAGTCTGAACACAATCTGAACGCCAGGTTCAGGTCAATTTCAGCTCCGCCAGCAAGACTGGCGCCCATGTTCGAAGCTGACCCGGGCGTCGCGCCTCTTCTGCCTTCCGGCTCCCTGCGGGCACCGCGCGTGGCCGGCGCCGTCTCCACCCTCTCGTGGCCGCTGCTGAAACCCCGTTCACCGCAGGCTGTGGTCTGCGTGCTGGCACTCTATTTTCTGCTCGCAGCCAACGGCCCGCTCTGGGTGGAACTGGCACGCATCTTCCGGGCGCCCAGTCTGTGGTTACCGGCGGCATTGGCCATGGCCTGGCTGCTGCTGTCCGGGCTGGTGGCGGTGCTTGCGTTCAGCGCCTGGTCGCGCTTCATGAAACCGCTGTGGATGGCGCTGATCGTGCTGGCCGTGGTGGTGCAGTACTACGCTGGCATCTACCACATTGCCATGGACCCTGGCATGGTTGCCAACGTCCTGCATACAGACATGGCCGAGGCGCGCGAACTTCTCGGCTGGCAGTTGCTGATGCAACTGCTGCTCATTGCCGGCCCCATGATCGCGTGGCTATGGCGGGTGCCGATCATGCGCCGCGGTATCCGGGCCAACGCCTGGCGCAACGCTGCCCTGCTGGCGCTTGCCCTGGTGGCGGCCGGAGCCTGTGTCGGCACGACGTCAAACAAGCTGGCGCCGCTGATGCGCAATCACGACCAGTTGCGCTACTTCATGAATCCGTTGGCCGCATTATGGTCTGCCGGTGTCGCCGTCGCACGCCCCCTGCGCCGGCGCCCGATGCCGCTTGCGCTCATCACGCCCGGCACGACACTGGGCGCCGGTCATGCGACCGACGCCCGCCCGCCGCTGTTTCTGCTTGTGGTGGGCGAGACCGCGCGCGCCGATCACTTCGCACTCAACGGCTATCCGCGCGACACGACACCCGGGCTGGCGCGGCACCGGGTGCTCAGCTGGCGCAACGTGACCTCCTGCGGCACCAGCACGCTGGCTTCGCTGCCGTGCATGTTCTCGCCCCTGACGCGAAGCGAATTCGAAGCTCGCACGCGTGATACCGAGAACCTGCTCGACGTGCTGCAGGCCGCCGGTCTGGCCGTGCTCTGGCTGGACAACCAGAGCGGTGGCTGTAAAGGCGTGTGCGCACGTGTACCGCACGTGCAGGTTAACGACCCTGTCGCACATCCCACACTGTGTGAGGCCGGCGACTGCGTGGATGAGGTGCTGCTGGCCGGGATCGACGAACGTCTCACCAGCCTGCCGCCAGAACACCGGGCACACGGTGTCGTGCTCGTCCTGCACCAGATGGGCAGCCACGGTCCGGCCTACGCCAGACGCTCGCCGCCCGCAGCCAAGCGCTATGCACCCGAATGCCGCAGCACCGTGCCCGGTGACTGCAGCCATCCCGAGCTGATCAACGCCTACGACAACTCGATTGCCTACACCGACCAGGTGCTGGCCCGGGCCATCGACTGGCTGCAGACACGCTCCAACGCGTTTGCCACCGGCCTTTTGTATGTCAGCGATCACGGCGAATCGCTGGGGGAATACGGCTTGTATCTGCACGGCGCGCCCTGGCGCATCGCACCGTCCGCGCAAAAGCAGGTGCCCATGGTGGCCTGGCTGCAGGGCGGGCTGGCACAGCGCAGCGCACTGGACAGCGCCTGTCTGCGCCGGACGCTCGATACGCCGCTGAGCCACGACCATCTCTTTCATACGGTGCTGGGCCTGCTCGACGTACACAACGCCACGTACCGCAGAGAACTGGACGCGTTTGCGGCCTGCCGATCATGGACCGGCTCCGAGCCGACTAACGCAATGGGGTTGTACGGTGATCGATCTTGACCAGCGCCTGTTCCTGTTCCTGAATGGCGGACCCGACACGCCGCTGATGCTCGTTGCCGTGTTCCGACTGATCTCCAGCAGTATGCTGGCGACGCTGATGGCGCTCACCGCCGCGCTCTCGCTGTGGCAGCGCCAGCGCCGTCCCGCGGTGCTCGCTGCCCTGGGTGCCGTACTGGCAACGGCAGTTGCCGTCTGGCTGATCCGTTCGACCTGGCCGCTGCCGCGCCCCGCGGCATTCGGGCTGGGCGTGCAATGGCTGGTGCAAAACGCTGGTCGCCCCGGCTTTCCCAGCGCCCACACGAGCACGGCATTTGCGTTCGCAGCCGCGCTGCTGCTCGCGCGTTGGCGCCGCGCTGCCATCATTGCGTTTCTTGCTGCGTCCCTGATCGGATACAGCCGGATCTTCCTGGGCCTGCACTTCCCCAGTCAGGTGCTGGCGGGAGGGTTGCTGGGGATAGCGCTGCCATCAGCTCTGATGCTGCTGTGGAACGCCATTGAGCAACGAGCCGGAAAAGTCTGGCGCCATGCCGGACAGCCACTCAACTGGCGCGCAGCCGCCCGGCGAGTTCCGATGCGTCCAGGCGCGCACCGCGATACGCCCTGACCTCACCGAAGCGCTTGCCCGCCTGCCAGTCGGCGCGCGCACTGCGGATCTCGCCCAGATCGCGCGCGCCAGATGTTTCCTTCACGTTCTCACGCCGTCCTGGCAAACAGCGCCACGTGCTGCAAGCCCTCGAAATGGGCATCACAGGTAAGCAGTCCGGCATCTCGATGTCGCGCCGTCGCGTAAACGATGGCATCGGCAGTCGCCAGCTTGTGCTCGCGATGCAGGTCTGCCGCAAGCAGGGCAATGGTGGTGTCCAGGGGCACGACAACGCACTTCTGCGTGTAGGCGATCACCTGGTCGGTCTGTTCCTCACCGAGTTCACGCATCAGCCACTTCGACAGTTCGAGTTGCACGATGGTCGGCACGATGCATTGCGATCTGTCCGGAAACTGCCTGCCCAGCGTCTTGCCGAGCGCGCTGCCGATGAGCCATTCGATCCAGGCCGAGGTATCAACCACGCACAGCGGTGCCGCCATCAGTAGCGGTCCACGCGGTCACGGTAACCGTCGGTGCGCGCGCCCCTGGCGATGCCGGCCAGCTGATCCAGTTCGGGCACGGGCATCAACAGCACGCCCTTCCCCTTGGGAATGAACACGAATTCCTGCCCGGCCTCCCATTGCTGTTCCTCGCGTACGGCCTTGGGAATGGATATCTGGTACTTGCTGGACAGGGTGGCGGTAGTAGTCATTATCTTACTGCTAATAAATCGATAGCCATTTGGTAAGAATATACCGCTTTGCTCCGGGAGACCAGACCTTCCCGTCCTCTTCATACCCTGCTGCCGGTGGAAGACTCAGGCCGTGCCGCCGTCTCGGGCGGCGAACGGATGAAAGCGGTCCACCGATTCAGTCGATGCAGACGACACCCGCGCCCGGATCGTCGACAATACTCCGTCCTCCCCATCCGGTGTCCCCGCACCCACTGCGTCTGACGTGACCACCTTTCTCGACTCCCTGAACCGCTGGCTCGAATACTCCCCAGCCACGCAGGCACTGCTGTTCCTGCTCGGTCTGGGCCTGCTTGCCGGGCTGGCCAACTGGATGACGAAGAACATTCTGCTGCGCAGTCTGGGGCATCTGTTCAGCTTCTGGGGTCTGGAGCAGTACGGGCAGACACCGCTGCAGGTCATCGCCCGGCTGGCGAATTTCATTCCGGCCGTCGTCGTGATGCTGGGCGTGCGCGTGGTGCCGGATCTTCCGCCGGCGCTGGTGACGATCGTTCAGAACGTCTGCGCCGCCTTCATCGCGCTCACGCTGGCACTGGCGGTATCCGGCCTGCTGACGCTGGTCAACGAGATTCACCAGCGCCGCCCCGACGCGAACCAGAAGCCGATCAAGGGTTATATCCAGGTCCTGAAGATCGTGGTCTTCGTGATCGCCGCCATCCTGGTCGTGGCCAATCTGATGGATCGCTCGCCGCTGATCCTGATCTCGGGTCTCGGCGCCATGGCGGCAGTCCTGATGCTGATCTTCCAGGACACGCTGCTGTCGCTGGTGGCCAGCGTGCAGATCGGCTCGAACGACATGGTGCGCGTCGGCGACTGGATCGAGATGCCTCAGTTGCACGCCGACGGCAGCGTCATCGACATCGCGCTGCACACGGTCAAGGTGCAGAACTGGGACAAGACGATCACCACGGTCCCGACCAAGCGCCTGATCAGCGATTCGTTTCGCAACTGGCGCGGCATGCAGGAATCGGGCGGCCGGCGCATCAAGCGCAGTCTGTACATCGACCAGCAGAGCATCCGCTTCCTCGATGCCGACGAACGTCGCCAGCTCGGACGCTTCCATCTGCTGGCCGACTACCTGGCCGCCAAGGAGGAAGAGCTGGCGAAGTGGAACCGGGAACGGAGCAGGGAACTGGACCCCCCGCAGCAAAACGACGTCAACCTGCGCCGCCTGACCAATATCGGCACGTTCCGCCATTACGTCGATCGCTATCTGCGCCGGCACCCCGGCATTCACCAGGGCATGACGCTGATGGTGCGCCAGCTTTCCCCCACCGCCGACGGACTGCCGCTGGAGATCTACTGCTTCACCAACACGACGGCCTGGGTGGGATACGAAGGGATCCAGTCGGACATCTTCGATCACCTGCTGGCGATCCTGCCGGAGTTCGGCCTGCGCGTGTTCCAGAATCCGGGGGGTGCCGACATGCGGGCACTCGGCCCGGCGCTCGTCGGGCAGGCCGCACCGACGGGTGCAGTCACGCGGGCATGACACTGAGGCGGTGTCGGACGCAGGCGGTTCGGCCTGCCCGGACACGATGCTTGACCTTGACATCGTGTCAAGGATGACAATGTGTCCATGCGCCAGCTTCGAGAGGAATCCGCGATGAGCGTCGCCGTCACGTCAACCAGCCAGGTCTCGCATCCGGATCCGGTCGTCGATCCGATCCGCCTGCAGGTGGGCGGCATGACCTGCGCGTCCTGCGTCGCCCGCGTCGAACGGGCGCTGGGAAAATTGCCTGGTGTCGTCGAGGCCAGCGTCAATCTGGCCACCGAGACGGCAACCGTGCATACCGATGGCTCGGTCACTGCCGCAACGCTGGCTGCGGTCGTTGAAAAGGCCGGCTACGAAGTCGGTCGCGAGGAATTCCGCATTCCGGTCGCCGGCATGAGCTGTGCCTCGTGCGTTGGACGGGTCGAACGCGCACTGGCGAAAGTGCCCGGCGTCGTGCAGGTGGCCGTGAACCTGGCGACCGAGCAGGCGACCGTGCAGACACTGGGCGCCACCGGGCTCGAAGCGCTGCATCGCGCAATCGAAAAGGCGGGCTATGAAGTCGGTGCGACCACCGGCGCCGATGCCGACGGAGCGGGCGATGCCGGCTCGCCCCACCCGGCGGCCACCGGCTGGCGCCTGCCGGCGTGGTGGCCGGTGGCGCTGGCGGCCGTGTTGACGCTGCCACTGACCGCGCCGATGCTGGCCATGCCGTTCGGCCGGCACTGGATGCTGCCGGGCTGGCTGCAACTGCTGCTGGCCACGCCGGTGCAGTTCTGGCTCGGTGCACGCTTCTACCGCGCCGGCTGGAAGGCGGCGCGCGCCGGCACCGGCAACATGGATCTGCTGGTCGCGCTGGGCACATCAGCCGCATACGGTCTGTCGCTCTACCTGATGGCGACGCATTCCGGGCCGGGCGAACCGCATCTGTATTTCGAAGGTTCGGCCGCAGTCATCACGCTGGTGCTGTTGGGCAAGTGGCTCGAAGCGCGCGCCAAGCGGCAGACTGCCGACGCGATCCGCGCACTCAACGCCCTGCGCCCGGCGTCGGCGCGCGTGCTGCGCGACGGCGTCGAAGTCGAGATCCCGGCCGCTCAGGTGCACCCCGGCGATCTCGTCGTCGTGCGGCCGGGCGAGCGCATTGCGGTCGACGGTGAAGTCGTCGACGGCCACAGTCACGCCGACGAATCGCTGCTCACCGGCGAGAGTCTGCCCGTTGCCAAGACCATCGGCGATCGTGTCACCGGCGGCGCGATCAACGCCGAGGGGCGCCTGGTCGTGCGCACGCTGGCGGTCGGCAGCGAGTCGATGCTGGCGCGGATCATCCGCATGGTCGAAGGCGCGCAGGCAGCCAAGGCGCCGATCCAGCGCGTCGTCGACCGCGTCAGTGCCGTCTTCGTGCCGATCGTTCTTGGCATCGCCTTCATCACCCTGCTCGCCTGGGGCTGGACGAGCGGCGACTGGGAAGCAGCCGTGCTCAATGCCGTCGCGGTGCTCGTCATCGCCTGCCCGTGCGCGCTCGGGCTGGCCACGCCGACGGCGATCATGGCCGGCACCGGCGTGGCCGCCCGCCACGGCATCCTGATCAAGGACGCCGAAGCGCTGGAAGTCGCGCATTCGGTGACAACCGTCGCGTTCGACAAGACCGGCACGCTGACGATCGGCGAGCCCCGCCTGGTGGCGGCGATCGCGGCGGATGCACCCACGCCGGACGCATCCAACGGGGCGGATACCCCGGTTGACGGTGCGTTCGACGCAAACATCGTGCGCCGTGCCGCCGCTCTGCAGCAGGCGAGCGAACATCCGCTGGCCCATGCGGTTCTCGAGGCGGCACGCGGGCTGGCGCTCGACGTTCCGTCGGCCGGCGAGCCGAAGGCGCTTGCCGGCCGCGGCATCCGCGGCACGGTCGACGGTGAGCTTCTGTATCTGGGCAGCACGCGCCTGCTGACCGAACTCGGCCTCGATGCCAATGCTGCCGGTACACTCGCGGCCCGCGCCAATCGCCTGCAGAACGACGGACGCACCGTCTCGTGGCTGATGGCCGAAGCAAACGGCGAGAGGCGCCTGCTCGGCCTGCTGGCCTTTGGCGACACGATCAAGCCCGAGGCACCGGCGGCGATCGCGGCGCTGCGCGCGCGCGGCATCCACACTGCCCTGGTCAGCGGCGACAACCGCGGTGCGGCCCAGGCGGTAGCCCGCGAACTCGGCATCGACGAAGTGCGTGCCGAAGTCCTGCCGGAGGACAAGGCACGGATCGTCGGCGAACTGCGCCAGGGCGGCGCGGTCGTGGCGATGGTCGGCGACGGCATCAACGATGCGCCGGCACTCGCTGCTGCCAGCGTCGGCATCGCGATGTCCACCGGTACCGACGTGGCCATGGAGGCGGCCGGCATCACGCTGATGCGCGGCGATCCGCGCCTCGTGGCCGATGCCATCGATGTCTCGCAGCGCACCTGGACGAAAATCCGCCAGAACCTGTTCTGGGCCTTTTTCTACAACTCGGTCGGCATTCCGCTGGCCGCCTTCGGCTGGCTCGATCCGGTGATCGCCGGCGCCGCAATGGCGTTTTCGAGCGTGAGCGTGGTCACCAACGCGCTCACGCTGCGCCGCTGGCGGCCGGCGGGCGAAACAGCGACGCAGCCCGGCAGACCCGCCCGAATCCCGACGGACACGCCGGCGGTCCGGGACCCGGCATCGACGCACCGCCCCACCGCCGCGGGCGAAGACGCGGGCGCGCATGGCGGCGAAGCGGCGCGTCCGACGCCGGCGACCCCGGCCACCGCGACCGTACGCCCATGAGCACAGTCAACTTGTCGATGAACATCGGTGAAGCCGCCCGCGCTTCGGGCGTATCGCCGAAGATGATCCGACACTACGAGTCGCTCGGACTGATTCCGCCGGTTGCACGCAGTGATGCCGGCTACCGCCGCTACGGCAGCAACGACATCCATCGCCTGGCCTTCATCGCCCGCGCCCGTGACCTCGGCTTTTCCATCGCCGAGATCGCGCGTCTCGTCGACCTCTGGCAGGATCAGTCCCGCCCGAGCGCACACGTCAAGGCACTGGCGCTGGAGCACGTCGCCCAGCTCGACGAGAAGATCCGGCAGTTGCAGGAAATGAAGGCGACCCTGGAAAGACTGGCCGCCTCGTGTCACGGCGATGATCGGCCGGAATGCCCGATCCTCGATTCGCTCGCCGGCGATGCGGCGCCATCCGCATCCATATCCGCATCACGCAACCACGGCCAGGCGCGGCGCAGGTAATACAGCATCGACCAGACGGTCAGCACTGCCGCGACATAGATCAGCCACGAGCCGATCAGCCGCAGATCGAGGCCGAACAGCGTCCGGTCGCAGAGCAGCAGCGGAATCGCCACCAGTTGCGCTACCGTCTTGAACTTGCCGATCGAGTGCACGGCGACGCTCGTATGCGCGCCGATCTGGGCCATCCATTCGCGCAGCGCCGAGATCGTCAGTTCGCGCCCGATGATGATGGCGGCAATGACCGCGTCGACCCGATTGAGCGCTACCAGCATCACGAGCGCCACGCACACCATCAGCTTGTCGGCGACCGGATCGAGGAAGGCGC
>JRYH01012244.1_pt1 | contig 10603 bp, 13 predicted proteins | sample 235351 | NCBI WGS metagenome assembly JRYH01 (sample SAMN03074221, study PRJNA261480) | activated sludge metagenome | biome: Wastewater Treatment Plant; feature: Wastewater; material: Activated sludge; isolation source: activated biomass of a wastewater treatment plant treating wastewater... ... | reverse complement strand
GCGATGATGGCGTCCAGCTTCTGCGGGTGGATGAGCAGCGGGGTGTTGAAGATGCGCGCGGCGAGGTGCGGATATTTCATGGGGTGACGGCCTCCTGGCCGAGCATGGCGAGGGTGTCGTGGTAGGCTGCAGTGGCAGCGGCGTCCGACTGCGCGCCACCGTCTTTGTCGTCTGGGCTGGCGGATTCGGTGTCGTCGCCGGCCGCTTCGGTATCGCGCCGGGCCAGGCCGCTGGGGCGGGTGGCGTCCGGGACGGCAGAGGAAAGGCCCCGCTCTTCTTTCATGGCCTTCTCGATGGCCTGCTGGTCGAGGATCTCTTCGAAGTCCTCGCCCTGTTCGGCGCATTCTTTTTCCAGCGTGGACAGGCCGGCGGCCATGCGCAGGACCACGGCCTGTACTTCCTTGACCGGATCGACCCAACCCTTGCCGCCGAAGATGAAGCGGCAGCGGCAGTAGGCGTAGCGCTTTTCGTAGAAGTCCGGCGCATCGACCAGGCCGGCATTCACGGCCTCTTCCAGCCACAGCTCATAGACGGCCTGCAGCCAGTAGTCGGAAAGCCAGCGGCGGCGGCCGTTGAAGTAGCGCCAGGCTTCGAGCAGCGCAGCGCGGGCGCTGCTGTAATTGGATTTGCTGAAGTCCTTCAGCAGCAGTTCGTAGGGCAGGTTCATGCCGGCGGCGATGTGGCGCAGCGCGGCAAGCATGAAGGCCTCGAAAGCCGGGTTCGGCCGTCCAGGGCTGAAGCTGGACAGGCGGGCGCCGACCGGCAGCGGAATGACCGCCCCGCCCTGCAGCTTGCGGATGCTGCGTGCCTGGCGGACGGATTCGTTCCACGCTTCGCGCGGCTCTTCGCCGAACAGCGCCGCGGCGGCATCCGGGCTGAGGTCTGATTCCAGGAATGCTGCGACCAGGCTGTTGGCCAGGCTGGCCTGCAGCTCGTTGTGGGCGTACTTGCCCGCCATGTGGAATTCGCGCATCACCGCGGAGACGATGGGCTTGCCCCGGCTCTGGCCGGTGCGTTCCTTGTCATGCAGGTGGATGACGCGGCGCCGGCCCCAGGCGGTAAAGGCCGGCACGCGGCTCCAGCGCTGGGCGCGCGCACTGCCCAGGCCGAAGCCGGCGAGCGCATCGCCGGGGTGCTTTTCCAGGATGTGATAGGCGACAGGGGCGCCGTAGTAGTCCTGCTCGATGCCGGCGCGGATGTCGTCGCGGTGCATCATGCTGGTGGGGGTGCTGAGGCGGTTGGCATCGACCATCAGCAGGCGGGTGTTCCAGGCGCTGCCGGCACGCGGCAGCCACAGCGGCAGGGCGAGCGCGTCCCCGTCGAGCATGGCGCCGCCCAGAGCCTGCAGCGTGAGGCCCAGCAGGTTGAGCGTGCGGCCGGCATCGCATTCCGGAGTGGCGGCCCAACTGCGGAAATGCGCCTCGGTGTTGTTGCCCCACTCGCGGGCCTGCTCGCGGGACCAGCCCAGCAGGCGGTAATCGGGGATGGCGGAGAGCTTGAGTACCGAGCCGACGATGTTGTCGCGCATCGTCTGCATGGCGCCGCCCATCAGCCCGTTGTTGCGGGCCAGGTCGCGCGAGCGCGCGGTGAGCGTGTCGAGGTCCGGCAGCAGATCGGCGTCCGCACTGCCGGCCACGGGGTTCCAGTCGGCGGTGGCGAGGTCGTAGCCAGCAGACTGGTGCTGCCCGGCCAGCGCGGCACCGCCCTGCCCTGCCTGGGCGCGGAGTGTGAGATGAGGTTTGCCGGATCGCCGCGCCATGCTCACACCAGATAGATGGGCCGGTGGGCATGGGTGCCCGCACGGGCATCCAGCTCGGCGCAGATGGCGGCGATTTCCTTGCGGATTTCGGCGGTCTGCTGCTCGTAGCGGGCGGAGCGATCGCCCGAGCCCACGGCGGTGGGCTTGGTCAGGCGATCGTGCAGGGACTGCGTAAGGCGGTCACGCAGGGCCTGGAGTTGCTCGATCGTTTGGTGGCTGTAGATTCCCATGCCCGGCAGAGTGCCGGGATGGGGCGGAACTGTTTAGGTGAACTGTTCCTCTTGACTGTTCCGCGTGTTTGTGTATGGAAATGGCGCGGCAATGTTGGTTTTTGCCGATTCATGCTTCCAAAAAATAACGGATTCCATTAATATCTGCTCTATGGAAAAACGCAAAGCCCACTACGATCTGGCCACCATCAAGGCGGTGGTACTCGATCGCGGCCTTGACGCCTTTACCCGTACCGCGGTGCAAGGAATCGACGCGATGGGCCTGAGCGAAGCCGAAGGGCTGGCCGTGGCGCTTGGCCTGCAAGGCAGCATGCTGTTCAAGAGCATGACCACGCACGCCGACCACACGGTATGGCAGGACGTGTATCACGCGCCCTGCCCAAACGGGAAAACCGCCTATATCAAACTGACCCTTCGCGCCGGCGCGGTGGTGATCCAGTTCAAGGAGAAATGACATGGGTGAAATTCGATACTGCCTGCAATGCGATGACGGCACCGTGCTGGAACAAGGCGCCAAAGACATGACCGATCGTGTCGATGGCATCGAGTTCACCGTGCCGCAGGTGCGTGGCTGGCACTGCCCGGTGTGCGGCGAGTGCGAATTCGACGATGGCGAAGGCAAACGGTATAGCGCCGCAATGGCCAATGCGCGCCAAGAAGCCGCCGAGCGGCGCGCCGCCGAATTGCGCGCCATCCGCAAGCGCCTTGGCCTGAAGCAGGCCGAAGCGGGCCGGCTGTTCGGCGGCGGCATCAACGCCTTCTCGGAATACGAGCGCGGCAAGACGCAGCCGCACAAATCCACCGTGCTGCTGCTGCGCCTGCTGGACAAGCACCCGGAACTGCTGAAGGAGCTGAGCTGAAGACTAGATCGGCTGCGCCGGACTGTCCGCCTCTCGTTTGAGCATCGACGGCGGCAGGTACAGCCGGCGGCGACTGGGGTCTGCCGTGCGGTTGTTGTCCTTGCGGCCGCAGCCGAGCTTGCGCAGGATGGCGCCGATGCGGCCGGTGATGGAGGGCGTGAGCTTGTCGGGGGCGATGTCGAGCCAGGCGCCGGCTTCCTGCATCGAGAACGGGGCGGTCTGCTGCTGCACGAACTGCCGCAGTTCGTCTTCGAACGGCTCGGCAGCGTGGAGGTCTTCGTCGGTGATGCCGAGCTCTTCCAACAGATCGACGCCGGTGCGTTGGAAAGTGGCGGCATTGGCCAGGCGCGCCGCGTGAGCGTGACCCAGGCGCAGCGCATTCCCGACGCGCAGCAGGCTGTTGAAACTGCGGCTGGCGGAAACGATGTGGTCGGCGCGGTGGTTGACCGAGGCGGGCAGGCCGGGCACCGGCGCCACGTCGGCGGACGCATCGCGCAGTTCGAAGAAAGCGCGCACCAGCGCCTTCTTGAAGCCGCGCACGATGTCGCTGTTGCGCATGTAGGTGAGTAGCAGCGTGGATTGGGGTTCGTTGAGGAAGGCGATTTCTTGCCGCTGCATTCCGCCTGCCGTTTCAAAGGGTCGCGTTTCAAACGCGACCCTTCCGAACTCGTCGAGGTCGTCCGCATACTTCCGAACCAGGCCGAGCACGTTCTTGTGCTCGACCTCGGTTCCCTCGGCAATGGCAAGGCTGGTGGTCACCAGTTCGCCTGCGCGCTCGATGACGACCTCGGGCATGTGCAGTTCAGGCAGCATGGCGCACCTCGTCTTCACGCTCACCAAGGATGGCGGCGAAGCGCTGTGCATCGGCTTCTGCCAGCGCGTAGTGGTCCATGCGGTGCGCCGCTTGGTAGAGCAGAATCTCGATGAAGCTCCAGAAGCCTACCGCGTAGCCTTTGGCGTCGGAGTCGTCTTCGACCTCGGCCATGTCTTTCGCCACCAGCGCGAGCAGGTTCCCGCCGGCCCAGACCGGGTTTTCCTTCAGGTACTGGATGAAATCGCATGCGTACTGGCGGCCAACGTTGTTGGCATGACGGTAGTCATCTGTTTTCGGCACCGCCCAGAACGAGCGGCGCACTTTGCGCTCGATGCGGACATCGGCAACGAAAGCAAGATCGGTGATGGAGGCGGGACGGGGCGGGAACGTGTGACGTTCTACCAAGGTGCGAGCGGACATGGCCGGGACTCCTACGAAGCGGTTTTGTTTTCCGCCATCCCGACGCCAATCGGGGTGGGCGGAGCCGTGCAGGTTGGCGTACCAGTCGTAGGGCTGGCGGGCCTTGCGGCCCCCCACACGGCCCGCCCATTGAGAGCTGTAGCCATGCTGCGGACGTAAAAAAACCGCGACATGCGGCGGTTTGTCCGCCTACGAAACCGGGACGCCAATCCCGCGTCACTGCCTGTTGAGCAGCGATGGGGCGACTCTCCCACATCGGCATACGATCGTCAATACCTGCCAGAATCCCAGTTGATGCAAACAGTCCACCACCCAACCAGGAAGGATCATGAAAATCACCATCCAGCTTCCCGAAGAGCTACGGGCACGCCTGGGGTACGAAACACCCCCGGCGGCCGATCTGAATACGCCGTTTCCCAGCATCGACGAATATCTCGATGCACATGGCACGCTCACTGACCTGACGGACCAAGTGTTCAGGAACGCAATCGATGGCGGGTACATCACCGAAGAGCGAGCCAGGCGCCTCGCTGAATGGTTCGATCGTCACCCGCTGATAGCGTCGATTTACCCCTACGCCCAGTTGAAACGGGCACTGGAAACGGCAACTTCCGAGAATGGATGGAGCGAAGTTGCTGAGGCCGCGCTGCTGGGGTTTATCGGTCTGTTTTGCCTTCAGCGGGATTTCTATTCAGGCGCCAAACATTTACTGGACGCCCCTACCGAGCTTTTTGGCGACCTGTACATGGAGATGTTCCACGTGCCCGCCGCTCCTATCGATCTTCACAGGCAGACCGTCGAAGTAACCGGCCCATGCGAGAAAGGGACGCATAAGGCCATGATCGAACGGGCTGCCGCAGCCGGAGCGTACTACAACAAACGTGGCCCGTTCTCTCGCCTGTTTGTTGCCAACAGCCACATTGCACAGCGTGTTGTTTCGACGAAGATGCTCATGGCGATATTCGCAGGCATGCGATACGGGCAATCCGTTTTGATCATGCCCGAGGATCATTTTCCCTGCTAGACGCCGCTCACCTTCCTCTCCTATCGAACCCCATCCCCAAAAAAACAGGCGAGTAGGCGCATGGAGGCGAACAAATTGTATCTACAAATAATTCTTGACCGCTTGAATTAACGCATCTACAGTTATTGCATGGGAACACGACTGATCTGGGATGAAGCCAAGCGGGCGGCGAACCTTGCCAAGCATGGGCTGGACTTTGCCGAGGCAGCGGTTGTGCTTGAATCGCGCTACCGGCTGGATGTATCGGTGGTGCGCAAGGGTGAAGCCCGAATCCAGTCGTTTTCCTACGTGATGAACCGGCTTGCGGTGCTGACGGTGGTGCATCTGGCGCGCGAGGGCGCGACCCGCATCATCAGTTTCCGCCCGGCCAGCGAAGTGGAATCGGAGGCTTACCATGACTGGCTCAGCAAAGAAGACGACTGAACGCGAAGCCATCCTCAAGGCGATGGAAACACCGCCGCCCGGCGGCTATTTCGAGTGGGATGGCAAGGACGAGGACGAGCGCCCGGCCACGGCGCAGGAAATGCAGGCGGGCATCCAGGCCGAGCGCAAGGCGCGCGGCCGCCCGGCGGGCAGCGGCACCAAGGAGCAGGTTGCCATTCGTTTCGACAGCGACGTGCTGGCCGCTTTCCGCGCCAGCGGGCCGGGCTGGCAGACGCGGATGAATGCCGCTCTGCGCGAGTGGGTGAAGTCGCACCCAGTGCCGTAGGCACTCACACTACCGCCACCTTCCGCACCCACCGCACGCTCACCCCGAACTCCCGGGCCAGCACTGCCGCGTTCCGGCCGGTGAAGCGCGCCCGGATCTCCGCAATCACCCGCTGCCGGTCTTTCAGCCGCCGGCGCGGCACGTAGATGCTCTCTCCGCCCAGGCGCAGCATGATGCGCTCGACGAACATGGCGGCAACGTCTTCGCTGGCGGAGATGCCGAAGGAGCGGGCCACGGCGCGGGCTTCGTCTTCGATGACGGCGATGGGGTCGTCGTCGATGTCGTGTTCGTCCATGGCGGGCCTCAGTACAGGGGGATGGGGGCGAAGATGTCCTCGCCCGGTTCATTGGCCGGCAACGCAGCCGGCGGGGCGGGCGGGACGAAGGACTGCGCGCATACAGGCTCTACGGGTTCCTGCGCTGCCGGCTCAGGCGAAGGAACTGGAGCACTGAAAAGGTCCGGCGCCAGCGCATCCCGCCATTTCTGCCAGGTGCTGGCGGGCGTGGTGTGGTAGCCCATGGCCTGGGCCAGGAACAGCACGATGACGGTGCAGTCCAGGACCTCGTTGCGGTGCCCGCTGGGGCACACCCAGCGGTCGGCCCAGCCGTGGGCCATGCGGACCTTGATGCGGTGTTCGGCGGTGAGCTGGTCGAACCACTCGGGCGGCAGGTGGCGGTTGAGGTGGATGTAGCCGGGGCCGGGTTGCTTGACCTGGTCGAGCCGGCCGTGGAGCAGGTCCTTGGCGGTATCCACGCAGATGCGCCACAGCTTGACGCCGCGCTTCAGGGTTTTGCCAAAGGCGTTCACGTCCACCCAGCTCGGCTTCATCTTGATGGGGGCGCCCAGGGCCTGGTCGCCCTTGGTGGCGAACACCTTGCGGGCGTTCATGGCGCGGCAGTAGGTATATGCCTGATGCGTCCAGTTCGTGCCGCCGGTGTCGATGCCGCCGGCGTCGATGGGCATGGCGTGCCCGTTGATGTGGCGGTAGGTAGCCTCGATGACGGGGTTGAGTTTTTCGAACCATTCCTGCTGCTGGGCCGGGTTGCCGTAGATGACGCGGTAGTCGATGGGCCACATTTCCTCGCCCTCGCCGATGGCCCAGGCGACAGCCTCCCAGCGGTCTTGCTGGGTATCGATGCCGAGCAGGATCTTGCAGGCACCCGCGGGCACGAGCTGCAGCGGGATGTCCAAGTCGCGCTGGGCGCGTTCACGCAGCAGGCTGGCGTCGGTGTGGTCGTATTCTTCTTCCCAGACGTCGGCGAGGGTTTCGTTCTTGAAGCCCTGCATGGGGCCGCTGTCGCCCAGCTTCTGCGCTTTGCGGGCTTCGAGGAATTCGCGCACGATGTCCGGCCAGGCACGCTGCGGGCTGTAAGCCGTCCAGACCTTGACGAAGGCGACATGGCGCGGCGGCTTGCGCGGGGCGCCGTGGCTGTCCGTCCAGACCTTGGCGATGTGGTCGTAGATGTAGTCGCCGCAGCGGCTGACCCAGCGCCCGGCTTCCCAGATCGACAGGTAGTCGGCCTGGGTGATGGCTTCGTTGCAGTGGGGGCAGACGTGGCGGACGGTGGCGGGGTCGGCGTTGTCCCACTTGAAGCCGTAACGGACATCGGCGCCGCCCCACATGAGGGGGTGGTCGGCACCGCAGTAGGGGCAGTCGATGCGGAACTCCATGACCGCGTCCGCCGCCTGCACGCGCCGGCGGACGTGGCTGGTGAATTTATGGCGCGGCGTGGTGCCGAGGATCAACTTGGGGAACGGCGCGCCTTCCAGGCGCCCCTTGGCGCCGGTGACCGGGTCGATGGTTTTTTCCACCACCTGGTCCATGGCGTCGACTTCGTCGAGGATGCCCACCGCAATGGTGATGCGGCGGAAGCTGCGGGCGGCCTTGGCGCCGAGGTAGTGCTGCACGCTGCCACGGAAGCGCTTGAACTTGATGGTGTCGTCGTCGCGGCCAAGGCGGCGGACAGGGTCGAGAGCACGGCAGATATCGAAGGACGGAGTGATTTCCGACTTGACGAAGCTGTCGCGGTCGTCGTCGGTAGGCTGCCAGATGGCGAGCTTGCGGCGGCGGTGGGCGGCGTTGTATTCGGCGAAGCCGACTATGGTCTTGGTATAGCCAACCCGCTTGGCCTTCTCGACATTGACTTCCTCGATGTCGTCGTTCGAGAACGCATCCATCCAGCCGATCTGGAACGGCCACGGCACGAACAGACCGCGCTGGTGACTCGATTCTTCGTCCAGGTCGAAGTGTTCCGCCGCCCAGGTGCTGTAGGGCACGGGCGGGTCCGCCTTGAGCGGGCGCAGGCCGGCTTCGATGGCACGCTTCAGGGCTTCGACGGTTTCGGTGGGCAGACGGGTAGTCATGGTCAGTCCCCTTCTACGGAGGCATCGGGCGTTTCGTCTTCCTGGATATCGAACGGGTCCAGGGCATCGGCGATCAGCGATGCCGTCTTGCGGACCATTTCGTTCCGCGCCCGAGCGACCTCGGTCATGACCAGGTCACGGACGGGCTGAGGCAGGTCGGGGCAGACGCGATTGATCCCAGCGGGGATCTGGTCGAAGTGGTCGACGGCGGACTGGGATGCGTTCGACAGCACGTCAGCCAGGACATCGATGGGGGCATAGGTGCCACGCGCGACGGCGTTCTTGATGTCCTGCCCCTCACGCTGCGACCGTGCCAGCAAGGCGCGTTCGGTCGGCAGGTCGATGGAGCCGTCGGCCGCAGCCCGGCCAGCAGCCTCTTCCCGCAGCTTCCGCAAGTAGCGGATGCGGATATCGCCCAGGGGCACCTGCTTGTGGTCCAGGCCGAACTCGGTCAGCAGCTCGCGCAACCTGCGATCGCTGATGTCGAGGTGCGCGGCGATTTCTGCCTGGGTGGGGGCGCGTTCGACCCGCCCCGCCTCATCCCGCAGATGCCGTACATACGCGTGCACAAGCGGCGCTAGGTTGTAGGCGTTCTTGTCGACACGCGGGATGACGCCCCGATCCACGAGCCGTCTCAGCTCGCCCGGCGTGAGATCCAGCAGCCGGGCGGCGGTGTCGTGGTTGAGATGGCCGGACATGGCGGATTAGCGCCCGCCCTTCGCGGCTGCACGGTCCAGTCTCTCGGCCGCTCTTGCGGCGGCCTTCGCGGCAGCCTCGGCCATCACCACGCGCCGCTTTTCAGCGCGGTCCAGGCGCTCGATTTCAGCGACCAGCAGCGCAGCGGCCTTCACCATGTTGCGGCGCGGCTCGCCCGGTTTCCACCATTCCGCCGCGAAGGGCCATTGCTGCGGGCAGCCATCCTGCGAGACGGAGCCATACAGGGCATAGCAGGCAGCGGCAGCAGGGAGTTCGCCGCCACGGTACGTGTCATCGTGCGCCGGCGCCCACCCCTCGATGGCGACCTGGCGCTCGCGCTCGGTGATCACATCCTCGATCGCGGCAACGCCACGGCGACGCTTGATCGCTGGAGCAGAGGACGGCGCTTTCTCCACGCCGGCGCCCTCGCCCGCCGGCGGCGGCGCCCCACCGTCCGACAGGGACGCCAGAGCATCCGCGCCGATGCCGAGCGTATCGAGGTCGAAACCATCATCCTTCAGCAGCGCCAGTTGCTGGGCCAGGACAGTTTCGTCCCACTCCCCGTTCCGGCCGATCTGATTGTCGGCAATGATGTACGCGCGCTTCTGCGCATCGTTCAGGCCCGTGCGGCGCAGGCACGGGACGGTTTTCATGCCCGCGCGAATCGCCGCCAGCCGGCGCCCGTGACCCGCCAGGACCACGTCGTTTTCATCGATGACGATCACGCCGTTGAAGCCGAACTGTTCGAAGCTGGCCACCAACTGAGTGATCTGGCCATCGCCATGCTTCATGCTGTTGTCCGGATGCGGCGTGAGCGCCTCGGGATCGATGTGTTCAATGATGTCGTGCTGAGTGTTCTGCTGAGTGTTCAAAACCGGAANNAAGAACGAGGATCGAATTACCCGCGGCGGGACCGCCCGGGAAGGACCCACGATTACCCGCCCGAGTCGAAAGCCTCCCGGAAGAGTCGAGGGAAGTTGTCCGCGGCGACACGCTGGCCGAGGCCGTAGAAGTCGAAGCGGGGCTTGTATGCTGCCGAGGGGACGAAGATCATGACCGGCTCGATGCGACTGCCCAGCGCGTAGTGGGTGCGACGGTAGATGCCCGGCTGCATCGCATGGCTGCCAGTTGCACCACTGGCCCGCACGAACGAACGCCGATCACCGGGACGTACCGCAAAGTATTCCCAGCCGGCCTTCTTCCGCGTCCCCCTGCGCCGCTTCTCCCGTCCGGCAAACCCCATGTTCTGAGTTGAGCCCGCCACCTGCTCGGCAGCGTCGAACCATGTCAGGATTTGTCGAATCTCCCCCGGGCTGTGGTTGCCGAAAGCATCAAGCTTGGCGCGCTGACCAGGCACGGCCATCCAGCCAGCCGGCAACACACCAACTGCCTGCAGCGCCACCTCGAACGCCTTCTGCCGCCGCTGGCCGCCGCCGATCTGTGTATTCAGATAGTTGTCCGCACGAGGCTCCCTAACCAGGAGTTCAGCCGTAATAGTGCTGCCCGGCGCCGATTGCCACCTAAGCCCCGTCTGCCTGTCCGGGTTCGTTTTATCGCTGTAGAGAGCGATGCGCAGGTCTTTTCCGCCCAACCTGACCCGGAAAGCGTTGAGCGTCCAGCGCGTGGGCCGATCGAACACGCGCTCCATCTCCGCACGCTCTTCCGCCATCAGCACGCGGGCCGTTCGAAGCACGGCGCGCTGCGCGGCCACCTCGATGCGCTGCCGG
>JRYH01019263.1_pt1 | contig 10618 bp, 11 predicted proteins | sample 235351 | NCBI WGS metagenome assembly JRYH01 (sample SAMN03074221, study PRJNA261480) | activated sludge metagenome | biome: Wastewater Treatment Plant; feature: Wastewater; material: Activated sludge; isolation source: activated biomass of a wastewater treatment plant treating wastewater... ... | reverse complement strand
ACCTTCCAGAGATTGCGACAGGAAAGCTTGACCTCGCCGCCCTGCTGATCATGTCGCGCCATCGGTGTCTCCCCTCCCGAAGCGTGCATCAGGCATCGGCCGATGAGACCGTCCCTCCGCCGCCCAACGGCACGGCACGGGGAGAGGACGGGTCCGCCGACTCTTGCAGAACAGGACGGGGCGGCGTGCAGACGCCGACCCGTCCCGGCCTTCGGATCAGTTCATGGCGCCATCGACCCAGGGCCTCCAGACGCCTTCGTTCTGGTCCAGCCACTCGGCGGTGACCTCCTTGACGTCGCGCCCCTTGTTGTCGATTTCGAGCATCAGCCGGTTCTGCGTGGCGTTGTCGATCGTGAAGGCCTGCAGCACCCGGTACGCCGCGGGCCAGGTCTCCGCCATGCCGGACCAGGCGACCTTGGAGACGTTGGCCTGCAGCGGCCCGCAGTCGTTGACGGCATCGGGAACGGGCCCGAGCGCCGGATCGGTGTCGCAGCCCGGCTCCCAGGCCGGGAACTCGACCCAATGGAATTCGTACTCGGAATGGATCCAGTGCGGCGCCCAGAACATCATCATGATGGGCTCCTTGCTGTCGTAGGCGCTCTTCAGCTCCGCCATCATGGCGCCTTCGCTGCCACCCGGAATCGCGACGAAGGGCAGGCCCGTGGCCTCGATGAGAGGCGCCGCGCGCGCGGCCCAGTCTGCAGGATAGTCGATCACCCGGCCCTCCGGCATGGTCTCCGGCGTGGCGAAGGCGTCCGCGCAGTCGTACAGCGCCTTCCAGTCCGGCAGCCCCGGACAGGCTTCCTCCATGTAGGGCGGGTAGAGCCAGGACTCCTGCGCCTTGATGCCGAGCGGCCCGAGATTGACCAGCTCGCCGCTCTCGATCGCCTTGGGATAGATGTCGCCCGTGTTGTTGTCCCAGTTCTCCGGATTGGCCGTCAGGCTCCCCGTGGCCATGGCGGTGTATTGCGGCACGGCGCCGGCGGTGACGTACTCGACGGTGTAGCCCATCCGCTCCAGGATGCCGCCGTAGACATGTGACGAGATGAGCTGGCCGGTCCATTCGTTGAGGACGAGCTTGATCGGCTCCTTCGACTCCGGGACTTCGGCATAGGCCTCGCCGACGGCGAGGCCCGAAGCGGCGATGGCCGCCAGCAAGGTAACCCTGGTCGTGCTCCTCATTTCGACGTCTCCCTTTGGTTGGAGTTCCCGGGCGAACTCGTCAGGCCATTCCCGGCCGGCCAGTCCTGGCCGAAGGCGATCGCGAATGGTTCCCGGAGGCACCATTGTGGACATCCCGCGCGGCGCTTATGCTTTTAGCACAGCATCGCGCGGCAGCATCGGACGGAGGCAGCGAATGCCCGAAGGCCAGGTCTCCCTCGCTCCCGCGGCGGACCGGTTCGACGCCGATCCGGCGCGCTCCTACACCCTCGCCGCGCCCTATTACTTCGATCCTGAAGTCTATGCCCGCGAACTGGACGTGATCTTCTACAGGTCGTGGAATTACGTCGCTTATGCGGCCGAGCTCGCCTCGCCCGGATCCTACGTCACGACGCGGATCGGGGACCAGGGCGTATTCGTCATCCGCGGCAAGGACGGCGAGCTCCGCGCCTTCCACAACGTCTGCGCCCACCGGGCGCACGAGCTGCTCCAGGGCAGCGGGACGGCGAAGGTCATCACCTGTCCTTACCACGCCTGGTCCTACCGGCTGGACGGCAGCCTTCGGACGGCGCGCGGCAGCGAGAAGGTCGAGGGCTTCGACAGGAGCGAGTTCTGCCTGAAGCCGCTGGCCGTCGAGACCTATGCCGGCTTTGTGTTCGTGAACCTGGACCGCTCCGCCCCCTCGCTCGCCGGCCTCGCCGGCCGGCTGGAGCAGGAGATCCGCTCCTACGTGCCGCAGCTCGACCGGCTCGAGTTCGCCCACCGCCTCACCTACGAGTTGAAGGCCAACTGGAAGAACGTCGTCGACAACTTCCTCGAATGCTATCACTGCCCGCCGGCCCACCCGGCCTTCGTCGATCTCGTCGAGATCAAGGGCTACCGCACCGTCTGTCACGACCTTTACTCGAGCCACATCTCGCCGCCCGGCCGCGCGGACAACAAGGCCTACAGCTTCGACGCCGCCACGGGCGCGAAGGACTTCGCCGCCTGGTGGCTGTGGCCGAACGTCACCTTCATCACCTTCCCCGGCTCGCCCAACATCGCGGTGCTGCACATCATACCGACGGGGCCGGAGACCACCCGGGAGCATCTGGACTTCTTCTTCGCCGACAGCACGCCGACGGCCGCGGAGATGGAGGCCATCCGCTACACGGACGAGGTGCTGCAGGTCGAGGATATCGGCCTGGTCGAGAGCGTCCAGCGCGGCCTCCATTCGCGGGGCTATCACCAGGGCCGCTACATCGTCGATCCGGAGCGCACGGACATCAGCGAGCACGGCGTGCACCACTTTCATGGACTCGTGCTCCGGGCTCTTCATCGGCAGGCAACTTCGCGCTGACGGCGACCGGCGCCGGCGCAACGGCGAGAAGCGTTCTCAGGTCGAAATCCGGATCGGCCGCCTGCGCGCGTGAGGGCGAGACGCCCGCCGCGATGAGACGCCGGGCCACCAGATGCTCGCCGGGCCGGTCGATCGAATCGACGGCGACCAGCCGGTCGCCGCGATAGCGGAGGACCGAGAACCGGCCGTCGGACGGATCGCCGCGGACGACGCTGTCCGCCGCGCCGACGCAGCATCCCGCGATCTGCAGCTTCGTCTGGCGCTGATCGGACCAGAACCAGGGAATGGCCCGGTAGGGCTCCTTGCGTCCCAGCAGCGAGCGTGCGGCGGTCCGCGCCTGGTCCGTGGCGTTCTGAACGGATTCGATCCGGGTCGGCCGGGCCGCCGAGCCGCGGCGGATCGCGGCGCAGTCGCCGATCGCGACGACATCGTCACGCCCCGCGGTCAGGCATTCCTCCACCACCACCCCGTCTTCGCAGGCGAGGCCGGCTGTCCGGCAGAGCGCGACCTCCGGCTCGAGTCCGATTCCGACAACGGCCAGCGATGCAGCGATATGTCGGCCCGCGGTCGTCTCCACCCCCGAGAGCCGGCCCGCGGCATCGATGCACAGCCGCGCCAGCCCTTCTCCCAGCAACAGCTCGATTCCCCAGCCCCGATGCAGCTCGAAGAAGTGACGCGAGGTCTCCGGGGCGACGGCGCGCGCCATGAGCCGGTCCATGGCCTCGAGAACGGTCACCTCCACTCCGGACCCGGACAGGCTCGCCGCGAGCTCCAGGCCGATGAAGCCGCCGCCCACCACGACGAGACGCTGCAGCCCCGCCAATTGCCGCTTGATGCGGCGCGCATCGTCGAGCGAGCGCAGATACGCGACGCCCGGCGCATCAGCATTCTCGCCGCGCCAACGCCGCGGCCGCCCGCCGGTCGCAACCGCCAGCCGGGAGAACGACGTGGCCGCGCCCGTCGCGGAGACGACCCGGCGCGCGACGAGGTCGATCTTCCGGATTTCTTCGTCGAGCCGCAGATCGATGGCGTTGTCCCGGTAGAAGCCCACCGGCCGAAGATGCTGGACGTCATCCGCCTCGCCCGTCAGGAACGTCTTCGACAGCGGCGGCCGATGGTAAGGCATGTCGGGCTCTGCGCCGAAGAGCACGATCCCGCCGTCGTACCCCTCGTCGCGCAGGCTGGCCGCGAGCGTCGTGCCCGCATGGCCGGCACCGATGATGACGGTGCGCTCGGCCATCAGATCTGCGTCGCCGGCAGACGTACGATGGCGCCGTTCAGGGCGTCACTCGCCTTGATCTGACAGCCGAGCCGGCTGTTCGGGCGGCGCTCGGCCGCAACGGCGTCGAGCATCTCGTTCTCGGTCGGCGATACCGGCACCAGAGCCGGCAGAACGCCTTCGTCCATATAGACGTGGCAGGTGGCGCAGACGCAGGCGCCGCCGCATTCCGCGACGATTCCCCTGACCCCGTTCGCGATCGCGCCCTGCATCAGGGTCTGGCCGATTTCGAGCTCGACCTCCCGCCGGACGTCTCCCGGTTCGATGTAGCAGATCCGGACCATGCGGTTTTCCGTCTCCGACGTTAGAAACGCCGCCTTCAACGGGCCGGCTTCGGCTGCGGCGCCGGCCAGAACCCTTCGAACCGCGCCCCCTTGGCTTCGAGGATCGGCCGAAGCTGATCGCAGGTGCGCTTGTACCGGTAGAACGGGACGCCCGGCATCATGTGATGGATGAGGTGATAGCCCTGCCCGAGCAGCAGGATGTTGCCGCCCGGCCATTCCGAGATCCGGGTATCGCGGTAGCGTCCGGTTTCGGAATGGTCGTGATGCGGCGCCCAGGTGAAGAGCGTCAGCATCACGGTCTGCCCGATCCACCAGGGGACGAACCAGAGCACGAGGACCTCGTAGCCGTAGCCGGCCGCGACGAGGCCGATCACCACGGCGGCATTGATTGCGAAGGTGACGAACACCCGGCGCGTCTCGGCCCTCGTGACGCCGAACTTGCGGCATTCGGCGTAGAGCCGGAACGGGTTGAAGTAGTTCGCGAAGGCGATCGGCAGCCGGACGAAGATCCAGCCCAGGAAGCTGCCACGCGCATAGATGTCCGGATCGTCCTCCGCGTTCGCCCGCGCGTGATGGACCATGTGCTGCTTGCGGTGATGGTCCATGAACAGCCAGAGCGGGAAGCAGCAGACGGTTCCGCAGACCTCGTCGATCCAGCGCAGCGCGTGCCGGCGCGAGCTGATGTTGCCGTGCACCGCCTCGTGCACCACCGTGTAGAACGCATAGATCAGGATGCTGTTGAGGGCGACCGCGAGCAGGTCCGGAATGCGACCGGCGACGGCGAGCCAGCAGACGGCGACGAAGGAGCCTGCGAGGGCGACGGTCAGAACGATCGTCGGCCAGCTGAAATCCGGCGTGTTCTCGCGCCCGATCCGCAGCTCGGTCTTCAGGGTCGAGGCGCCTTCCGCGGTCGCCGTCATCGCCGTCCCTCCCTTGCCGGACATGGCCTGCCCGGCGCGCCCTGTCTGTGAGTTCCGCGCGGCGCACCCTTGCGCACCGCCGCATTAACTATCAGTCCGGTAAATTGGTTTGTCAACCAATTTTGATTTCGGTCAAGCAGGCGGCGGGTCAACGGGCGCCGGCTACGGCCTCGCGGATCAGCCCGGCGATCTCCTGCACGCTCGCCGCGCGCGGGTTGGTGAGCGCCGCCGGGTCCTTGCTCGCCTTCAAGGCCAGCTCCTCCACCCGATCCGCGGCGACGCCGATCTCGGAGAGGCCCTTCGGGATCGCGAGATCGTCGAGCAGGGCGCAGATGAACCCGTGGAGCCCGGCGAAATCGCGCTCCGGGAGGCCGAGCGCGGCGCAGATCTCCGGCACCTTGTGGGCGATGGCGGGCTCGTTGAAACGAAGCACGGCCGGCAGCACGATCGCGTTGGTCAGGCCGTGATGGGTGTCGTAGGCCGCGCCCACCATGTGGCTGATCGCATGCACCAGCCCGAGCCCCTTCAGGAAGGACACGCCCGCGAGACAGGAGCCGGCCAGCATGCCGCCGCGCGCCGCGAGATTGCCCGGCTCGCGAACTGCTGGCCGGAGCCAGGCGGCGATCAGGCGGATCGCCTCCAGCGCGATGCCGTCGCACATCGGATGCCAGCTGTCGACCGCATAGGCCTCGATCGCGTGGACCAGCGCGTCGCAGCCGGTCCAGGCGGTCAGCTTGGGCGGCAGCCCGACAGTCACCGCCGGATCCAGAACGGCAGCGCGCGGTCGTTGCGCCGGATGCCAGACGCATCCCTTGATGCCCCGCGACGTGTCCGTGATCATCGCGGTGCTCTCGGTCTCCGCACCCGTCCCCGCCGTCGTCGGGACGCAGACGAGCGGGACGAACGGCGTCGCCTGCGGCTTCGGCGGGAGATCGAAATCGAAGCTCCAGAGCGGCTCCCGCCGGCCGGCGATCAGGCTGACCGCTTTACCCGCGTCCATGCCCGACCCGCCGCCGACCGCGAGCACGCCGTCATGACCGCCCTGCTCGAACGCCCGCTGTCCGTCGAGAACCTCCTGGTCGGTGGGGTTGGGGCTGATCTCCGCGAAGATCCCGGCGCCAAGCCCGGCCTCCCTGAGCGACCGCAGGCAGGTCTCGACGAAGGGCAGCTGACGCGACCCGCGATCGGTCACCAGGAGGGGCCGCCGCATGCCGTTGCGCGCGCAGATCTCGGCGAGCTCGCCGACGCGGCCGGGCCCGTAATGGATCGGAACCGGAAACGTCCAGTCCGCCGTGCCGAGAATGTCCATTGCTGCGCCTCCCCTGCCCTCGAAGCTGCATCTGTTATTGGTCGTCTATTCTGTTTATTGGTTTGTTGTCCAGTCGAATTGTCGGGAGCGCCGGAATCGGACTAGGATCCGGTTTCCGGGGCAGCCGCCCCGGCCGGGGCCTTTCGCGCGCCCCGGGCATCTGCAGATCTCGCGAGCCCGATGAGAAAGCGAATCAGCGACATCCGTCGGCAGGAGCTGGCCGAGGCGACCCTGCTCACCCTGCAGGAACACGGCTTTCAGGGAACGACGGTGCAGCGCGTCAGCGAGCGTGCGGGCATGTCGCACGGCCTCGTGCATCATTATTTCAAGACCAAGGCCGACATGCTGGAGGCCGCGGTCCGGCTCACCAATGCGCGCATCACGGTCGAGGTGATTCGGCTGCTGCGCGCCGCCGAAACGCCCCGGGAGCGCATTGCGGCCGTCGTCGAAGGCAATTACGCGATGTCGGTGTACAGCCGCGAAGTCGCCCAGGCCTGGGCGTCATGCGCCGGCGAAGCGGCGTTCAACGAACGCTTCGCGCGCATCATCCGGATGATCCAGAAGCGGCTGGTGAGCAACCTCCTCTTCGACCTCCGGAAGCTCCTTCCCGCCGAGGACGCCGTCCTCGCGGCCAACGGCATCGCCATGATGATCGATGGCGGCTGGCTCAAATCTGCGCTCGCCACCGACCATCTGGACCGCGAGACGGCGATGGCGCCGATCTGGCACTACATCGACGGCCTGCTCGCCGCCAAGGGAAAGAAGGCCGTCCGGCCTCAGCGGCGCCGCTGAGGCGGAGGCCCGCCGTCCATTCCGGCGGGGAGCCGGCGCTCTCAAGCTTTGATCATTCGATGGGAGACGGCGTGCTCCGTCCGGCGTCCCCGCCCGGACCGCCGAGCCGGCCGTGGAGGCGGGCGTCATGCGTCTGGAAATGCACGGCGAACCAGGAGTCGACGACCTCGGTCAGCTGCGCCATGGAATCCTTCCGGCCGTCGCGATAGCCGTCCATGATCTCGCGCAGATCGTCGAGCAGGCGCTCGTGGTCCGCCTTGTGCTGGGGCAGCTGGTCATAGCCGCGCTCGCGCATGAAGCGCTCCTCGAGCGCGAAATGGGACGAGATGGCGCGGTGGAGATCGCCGAACTCGTCCTCCACCTCGGAAAGCGGGCGTCCCGAGATCAACGTCTTTCCGATGCGATTCACCAGGTCGATGAGCTCGCGATGCTCGTGATCGACCGCCTCGACGCCGACGCTGTACTCCGGTTTCCATCGCAGCGAGGCCATGGCGCGCCCTCCGGGTCCAGATCCGCAGTCAATCGAAGGTGAAGCCGCCCCGCGCGGGGACGAAATCGATGGCGAGGCTCTGCCCCGGCGCCAGGGTGAGCTCACGCTGCGCCGTATAGGTGAACCCCTCTTCGCCGGCGGTATCGCGCAGGCGGAGATCGAAGCGATGGGTGCCGGCGGGCAGCACGAACTGTTCGTAAAGGCGGGACGGTCCGTCGCCGGCCAGCCCCGTGGGCGGCAGCGAAGCGGCGAAGGTGGGGGAGCCGTCCATCCGGAGCTCGACATAGACCGGCGCGCGCTGGCGGTCGCAGATCTCCTTGCGCCGCATGTTCTGGGGGAGCTCCGCCCGCTCCGCCTCGGTCAGCTCTCGACAGGCACGTTCGCCGCCATGCGAGAAGCTGAGCTTCACGACCGCCGCATTCTCCGGAAGGATCCGGATCGAGGGCCAGGCCGAGACCAGGGCCGCGCCCGCGACCACGGCCGTGGTGACCACCGCAGCTGCCAGGAGCCGTCCGATGCGGGTCATGGCCGCGCCTCCTCGACTTCAGGAGTCTTGGCCGCGTGCCGAGCGCGGGGCGGGTCGGCCGGCAGCCCGGCGACGGCCGAGCGGAAGGCTTCCCGTTCCCGCTCCAGGTGCGCCTCCTCTGTCGGCCCGGCCCAGATGCAGGCGATGCGCTCGCGCGGAACGCGAGCGCGCAGATAGGGATCGCGCGTGCCGGCGAAGCGCTCCTTGGTCCAGGCGACGCCGAGGCGGTGCTGGCCGCCGCGCTCGGCGCAGCCGGCGATCACGACCCCGTCCGCATGGCCGCGGCTGAGGATGAAATCGACGAGCGAGGGCGGCGCCATGGCCACGCAGGGCAGCATTACCGTGCCCGCGCCCGCCCGCCCTGCACCATGCTCGCAGGCGAGGGTGAGGACGCGGCCGGGGCTTTCCAGCCCGCCGGCCGCCTCGATCACCTGCTCGCGCAGCCGCCTCAGCGGCAGGTCGGGCAAATCGATCCCGGTGACGAGCGCTTCGGTGCGGCGGAACGGCGAGGAGGATGGGCACGCCCCGACGCAGATGCCGCAGGACACGCAGCGGTCCGGGTCGACCTGCGCCTGCTGCGGGAACGGGGCGCCGTCCGTCCGCGGAACCAGCTCGACGGCGCTGTACGGGCAATCCTCGACGCAGCGATTGCAGCCGTTGCAATGATCGAGCGTCACCACCGCTGCCCGCGGCTTCTCGAGCGGCGGCAGCCACGGCATGGCCCCCAATGCGATGGTGAAAAGCGCCAGCCCGCCCCAGAGGACGCCGGCAGGGACGTGGTCCATCACCGGATAGAGCGGCAGGAAGAGCCAGTCGAGGCCGACCTCGCCCGGGACCTTGCTCAGGTCCGCCGCGGCCTCGAGATTGGCAGGGAGCACGAGCGACACGACCAGAAGCGCCGCCAGCACCATGATCCCGAGCTTGCGCGAGGGATTCACCCGGGCGCGGGCGATGCGCTGGATGTGGATCCACATCGCCATCAGCAGGATCAGCGGCACGGCGATGTGCATGAACACCATCAGCGTGAAGAAGCGGCTGGAGAGATGCGCGGGGGAGAGGAAATTGCGCGCGATCGGCTCGCCGAACACCGGCAGCCAGTCCAGGAACTCGGCGCTCCGGATCGCGACGTACTGCGCCAGCTCGTCCCACACCAGCCAATAGCCGGTGATGCCGGAGACATACAGAAACCAGATGAGCGGCACGCCGGTGAACCAGGAGAACCAGCGCACCCCGCGATAGCGGTCGCGGGAGAACTCCCGCGCCATGTGCACGATCATGACCGCGAGCATGAGGTCGGAGGCGTAGCGGTGAAAGCTGCGCGCCAGGCCGGCATGGAACCAGTGGTCCTCAGAGAGCCACTTGACCGAGCCGTAGGCCGCGTCGACCCCGGTGTCGAAGAAAATGAAGAGATAGATGCCGCTCGCGGCGACGATCCAGAACAGGAACCAGCCGAGCGCGCCGAGCTGCGCCAGGGGGTTCGACTCGGACCCGAAGATCGCATCGAGCCCGCGCTCCACCCGGTCGAAGCCGCGCCTCAGGATTCGCTTCAGCATGCCGGCCGCCACCTCACCCGCGCCGTCCCGCGCCTTGCGCTGCAACCAGCCTCCGGTTGTTGCGCCACAGGCGGTAGACGATCGTGCCGGTCACGACCAGCGAGACTCCCCCGATCCCCATGCCGACGAAGTAGGCGTACTCGAACTCGTAGGCGCCGGTGCTGGGGTTGTAGACGGTGCAGAGAAAGCGGATGCGGTCGACGACATCCTCGACCGAGCCGAACCGGGCGCTGGTGCCGTAGACGAGCTCCTTCAGAGGCTCCAGCAGCACCTGCAGGGGAAACTCGTCGCCGTAGACCTGCCGGTAGACCCGGCCTTCCGCATCGAGGATGGTCGTCTGGCTGACATGCAGGAAGCCGCCCGCGACCGCCCTGTAGCTGAAGCCGAGGTCATCGAGCAGCCGGTCGAGAGTCTCGCCGTCCGCGGTAGCCAGGTGCCAGTCGCGGTCATCCACCCCTTGCGAGGCGGCAAAGGCGCGCAGCCGGGCCGGCGTGTCGTTGCGCGCGTCGAAGCCGACGCTCAGCACCGAAAACGCCTCCGCCCCGAGGATCCGCCGCGCCTCCTCCACCCTGTCGAGGAGGGTCTGGGTCGTCGGCGGACAGACCGAGCTGCAGCTCGTGTAGATCAGGCTGACGACGAGAGGGCGGCCCTGGAACGCGGCGAGCGGCAGATCCTCGCCCCGGGAGTCGGTCAGCACATGGCCGCCGACGGCGTTGCCGACCGCCGCCTGGCTGCGCTCGAGCGCCGCGGCCGGATCGAGCAGACCCTGCCCAAGCGCCGGCGAGGCGGCCAGCCCGGCGAGCAGGACTGCGGGAAGCCAGACCCTCAGAGCACCCATTTCACTGCAAAGTCGAGAAACACGCCCGCCGTCATCAGGCTGAACTGGATCAGCGAAGCCTCGAAATTCGCCATCGCGGACCGCACGGACGGCGCGCGGTAGAGCTGCCAGCTGCGCCACAGGAAGA
>JRYH01007974.1_pt1 | contig 10620 bp, 6 predicted proteins | sample 235351 | NCBI WGS metagenome assembly JRYH01 (sample SAMN03074221, study PRJNA261480) | activated sludge metagenome | biome: Wastewater Treatment Plant; feature: Wastewater; material: Activated sludge; isolation source: activated biomass of a wastewater treatment plant treating wastewater... ... | reverse complement strand
CGCCGCGTGCAGCGCCTCCAGCGGCCGGCTCGCATCGACCGGCTCGGCGCCGTTCTGCTTCGACAGCTTCTCCCCGTCGGCGCCCGCCACCACCGGCAGGTGAAGGTAGCGCGGGGTGGGCAGCCCGAGCAGGCGCTGCAGCAGGATCTGGCGCGAAGTCGAGCCGATCAGGTCCTCGCCGCGCACGATGTCGGTCACGCCCTGCGCCGCGTCGTCCACGACCACGGCCAGCTGATAGGCCCACAGCCCGTCGGCGCGCCTGAGCACGAAGTCGCCCACCTCGTCGGCCATCCGGTCCTCGAAGGCACGCCCGCTGCGATCGGTCCAGGCGACCACCGCATCGCCCACCCGTAGCCTCCAGGCGCGCGCGCTGCGCCCCGCGGGCATGCCCTTGCGGCAGGTGCCGGGGTAGACCAGTTCGCGGTTCCGTTCGCGCGCAAGTCCGGCGCGGCTCAGCGAGTCGGCGATCTCGCGCCGCGTGCAGGCGCAGGGATAGACCAGCCCGGCCGCGCGCAGCCGCTCGAATGCCTGCTGGTAGAGCGCACTGCGGCGGCTCTGGTATTCGATCGGCCCGTCGGGCGCGAAGCCGAGCCGACCGAGCGTGTCCACGATGCCCGCCGCGGCGCCCGGCACTTCGCGCGGCGGGTCGAGATCCTCGATTCGCAGCAGCCACCGCCCGCCGTGGGCGAGCGCGTCGAGCCGGCTGGCGAGCGCGGTGGCCAGCGAGCCGGCGTGCAGCGGTCCGGTGGGCGAGGGCGCGAAGCGGCCGACGTAGCCCGGTCCATTGGGGCGGGTCCAAGCCTGTTCCGCAGTGATGTCGCCGGGCGGGGTGGGTGCGCGCGAGGCATGCATGCGAGGCATTCTATGTCCCGCGCGAGGACCATTCCCGCCGCGCTGCGGAAGCGGGGATAGACTCCGGGCTCCCGATGATTCACGAAGAGGATCGCCCGATGGCCGAAGTCCGACGCGTCGCAGCCCCGGTCCATGGCGAACGCGCCTGAGGCCCGGATGCGCAAGGTCGTCGTCGCCTTTCACTCCGGTTACGGGCACACGCGCAAGGTCGCCGAGGCCGTCGTCGACGGCGCGGCCTCGGTGGCCGGGATCGAGGCCGGCCTGCTGGACCTGTCGGCCCTCGACGACGCCGGCTGGCGCAGGCTGGCCGAGGCCGACGCGATCGTCTTCGGCGCGCCCACCTACATGGGCGGGCCCTCGGCGCAGTTCAAGGCCTTCGCCGACGCGAGCTCCAAGGTCTGGTTCACCCAGGGCTGGAAGGACAAGATCGCCGGCGGCTTCACCTGTTCGCTCACGATGAGCGGCGACAAGTACGCCACGCTGATGGCCATGGTCACGCTGGCGATGCAGCACGGCATGATCTGGGTGGGGCTGGGCATGCTGCCGGCCGAGCGTGCCGGCGATCCCGATCGGCTCAACCGCCTGGGCAGCTACCTGGGCGTGATGGCGCAGGCCGACAACCTGCCGCCCGACCAGAGCCCGCCGCCCGGCGACCTGGAGACCGCCTTCGTGTACGGCCAGCGAATCGCCGGGTTCGCCCGGCTCAGGTGAGCCGCGCCGGCTTCAGGCGACCCGCGCCAGCCAGTCGGCGAGATCGGCGCGCACCCGCTCGCGCATCGGCTCCGGTTCCTGCTGAAGTTCGTGGCGCAGGCCCGGGTACTCGCGGGCGGTGAGCCTGTGCACCGGCGCGGCGGCGGCGAAGCGCCGGCTGCCTTCTGGATCGACGAAACTGTCGTCGGTGCCGAATTGCAGCAGTGCCGGCACCGCGAGCCGCGGCGCCTCGCGCAAGGCGCGGGCCGAGCCCTCGACGACGAAGCGCAGCAGCCGGGCGGTGATGCGCCCGTGCACCAGCGGGTCCGCGTGCCAGCGCCGGGCCACCTCGGGGTCGTGCGAGAGCCGCTCGGGCTTCAGCCCGGACGGAACGGGCAGGTCCGGGGCGAGCGCCAGCATGGTCCGGTAGAGCAGCGCCTGCGCTCGCGACAGGCCCGGGTCCAGCGCCGGCGACGACATCACGAGCCCCGACACGCGCTCGGGCGCGCGCAGCGCGAGGCTCAGCGCGACCAGACCGCCCAGGCTCTGGCCGAACAGCAGCGGCGGGCCGGCCAGGCGGGCGCTCGGTTCGCCGGCACGGCCGCCCAAGCGATCGGCAAGGGCCGCCAGCCCGGCCTCCAGGTCGTCGACCAGATCCTCGGCTGCCGAGATCGTGGCGCGCCGCCCGCTCGATCGGCCGTGGCCGCGGTGGTCGTGACCGGCCACGACGAAGCCGCGGGCGAGGAACCACTCGGCGAGTTCCTCGTGCCGGCCCAGGTGCTCGCCCAGGCCGTGGACGAGCCAGACCGCCTTGACGGGCCCGGGATCGCCGCGGGCCGCGCGATCCTCGGCGGACGAGGCCGGCAGCCGGATCCAGCCGCGCAGCACCGCACCGTCGGGGCGGCGCAGTTCGGTGTCCGTTCTCATCTTGCCGCCAGCAGGTGCGCGGCCAGCTCCGCGAAGCCGGCGCCGCTGGGCGCGCGGGTGATCCATCGCGGCAGCACCGGCATCCGGTCGGCCCGCTCGAGCAGGTTGGCCACGCCCACCGAGTTGCGAAAGGCCGCGAACAGCGGCGCATCGTTGGGCGCGTCGCCCACGCAGACCCAGCGGTCGCGGGCAGCCTCGTCGGTTTCGCCGAAGTGCTCGGCGAGCAGCTTGCGCGCGGTGCGGCCCTTGTCGAACTCGCCGAACCAGGCGTTCACGTGGATCGAGCTGGGCTGGGCGTGCATGCCGTGGGCGCGCAGCAGTTCCACGATGCGTGCCACGCGCTCGGGCGCCACCGGCGGCACCGCCTCCGCGATGTCGATCGCCAGGTCGACGAGCCGGTAGGGCTGGTCGCCGGCCAGCGCCGCCTCGGGCACCTCGCGCAGCACTTCCTCGGCGATCGGCCCGCGCCGGGTGCGGGCGGCTTCGAGCGCGGCGGCGTCGGGCGTGAACACGGTGCGCACGCCGCCGCCCTCGCGCAGCATGTAGAAGGCGCCGGTTTCGCCGACGACCGCGTCCACCGGCCACATCCGCACGAAGTGGTCGCACCAGCCGGCCGATCGGCCGGTGACCGGCACCACGCGCAGCCCGGCCTCGCGAAGCCGGTTCATGGCAGCGAAGGCCTCCGGGTCGAGGCGGCCGTCGGTGCTCAGCGTGTCGTCGAGGTCGGTCAGCACCCCGTGGATGCCGCGCGCGTCGAACTCCGCGAGCGGCCTCACGCAGCAGCCTTGGCCACGACGCGAGGCGCCGAGGGGCGGGCGAGCAGGGCATTGCCGACCAGTGCGGCGAGCACCACCAGGCCGCCCTGGATCGTTGCGGCGGGCATGGCCTCGCCGGCCCCGAGCCAGGCCCAGATCGGGCCGAAGACCACCTCGAGCAGCGCGATCAGCGCGACCTCGTGCGGGGCCAGCGAGCGGGTGGCCCGGATCATCAGGAAGCAGGGGATCGCGAGCTGGACCACGCCGAGCAGGGCCAGGATGGCCAGGTCGTTGCCGGTGGCGTCCAGCGGCCAGGCGAGCGGCAGCGTGAACAGGCAGGAGAGCAGCGCGCCGATCAGCACGGCGGGGGCCAGGTCGACGTCGGCCTGCAGTTTCTTCAGCGTGACGATGTTGATGGCCGCGGCCACCGGCACCGCGGCGGCGATGATCATGCCGGACAGGCCGTCGGCCGAGACCCCTTCGTGCACCATCCACCAGATCCCGAAGCCGGCCAGCGCGATCGCGGCCCAGGTCATCGGAGAGATCCGGGCGCCCAGCACCGCCCGGCCCAGCAGGGCCGCCAGCAGCGGGGACACGCTGAGCACCAGCAGCGTGTTGGCCACGCTGGTGCGGGTGATGGCCAGCATGAAGCAGGTGAACATGACCGACCACATGGCGCCCGAGAAGAGGCCCGGCCAGCCCATGGCGATCACCGGCGTGAGCGGATTGCCGCGCCGCTGGCGGGCCAGGATGATCAGCATGGCGACCGCGCAGAAGAAGCTTCGCCAAAAGGTGATCTCGAAGCCGTCGGCGCGCTCGAGGTGGCGAGTGAAGACTCCCGCGATGCTCCAGCAAAGCGCGCAGAAGGCCAGCAGCAGGGCTGCGTTTCGGTGGGAGAGTTCGCGGGGCATGGGGATAGAATTGTACCGATGACCGACCCCCGCTTCGTCCATCTTCGCGTCCATTCGGAATACTCGATCAGCGACTCGATCGTGCGCCTCGACGCGCTGGTCGCGGCGGCCGCCGCCGACGCGCAGCCGGCCGTCGCCGTCACCGATCTCGGCAACCTGTTCGGCTGGGTCAAGTTCTACAAGGCGGCGCGCGGCAAGGGCGTCAAGCCGATCTGCGGCGCCGATTGCTGGGTGGCCAACGACGCCGACCGCGAGCGCCCGTCGCGCATCCTGCTGCTCGCGCGCAACCGCGACGGCTATCTGCGCCTGTGCGAGCTGCTGAGCCGCGCCTGGCTGGAGAACGAGTACCGCGGCCGGGCCGAGTTGCGCGCCGACTGGTTCGACGAGCCAGCCGAAGACGGCCGCCCGCTGGGCGAAGGCCTGATCGCGCTGTCCGGCGCCCACGCCGGCGAGGTCGGACAGGCGCTGCTGGCCGGCAACCGCGAGGCCGCCGAGGCCGCCGCGCGGCGCTGGGCGCAGCGCTTTCCGGGGGCCTTCTACCTCGAGGTGCAGCGTTACGGCGCGCCCGAGGCCGAGGCGCAGACCCGCGCCGCCGCCCGGCTGGCCGCCGAGCTGGGCCTGCCGCTGGTGGCCACCCACCCGGTGCAGTTCATCGAACGCGAGGACTTCCGCGCCCACGAGGCGCGGGTGTGCATCGCCGAGGGCGAGATCCTCGCCAACCCGCGACGCCAGCGCAAGTTCACCGAGGACCAGTACTTCCGCAGCCAGCAGGAAATGTCCGAGCTCTTCGCCGACCTGCCGTCGGCGCTGGCCAACAGCGTGGAGATCGCGCGCCGCTGCAGCCTGCCGATGGTGCTGGGCAAGCCGCAGCTGCCGCAGTTTCCCACCCCCGAGGGGGTCACGCTCGACGACTACCTGCGCCAGCTCGCGCACGAGGGCCTGGTCGAGCGGATGAAGAAGCTCTTCCCGCCGGAGACCACGCCGCCCGAGGTGCTCCAGGCGAAGCGCGAGCAGTACGCCAGGCGGCTCGAATACGAGTGCGACACGATCGTGCAGATGGGCTTTCCCGGCTACTTCCTGATCGTGGCCGACTTCATCAACTGGGCCAAGCAGAACGGCGTGCCGGTGGGCCCGGGGCGGGGCTCGGGCGCGGGGTCGCTGGTGGCCTTCGCGCTGGGCATCACCGACCTGGACCCGATCCCGTACGCGCTGCTGTTCGAGCGCTTCCTGAACCCCGAGCGGGTGTCGATGCCCGACTTCGACATCGACTTCTGCCAGGACAACCGCTGGAAGGTCATCGAGTACGTTCGCGCCCGCTACGGCGAGCAGGCGGTGTCGCAGATCGCGACCTTCGGCACGATGGCCTCCAAGGCGGTGATCCGCGACGTGGGCCGCGTGCTCGACATGGGCTACAACTTCTGCGACCAGCTCTCCAAGCTGATCCCGGTGGTGCAGAACAAACCGGTGTCGCTCGCCAAGGCGCGCGAGTCCGAGCCCTTGCTCAAGGAGCGCGAGGAGAAGGAAGACGAGGTGCGCGGCCTGCTGGCGCTGGCCGAGCCGCTCGAGGACCTGACCCGCAACGTGGGCATGCACGCGGGCGGCGTGCTGATCGCGCCCGGCAGGCTCACCGACTTCTGTCCGCTGTACCGGCCGCCCGGGGCCGAGGGCGGCGTGGTCAGCCAGTTCGACAAGGACGACGTCGAGGCGGTGGGCCTGGTCAAGTTCGACTTCCTCGGCCTGCGCAACCTGACCATCATCGACCTGGCGGTGCGCTACATCAACCAGCGCCACCCCGAGCTGGGCCTGGACCTGAACACGCTGCCCTTCACCGACCCGAAGGCCTACCAGGTGCTGAAGGACGCGAACACCACCGCGATCTTCCAGCTGGAAAGCGAGGGCATGAAGAAGCTGCTCAAGAAGCTCGCGCCCGACCGCTTCGAGGACATCATCGCGGTGCTCGCGCTCTACCGCCCCGGGCCGCTCGGCTCGGGCATGGTCGAGGACTTCATCCTTCGCAAGAAGGGCCAGCAGCAGATCGACTATTTCCATCCCGACCTGAAAGCCTGCCTGGAGCCGACCTACGGCGTCATCGTGTACCAGGAGCAGGTGATGCAGATCGCGCAGATCATCGGCGGCTACACGCTGGGCGGCGCCGACCTGCTGCGCCGGGCCATGGGCAAGAAGAAGCCCGAGGAGATGGCGCAGCACCGCGGGCTGTTCGTCGAGGGCGCCGAGAAGAAGGGCTATCCGGTCGACCTGGCCAACAAGCTGTTCGACCTGATGGCGATGTTCGCCGAGTACGGCTTCAACAAGTCGCACACGGCCGCCTACGCGGTGGTCACCTACCACACGGCCTGGCTCAAGGCGCACTATCCGGCTGAGTTCATGGCGGCCACGCTGTCGTCGGACATGGACGACACCGACAAGGTGCAGCTCTTCGTGGCCGACGCGAAGGCCAATGGCGTCGAGGTGCTTCCGCCCGACATCAACGAGTCGGCCTTCCGCTTCGAGCCCGTCTCGGATCGGGCCATCCGCTACGGCCTGGGCGCGGTCAAGGGCACCGGCGAGTCGGCGGTGGTCGACATCCTGCGCGCGCGCGCCGAGCGGCGTTTCGAGAACCTGTTCGATTTCTGCGAGCGCATCGACCGCAAGCTGGTCAATCGCCGTGCGATCGAGGCGCTGGTGCGCGCCGGCGCCTTCGATTCGCTCGACCCCGACCGCGCGAAGATGCTCGTCAACGTGGGCCGCGCGATCGACGCGGCCGAGGCCGCCGGCGCGGCGGCCGACCAGGTGAGCCTGTTCGGCGAGGACTCCGGCATGCCGAGCGCGCCCGAGTGGCTGCCTGCGCCGGCCTGGACCGAGCGCCAGCGGCTGCAGGAGGAGAAGTCCGCGCTCGGCTTCTTCCTGAGCGGCCACCTGTTCAACGGCTATCGCGACGAGGTCAGGCGCTTCGTTCGCACCCGGCTCGCCGACCTGCAGCCGGCGCCGCAGCCGCTGTGGATCGCCGGCGTGGTGGCGGCCCAGCGAACGATGATGACCCGGCGCGGAAAGATGGTCTTCGTCACCCTCGACGACGGCAGCGCGGCGGTCGAGGTCTCGGTCTTCAACGAGCTGTACGACGCGCACCGCCGGATCATCCGCGACGACGAGCTGCTGGTGGTGCTCGGCAAGGTCAGCAAGGACGACTACACCGGCGGCCAGCGGGTGGTGGCCGAGCGCGTGCTCGACCTGGTCGGCGCGCGCCAGGAGTTCGGCAGGCGGCTGCGCATCCGGCTCAACGGCATCGCCGACGGCGCGGCCCTGCGCGGCGCGATCGGCCCGTTCGCGGTCGGCGAGCGCCAGGACGTGCCCGCGGTCCCGGTGGTGGTCGAGTACGGCAACCGCGAGGCGGTCTGCGCGGTGGAGCTCGGGCGCGGCTGGCGGGTGCAACCGCACGACGACCTGATCGCCGCGATCGTCGATGCGCTGCATCCGATCGACACGGCGATCGAGTACTGACTTGGGCGGCGATTCGCCAGCCGGGACGGTGCCCCGGGGCCCGTCCCCGGCCATGGTGCGGATCGGGGCGGCGCTCGCCGCGGCGGCCCGCGCCTGCTACGTCGCGGGCCTCGCCTTCACGCCCTGGCTGATCGCGCCGGTCAATGCGCTGTTCGCGCTGGGCTTCCTGCTCTGGCTCGCCGGCGGGCGGCAGGGGGTCTCGTTGCGGGAGCTCGGCAGCGAGCCGCTGGTGCGCGTCTTCGCGGCGGGTTTCGCGCTGCTGACGGTCGCCGCGCTGGCCTCCCCCGATCCGTCGGCCGAAGGCCTGCCGGCGCTGCTCCGGTATCGCGAGCTGCTGCTGTCGATCCCGATGGTCGCGCTGTTTCGCGACGAGGCCTGGCGCGAGCGCGCGCTGATGGCCTTCGGCCTGTCGGGCCTCGCGCTGGTGCTGTTGTCGACCGCGCAGTGGCTGGGGCTGGCCACCAGCCCGCGCGGGCCGACCGAGGGCGCCCTGGTGCTTCGCCACGGCATCACGCACTCGACCGTGATCGCCGCGCTCGCGCTGGTCGCCTGGCTGCAGGCGTCGCGCTGCGCCGCGGCGGGATCGCCGGCGCGCGCCGCGCTCTGGCGCGTCGTGTCGCTGGCGGCCGCCGCCAACGTGCTGCTGATGGTCCCGGGGCGCACCGGCTACCTGATCCTGGCCGCCGGTCTGATGTACTTCGGCTTTCGCCGCTTTCGGCTGCGCGGCGTGATTGCCGGCCTGCTCGCGATCGCGGTGCTCGGGGCCGGCGCCTACCGGGTGTCGGACACGATGCGCGCGCGCGTCGACCAGGTCGTGGCCGAGACCTTGCGCTTCACTGAAGGCGAGGTGGCGCCGACCTCGGCCGGTTCGCGCCTGCTGTTCTGGGAGAGCACGGTCGAGCTGGTGCGTGCGCACCCGTGGCTCGGCACGGGCCTGGGCAGCTGGCACGCGAAGGTCGCCGCCGAGATGTCGGCGGCGCAGCGCGAGCAGATGCTGCTGGGGCACGAGCATCCGCACAACGAGCTGCTCCACGTCGCGGCCCAGACCGGTCTGGTCGGCGCCGCGCTGTACCTGGCCGGGCTGCTCGCGCTGGCGCGCAGGGCGGCGCGCCTGCGGCCCGATGCCGGGCTGCTGGGCGCGGCGCTGGTGGCCTACGCGGCCGGCGCGCTGGTCAACAGCTTCCTGTGGGACTCGGTCGAGGGGCAGCTGCTGGCGGCGCTCGCCGCGCTCGCGGTGGCCGGCGCCGGAGGGGGCGCTGCTAGAATCGGCTCCCACTCCGGCATGTCCCGATGAACAAGAGCCTCGCGATCTATCGTCGGCTGCTCGGTTACACGGTCCCTTACCGCAAGGGCTTCGTCCTGGCGATCCTCGGGATGGTCGTCGCCGCGCTGACCGAGCCGTTCTTCCCGGCCTTGATGAAGCCGCTGCTCGACGAAGGTTTCGTCGAGCGCAGCGGCGTGCCGCTGTGGATGGTGCCCGCGGTGATCATCCTGATCTTCGTGGTGCGCGGCATCGGCACTTTCGCCGGGCACTACGGCCTGGCCTGGGTGGCCAACAACGTGCTGGCCTCGGTGCGCAAGGAGATGTTCGGCCATGCGCTGAAGCTGCCGGCCTCGGAGTTCGAGCGCGAGGCGGCCGGCCTGCTGATCTCGCGGATCGTCTTCGAGGTCAACAACCTGATGGCGGCCACCTCCAGCGTGCTGTCCACGCTGGTACGCGACTCGCTGATCGTGATCGGCCTGCTGGCCTGGCTGCTGTACCTGAACTGGCAGCTCACGCTGGTGGCCTTCGCGCTGATCCCGGTGATGGCCGTGCTGGTTCGCGTGTTCAGCAAGCGGCTGCGCAACCTCGGTCGCAAGAGCCTGGAGCACACCGGCGAGCTGACCCGGGTGGTCGAGGAGGCGGTGCACGGCTACAAGGTCATCAAGATCTTCGGCGCCTACGAGCGCGAGAAGTCGCTGTTCGACCGGACGGTGGAGCGGCTGCGCGGATTCGCGATGCGCGAGGCGATCGCCAGCGGCGCGATGGCGCCGATCAGCCAGCTGGCGGCGGCGATCGCGGTGGCGGCCGTGGTGTCGATCGCGCTGGTGCAGTCGATGGACAACCAGACCACGGTCGGCGGCTTCGTGTCCTTCGTGACCGCCATGCTGATGCTGCTCGGGCCGCTCAAGCACCTGGCCGACCTGAACGGGCCGCTGCAGCGCGGACTGGCGGCGGCCGAGAACGTGTTCGCGCTGCTCGACCGCAATGCCGAGCCCGACGCCGGCACGCGCACGATCGGGCGCGCCCGCGGCGAGGTCGTCTTCGAGAACGTGTCCTTCCGCTACCCCGGCGCTGCGCGCGATGCGCTGTCCGGCATCGACCTGGCCATCGGCGCGGGGGAGATGGTGGCCTTCGTGGGCGGGTCGGGCGGCGGCAAGACCACGCTGGCCAACCTGCTGCCTCGCTTCTACTCGCCCACGCAGGGCCGGATCCTGATCGACGGCGTGCCGATCGAGGCGCTCACCCTGGAGAGCCTGCGCGACCAGCTCGCGCTGGTGAGCCAGGACATCGTGCTGTTCAACGACACGGTGCGCGCGAACGTGGCCTTCGGCGTTCGCGGCCCGGTCGCGGAGTCCGCGATCCGGCAGGCGCTGCGCAAGGCGGCGCTCGAGTCCTTCGTCGATGGCCTGCCGCAGGGGCTCGACACGGTGATCGGCGAGCGCGGCGCGAAGCTCTCGGGCGGGCAGCGCCAGCGGCTCGCGATCGCCCGCGCCCTGCTCAAGGATGCCCCGATCCTGCTCCTCGACGAGGCCACGTCCGCGCTCGACACCGGCACCGAGCGCGAGGTGCAGGAGGCGCTCGAGCAGGGCATGTCCGGCCGCACCACGCTGGTCATCGCGCATCGCCTGTCGACGATCGAGCGTGCCGATCGCATCGTCGTGCTCGAGGGCGGGCGCGTCGTCGAGCAGGGGCGGCACGAGGCGCTGCTGGCGCTGGGCGGCGC
>JRYH01003734.1_pt1 | contig 10648 bp, 13 predicted proteins | sample 235351 | NCBI WGS metagenome assembly JRYH01 (sample SAMN03074221, study PRJNA261480) | activated sludge metagenome | biome: Wastewater Treatment Plant; feature: Wastewater; material: Activated sludge; isolation source: activated biomass of a wastewater treatment plant treating wastewater... ... | reverse complement strand
TGGCCGCGGCCATGAACGGCATGGCGCTTCATGGCGGCGTCGTTCCCTATGGCGGCACGTTCCTCGTGTTTTCTGATTATTGCCGTCCGGCGATTCGATTGTCTGCGCTGATGGGCGTGCGCGTCGTTTACGTGATGACCCACGATTCCATCGGGCTTGGCGAAGATGGGCCGACCCACCAGCCAGTTGAACATCTCGCCGCGCTGCGGGCGATCCCGAATTTGAATGTCTACCGTCCCTGCGATGCGGTTGAGACCGCTGAGTGTTGGGAAATGGCGTTGAAGACCATTGCGACGCCGTCGGTCATTGCGCTGACCCGTCAGGGGCTTGAACAGGCGCGGCTGACGCCGTCTGGCGAAAATCTTTGCGCGAAAGGCGCTTATGTGATCGCCGGCGAGGATGCGCATGATGTGACGCTGATTGCGTCCGGGTCCGAGGTTTCGCTCGCCCTCAAGGCGCGTGAATTGCTGGCGAAAGACGGGGTGCAGGCCCGCGTTGTTTCCGCGCCCTCATTCGAACTTTTTGCGGCGCAGCCTGAAAATTACCGTAAGGATGTTCTGGGCGATGCGCCGCGCATCGGCATTGAGGCGGCGTTGCGTCAGGGCTGGGACCTGTTCCTCGGACGCGAGGACCGTTTCGTCGGTATGTCGAGTTTTGGGGCTTCGGCGCCCGCCGGCGATCTTTTCGAACATTTCGGCATCACCGCGGAAGCTGTCGCCGCAGAAGCAAAACGACTGATCAGCTAGGAGAAACAGAACATGGCGCTCAAGATTGCAATCAACGGCTTTGGACGGATCGGACGCCTTGCGCTCCGCTCGATCGTTGAGACCGGGCGCAAGGGCGTTGACGTTGTCGCGATCAACGATCTCGGTCCGGTTGAGACGAACGCCCATCTCGTCCAGTACGACTCCATTCATGGCAAGTTTCCCCATGAGGTGAAGGTTCGCAACGACACGATCGATGTCGGCCTTGGCCCGATCAAGGTGTTCGCCGAGCGCGATCCGTCGAAACTGCCCTGGGGCGAATTGGGCGTCGACATCGTTTATGAATGCACAGGCATTTTCACCGCCCGGGAAAAAGCCGCGATGCACCTTGAGGCTGGCGCCAAGCGCGTTCTGGTTTCTGCGCCTGCATCCGGCGCGGACAAGACGATCGTTTTCGGGGTCAATCACGGCGCGCTCACCCGCGACGACCTTGTCGTTTCCAACGCCTCATGCACCACCAACTGCCTCGCGCCGGTGGCCAAGGTTCTGCATGATGCGATCGGCATCGAGCGTGGCTACATGACGACGATCCACTCTTACACGGGCGACCAGCCGACTCTCGATACGATGCACAAGGATCTTTATCGCGCGCGCGCCGCGGCGATGAACATCATTCCGACATCGACTGGCGCGGCGAAGGCTGTGGGGCTCGTCCTGCCGGATCTGAACGGCAAGCTCGACGGTTCGTCGGTCCGCGTGCCGACGGCGAATGTCTCCGTTGTCGATCTCGTCTTTACGCCCAAGCGCGACACCACGGTCGAAGAAGTCAACAATGCGATCATCGAAGCGGCGAACGGCAAGCTCAAAGGGGTGCTCGGCTACACCGACAAGCCGCTTGTCTCGTCCGATTTCAACCACGATCCGCATTCGTCGATCTTCCACCTCGACCAGACCAAGGTGATGGAAGGCAAGCTCGTGCGCGTCCTCTCCTGGTACGACAACGAGTGGGGCTTCTCCAACCGCATGTCCGACACGGCCGTTGCGATGGGCAAGCTGATCTAAGTCGGATCCGCCGAGCGGAATACAGTAAGGGCGGCGCGATCGGATCGCACCGCCTTTTATTTATGTGCGGGAAGGGTGATGCAGCCGCCTCGTTCCGCCAATGCGCAGGGCGCGCGTGCGCAGCCTCAGCGCCAGAACCAGCCAATGGCGACGAGCACGGCGCCCCCCAGCAGCATCAGCATCGCGATCATGTTGAAGACCTTGGCGACGAAGTGGCCGATCACGGTGCCGGCCGTGCGCCGCGCCTTGCCGGAGAGCGAGGCCTCACGCGCGATCTCGTTGTACTTCTGCTCGAGCGCCGTCGGACTTGCCGCCGAGCGCTTGCCGCGGGCGACCTGCCAGGCGCTGTCGAAGGCGGCGCCGGCCAGATCGTAGCGCGAGACGCGCCACATGATCAGCAGGCCGAGCACGGCAATCCCCACGCCCCAGATCATCATCCATTCGTTCGTGCCGAGCTCCGGCATGGCGTCCCCTCCTCTCGCGGGCCCGCGCCGGCCCGGTCCGTCCTGGGAGGGCCTGCGAGGCGCGCTCTCATACCCCGGCGTCGCCACGGTCGCGTAGGGTTAAGTTCCGGTAATGACGATTTTTCTGCTCTGGGCGTGCAACGGGAGGCGCTAAGCTCGCGTTGAGCACGCACGGCCGGATCCCACCCGGCCCCTCTGGGAGATGACACATGCAAAGCTCACCCTATGCCGCCCCTCCGGGCTCCGTCCGGATGCGTCCGATGCTCGACGGTCTGGCCAGGAACTGGTGGATCATCCTCTTGCGCGGCATCCTCGCCCTGATCTTCGGACTCCTTACGTTTGTCTGGCCGGGCATCACGCTCGCCGTCCTCGTTGCCTTCTACGCGGCGTTCGCGCTGATCGACGGCGTCCTTTCGATTGCGGCGGCGATCCGGGGTGGGTCGCCCGCGCCGCGCTGGTGGCTGGCGCTGGTCGGTGTGTTCGGCATCGCAGCCGGCGTGCTGACCGTGCTCTGGCCGCAGATCACCGCGCTCGTGCTCCTGATGTTCATCGCCGCCTGGGCCATTGCCACGGGCGTCATGCAGATCGTCGGGGCCATCAAGATGCGCCACGAGATCGAGGGCGAGTGGCTGCTGATCGCGAGCGGCGTCCTCTCGGTGCTGTTCGGCCTGCTTCTGGTCGCGTGGCCTGGGGCCGGCGCGCTTGCCATGATTCTGGTGATCGGCGCCTATGCCATCCTCTTCGGCATCCTGCTGATCGGCTTCAGCCTGCGGCTCCGCCAACATGCGGCGGTGCGGATTTAAGGCCGCAGCCTGACAGGCTTTCCCGCTTCGGGCGCGGGGCGACCCGCGAATCACCTGCGCCCGTGCTATGCGGGGAGCATGCAGGCAGGCGCACATATCCGCATCATCGGCATCGATCCGGGGCTCCGGCGCACCGGCTGGGGCGTCATCGAGACGGATGGCGTGCGCCTCAGCTATGTCTCGTCGGGCCTCATTACCTCGAGCGCGGGCGAGGATCTCGCCTACCGGCTGCGCGAGCTGTTCGAGGGGCTCATGACCGTGATCGCGGCCTCCGGCGCGCGTGAGGCCGCCGTCGAGGAGACCTTCGTCAACGAGAACGCGCGCGCAACGTTGAAGCTCGGCCAGGCCCGCGGCATGGCGCTTCTGGCCCCGGCCATGCGCGGGCTCGCTGTCGCGGAATATTCGCCGAACCTCATCAAGAAGTCGGTCGTCGGCGCGGGGCATGCGGAGAAGCGCCAGATCCAGGCGATGATCGGCTTCCTGCTCCCTAAGGCCCGCGTCGAGAGCGCCGACGAGGCGGACGCCCTCGCCATTGCCATCTGCCATGCGAACCACCGCGGCGCGGCCGCGCTGGCGCGCCGGGTCGCCCGGGAGGAGGCGCGCGGATGATCGGCCAGCTCAAAGGCATCGTCGACGCGATCGGAGAGGCTCACGCCATCGTCGATGTCGGCGGCGTCGGCTATGAGGTGCAACTCTCCGCGCGCACGCTGCGCAATCTGAAGCTCGGCGAGCCGGTGGTGCTCACCATCGATACGCATGTGCGCGAGGATGCCATCCGCCTGTTCGGCTTCCGCAGCGAGGTGGAGCGGAGCTGGTTCCGCACGCTGCAGAACGTGCAGGGGGTCGGCTCCAAGGTGGCGCTGGGCGTGCTCGGCGTGCTGTCGACTCAAGACCTCGCCAACGCGATCGCGCTCGGCAACTGGGCGGCGGTGGAGCAGGCGCCCGGCGTGGGCAAGAAGCTCGCGCTGCGGATCGTCGCGGAATTGAAGGACAAAGCCCCGGCGCTGTCGGTGGCCGGGCTCGATGGGCCGGCCTCGGCCTCCGCCGGCAAGGCGCCGGCCGGCGCCTCCGGCGAGGGACTGGCCGCGGCCGAGGCGATTTCGGCGCTCACAAATCTTGGATACAACCCGGCCCAGGCGTCGGCAGCGGTGGCGGCCGCCATGGGCGAGCTAGGCGCCGATGCCGACACCGCCAAGCTCATCCGGCGCGGCCTCAAGGAGCTGGCGCGGTAGGGGGGCGAGACCGCGGACGCCCGTGCGGGTGGCGTCTGGTTATGACGCCCAGCGGACAATCCCCTTCACCTCAACTGGCTGAGTATGCCAACATCATCCGGCCCGCGACGCGCGCGGCGAGGTTTGATCCATGCTCCACGCTTGGCCGCCGACGGGGGCATCGTCATTCCCGCCCGTCTCCGGCCACTACGCGCCACCGGCTCGTCTACGATCTCTCCATCGTCCTCATTCAACGAGGTTCGTGCCATGCGTATCGCTTCCGTTGCCCTGATCCTGACCGGCCTTTTCTGCAGCGGCGCATCGGCCGCGCCGACGGCATGCGGGCTCGTCTCCGCCGCAGACATGAGCACCGTTCTCGGCAGCGCGGTGAGCGCTGTGGCCGACGACCGGGGCGGGCAGACCAAGTGCACGTATGAAACCGCCGGCGGCGAGCTCGGCGCACCCTACGCCGAGGTACAACTGAACTGGGGCGATGGGGCGACCGGCATGCAGGGGGCCGGCCTCATGGAATCCGAGCTCGGACCTGCCATGGATAAGCTCGCGGGCCTCGGAGACCAGGCCACGACGGTGGGTCCGATGATCCTGATCCGGCGCGGCGAGGATCTGATCACGCTGGTGATCTCCGGCGTGCCCAACAGCACGGCGGCCGCCAAGAGCATCTACGGTCTGCTCGACGCCCGGCTGCCCAAGGCGGCGGCTCACTAACGTGCTTCCGGAAAAGTGGGAACCGGTTTTCCGATAGGAAGCACGAAAACAAAAAAGCTGGAGCCGTTCCCAGAATCCATCAAAAGCGGAACGGCTCTAGCTAGAGTGTCGCGCCAATTGGAGGCCGCATGTGCAGGCTGTTCTCATTTCCGGTGTGGCTCGTCGGGTCCCTGATCTGGACCGGGGTCATCGCCTATTTCGGATACACGAGCGCGCCGCACGTGCCGCTCGACATGTCGCCCAACGACCCGGCCACGGCCGAGGCCTTCCGGGCGGCCGCCGCGCGGCACGCGCTGATGTTCGGCCTGCTCGCGGCGGGGCCGCCGGCGATCGCACTGATCGCGGGGCGGCTCCTGTGCCGGAAGGACTGACGGTCAGGCCGCGCTCGGCCCCGGATCGTCGTCGTCGCCGAGGCCAGCAGGCGCTGCGCTGCCCACGCCTTCGAGGGTCCGCGCCCGCCGCGGCTCCAGGCGGACGACGCTGCCCGTCGCCCCGCTCTTGCGGGCGGCTTGAGGCTGCCGGGCGACGCGGATGAGGCGGATCGGCTCGATGATCCCGTTCGCCTTGCGCACCGAGAACACCTCCCCCTCGCGCAGACCGAGGAGCGCGAGGCCGCGCGGCGTCGTGACGGGAAGGGCGAGGCCGTCGGCCGGGCCGATCTCGCCGCGCGTCAGGATGCGGCTTTCGGTGAAGCCGCCGCCGACGCTGAATTCGACGCGGCTGTCGAGCGTGGCGACGCCGGGATCGATGGCGTCGTCGGACACAATGGCCGCCTCGGCGAGCTTCCGGCTCACGATCTCGCGATAGGCGTCGTCATGGTCCTTGGACGAGAGCAGGGTGCGCAGATAGTGGGCGTCTTTTTCCGTGATGAGAGGCTGAGCAGAGGTCATCGCAAACTCCGTGAACCCCGGCCGGAAACCGGCGAGGCTTTAAGGATTCAGGTTTTTGGGTGTGAACGGGCGTCCCCTGGCTCCGGCAAACGTAGGCCGAGCCAGGGCTAGACTCCTGCGATGAGGCGACCTGAAAGGAAGTCTGATGTACCCATGGCGCAATCATACCAGAGGTCGGCCATGCGAGGGAAGGGCAGGGGCATGCGGCCGCGTGCCGGTCCGGCCCGCCCGCGCTTGACGGCAGAAGCAAACACGGCCACGAACAAAACATGACCGATCGCTTGATCAGCGGAGTGAAGTGCGAGGCGGACGCCTACGAGGCGTCCATCCGGCCGCGCTCGCTCGACGAATTCGTGGGCCAGGAGCAGGCGCGCGCGAACCTGCGCGTGTTCATCGAGGCGGCCCGGGCCCGCGGCGACGCGCTCGACCATGTGCTGTTCGCCGGCCCCCCCGGCCTCGGCAAGACGACGCTGGCGCAGATCATGGCCAAGGAGCTGGGCGTCGGCTTCCGTGCCACCTCGGGGCCGGTGATCTCGAAGGCCGGAGACCTCGCCGCGCTCCTCACCAACCTCGAGGAGCGGGACGTCCTTTTCATCGACGAGATCCATCGCCTCAATCCGGCGATCGAGGAGATCCTTTATCCCGCGATGGAGGATTTCCAGCTCGATCTCATCATCGGCGAGGGGCCGGCCGCGCGCTCGGTGCGGATCGATCTCGCGAAATTCACGCTCGTGGGCGCAACGACGCGCGCGGGGCTGCTGACGACCCCCTTGCGCGACCGGTTCGGCATCCCGATCCGGCTCAACTTCTATACGATCGAGGAGCTTGAGAGCGTCGTAACCCGGGGCGCGCGTGTGCTCGGCGCACCGATCGCGCAGGACGGCGCCATCGAGATCGCGCGCCGCGCCCGTGGGACGCCGCGCATCGCCGGCCGCCTGCTCCGCCGCGTGCGGGACTTTGCGGCCGTCGCCAGGTCGCCCGTCATTAATGCGCAGGTCGCGGACATGGCGCTGCGCGCGCTTGAGGTGGACGAGGCCGGCCTCGATGCGCTCGATCACCGCTATCTCACCTGCATCGCCGTGACCTACGAAGGCGGCCCGGTTGGGATCGAGACGATTGCGGCGGCGCTGTCCGAGCCGCGCGATGCGGTGGAGGAAATCGTCGAGCCCTACCTCCTGCAACAGGGCTTCATCGGGCGAACGCCGCGCGGGCGCGTGCTGACGATGAAGGCCTTCCGCCATCTCGGACTGTCGGGCCCGTCGCGCACGACGACGCCGGAGTTGCCGATGTTCGAAGGCGACGAGGAATGAGCCCCGTGCGACGGCCGGATGTCATGATGCCGATGCGCGCTGAGCCTGACGAGACCTGCTTGTGATCACGCGCCGAACCCTGCTCAAGACCCTGGCGTTTTCGGGCGTGGCGAGTTTCACGCTCGGCAGCTATGCGGTCGCGGAGGCGCTCCGGTTCGGCGTGACACGCTATGCCGTCTCGCCGCCAGGCTGGCCGGAGGGGCTGTCGCTGCGCCTCGCGATTCTGACCGACTTGCATGTCTGCGAGCCCTGGCTCGGGATCGACCGGCTCCGCCACATCGTGGCTGAGACGAATGCGCTCCGCCCCGATGCCGTGCTGCTGCTCGGAGACTATGTTCCGGGCGCACAGCTCCTGTGGTTTGGGCAGCGGCGTGAGAACGCGGAATGGGCCGCCGTGCTCGCGGGGCTCAAGGCGCCGCTCGGCGTGCACGCCGTGCTCGGCAATCACGACTGGTGGGAGGACATCGAGGTCCAGCGCCGCCGGTCGGGGCCCGTGCCGGCCGGCGTGGCGCTCGTGAAGGCCGGCATTCCCGTTTACGAGAACGATGCCGTGCGGCTCGAGAAGGAGGGCCATCCGTTCTGGATCGCCGGCCTCGGCGACCAGTGGGCGTTCTGGCCGCGGCAGAAGCCTGACGGCCTCGCCTTCCGGGGCGACGCCTATGAAGGGGTGGACGACCTCGCCGGCACGCTCGCCAGGATCACGGACGATGCGCCCGTGATCCTGATGATCCACGAGCCGGACATCTTCCCCGAGGTGCCCGCCCGCGTGGCGCTGACGGTGGCGGGGCATACCCACGGCGGGCAGGTGCGGGTTCTGGGCTATGCGCCCGTCGTCCCCTCCCGCTATGGTCAGCGCTATCTCGTCGGCCACATCGTCGAGGAGGACCGCAACCTGATCGTCTCGGCGGGGCTCGGCTGCTCGAAGCTTCCGATCCGGCTCGGCGCGCCGCCCGAGATCGTGCTCGTCACGGTCGAGACGGGCCACACCTACGCATGATCTTCCCCCTCTCTTCCTTCGGATCCCAGTCGAGGACGTCGAGCCAGCACCCATGAGCGACACCGCGAGCCAATGGCCGGATCTTGCCGGCCGCATCATCGATGACGAAACCGGGCGGCGGCACGTGCTGCCGGTGCGCGTCTATTTCGAGGACACGGACGCGGGCGGCATCGCCTATCACGCCTCCTACGTCCGCTGGTGCGAGCGCGGGCGGACGGATTTCCTGCGCCTGCTCGGCACCGATTCGCGCCGCCTCATCGACGGCTCGGAGAGCCGCGAGCCCGCAGCCTTCGTCGTACGCCGCATGAACTGCGAGTTCCTGCGCCCGACGCGCATGGACGACGTGCTCGTCGTCGAAACGCGCGTGAAGGAGGTCGGCGGCGCGAGCGTTGCCTTGCTGCAGACCGTGCTCAACGGCGAGCGGCGCGTGTTCGAGGCGGAGGTGACGGTGGTGCTGGTGGCCGTGTCCGGCAAGCCGCTTCGGGTTTCGCAGGAGGTGCGCGCCGCGTTCGCGCCGACGGCCGGCACCTGAGCCACACATCCCGTCTCCATTTTTCCCTGCCGTCGATGCTGCATGGACAAGCCGCGCCCGCCCGGGAATGATCGGCGCGACATGGGCAGGTCAAGCGTCACCGAGGTTTGGGAAAGACCGGACTATTGGATGATCTTTACGGCTCCGAGCCAGTTCATGACGCTGCCGGTTCAAGACCTGACGCCAGCAGATCGGACGTTTCTGCGATCCAAAATGCCGCCCGCAGTGACGGGCCTCGCCGGGGGAGAGACAGCATGACGACCTCGAAGGACACCAGCGGCGTCGATCTCGACATCAAGGACGCGATCGAGGGCCACGAGCGGTTTCGCCGGGCGTTCGAGCGCGAGGAGGCCTTCTATAAGACGCTAGCCACGGAGAAGCAGACGCCGCGGCTGCTCTGGATCGGCTGCTGCGACAGCCGCGTCGTGCCCTCGCAGATCATGCAGGCGGATCCCGGAGAACTGTTCGAGGTGCGCAACATCGCCAACTGCGTGCCCCCGGCCTGGGCCGATGACGAGGCCGTCGGCGCGGCGATCGAATACGCGCTCGCTCACCTCGGCATCGACGACATCGTCGTGTGCGGCCACACCGGCTGCGGTGGCATCGCGGCGCTGGCCGGGCCTGTTTCGCCCGGCAGGGACGCCCATCTCGCGCGCTGGGTCGAGTACACGCGGCCGGCCCATCGGCTCGTCGCTGCCGCACGCGTGCCAGACGGCGAGCGCAGCCTCGCCACCATCCGCGCTCACATCCAGTTCCAGCTCGACAACCTGATGACCTACGAGAGCGTTGCGCGCGGTGTCGCGGACGGACGCATCGGCATCCACGGCTGGCTCTACGACATGGAGGCGGGCGAGATCCAAGCCTACGATCCCAAATCCGGCGCGTGGCAGGGGCTTCTGGATCGCGCCGAATGACCACGGTCGCCACCTTCGCGCTGACGGCGCTGCTCGAGATCGCCGGCTGCTTCGCCTTCTGGGCCTGGGCGCGGCAGGGAGCGTCCGCCCTCTGGCTCGTGCCGGGTGTCGCGGCCCTGATTGGGTTCGCCTGGATGCTGACCCGCATCGACAGCGATTTCGCCGGGCGCACGTATGCCGCCTATGGAGGCATCTACATCATGTCCTCGCTCCTGTGGCTGTGGGCGTACGAGGGCATGCGCCCGGACCGCTGGGATGTGCTGGGCGGGCTCGTCTGCCTCGCCGGCGCAGCGCTGATCCTCTACGGCCCGCGCTCCGTCTAAGCCGTTGGAAAGGCGGGCGCGGCACCATTTTTCCGTCATATTGCGCGGCAACAAGGTGCTTGATGGCCCGTGCGCGCCAGTGCACGTTGCGTTCGCCAGGGGGGCGCGATTGCCGAGTCGGCTTATTCTTCTTCACGGGGCACGCGGCCGCCCGCTCTGATCATGGGACCGGTGATGCACGCGTCGGACGGGCCGTCCGCGGGCGATCATGGCCCGAGTCTCGAAAGACGGTTGACGCAATGAACCCCGAAGACGTGACGCAGACCACTCTTGCGCCTCAGGCGCATGGCGTGTCCTTCATCGAGCTTTTTCTTCAAGCCTCCCCAATCGTACAGTTCGTGATGGTCGGCCTCGGGCTCGCCTCGATCTGGTCGTGGGCCATCATCATCGAGAAGCTCATCGCCTTCCGGCGCGCGCGCCTGGCCGCGGACCGCTTCGAGCAGACGTTCTGGTCGGGCCAGTCGCTCGACGAGCTTTACACCGCCCTCTCGCGCAGTCACACGATCTCCATGGCGGCCCTGTTCGTGGCGGCCATGCGCGAGTGGAAGCGCTCCGTCGAAGGCAACATCCGCGCCCTCGGCGGCATTCAGCTTCGCGTCGAGAAGGTGATGGACGTCACCATCAGCCGCGAGATGGAGCGGCTGGACCGGCGCCTCCTGTTCCTCGCGACGGTCGGATCGACCGCGCCGTTCGTCGGCCTGTTCGGCACCGT
>JRYH01002310.1_pt1 | contig 10668 bp, 10 predicted proteins | sample 235351 | NCBI WGS metagenome assembly JRYH01 (sample SAMN03074221, study PRJNA261480) | activated sludge metagenome | biome: Wastewater Treatment Plant; feature: Wastewater; material: Activated sludge; isolation source: activated biomass of a wastewater treatment plant treating wastewater... ... | reverse complement strand
GCCGCCACGACCCCGCCCGCGATCGCGAGCGGAAACACGGTCAGCACGGTGCGCCGCGAGCCGTGCAGGTCCACGCCGATGCCCATTGCGAGCATCAGCGCGGCGAACGAGAAGTGGAAGGTGGCCGCGAACAGCCCGAGCGCCTGGGCCGACAGGCCGAACTCCTGCTGCAGCGATGGCGCCATGATCGACGCCACGGTCCGGTAGGCCTGGCTCATCGCGAAGGCCGACACCAGCGCGAGCAGCATGGTCCAGGGGCTGCGCTGGGCAGGCTGGGTGGGGGAGGAGGCGGGCATTGGCCGGCGTCGGCGAAGAGCGGTGTCGGGGAATCCCGCATTGTCGCGAAATTCGGAATCCGATGCTCCGCACGGCCAAGCGCAGCGTATGCGACCGGATCGCAATCGGCGGATTGCGCTTGACGGACCAGGGGTTGATCGCGTGTACTGCGTGACCCGAAAACGACACGTCGCCTCTTCGCGCGAGTGCGCGGCCAGAGCCTGGAGACACGATGACCCCCGAGCACGACGAGGCGCCGCCGATTCCCGGTCCGGATCGCCACCCGCGGCGGCCTGCGCTGGTCTTGCCGCCCGGCAGTTGTGACTGCCACGCGCACGTTTTCGGTCCGGCCGCTCGGTTTCCTTATTCCACGCCGCGTAGTTACACGCCGCCGGATTCGACGCTGGCCGAGTACCTGGCAATGCACGACACGCTGGGCGTGCAGCGTGGCGTGCTGGTTCAGCCCAGCGTCTACGGCACCGACAATTCCGCCATGATGGATGCGCTGCATGCGCATCCGGAGCGGCTGCGTGGCGTGGCGGTGCTCGCGCCAGACGTACCCGAGGCCGAACTCGATGCGCTGCACGCCGGCGGCGTGCGCGGCCTGCGGGTCAACGTGCTCTTCAAGGGAGGGGTGCCGATCTCGGCCGCGAGGCCGCTGGCCGAACGGATCGCGGCACGAGGCTGGCACGTGCAGTTCCTGATCGACGTGGGCAACCACCCCGAGCTCGACCGCGAGTTGGCCGGATTCCCGGCGCCGGTGGTGATCGACCACATGGGTCACTGCGCCGTCGCAAAGGCGCCGACCGACCCCGGTTTCGCCGCGCTCATGCGCTTGCTCGACACCGGCCGCTGCTGGGTCAAGCTGTCCGGCCCCTACCGGATCACCGCGCGCCAGGCGGTGCCCTTCGACGACGTGGCTCCGGTCGCGCGCACGCTGGTCAGGCGCCGACCCGACCGCATGGTCTGGGGCACCGACTGGCCGCATCCTTCGATCGCGACCGCCATGCCCAACGACGCGGATCTGGTCGAGATGCTGGCCGACTGGGTACCCGACGCCGACACGCGCCGTCGGATCCTGGTCGATAATCCAGCCGAGTTGTATGACTTCCCGGGGCTCGCCGCCGGCTGATGCCGCGGCGGCAATGCTGCCCACGATCACGATCAGACCGATCCAGAAGGAGGAACGACCATGTCCCTGACCCTCAAGCTCAAGACGTTCTCGCTGGCTGTCGCAGTCGCGGCCGCCGGCCTGGCGTCGGCGCCGGCACTTGCGCAGAAGACCACGCTGAAGATCGGCTGGACGACGGCCGACGGAGCGACTGACCCCTACGCGATTGGCGCACGCGCGTTCAAGGAGGAAGTCGAGAAGCGCTCTGGCGGCCGGATGGAGGTGCAGCTGTTCCCGAACCGCCAACTGGGCGATGAGAAGGACATGCTCGAGGGCATGCGCTTCGGCACCGTCGACGCGGGTGTCATCACCAACGCGGTGATCGCCAATGTGGAGCCGAGCTTCCAGATCAACGACATGCCATTCCTGTACGCGAGCGAGGCGCAGGCCCATAAGGTGCTCGACGGCCCGATCGGCGAGCAGCTCGCGAAGAAGCTGGCCGCCAAGGGCGTCTACGTGCTCGGTTTCATGGAGGGCGGCTTCCGCAACATGATCAACAACCGAAAGCCGGTCGCCGAGCCGGCCGACGTCTCTGGCGTGAAGTACCGCGTGATGCAGAACCCGGTGTTCATCGACATGTTCTCGTCGCTCGGCGGCAGTGCCGTGCCGATGGCCTGGGGCGAGACCTTCACCGCGGTGCAGCAGGGCACGATCGACGGCCTCGAGATCCCGATCGCGGTCATCAACGCGAACAAGTTCAACGAGGTCACCAAGTACCTCTCGCTGACCAATCACACCTACTCGGCGATTCCGCTGCTGGTGTCCAAGCGCAGCTTCGACAAGCTTCCCGACGACCTGAAGAAGATCGTGCGCGAGGCGGGCACGGCGGCCACTGCCGCTCAGCGCAAGGCCAGCGGAGAGAACGTGCAGAAGCTGGTCGCCGACCTGAAGGCAAAGGGGATGCAGGTTAACGAGATCAAGGACGCGGCTGCCTTTCGCCAGTCGGTCAAGCCCGTCTACGACAAGTTCCGCGCGTCGATCGGCCCCGACCTGATGGACCAGGCGCTGAAGGCGGTCCAGTAAGCTCGGGCAGGAGGGAAGGAAACTCGGGACAGCGAACGATCGATCGTGGCGATTCGCGTGCTCGATCGCGTCAGCGCGGCCGCCGCTGCAGTGTCCGGCTGGGCGGCGGTGGCGATGACGCTGGTCATGCTTGCCGTGCTGGTGCTGCAGGTGGCCGCCCGCTACTTCTTCGGCGTGGCTCTGAGCTGGAGCGAGGAGCTGTCGCTTCTGCTGTTCACCTGGGTGGTGCTGCTGGTCGGTAGCCTGGGGGTGCGCGAGGATTTTCATGTCCGCCTGACCCTGGTGCCGGACATGCTCTCGGGCGCATCGGCACGCTGGCTCGCTCGCCTGGTTCACCTGGGCATCCTGGGTTTCGGCGTGATGCTGGCCGTAGGCGGCCACGCCTACGTGGTCGAGACGATTGGCCAGACCTCGGCGGCGATTGCCTATCCGATCGAGGCGCTGCACCTGGCAGCGCCTGTCTGTGGCGTCCTGGTTGCGCTGCATGCGTTCGCACGGTTGGTCGCCACGTTCGGCGATGTCGGCGCGCCAGCAAGCGGAGACGGCTGAATGTCCGCCGCCGCCTGGATACTCAGTGCCGGTTTTGCCGTGCTGCTCGTACTCGGCATGCCGTTTGCGTTCGCGTTGGGGCTGGCCACGCTGGGCGCGCTCATCGTGTCCGACATCGAGGTGATCGCGCTCGCGCAGAAGATGATCTCGGGGTCGCAATCGTTCAGCCTTCTGGCGATCCCGTTCTTCGTGCTGGCCGGCGACCTGATGACAGCGGGCGGCCTGTCGCGCCGGTTGGTCGGCGTGGCAAACGTGCTCGTTCGCCACGTGACCGGCGGGCTCGGGATGGTGGCCGTCATCGCGGCAGTGTTCTTCGCCGCGATCTCGGGCTCGGCGCCAGCAACCACGGCCGCAATCGGCACGATCATGATCCCCGAGATGGAGAAGCGCGGCTACGATCGCGCCTTCGCGACGGCGCTGGCGGTGTCGGCCGGCATCATCGGGCCGCTGATCCCGCCGTCGATCCCGTTCGTGATCTGGGGCGTGATCGCCGAACAGTCGATCGCGCGGCTCTTCCTGTCGGGCCTGGTGCCGGGAATCCTGCTGGCCGTCGGGTTGATGGCGCTGTGCTGGAACTACGCTCGCCGTCGCGAGATCGCCGGCGAGGCACGCGCCACGGGCGCGGAGATGCGGCGCGCCTTCTGGGAGGGCAAGTGGGCGCTGGGCGGGCCGGTGATCATCCTGGGCGGCATCTACGGAGGGGTTTTCACGCCGACCGAGGCGGCCGTCGTCGGCGCCTTCTACGCGCTGGTCATCGGCATGTTCGTGCACCGCGAGGTGAAGCTGAAGGATCTGCCCCGGATCACACTGGGTTCGCTGCGCACGACGGCGATCGTCATGTTCATCATCACTGCGGCCGCGGGTTTCGGCTGGCTGGTCGCCTTCGAGCAACTGCCCCCGAAGATCGCCGAGCTGCTCACCTCGATCTCCGACGAGTCGTGGGTGGTCCTGCTGACCTTGAACGCGTTGCTGCTTTTGATCGGCGCAGTGATGGACAACGTGGCGGCGATGGTGATTCTCGGCGGCGTCCTGACCACGACTGGCAACGGCCTCGGGATGGACCCCATCCACCTCGGGGCGATGGTCACCAGCAATCTGACGATCGGCATGGCGACGCCGCCCTTCGGCTATGCGCTGTTCGTGGGCGCTGCGGTCAGTCGTATCGGCATCTGGGAGATCTCGAAGGCCATGTGGCCAATGATCGGCGTGATGGTGCTGGTGCTGCTGGCAGTCACTTACGTGCCGGCGGTCAGTCTGGCGCTGCAGGGCTTGATCTGACCCGCGCCCGCCTCGCCTTCCTCGTCGTCTGTCTCGGCTCGCTGGTCGCGCCGCTCGACACCACCGTCAACACCGCCTTCCCGGTGATCACCCAGGCCTTCGCGCTGCCGCTGCGCGACATCCAGTGGGTGGTGATTCCCTTCGTGCTGGCGCAATCGAGCATGGCGTTGATCTTCGGGCACCTGGGCGACCGATGGGGCCATCGGCGGGTGTTCGCGCTGGGGCTGGCGGCCAGCGTGATCGCGCACCTGGCCGTAGCCGCCGCGACGAGCTATCCGGCGCTCGCCGGGCTGCGCGTGCTGCAGGGGGCGGCGGTGGGCATCGCGGTGGCCTGCGCGCCGGCGCTGGCCACGCTGCTGTTCCCGCCGGCCGAAAAGGCGCGCGTGCTGGTCTGGTACGCGGCGGCGTTCAGCCTGGCCACCGCGGTGGGACCCTGGCTGGGCGGCTTGCTGCTGCAGGCCTTCGGCTGGCCGGGCGTGTTCTGGTTCCGGGCGCCGGTGGCGCTGGCGGCGCTGCTGCTGTTGCCGGTGGTGCCGCGGCTGCCACGTCCGCAGCCGTCGCCAGTTGCAGGCGGTGCGGACCGGCATGCCGCCCATGCCGGTTCGCGCGGCGCAAGCGACGCCGGACGCGCGAACGCTCACGCGGGCTTCGACTGGGCCGGCGCGCTGGGCCTCACCGGGCTGATGACCTGTTTCGTGCTGGCCTTCGTCGAGCTGACCCGGCCGGACGGCATCGGCGGCTTCGCCCTGCCGCTCTTCGCGCTCGGGCTGGGGGGCGCCTGGCTCTTCGCGCGCCACGAATCGCGCGCGCCGCATCCGGTGCTGCGGGTGGCGGCGTTCCGGTCGCTTCGCTTCTCAGGGGTGCAGATCGCGTCGGTGATCGTGAACCTCGCCTGCTTCGGCAACCTGATGCTGATCCCCTACGTGCTGACTCGCGACGCCGGCGCCTCGATCGCCGCGGCAGGCCTGCTGCTGTCGGCCTATCCCACCGGGTCGGTGCTCGGCAGCCTGCTGGCCGGCCGGCTCGTGCATCAGCTCCGCTGGGGGGCGCAGGGCGGCGCGACCTGGCCCGCGCGGCTGATGGCGGCGGGGCTCGCCGGCGCGGCGCTCGGGCTGCTGCTGACTTCGGCGATTCTCTTCGCCTGGCCCGTGCCCTGGCTGCTCGGCCTGAGCATGCTGGCCAGCGGCATCGGCCAGGGGCTCTTCCAGGTCGGCTACATGGAGGCCACCACCACGATGCTGCCCATCGAGGAGCGCGGCGTGGCCGGCAGCCTGATCAGCGTGACGCGGCTGCTGGGCATCGTGTTCGGTGCCACCGGCATCGGCTGGCTGCAGGGGGTCACCGGGAACTACGCGGCGAGCTTCTCGGTGCTGGGGGGAGGGCTGGCGCTCTTCGCGGCGGCGTTCGCGGCGGGGGATCGGCGCGCGCAGCGGAGACGACCTCGCTCTTAGCCCGCTGAAGCGCGCGCGACCATGGTGCGTAGTCCGATCGTTTCAGCCGTTGGTGCAACTGACTCTGAGGTCCTTGCGCGCGATCATGTGATCGATCCCGCCACCTCTTGGTGCGAAAACTGGAGAACACGGGGTATCTCGATCAAGTCGGCGCCGGCCCGCGACCGTCGATTTCGTTGTTGTATTCCATTGACGGAATATTCCACGGAGGCTAAGATTTGTCCGCAGGATGGGATGTCGAATACACGGACGAGTTCGGCCGCTGGTGGGAAAGCCTTTCCGAAGGTGAACAGGAATCCGTGGCTGCCTCGGTCGGCTTGTTCGAGGAATGTGGCCCAATGCTGGGGTATCCGCACAGCAGTGGAGTCCGTGCCTCCAGGCACGGTCACATGCGCGAGTTGCGCACCCAGCACGACGGCCGACCGCTTCGAACGCTGTACGCATTCGATCCGCGACGGGCGGCGATTTTGCTGCTCGGCGGAGACAAGACAGGCGATGATCGTTGGTACGAGATCAATGTGCCTGTTGCCGACCGCCTGTACGACGAGCATCTGACCCAACTTCGCAGGGAGGGGCTTCTCGATGGCTAGGAAATTCGCGGAACTTCGGACCGGGATGTCGCCCGAATCCCAAGCGCGTTCGGAAGCGAGGCGACACGCCATGCTCGCCGAGATGGCGCTCTCGGAGCTCAGAAAGGCGCGGGGGCTGTCCCAGAAGGAGCTGGCCGCAACGCTGCACGTGCAGCAGCCCTCGATTGCGAAGATCGAGAGGCGCACCGACATGTACATCTCGACCCTGCGCGCCCACATCGAGGCGATGGGCGGCGAACTGGAAGTGATAGCGCGCTTTCCGGAGGGCTCGGTCAGGATTCGAAACTTCGCGGACCTCTCTCGCGACCCGTAGCCGTACGGCAGTCGTGGCGCTCGTCAGCCTTCCTGCAGGATGCGCTCGGCCTGGTCGTGGTGCACGATCAGGCCCACCGCCATCGTCTTCACGCCGGCCTCTTCGCGCAGCCGCTGCGCGAACGGCACCTGGTAGCCGTAGCCGATCGGCGTGCTGCTGACCGGTCGGGCCAGGATGCCGCCGGCGCTGCAGTCGATCACGTCCACGCCGACCGCCTTCAGCTCCCTGGCCAGCGCCACGCTCTCGGCCGGGCCCCAGCCGGCGTCGTCGTCGACCGACAGCCGCATGAACAGGGGCTTGTCCTCGGGCCAGTTCGCGCGCACGCACTCGGCCACTTCGAGCGCGAAGCGCCGGCGGTTCGCATCGCTGCCGCCGTAGGCGTCGGTGCGCTGGTTGGCTGCGGGCGACAGGAACTCGTGGATCAGGAAGCCGTGGGCCCCGTGGATCTCCACCGTGTCGAAGCCGGCCGCGTGCGCGCGGGCCGCGGCGCAGCCGAAGGCCTGGACCACGTCGGCGATCTCGGCCACCGACAGCGCGCGCGGCATCGGCGAACTCTCGTCGGCGGGAACGGCGCTGGGCGCGACCAGCTCCCAGGCGTCCCAGTCGGCGATAGCCGGGTCCGGCTGCAGCGGCCGGCCGCCCTCCCAGGGGCGCGCGACGCGGGCCTTGCGCCCGGAGTGGCCGAGCTGGATGCCGATCGACGATCCGCACGCATGCGCGAAGTCGACGATGCGCTTCAGCCCGGGCACGAAGGCGTCGTCCCACAGGCCCAGGTCGCCGACCGTGCCGCAGCCGCGCCGCTCGACCTTGGTCGACTCCATCATCATCAGCCCGACGCCGCCGGCGGCGTAGCGCCCGGCGTTCATCAGGTGCCAGTCGTTCGCGAAGCCGTTCTCGGCGGCGTACTGGTGCATCGGCGCGACGACGATGCGGTTGCGCAGGGTCAGGCCGCGCAGGGCCATCGGGGTGAAAAGCAGCGGGGTGGACATCGGTTCGGGGTCTCCAGGCTTCGCCTTGGTTCGCAGCGTCTGTCGAGATACTAGCGAAGCCGGCGGCAAGGCGATCGTCGGCGGTTCCGGACGCGGCGCGCGGGCTCATCGCATGAGCCTCGGTTCGCGTAGGCTGGGCGCGAGACCCTGGAGCAGGCCCTGGAAAACGTCCGGAGGCAGGCCGCGGGAAACATCCGGGCGCGGATCGCAGGCGACATCGGGAGAAGGGACATGGACTGGTTCGAACGGCTGACCGGATTTCGCGAGCTGCCCTGGGAAGAGACCCGAGCGCGGCTCGAGGTTTTCGGCGACCGCCTGCACTCGCGGGTGAACGGGCGCTCCTACGGCATCGGCAGGCTGGAGCTGGCGTCGGTGGCCGAGCTGCGTGCTCGGGCGGGCGAGGCCCTGGGCGCAGGCGGGTCGCCGAAGGGCTTGACGGACGCTTCGCTGCGCCTGTCGAAGCTCACCGGCGACGTCCGCGCCATGCATGCCGACCCGGCCAACCAGGGCGCGCTCTTCCAGGTCGCCTCGCAGTTCAACCTGCTCGAGATGATCGGCCCCGGGGTCACCCCCGAGGAAGGCGTGTCGCGCTACGCCGGCGACCACACCCAGGGTCCGGCCTGCGCGGTGGCGGCCGGCGCGGCCACGATCTGGCGCAACTACTTCGCGCCGGTGAACGGCGAGCCCGGGCAGACCGCCACGCGCCAGATCGACGCGCTCGCCGATCTCGGCGCGGCGCTGGGCAACCAGGGCGAGCGGCTCTGGCGGATGCGCAACGGCTACGCGCTGTGCACGGCAGAGGGGCTGGGCGAGATCGCCGCCCGCCTGTCGGCGGCGAGCGCGTCGGAGGTCGACGCACTGCGCGACCTGCTTCGAATCGGCCTGCACTGGGACGTCGAGGTGACCGACGCCCGCCACGAACCCCGGCCGGTGGTGTCGCAGGCCTTCTGCTCGGCGCTGCCGGTGGCCTACACCGGCATTCCCGCGCGCCACTGGCGCGCCTTCGCCACGCTGGTGCTCGAGGGCGCCTACGAAGCCACGCTGTGGGCGGCGGCGCTCAATGCGGCGCGCGGCGCTTCGAACATCGTGTACCTGACCCGGCTGGGCGGCGGCGCCTTCGGCAACGAGCCCGAGTGGATCGACGCGGCCATGCAGCGCGCGCTGGCGCTCGCGCGCGATGTCGCGCTCGACGCGCGCGTGGTCAGCTTCGGCAAGGGCCGGTGAACGGGGCCTGGCTCAGACCCGCCGCACCTTCACCGACTTGCCCTTGACCTTGCCCGCGTTCAGCCCGCGCAGCGCATCGCGGGCGATCTCGCGCGCCACCGCCACGTAGGTCGAGTACTCGTTCACGTTGATCTTGCCGATCTTGTCGCCCGGGAAGCCCAGGTCCTTGGTCAGCGCGCCCAGCACGTCGCCGGGGCGGATCTTCTCCTTGCGGCCGCCCAGGATCTGCAGCGTGACCATCGGCGGGCGCAGCGGCTGCGGGTCGGGCGAGGGCGCGAGCTCGGCCAGCGGGTGCCAGTCGCACTCCGCGCCCTGCATCTTCTCGATGCGGGCCACCAGGCCCATCTCGTTCGGGCTCACCAGGCTGAAGGCCCAGCCGGCCTCGTCGGCGCGGCCGGTGCGGCCCACCCGGTGCACGTGCACCTCGGCATCGGGGGTCACGTCGACGTTGATCACCGCCTCGAGTCCGGCGATGTCCAGGCCGCGCGCGGCCACGTCGGTGGCCACCAGCACGCTGCAGCTGCGGTTGGCGAACTGCACCAGCACCTGGTCGCGATCGCGCTGCTCCAGGTCGCCGTGCAGTTCCAGCGCCACGATGCCTTGGGCCTGCAGCAGCGCCGCCAGCTCGCTGCAGCGCTGCTTGGTGTTGCAGAAGGCCAGCGTGCTCACCGGCCGGAAGTGGTCGAGCAGCAGGCCGACCGCCGGCAGGCGCTGATCCTCCGCCACCTCGTAGAAGCGCTGGCGGATCTTGGTGGCCGCGTGGCGCTCGGCGAGCTTGACCTCGGCGGGGTTGCGCATGAAGCGCTTCGCCATCCCGATCACGCCGGGCGGATAGGTGGCCGAGAACAGCAGGGTCTGGCGATCCGACGGGCACCGGTTCACCACGTAGCCGATGTCGTCGGCGAAGCCCATGTCGAGCATCCGGTCGGCTTCGTCGAGCACCAGCGTGTTCAGCGCGGCCAGCGACAGCGACTCGCGCGCCAGGTGGTCCATGATGCGGCCCGGCGTGCCCACGACCACGTGCGCGCCGTGGGCCAGGCTGGCCACCTGCGGGCGCATCGTGGCGCCGCCGCACAGCGTGAGCACCTTGATGTTGTCCTCGGCCCGGGCGAGCCGCCGGATCTCCTGGGTGACCTGCTCGGCGAGCTCGCGGGTGGGGCACAGCACCAGCGCCTGCACCGCGAAGCTGCGGGCGTCGAGCCGGGCCAGCAGCGGCAGCGCGAAAGCCGCCGTCTTGCCGCTGCCGGTCTTGGCCTGGGCGACCAGATCGCGGCCGGCCAAGGCCAGCGGCAGGCTGGCGGCCTGGATCGGCGTCATGCGCTCGTAGCCGAGCCGCTGGAGGTTGGCCAGGACTGCGGGGGAGAGGGGGAGGGCGCCGAAGTGAGCGTCGGCGGGAGCGGAGATCGCGTCGGAGCGCGGGGAGGTCGGGTCTGCGTTCATCCCGGATTGTGGCAGACGCGCCGGCCGGGCGCAGAATGGCGGCCATGAAACCACCGAAGAGATTGCAGTCGCTCGTCGACGAAGGCCTGATCGACGAGGTCGTGCGCCAGCTGATGAGCGGCAAGGAAGCCGCCGTCTACGTGGTGCGCAGCGGCGGCCAGACCCTTTGCGCCAAGGTCTACAAGGAGGCGACCGAGCGCAGTTTCCGGCAGGCGGTGGACTACACCGAGAACCGCCGGGTCCGGAACAGCCGCCAGGCCCGCGCGATGGCCAAGGGCACCCGCTACGGCAGGCAGGCCACCGAGGCGGCCTGGCAGAGCGCCGAGGTCGACGCCCTGCATCGGCTCGCCGCCGCCGGCGTGCG
>JRYH01010851.1_pt1 | contig 10677 bp, 9 predicted proteins | sample 235351 | NCBI WGS metagenome assembly JRYH01 (sample SAMN03074221, study PRJNA261480) | activated sludge metagenome | biome: Wastewater Treatment Plant; feature: Wastewater; material: Activated sludge; isolation source: activated biomass of a wastewater treatment plant treating wastewater... ... | reverse complement strand
GTGGAATCCCAGTCGGCGACGTTGCCGACCGAGGTGTGGAAGGTGTAGCCGTCGGCCTTCTGCTCCGCGATCCACTTGGCGTGGTCGCGCGTGGGCCCGCAGCCGGCCACGACCGTATAGCCCAGGTCGTGGAACTTGCGGCAGATCGCGGTGCCGATCCCGCCCATCCCGCCCGTCACGTAGGCGATCTTCTTGCTCATAGGGTCATCCTCTCTTCGAATCGTCTTCTGGCGCCTGGAGCGCGGCGATCTCGCGCTTCCATGCGGGGTTGCCCCCGGGCCGACGCGCCGTCATTCGGCCTTTTTCTTCACGTAACTCCCTGGCGCCAGCTCGATCGGCCGGTGCTTCGCGTTGCCCGGCGACGCCGGCGCGGCCCGCAAGCCGCCGTTGAATTGCGCCAGCCACTGGCCCCAATCGGGCCACCAGCTGCCGCGATGCTCGGTGGCGCCGGCCAGCCAGTCGTCGGCCTGCTCGGGCAGCGCGTCGCTGGTCCAGTGGCTGCGCTTGTTGGGCGCCGGCGGGTTGATCACGCCCGCGATGTGGCCGCTGGCCCCCAGCACGAAGCGGTTCTGCCCGGAGAGCAGCCGCGTGGACTCGTAGGCGCCGTGCCAGGGCACGATGTGGTCCTCGCGCGAGCCGTAGATGTAGGTGGGCAGGCCGATCGCGCCGAGGTCCACCGGCACCCCGCAGACCTTCAGGCGGCCCGGGATGCGCAGCTCGTTCTGAAGGTAGGTGTGGCGCAGGTACCAGCAGAACATCGGGCCCGGCAGGTTGGTGCTGTCGGCGTTCCAGTAGAGCAGGTCGAAGGGCGGAGGATCCTCGCCCTTCAGGTACTTGCTGACCACGTAGTTCCAGACCAGGTCGTTCGGGCGCAGGAAATTGAAGGTGGTGGCCAGTTCGCGACCCGGCATGATTCCGCCGTGGCCGATCGTGCGCTCGCGGAAGGCGACGAAGTTCTCGTCGATGAACACGCCGATCGTGCCCGGGCGCGAGAAGTCCAGGAAAGTGGTGAGCAGCGTCATCGACTCGATCAGGCGCTCGCCGCGGCCGGCCAGCACCGCCGCAGCCGTGCCGAGCAGGGTGCCGCCCACGCAGAAGCCCAGCGCGTTGATCCGGTCGGCGTCGGCGATTTCCCGCGCGCGCCGGATCGCCTCGATGACGCCGTGCTCGATGTAGTCGTCCCAGCCGAGCTCGCCCTGCGCGGCGTCGACGTTGCGCCAGGAGAGCATGAACACGGTGTGGCCCTGCGACACCGCCCAGGCCACCAGCGAGTTGGAGGGCTGGAGATCGAGGATGTAGTACTTGTTGATGCAGGGCGGCACCATCAGCAGCGGCCGCTTGCCGACCTGCGCGGTGGTGGGCGCGTACTGGATCAGCTCGAAGAGCTCGTTGCGGAAGACCACGCTGCCCGGCGTGGTCGCCATGTTCTTGCCGACCTCGAAGACGGTTTCGTCGGTGTGCGAGATCCGGCCCTTCTGCAGGTCCTCGAGCATGTGCCGCACGCCGTGCATCAGGCTCTCGCCGCGGGTCTCGAGCAGCTTGCGCTGGGCCTCGGGATTGGTGGCCAGGTAGTTGGCCGGCGACATGGCGTCGACCCACTGCTGCGTGGCGAAGCGGATGCGCTCCTGGGTCTTGGGATCGGCGTCGACCGACTCCGCGAGCTTGCGCATGAACTCGGCGTTGAGCAGGTACAGGTTGGCCGCCCAGCCGATGGGCCCGGCCTGCCAGGCCTCGCCGGAGAAGCGCCGGTCGGCCGGCGCGCCGGCCGGTTCGCCGGACATCATCTCGCGAAGACGCGCCAGGTACTCGGCCTGAAGCTCCGCCAGGCGATCGGGATGGACATGAGGCGCGGCGTGGGCGCCCTGCGCCGCAGCGCCTGCTGCCGCCGAGGCGCCCTTAGCGGCCGCGGGGCCGGCCGCCGTCTGCTTGCCCTTTGCCGCGGCGGCGCCGGACTTCGAGGCGCCGCGCTTGCTGCCGGCTGCCGTCCGCTTGCCCGTGCCGGCAGCGGCCTTCGCGGGTGCGCTGCGCTTGCGCGCAGTCGGCTCGGTCGCGGCCCGGTCTTCGCCCCGCGGCTTGCTCGGCATCGAGGTCCCCTCTTCCGTGTCAACAGGTATCTTTGGCCATTCTGCACTGCGCAAGGCATTTGTCAACGCGAGTACCGGCAGCGCGCGGGGACTCGCCAGACGTCATCGTCCGGACACACAGATGTACATCGTCGCGATCGCGTGGATCTACGTCACGCTGCTGATGGCCCTGACCGAGACCTCGTTCGTCGCGGGCGCGGCCACCTTCTTCTTCTACGGCCTCTTCCCGCTGGTGATCCTGCTGTGGCTGCTCGGCACGCCGGAGCGCAGGCGCCGGCAGCGCCGCGCGGCCGCCGCGGCCGAGGCCTCCGCCGCCGCCGAGGCCTCGGCCGGCGATCAGGCTTCAGGCCGCGATCCAGATCAGCGAAGCCATCCGTCCGCTGTCGGCGCGCCGACGGTAGGACCAGAATCGTCCGCTGTCGGTGAAGGTGCAGAAGCCGCCGCCGTCGATCCGGGCGACGCCCGCCGCCGCTAGCCTGCGCCGGGCGAGCAGGTAGAGATCGGCCTGCCACTTGCCGGGCCGGACGCCCGGCGCGAATCCCTCTCGCGCCCCGGAATCCTGCGAGACGAAGGCCTCGAGCACCTCGTCGCCGACCTCGAAGGCCGACTGCCCGATCGCCGGCCCCATCCAGGCCTGCAGCACGGCGCCGGACGGCAGCAGCGCGTGCATCGCTTCCACCGTTCGCTCGAGCACGCCGGCAGACAGCCCGCGCCAGCCCGCGTGGGCGACGCCGACCGCCCTGCCCCGGTCGTCGGCGAACATCACCGGCAGGCAATCGGCGGTCAGCACCGACAGGACCAGGCCCGGCCGATCGGTGACCACCGCGTCGGCCACGGGTTCATCCTCGAGCGGCCCGCGAGCGACGTGGACGGCGACGCCGTGGACCTGCCGCAGCCACACCGGCTCCGACGGCAAGGCGGCGGCGAGCCGCCGGCGGTTCTCGCTAACCGTCTCCGGATCGTCGCCGCAGCGCGCGCCCAGGTTGAGCCCGCCGGGCCGGTCGCCGTCCCGGCCCCAGGGCCCGCGGCTCACACCGCCGGCGCGTCCGGTCACGAAGCCGAACACACCGGGCGGCGCGGGCCAGTCGGGCACCAGCGCGGCCAGGTCGCGCCAGGCGGCAATCGGCTCGGATTCTCGGACTCGGTTCATCGTCAGGCTTCTTCGTCGACAGTGTCATCGGGGCCGGCTTCGCCGGCGCGCGCGGCCGGCGGCAGGGCCGAGGCCGGGATGCCCGAGCTGGCGAGCAGCCCGGCCAGGTCGGCCGGCAGCGGCGACGCCCAGGCCCGACGCCGGCGCTCGACCGGATGCTCGAGCGACAGCCGCCAGGCGTGCAAGGCCTGCCGGGCGAAGCCCCCCAGCGCAGGCCCCCCGTACAGCGTGTCGCCCACCAGCGGAAAGCCCGCGTGCGCCAGATGCACCCGGATCTGGTGCGTCCTGCCGGTTTCCAGCCGGCACTCGACCAGCGCCACCGAGCGGCCGTCGAGGCTGCCGCGGGCCAGGGTCCTGAAGTGGGTCCGGGCCGGCCGGCCGCGCGCGGGCGGCACCACGGCCATCCGCACCCGCGCGCGCTCGTCGCGCCCGATGGGCGCATCGACGGTGCCCGACGCCGGCGGCGCCCCCAGGACCACCGCGAGGTAGCGCCGGCCCATGCTCCGGTTGGCGAGCTGGGACGCCAGCGCGGCCATCGCCGCCTCGGTGCGGGCCACCACCAGCAGGCCGCTGGTGTCCTTGTCGAGCCGATGCACGATCCCTGCCCTGGGCAAGGCGGCCAGGGCAGGATCGAGGTGAAGCAGGCCATTGAGCATCGTGCCGCGCCAATTGCCCGCCGCCGGGTGAACGACCAGGCCGGCCGGCTTGTCGACGATCAGCAGCGCCGCGTCGCGCCATGCGATCACCAGCGGCACCGGCTCCGCGACGAAGGCCGTGTCGGCCTCGCGCGGCTGCGGCTCGACGACGAGGGTCTCGAAGCCCCCCAGCCGCGCGCTGGCCGGCAGGACCCGCCCGTCGCAACGCACCGCGCCCAGCGCGATCCAGCGCTGGATGCGGGTGCGCGACAGGCCTGCATGCTCGGCCGGCAGCCGCGCGGGGAGCGCCGCGGCGAGGAAGCGGTCGAGGCGCTCGCCGCGGCCGCCCGAGGCCTCGAGCACGACCTGTCCGGGCTCCGTTGCGACGGGGTCCGCCTCGGCCTCGAAATCGTCGGCCGCCGGCCAGGGCACGTCCCCCGCCTTGGCTATAATCGTCGTCATGAAATCGAACGCCTTCCGGCTTGGCGCGGCGCTCGCCGCGATCGTCGTGGCGCTGGCCGCGTGCAGTGTCAGCGATCCGCCCGACCCGACGATCGGCTGGTCGCCCGACCGATTATATGCAGAGGCCAAGGACGAAATGTCCGCGGCGAACTACCCGAAGGCGGTCGAGCTCCTGAGCAAGCTCGAATCCCGCTATCCCTTCGGCCGCTGGGCGCAGCAGGCGCAGATCGAGATCGCCTGGGCGCACTACAAGGACGGCGAGCTCGCGCTGGCGCTCAGCGCGATCGACCGCTTCCTGCGCCTGCATCCCGAGCATCCGGCGCTCGACTATGCGCTCTACCTGAAGGGCCTGATCAACTTCAACGAGCAGCAGGGCCTGATCGCCTGGCTGGGCAGGCAGGACCTCGCCGAGCGCGACCTGCAGGCCGCGCGCGAGTCCTTCGACACCTTCAAGCAGCTGATCACCCGCTTCCCCGAGAGCAAGTACGCGCCCGACGCCGAGGCGCGGATGACCTACCTGGTCGCGTCGATGGCGCGCGGCGAGATGCTGATCGCGCGCTATTACTTCCAGCGCGGCGCCTATGTCGCTGCGGCCAACCGCGCCCAGGAGGTCGTCCGCAAGTACGACCGCGCGCCGGCGGTCGAAGACGCGCTCGCGATCCTGGTCCACTCCTACGACAAGCTCGGCATGACCGAGCTGCGCGACGACGCGCGACGCGTCCTCGACCGCAACTTCCCGAACAGTGAGGCGATGGTCCGCGTGACCGCCAGCGACGACCGCCGCTGGTGGCAGGTCTGGCGCTGAGCCCGGCGAGGCCGCCCCGCTAGGCCTCCTCCCCCAGCCACGCGAGCGCCTCGCCGGCATCCCGGAGGATCGTGAACGGCGGCATGCTGCGCACCAGGCTGCGCCCGTAGCCGCGCGTCACCAGCCGGTCGTCGCAGACCACCAGCAGCCCGCGATCGGTCTCCGATCGGATCAGGCGGCCCGCGCCCTGCTTGAGCGCCATGGCGGCCGCGGGCAGCTGGATCTCCCTGAACGGATCGCCGCCTCGCCGGCGCAAGGCGTCGATGCGGGCGCGCAGCACCGGGTCGTCGGGGGGCGCGAAGGGCAGCTTGTCGATGATGACCAGCGACAGCTGCCGGCCGGCCACGTCGACCCCTTCCCAGAAGCTCGCGCTGCCCACCAGCACCGGACGATCGGCGACGCGAAAGCGCTCCAGCAGCGCGGCGCGCGGCGCACTGCCCTGCACCAGCAGCTCGATCGGCTCTTCCTGGCGGCCTGCGCGCTCGCGCAGCTGGGCCGACACGCGATCCACCATCCGCAAGCTGGTGCACAGCACGAAGGCCCGGCCCCCGTTGGCCTCGATCAGCGGCCAGCAGGTCTCGACCAGCCGATCGGCGAACTCCGGGCTGCCGGGGTCGCCGCAGCCCCGGGGCACCAGCAGCCGCGCGTTCTTCTTGTAGTCGAAGGGGCTGCCCAGCTGCAGCGTGCGGGCATCGGGCATCCCGATCGCATCGGTGAAGTGGGCGAAGTCGCCGGCCACCGACAGCGTGGCCGACACGAAGATCCAGCTGCGCAGCGTCTGTTCCCGATGGCGCCGCATGGCGGGCGCCACCGACAGCGGCGTCGCGTGCAGCGTGACCCCGCTCTGGTGAACCTCGCTCCACAACACCGCCTCGTCGAGCTCGTCGGCGGGCTCGTCCGTCTCGTCCGTCCCGCCCCTCTCGTGCGGCTCGGCGCCCGGCCGGATCGCCGCTCGGTCGAGCATCGCCAGCCATTGCGCGAGCCGCCGGTGCAGCTCGGCGCCGCGCAGGGCGAGCCGGGCCAGGTCCCGGCTGCGCTGGGCCGCGCCCATCAGCAGCGCATCGATCCGGTCGAGCAAGGCGAGCAGCTCGTCCAGGGCCTGCCGCTGCTCGCGGTCGCCGCGCAGCTGCGGCGCGTCGCGCCGGCCGGGCCGGCCTGCCGCGAGCCGCCAGACGCGCAGCGCCTGCTCGATTTCGCCCGAGGCCAGCGTCCAGTCGGCGGCGTCGCGTGCGTCGGCCAGGCCGATCCGCAGCAGGTCGCGGGCGAAGTCGCCGAGCTGGCGCGTCGACAGGCTGCGGCCGAAGAACTGCACCGCGGTCTCGGGCAGCTGGTGCGCCTCGTCGAAGATCACCGCGGCCGCGCTCGGCAACAGCTCCGAGACGCCCTCGTCCCGGAGCGCCAGATCGGCGCAGAAGAGGTGGTGGTTGACGACCACCACGTCGGCCTGCTGCGCCGCCTGGCGGGCCTTGAACACGAAACAGCGGTCGAAGTCCGGGCAGTCCTGGCCCAGGCAGTTCTCGCGGGTCGACACCGCCCGCGCCCAGACCGGCGAGTCCTCGGCAATGCCCGGCGCATCGGCGCGATCGCCGGTGTTGCTGATCGCCGCGAAGCGCTCGATCCGGCGCAGCACGGCGGCGTCCTCGCGGCGCTCGAAGCGGCCGTCCTCGAGGCTGCGGCGCAGGTGGTGATGGCAGACGTAGTTGGACCGGCCCTTGAGCAGGGCGATCCGCAGCCCCAGCCCCAGCGCGTCGCGCACCGCCGGCAGGTCCCGACGGAATAGCTGGTCCTGCAGCGTCCGCGTGCCGGTGCTGACCAGCACCCGCCCGCCCGACAACAGGGCGGGCACCAGGTAGGCGAAGGTCTTCCCGGTGCCGGTGCCCGCTTCGGCGACCAGCGCCTCGCCCCGCTCGATGGCCTCGGCCACCGCGACGGCCATCCGGCGCTGCCCTTCGCGCGCGATGAAGCCGGGGTGCGCGCGCGCGAGCGAGCCGCCGGGCTCGAATGCCGAAGCGACACGGCCGGCGAAATCGTGATCGGGAAGGGACAAGGGAGGAGGCGGTGGCGGCGGTCCGGCAGGGCGGGCCGTTGAAGGGAGGGATCGAAGCGGGCGCTCAGGCCGGGACGTCGGGCACCAGCTGCATCTGCAGCAGCATGATCGTGTCCTTGATCTGCAGCTTGCGCTTCTTGAGCCTGCGCAACTGCAGCTCGTCGAAACGGGGCTCGCGACCGAGTGCGTCGATCATGGCGTCGAGGCCACGATGCTCGAGCTGCAACTCGGCGATGCGGCGCTGGATCAATTCGGGGCTTCGGTCTTCGGTCATGGTATCGAATATTATTCTGCACCATGCGCGTGACCGAATCCAGCCTGACCGGCCTGCAGATCGCCGCCTGTACCGGCCAGCACCGCGGCGACAGGAGCGAACAACAGGACCGGGTCGCCGTCCTCCAGGGTCGCCAGGCCCAGCGCTGCGCGCTCGGCGTGCTGGCCGACGGCCTGGGCGGCCGCAGCGGCGGCGCGCTGGCCGCCGAGAACGTGATCCTCACCGCGCAGAACTGCTTCGACCGGTTCGCGCCCAGCGTCGAGTCGCCGGCGCACTTCTTCGGCAACCTGGTCGACGAAGTCCACGCCGTCCTCAAGCTCACCGCGCTCGCCACCGACAAGGAGCCCCACAGCACCTTCGCGTCGGTCCTGGTGCAGCCCGACCGGGTCGACTGGTGCCATGTCGGCGACAGCCGGATCTATCACTTCCGGGGCGCCGAGCTGCAGCACTGCACCAGCGACCACACCTACGCCTGGCAGCTGGTCACCGAGGGGCGCGCCACGGCGGAACGCGCGCTGCTCCACCCGCAGGCCCAGATGCTGGTCAACTCGATCGGCGGACAGCGCAAGCCCTGGGCCGAGATCGGCGGCATCGCCGATCCTTGCCCCGACGACAGCTTCTTGCTGTGCTCCGACGGCCTGTGGGCCTACTTCGATCCCGAGGAGCTCGCGCAGATCATCGTGTCGCGCCCCTGCCGCGAGGCGGCGGCGCTGCTGATCGACCTGGCCCGCGAGCGGGCCCGCGGCCGGGGCGACAATTGCTCGCTGGTGCTGATGAAGCTCGCCGCCGGCGCGGCGGGCCGGACGGATTCAGCCCGCCTCGCCTAGCGCCGAAGCCTCCTCGCGGCGCGGCGCCTCGAGGTACTCGCGCGACTGCATCTCGACCAGCCGGCTCACGGTTCGGTGGAACTCGTTGGCCATCGGCCCCTCGGTGTAGAGCTGCTCCGGCGGGCAGGCGGCGGACACGATCAGCTTGATCCGCCGGTCGTAGAGCACGTCGACCAGCCACACGAAGCGGCGCGCCTCGGAGGCCATGTTGGCGCCCATCTTCGGCACGCCCGACAGCACCACCGTGTGGAAGAGGCTCGCGATCTCGAGGTAGTCGTTCTGCGAGCGCGGCCCGCCGCACAGCGTGCCGAAGTCGAACCAGACCGCGCCGCCGGCGCGCCGAACCGCGCGCAGCTCGCGGTTCTCGATCAGCATCTGGGGATTCTCGTCGTGCGCCTCGGCCACCGCCATGAAGGCCTGCTCGAGCGCCGCGCGCGCTGCGTCGTCGTCCGGGCAGTGATAGGCCCTCACCTGCGCCATCGTGCGGCGCCGGTAGTCGATGCCGGCGTCGACGTTCATCACGTCGACATGCTGGCGGATCAGCGCGATCGCCGGCAGGATCCGGTCGCGGTGCAGGCCGTCCGGATACAGCGCGTCCGGGTGGTAGTTCGAGGTCATCACGAAGGTGACCCCGTGCGCGAACAGGCCGCGCATCAGCCGCTCGAGGATCATCGCGTCGGCGATGTCCGACACGTGGAACTCGTCGAAGCAGATCAGCCGGTAGCGCCGCGCCACCCGCTCGGCCACCGCGTCGAGCGGGTCGGCCGTGCCCTTGAGCTCCTCGAGCTCGCGGTGCACCCCTCGCATGAACTCGTGGAAATGCAGCCGCGTCTTGCGCACGACCGGGACCGCCTCGTAGAAGCAGTCCATCAGGAAGCTCTTGCCGCGGCCCACGCCGCCGTGCATCCAGACGCCGCGCGGCACCTGGGGCCGGTTGATGAGCCGCTTGAGCCGGGTGGCGCGCCTGGCCTTGAAGACGACCAGCTCATCGTGCATCCGCTGCAAGCGCTCGATCGCCGCGAGCTGGGCGGCGTCGGGCTGGTAGCCGCGCCGCCCCAGCTCGGCGCGCCAGGTCTCGACGACGTTCATCGTCACATGTTCAGCGCGCGCTTGTCGGAAGCCGCCAGGGCCGCCTCGCGCATCACTTCGGCCAGCGACGGATGCGCGTGGCAGATCCGGCCGATGTCCTCGGCCGAAGCCTTGAACTCCATGGCCATCGTGGCCTCGGCGATCAGGTCCGAGGCCGACGAAGCCACGACGTGCACGCCCAGGACCTCGTCGGTGGCGGCGTCGGCGATCACCTTCACGAAGCCCTCGGGCGCGCCGATCCCCAGCGCGCGGCCGTTGGCCGCGAACGGGAACTGGCCGGTCTTGATCTCGCGGCCCTCTTCCTCGAGCTGCTGCTCGGTCTTGCCGACCCAGGCGATCTCGGGCGAGGTGTAGATGACCCAGGGGATCGTGTTGTAGTCGATGTGCGGCTTCTGGCCGGCGATCAGCTCGGCGACCATCACGCCCTCGTCCTCGCCCTTGTGGGCGAGCATCGGGCCGCGCACCACGTCGCCGATCGCGTAGACGTTGGGCAGCGCGGTGCGGCACTGGCCATCGACCGGCACGAAGCCGCGCTCGTCGACCGACAGCCCGATCGCCTCGAGATTGAGCCCCTCGGTGTGCGGCACCCGGCCCACCGAGACGATCAGCCGGTCGCACTCGAGAAGCTGCGCCTCGCCCTTGCTGTCGGTCCAGGAGACCTTGACCCCTTTCTTGCCCACCTCGACCTCGCCGATCTTCACGCCGAGGTTGATCTTCAGCCCCTGCTTGGCGAACAGCTTCGCGGCCTCCTTCTGCACCGACACGTCGGTGGCGGCCAGGAAGCCGGGCATCGCCTCGAGGATGGTCACGTCCGCGCCCAGCCGGCGCCAGACCGAGCCCAGCTCCAGGCCGATCACGCCGGCGCCGATCACGCCCAGGCGCCTGGGCACCTCGGTGAGCGCCAGCGCGCCTTCGTTGTCGCAGACGATCTTGTTGTCGACCGGGATCCCCGGCAGGTGACGCGGCTTCGAGCCGGTGGCGATGATCACGTTGGCCGCCTCGACCAGCTGGACCTCCTCGCCATCCTCGGTGATCTCGAGCCGGATCGACTCGCCCTCGTTGGACACGAAGCGGGCGTGGCCCTTGAGCCAGGCGATCTTGTTCTTGCGGAACAGGAACTCGATGCCCTTGGTCATCTTGGAGACGATCGCGTCCTTGCGCGCGATCATCCGGGGCACGTCGATCTTCACGCCGCTGGCCGAGATGCCGTGCTCGGCCAGGTGGCCGCTCGCCTTCTCGAACTCCTCGCTGGAGGCGAGCAAGGCCTTGGAGGGGATGCAGCCGACGTTCAGGCAGGTGCCGCC
>JRYH01014780.1_pt1 | contig 10694 bp, 10 predicted proteins | sample 235351 | NCBI WGS metagenome assembly JRYH01 (sample SAMN03074221, study PRJNA261480) | activated sludge metagenome | biome: Wastewater Treatment Plant; feature: Wastewater; material: Activated sludge; isolation source: activated biomass of a wastewater treatment plant treating wastewater... ... | reverse complement strand
GAAGGGCAGGTCGCTGCCCGCGGTCGCGTCGATCGCCGCCGGCGCGGGCAGCGTTTCGACCACGCGCTCGAACAGGATGTCGGCGGGCGCGCTGCCCGGGGCGACGGCGGTTGCGGCGACCACGCCCATCAAGGACACGCCGGCGACGCCAGTGGTGATCCAGGTTCGGGGGCGGGAGAGGAGATGGGCCGGCAGATCGGCTAGAATTCGGGTTTTTCTGGCCTTCATGAGCTCGGTGGCTGGAATGCGGGAAAAAAGTTGCGGAAGTGTAGCAAAGGAAGTCCCTTGTTCGGGAAGGTATTTTTGGAGAAATTGAATGACTGATGTCCAGGCGGCGATCGACCTGATCAAGCGCGGCACCGATGCGCTGCTGATCGAGGCCGAGCTGGTCGAGAAGCTCAAGCGCGGCCGGCCCCTGCGGGTGAAGGCCGGCTTCGATCCGACTGCGCCCGACCTCCATCTCGGCCACACGGTGCTGATCAACAAGATGCGTCACTTCCAGGAACTCGGGCATCAGGTCCAGTTCCTGATCGGTGACTTCACCGGCATGATCGGCGACCCCAGCGGCAAGAACAGCACGCGCCCGCCGTTGTCGCGCGAGCAGATCCTGGAGAACGCGAAGACCTATCAGGACCAGGTATTCAAGATCCTCGACCCCGACAGGACCGAGATCTGCTTCAACTCGGCGTGGATGAACGATCTCGGCGCCGCTGGCATGATCCGCCTGGCCGCGCAGCAGACGGTGGCGCGCATGCTCGAGCGCGACGACTTCGCCAAGCGCTACGGCAGCAACCAGCCGATCGCGATCCACGAGTTCCTCTACCCGCTGTGCCAGGGCTACGACTCGGTGGCGATGAAGTCCGACGTCGAGCTCGGCGGTACCGACCAGCGCTTCAACCTGCTGATGGGGCGCGAACTGCAGAAGCACTATGGTCAGGAGCCGCAGTGCGTGGTGATGGTGCCGCTGCTCGAGGGGCTCGACGGCGTCAACAAGATGTCGAAGTCGCTCGGCAACTACATCGGCATCGCCGAGCCGGCGAAGGAGATCTTCGGCAAGACCATGTCGGTGTCCGACACGCTGATGTGGCGCTACTACGAGCTGCTGTCCTTCCGCTCCAGTGCCGAGATTGCGCAGCTGCGTGCCGACGTCGAAGGCGGGCGCAATCCGCGCGACGTCAAAGTGATGCTGGCGCAGGAGTTCGTCGCCCGCTTCCACGGCGAGCGCGCTGCCGAAGAGGCACTCGCCGACTTCGAGGCCCGTTTCCAGCGCAATGCGATCCCCGACGACATCGCCCAGGTCAAGGTGAACGTCGGCGCCGACGGGTTGCCGCTGTTCCAGGTGCTCAAGCAGGCCGGCCTCACCGGCACGACCTCGGAGGCGATGCGGATGGTGGAGCAGGGCGGCGTGCGCATCAACGGCGAACGCGCCGAGGACAAGGGCCTGACCTTGCGCGCCGGCGAGACCGTCGTACTGCAGGTGGGCAAGCGCAAGTTCGCCTCGGTGGTGTTGCTTTGACCCTTTCCAGATCCTGCGGGAGAGGCGTGCAATGAGCGCGGCCGCTGCGTCGCGCCCGATCGGCGTCTTCGACTCCGGCGTCGGCGGGCTCACCGTGGTGCGCGCGCTGATGGAACGTCTGCCGCTGGAGAGCATCGTCTATTTCGGCGATACCGCGCGCGTGCCCTACGGCGTCAAGTCGGTCGCCACCATCGAGCATTTCACCGCGCAGATCACCGAGTTCCTGCTGCAGCGCGAGGTCAAGATGCTGATCATCGCCTGCAACACCATGGCGGCCGTGGCGGCCGAGGTGGTGCACCGGCTGGCCGCCGGCATTCCGGTGCTCGACGTGATCGAGGCCGGGGCGCGCGCCGCGGTGGCGGCCTCTTCGGGACGGCGGATCGGCGTGATCGGCACGCCGACGACGATCAACAGCAATGCCTATGCTCGCCGCATGCACGAACTCGATGCTGCGGTGCGGGTGTATTCCCAGGCCTGCCCGCTGTTCGTGCCGCTGGTCGAGGAGGGCTGGCTCGATCATCCGGTGACGCGACTCACCGCCCAGGAATACCTGCGTCCGGTGCTGGCCGAGGAGATCGACAGCCTGGTGCTCGGCTGCACCCACTATCCACTGCTCAAGCCGCTGCTGCGCGACGTCGCCGGACCCGGGGTGCGGATGATCGACTCCGCGCTGACGACCGCCGAGTTCGCCGCCGAGCGCCTGCAGCGGGAAAACCTCCTCGCCGCCGGTAGCCGTCGTGCGGCGTATCGCTATGTGGTGACCGACGTGCCGCTGCGCTTCCAGACCATCGGCGAGCGCTTCCTCGGACGCTCGCTAGGCGTGGTCGAGCGGGTCGACTGGTAAGGGGCGTGCCGCGCTTTCAGGCCGGCCCGCGCGCCACCGGGCGTTGCGGGTCGGCACACCACTCGCTCCAGGAGCCGGCATACAGGCGCGAGCCGGTGAAGCCGGCGATCTCCATCGCCAGCAGGTTGTGGCAGGCGGTGACGCCGGAGCCGCACTGATGCACGACATGCTGCGGCAGGTGGCGGCCCAGCAGCCCGCCGAACTCCTCGCGCAGCACCGAGGCCTGCTTGAAGCAGCCGTTCTCGTCGAGGTTTTCGCGGAAGTGGCGATTGACCGCGCCGGGGATGTGGCCGCCGACCGGATCGAGCATCTCGTTCTCGCCGCGGAAGCGGTCGGGGCTGCGCGCGTCGACCAGCAGCATGTCGTCGTCGCCGAGCCGGGCGAGAATCTGTGCCGCCTCGATGCGCAGCGGACGCAGCGCGATCGTGTAGGTCGCGGCCTGGGCCTCGGGCAGCTCGATGACCAGCGGCTGGGCCGCCCGGCACCAGGCCTGCAGGCCGCCGTCGAGCACCGCCGCGCGATGGTGGCCGAGCCAGCGCAACAGCCACCACAGGCGGGCGGCGAACATGCCGCCGGCGTCGTCGTAGGCGACCACCTGGGTGTGGTTGCCCACGCCGCACTCGGCCAGGCGCGCCGCCAGGCGGGCGGGGTCGGGCAGGGGATGGCGGCCGTTGGTGCCGGTCCTGGGGCCCGACAGATCGGCGTCGAGGTCGAGAAAGAAGGCGCCCGGAAGGTGAGCGGCACGATAGGCCTCGTAGCCGAAATCGGGGTTGGCGAGGTCGAAGCGGCAGTCGAACACCACCCAGTCGGGCTCGTTCAGGTGCTCGACGAGTTCGAGCGCTCCGATCAGGCCGGCGTAGGAGGCATTCACTGGCTGGCCTCGAGCGGCATCGCGAGCCAGGCGCGCGCATCCGGTTCGTCGCTGAAGACCTGGATGTCGGCTTCGACGAAAAGCTGCGAGAGCCAGGCGCTCCAGGTGACCCACTCGCTGTCGGTCAACACCGCGATGCGGCGGAAATCGTGCGGATGCGCGCGCGAGAACTTGATCTCCTCCCACGCCACGTCGAGGGTGACGCCCGCCATCTCGCGCAGGTCGAACAGGAGGTCGACCTGGCCGTGGAACTGGACCTGGTAATTCACCAGTTCCTCGAACTCCTTGTAGTCGGCGAGGGTGAATTCGCCGAAAACGGTGACGGCTACCAGCGACTCGGTGTTTTCGATGCTGATCATGCGTGCCTCCGCGGGGCAGGAAAGAAATTCTCCACACACTATAGCCCCGGCGCCCGGCGGTCTCAATTGCGGCCCGCCTCAGCCCGCCTCAGCCCGGCTCGGGGCGGGAGCGGGCGGCGAGCGAGACCATGACGCCGCTGCCGACGATCAGCGCCATCGCCGCCCAGCCGGCGGGGGTCACCGTCTCGTCCCAGACGAGCATCCCGAACAGGCTCGCGAACATGACCGTGGCGTAGCTCAGGTTGGCCGACACCACGGTGCGGCCGAAGCGGTAGGAGCGCGTCATCGCCAGCTGGGCGAGACCGCCGAACAGCCCTACGCCGAGCATCGTCGCCGCGCCGCGCGCGTCGGGCAGGTGGATCTCGCCGGTCAGCGCCCAGCCCAGGCCCAGCAGCGAGGTCACCACGGAGAACCAGAACACGGTGCGCACCTCGGGTTCGCCGGCGCGCCCGAGCTCGCGCACGCTGACATAGGCGAGACTGGCGATCATGCCCGAGCCGAGGCCGGCGATGGCGCCCAGCCACTGTGCGGGCTGCAGGCTCGGGCGCAGCAGGATCACGACGCCGGCGAAGCCGGTCAGCACCGAGACCAGCACCGCCGGCCGCAGGCGCTCACCGAAGGCGATCGCGAGCACCAGGGCGACGAAGATCGGAGAAGTGTAGTTGAGCGTCACCGCGGTCGCCAGCGGCAGGATGCCGATCGCGAAGAAGTAGCACATCAGCGCGAGCGAGCCGGTCGCGCCGCGCGACAATTGCAGCCGCCAGTGCGGGGTGAGCAGGCTGACCCTGCCGACGGCGGCGGCCAGCCCCATCATGAGCACGCTGACGAAGCCGCGGTAGAAGACGATCTCGCCGGTGCTGAAGTGGTCCGAGCCCAGCTTCACGCACACCCCCATGCAGGCGAACAACAGGCTGGCGACGATCATCCAGAGGGCGGACATGGGGATATTGCACTGCAACGTAGGAAGGCCGCATTGAACCACATCCGCGCCGCCCGCGGGGACGGCTCAGGCGCGCGGCAGGCGGACGACGGCCTCGAGGCCACCTTCAGGATGGTTGTGCAAGCTCACCTTGCCGCCCTGGCCCCGCAGCAGGTTGCGGGTGATCGCGAGGCCGAGGCCAGTGCCGCCCGTCTCGCGGTTGCGCGAGGCCTCGGTACGGTAGAAGGGCTCGAAGACCTTCTCCAGCTCGTTCTCCGGCAGGCCGGGGCCGTGGTCGCGGATTCGCACCACGACCTCGCCGGGGGTTTCCTCGAGCCGCAGCTCCACCCGGCCGCCGAACTTCAGTCCATTCTCGATCAGGTTCCACAGCGCCCGGCGCAAGGCCACCGGCCGCCCCCGCACGGGCGCGCTCGCGTGGCCGCTCATGCTCACCGTCCACCCCATGTCGGCGGCGTCGTCGCGCAGCGCGGCGAGCAGGTCGTCGAGGTCGATCGGCTGCATCGGCGCGCGCTCGTCCAGGCTGCGCGCATAGTCGAGACCTTCCTTGACCAGCGCCTGCATCGCATCGAGGTCGGACTGGATGCGCCCGCGCAGCGCCTCGTCATCGACCAGCTCGGCGCGCAACCGCAGCCGGGTGACCGGCGTCTGCAGGTCGTGCGAGATCGCGGCGAGGATCCGCGTGCGTTCGGCGACGTGTTCGCGGATGCGCTGCTGCATCTGGTTGAAGGCGGAGGCGGCCTGGGCCACTTCGGTCGGCCCGGAAACGGCCATCGGCGCGTGTTCCGGGTCCTCGCCGAGCGCGCGGGCGGCGGCGGCCAGGCGCGACAGCGGCCGCGTCGCCAGCCGCACCGCGACCCAGGTCAGCAGGCTGACCCCGCCGATGAGCGCGAAGAGCGCGGCGAACAGCCGTCCGGGCGGCGGCCTGGGGAGCTCGGGTGCGGGCGGGATGCCGGGCAGCCGTACCTGCAGCGGGCTGCCGTCGGCGAGCTGGATCGAGGCGACCAGCACGGCATGCGGGCGGCCGTTGCGCTGGTGGGCGTAGAGGACGACCTTGCGTTCGGGCATCGTCTGGCGCAGGGCGGCGAGCAGGGCGTGGTCCTCGGGCAGGCGGCGCAGGTGGTCCGCGGCCGGGCGCAGGATCAGGCGCAGGCGGCGGCGGCCCAGCTCGTCGATCCAGCGCACGCGCTCGTCGGCGGGCAGCTTGTCGAGCACGTCGGCGGCGGCGGCGATCTCCTGCGCGACGCCCTCGAACAAGGCGGCACGGCCGACGCGCTCGCGTTCGCCGACGAACAGCATGAAGCTCACGCTGAGCACCAGCGCGATGCCGACCAGCCAGATCAGCATCATGCGGGCGAACAGGCTGCGCGGCCAGGGCAGCTTCATCGCGCTTCGCCGCGCTCCGCGCTGACCTCGGCGGCGAGCACGTAGCCCTCGTTGCGCACGGTCTTGATGANNCGCCGAGCCGCTGGCGCAGCCGGCTCACCAGCAGGTCGATCGACCGGTCGAAGACCTCGGCCTCGCGGCCCTGGGTCAGCTCCATCAGCTGGTCGCGCGAGAGCACCTTCTGCGGATGGGCGAGAAAGACGCCGAGCAGCCGGTATTCCGCGCCGGAGAGCGCGACCACCGTGCCCTCGGGGTCGATCAGGTGGCGCCCGGCGGTGTCGAGCCGCCACTGGGCGAAGCGCAGCTCGCGCGCATTGCCCGGTGGCGCGGCCTCGAGGTTCGGGGGCAGGGCGCGCGATCGCCGCAGGATCGCGCGGATGCGCGCGAACAGCTCGCGCGGCACGAAGGGCTTGGGCAGGTAGTCGTCGGCGCCCATCTCGAGGCCGACGATGCGGTCCATGTCCTCGCCGCGCGCGGTCAGCATCAGGATGGGGGTGTTGGCGTGTGCGCCGCCGGCCGCGCGCAGGTTGCGGCACAGGCTGAGGCCGTCCTCGCCCGGCATCATCACGTCGAGCACGATGAGGTCGATCTGGTGGCGCTCGAGCGCGAACTTCATTTCGCGGCCGTCTGCAGCGGTGGTGCAGCGCAGGCCCTGCTTCTCGAGATAGTCGGCGAGCAGGCTGCGGATCTCGCGATCGTCGTCGACGATCAGGATGTGGTCTTGCGCGGTGGTCATCGGGTGTGCTCCATGGAACGCATCTTACGGTGGGCGGTCATCGCTTTGTATCCCAAGGTATCCGGGGGGCCGTCAGAGACACGAGGCTTCAAAAACCGGCCCGCCCGACAAATGCCGCTTACTCCGACGTGTTTGAATGGCTTCGTCGCCGAGCACTGGCCGGCTACGGAAACCCGAATCCAATCAGAAAAGGAGCGTCACCATGAAGAACTGGATGAAGACCTCGATCGCTGCCGCCGTGATCGCCACCGGTGCCCTCGGCACCACCGCCGCGATGGCCTGGGGCGGGGGCTGCATGTACGACGGTCCGCGCGGCGGAAAGGGCGGCTGGGCGCAGATGGCGCCCGAGCAGATGAAGGCGAAGATGGCGGAGCGTGCCGAGTTGCACATGGCCCGTCTGGAGCTCGCCCTCGCCCTTACGCCGGAGCAGAAGCCCGCCTTTGAAACCTTCAAGGCCGACATGAAGGCGCGCGCGGAGCGGATGGCGACGGCGATGGCCGAGCGCCGCGCGGCCGGCATGCCGCAGACCGCGATCGAGCGCATGCAGCGCATGGAAGAGATGAGCAAGCTGCGCCAGACCGAGATGGGCGGGGCGCGCAAGTCGGTCGAGACCTTCTACGCCACGCTGAGCGATGCGCAGAAGACGGTGTTCGACGCCGAGTTCCAGAAGATGGGACGCAAGGGCGAGCACGGCATGCGCGACGGCAAGGGCGGCGGCCCGCGTGACGGCAGCGGCATGGGCCCGGGCCGCAGCTGATACAGCGATTGCGCACATGAAAAAGGCCACCCCGCGGGGTGGCCTTTTCGTGCGAGCCCCCCGCATGTGGAGGGGCGCGGTCGATCAGTGGAACTGCTCTTCCTCGGTCGAACCGGTCAGCGCCTTCACCGAGGACGAGCCGCCCTGGATCACGGTGGTGACGTCGTCGAAGTAGCCGGCGCCGACTTCCTGCTGGTGCGACACGAAGGTGTAGCCCTGCTCGCGCGCGGCGAATTCCGGTTCCTGCACCATCTCGGTGTAGTGCTTCATGCCTTCGCCGCGGGCGTAGGCGTGGGCGAACTTGAAGGTGTTGAACCAGTTGATGTGGATGCCGGCCAGGGTGATGAACTGATACTTGTAGCCCAGCGCCGCCAGCTCGTCCTGGAAGCTGGCGATGGTCTTGTCGTCCAGGTTCTTTTTCCAGTTGAAGGACGGCGAGCAGTTGTACGACAGCAGCTTGCCCGGGCAGGCGGCAAGAACGGCCTGCGCGAACTCGCGGGCGAAGCCGAGGTCGGGCGTGCCGGTTTCGCACCACACCAGGTCGGCGTAGGGGGCGTAGGCGACACCGCGGCTGATCGCCTGCTCGAGGCCGTTGCGCACGCGGTAGAAGCCTTCCTGGGTGCGCTCACCGGTGAGGAAGGGCTTGTCGTTGGCGTCGTGGTCGGAGGTGATCAGGTTCGCGGCCTCGGCATCGGTGCGGGCCAGGATGATGGTCGGCACGCCCATGACGTCGGCGGCGAAGCGGGCGGCGATCAGCTTCTCGATCGCCTCCTGGGTCGGCACCAGCACCTTGCCGCCCATGTGGCCGCACTTCTTCACGGCGGCGAGCTGGTCCTCGAAGTGCACCCCGGCAGCGCCGGCGGCGATCATGTTCTTCATCAGTTCGAAGGCGTTGAGCACGCCGCCGAAACCGGCCTCGGCGTCGGCCACGATCGGCAGGAAGTAGTCGATGAATTCCGGGTCGCCCGGGTTGATGCCGCGCGACCACTGGATCTCGTCGGNNGCCAGCCGGACAGATACACGGCTTCCAGCCCGGCCTTGGCCTGCTGCATCGCCTGACCCGCGGTGATCGCGCCGAAGGCGTTCACATAGCCCTTCTTGGCGCCGCCATTGACCTTCTCCCACAGCTTCTCGGCACCGCGCTTGGCGAAGGTGTACTCGGGCTGCAGGCTGCCGCGCAGACGGACCACGTCGGCAGCGGAGTAACCGCGCTTGATGCCTTTCCAGCGGCTGTTTTCAGCCCAGTCTTTTTCGAGGGCGGCGATTTGCTGTTCGCGGGTCTGGGTCATGATGCTTCCTTGTCTGAAGTGATCTGGGTTCAACCATGTCGGCCGGTTGGTTGGCCGGCGCGAATCCTGCTTGCCGCAACGTGCTTCGAGGGAGAAAAGCGCTGCGAACGGAAAGGATTATAGGCAGCATCATGCAGAGCAGCAATAGGTCTTATATAAGATATAAGAAGAAATGTTTTGGTTTTAAAACAATGTGCTGCGGTTCATTTTTTGCAATGTAAAAAAAGAATCTCCGTTGTGAAATGAAACTGGGGTGCTGCGGCGGCGGGGCCCCGTGCACGGGGCGCCCGGCCTTCAGCAGAGCGGTTCGGCGGCGACGATGACGCCGTCGGCGTCCGCATACAGGTGGTGGCCGGGAGCGAAGCTGACGCCGCCGAAATGGACCGCGACGTCGACCTCGCCGACGTCGCGCTTGACCGTCTTCTTCGGGTGGGTGCCGAGCGCGAACACGGCGATGTCCATCTCGCCGATCGCCTTCGAGTCGCGGATGCAACCATAGACGACGATGCCGACCCAGCCGTTGGCGACCGCGAGCTCGGCGAGCTTGTCGCCGACCAGGGCGCAGCGCATCGAACCGCCGCCGTCGATGACCAGCACCCGGCCCTTGCCGGGCGCTTCGAGTGCCTTGCGCACCAGGGAGTTGTCCTCGAACACTTTCAGGGTGGTGATCGGCCCGCCGCAGGCCTCGCGGCCGCCGAAGCTGCGGAACATCGGGGCGACGACGCTGATCCTGTCCTCGTGGCTGTCGCAGAGATCGGCTGTGTGAATGCTCATCGGGGTCCTCCGTGGTGGTTGCGCGGCGCTGCCGCTGACATGCGGACGGGAGATCATAACGGAGGCGGCGGCGCAGCCAGCCGTGGCCGCGATCGAAGCCCCCGTAGGCGCCCCGCCCCCAGGGCGATTACAGCCGTCATCGCCGCTACAGCCGCCGCCATCGCGCACAGGGGTGCGCTCCTACAGTGCCTTCGACGGGCACCGCCCCTGTAGGAGCCCTGCCCCCAGGGCGATAGCAGCCGTCATCGCCGGTACAGCCGCCGTCATCGCGCACAGGGGGGCGCTCCTACAGCGCCTGCGGCCGGCGCCCCTCGTGTAGGAGCCCTGCCCACAGGGCGAACAGCGGCCGTGTCGAAGCGCCGGTCGCCGTTGCTCGCACCAGCGGCCGGGTCGCGCGCGAAAAAAGGCGCAGTCCCGACTGGGGCTGCGCCTTGCGGGCTTGTGGCCGCAGCGTGCTCACACGGTGGCGATCTCGGGCTGGTCGAACACCAGTTCGACCTTGTCGTCCTTGCCGAGGTCGATCGTCACCTTGCCGCCGTTGGCGAGGCGGCCGAACAGCAACTCGTCGGCCAGCGCGGAGCGGATGGTGTCCTGGATCAGGCGCGCCATCGGGCGTGCCCCCATCAGCGGATCGAAGCCGGTGCGGGCCAGCCAGGCCTTCAGCTCGTCGGTGAAGTGGGCCTCCACCTTCTTCTCGTGCAATTGCGCCTCGAGCTGCATCAGGAACTTGTCGACCACGCGCAGGATGATCTCGTTATTCAGCGCCTTGAAGGAGATCGTCGCATCGAGGCGGTTGCGGAACTCGGGCGAGAACATCCGCTTGATCTCCGCCATTTCGTCGCCCGTCTCGCGCTTGGCCGAGAAGCCGATCACCGACTTCTGCATCGCCTCGGCGCCTGCGTTGGTGGTCATGATGATGATCACGTTGCGGAAGTCCGCCTGCCGGCCGTTGTTGTCGGTCAGCGTGCCGTGGTCCATGACCTGCAGCAGGATGTTGTAGATGTCCGGATGCGCCTTCTCGATCTCGTCGAGCAGCAGCACGCAGTGCGGCTTCTTGGTGATCTGCTCGGTGAGCAGGCCGCCCTGATCGAAGCCCACGTAGCCCGGCGGCGCGCCGATCAGCCGGCTGACCGCGTGGCGCTCCATGTACTCCGACATGTCGAAGCGCACCAGCTCGATGCCGAGGGTGTAGGCGAGCTGGCGGGCGACCTCGGTCTTGCCGACG
>JRYH01005232.1_pt1 | contig 10700 bp, 12 predicted proteins | sample 235351 | NCBI WGS metagenome assembly JRYH01 (sample SAMN03074221, study PRJNA261480) | activated sludge metagenome | biome: Wastewater Treatment Plant; feature: Wastewater; material: Activated sludge; isolation source: activated biomass of a wastewater treatment plant treating wastewater... ... | reverse complement strand
CACCTGCACGTCAGCGACGAGGGCAGTCGGGCCGATTTCAACCGCCTGCTGACACGGCCGGACGCGCAGGCCCGGATCTACGCCTGCGGGCCGGAAGCCCTGCTGGCTGCCCTGCAGCAGGCCGTCGACCGGGCCGGCTGGCCGGCCGAGGCGCTGCGCATCGAGCACTTCGAGAACAACGCCCCGAAGCTCGATCCGGCGCACGAGCGCGCCTTCGAGATCGAGCTGGCGACCGCCGGCCTGACCCTGCAGGTGCCGGCCGACCAGACGGTGCTCGAAGTCCTGCACGCTTCCAACGTGGACGTGCAGTGCGACTGCGAGGAAGGGCTGTGCGGCTCCTGCGAGGTCGGCGTGCTGGCCGGCGACGTCGAGCACCGCGACAGCGTGCTGACCCCGGCCGAGCGCCAGGCCGGCCAGCGCATGATGACCTGCGTCTCGCGTGCGCGCACGGGGCGCCTGGTGCTGGACCTGTAGCCGGCCCGACCACCGAGCCGTCCGAGATTCGATCGCGCTCGCCAGCGCCGCGCGGGCGGCGGCGCCTCAGCGCGTCTCGTCCCCTGCCCCGTCTGCTGAACGGTCGGCAGCGGCGATGTGGTGGTGCAGGCGGCGCATGCCGGTCACCGCGAGCGCCACCCCGGCCCGCTTGGCGGGAGACGCGTCCGAGGCCCGAGGCTCAGCCATGAACGGGCCTCCGCGCACGCCAAGCGGCCCCTACCCGAGACAGGGGACAGCACGGCGCCAAGCTCAGACCGCAGCCAGCAAAGCCTTGTCTCACGACGCCTTTTCACCTCCGCCCCGCACCCGGGCGACAAGCCGGGCCACGTGCTCCGGCGGCGTTTGTGGCACGATTCCATGCCCCAGGTTGAAGATGAATCTCTTACCCTGCATCAGGTCGAGGATCTCGTCCACACGCTCGTCGAGGCGCGCACCGCCCGCCACCAGCAGCAACGGATCGAGGTTGCCCTGGACGACCACGTCCTCGTCCTCGAACGCCTCGCTCATCACGAACGGCGGCGTGGCCGTATCGCAGCCGACACCGTCGACCCCCGTCTCGGAAACGTACCAGACCGCCGTCGCCCCCGCGCCGCGCGGAAAGCCGATGACGGGAACGTCCGGATGCAGATCCCGCAACGCCTCGCGGATGGCCCGTGTCGGCGTCACCACCCAGCGGTCGAACTCGTCGTCCGGCAAGGACCCGGCCCACGTGTCGAAGATCTGCAGGCAGTCGGCCCCGGCCTTCACCTGCCGGTCGAGATAATCGATCGACGCCGCCGTCAGAAGCTCGATCAACTGGCCGAACCCCACAGGATCGCGATAGGCCCAAAGCCGGGCGTCGGCCTGATCCGCTGAGCCTTGTCCCTGGACCATGTACGTGGCGACCGTCCACGGCGCCCCGCAAAACCCGATCAGCGCCGTTTCCGCCGGCAAGTCCTGGCGCAGCCGCGCCACCGTCTCCGCGATCACGTCGAACTTGCGCGCCGCGCGCGTGAGATCGAGCCGGGACAGATCCTTGGCCGAACGGATGGGATCGAGCCGCGGCCCCTCGCCTTCCTCAAACCGCACGCCCTGGCCGAGCGCATCCGGCACGACGAGAATATCGGCAAACAGGATGGCCGCATCGAACCCGAACCGGCGGATCGGTTGCAGCGTCACTTCCGCTGCGAGCTTCGGCGTGTAGCAGAGCTTGAGGAAGCTGCCGGCCTCCGCCCGCGTCGCGCGATACTCCGGCAGATAGCGGCCCGCCTGGCGCATGAGCCAGATCGGCGGCACGTCGAGCGCCTCGCCGCGAAAGGGCGCCAGAAACCTCCGCTCCGCCTGCTGCCCCTGACGAAGCTCTCCATCCTGGCTCATGATCTTCCCTTCAATAAAAGATAAAGAGTCTTCAAGTTTCTGTTTTTGTTATTAGGGCTGCGGATTACGGGAACGATCCTGCCTCCCCGCATTCTCCCCAGCCTATGCAGCCTGGGATTGATCACAGGCAAGACCTCGTGGGGTCGGGATCAGCGGGCCACTAGGCCCCGCCAAGGCCATGCGAGTCAACCGCTTGCCCGGCGCCCGCTCTTCTCTCCGCCTGGGGAGATCATGTGGATCTTCGACAAGAGCCTGTCGAGGGTGCTCTCCTCCACGGGGAGAGCGGCTCACATAGAAATTTGGTTCACATCGGCGATATTCGGGGTATCCCGGTGGACAACCGGCGCACGTTTCCCACGGGCCTTGGCCGCCGGCGGCCAGGCCCCCGCCAACAAGGCTTCTCGTCCACAGATGGCCAACAGCCAGCCGAGCTACTTTCACCTCCACCTCGTGTCGGATTCCACCGGCGAGACGCTGACGACCATCGCCAAGGCGGCCGCCGTTCAGTACGCGCTGATCCGTCCGATCGAGCATGTACATCCCCTCGTGCGCAATGCGCGCCAGTTGCGGCGCGCGCTGCAGGAGATCGAGCAGGCGCCGGGCATCGTGCTCTATACGATCGTCAACCTGGACCTGATCGCCGAGCTCGAGCTCAAGTGCAAAGAGCTCAAGGTGCCGTGCCTCGCCGTGCTGCAACCGATCATGCAGGTGTTCGAATCCTACCTCGGCGCGCCGCAGACCCCGAAGGTGGCCGGCCAGCATGTGCTCGATGCCGACTATTTCCGCCGCATCGACGCGCTGAACTTCACGATGGCGCATGACGACGGCCGCCTGCCCGACGATCTGAACGACGCTGACATCATCCTGCTCGGCATCTCGCGCACGTCGAAGACGCCGACCAGCATCTATCTCTCCCAGCGCGGCTACAAGACGGCCAACGTGCCGCTCGTACCCTCTCTGCCGTTTCCGGAGAAGATCGCCGGTCCGCACTCGGCCTTCGTCGTCTGCCTGATCGCGAGCCCGGACCGCATTGCCGAGGTGCGCCGCAACCGCGCGCTCCTGATGGCGGACCGCGATCTCGACGACTATGTCGACCGCAGCCGGATCGCCGCCGAGATCACGTACACGCGGAAGCTCTGCGCCAAGCACGGCTGGCCGGTGATCGACGTGACGCGCCGCTCGGTCGAGGAGACCGCGGCAACGATCATCCGCCTCATTCAGGACCGCGAGATCGAGACGAGCGAGACGGACGAGAGCGGATCGGCTGCGCCGGAGCCGACGTCCGGGCCGACCCATGGTTGAGGACGGCATGCGCATCGTGCTGGCCTCCGGCAGCGCCACGCGCCGCGCCCTTCTCGCGGCGGCGGGCCTCGCGTTCGAGGTCGATCCGGCCGATGTCGATGAAGGGGCGATTCGCGATGCGCTTCTGGCCCGGAGCGATGCGCCGCCACCCGGCGCGGTTGCCGAGGCGCTGGCCGAGGCCAAGGCGCTGGCGGTGAGCCCGCGCCATCCGGGTGCCCTCGTGATCGGCGCCGACCAGGTGCTCGCCTGCGAGGGCCGGCTCTTCGAGAAGGCCCGCTCCATGGACGAAGCCCGCACCGTGCTCGATGCGCTGCGCGGCAAGACCCACGCGCTTCATTCCGCCGTCGTGCTATGCCGGGACGGCGAGATCCTGTGGCGGCATACAGAGAGCGCGCAGCTCACAATGCGGCCGTTCTCCGAGGCGGCGCGCGAGGCCTACCTGGCGCGCGTCGGTGATCTCGCGCTGGCCTCGGTCGGGGCCTATCAGATCGAAGGCCCCGCGCTGCAACTGTTCGAGAGCGTGGATGGCGCCTATACCACGATCCTCGGCCTCCCGCTTCTCCCGCTCCTCGGTGCCCTCCGCCGCGAAGGAGCGCTGACAGCATGAAGAAAGCCTGCGTCATCGGCTGGCCCATCGAGCATTCGCGCTCGCCGTTGATCCATGGGTATTGGCTCGAACGCTACGCGATCGACGGCAGCTACACAAAGCGCGCCGTGCCGCCCGGGACGATCGCGCCTTTTCTGGCCTCCCTCGCGCGCGAGGGTTGGGCCGGCTGCAACGTCACGATCCCTTATAAGGAAGAGGCGTTCCGCCTGGCCGACGACCGCGATGCGGCGGCAACCGCCGTCGGCGCCGCCAATACGCTGTGGGTAGAGGACGGACGGCTCAGGGCGTCGAACACCGACACCTACGGCTATATGACGTACCTCGCGCAGGAAGCCGAGGATTGGAATCGCCGCGACGCACCGGTCTCTATCTTGGGCGCGGGTGGCGCGGCCCGGGCGATCGTGCATGGGTTCCTCGAGGCCGGCGTGTCCGAGATCCGCCTCTTCAACCGCTCGCGGGAGCGCGCCGAGGCCCTGGCCCGCGATTTTGGCCCCCGCCTCAAGGTCATGGATTGGGCACGCCGCTCCAAGGCCTCGACGGAGGCGGCCGTGCTCGTCAACACGACGGCCGTCGGCCTCAAGGGCGCAGGCACGCTCGATCTCGACTTCAGCGATTTCCATCCCGACTGCATCGTCTCCGATATCGTCTATGTGCCGCTCGAAACGGGCCTCATCCGCGAAGCGCGCCGCCATGGCCTGCGCACCGTCGATGGCCTCGGCATGCTGCTGCATCAGGCCGTGCCCGGATTTGAGACGTGGTTCGGCGTGCGCCCGGAGGTGACGGACGACCTCTACGACCGCATCGCCGCCGATCTCGAGGCCGCATGATGCTGATCGTCGGCCTGACGGGATCCATCGGCATGGGGAAATCGGCGATCGCGGCCATGCTGCGCGAGCGGAACATTCCCGTGATCGACGCGGATGCGGAGGTGCATCGCCTCTATGCGGGCGAGGCGGTGCCGCTGGTCGAAGCCGCCTTTCCGGGGACGACGCATGACGGACGCATCGACCGCGCGCGTCTTGCGGCAGCGCTGGGGGACGACCACGCGCGCTTCGTGACGCTCGAACGCATCATCCATCCGCTCGTGCGCCACGCCGAGCGGGCGTTTCTGACGCGCGCCCACGACGAGGGGGCCCCGGTCGCGGTCCTGGAGATCCCGCTGCTCTATGAGACCGGCCTCGATGCCGAGGTCGATGCGGTGATCGTCGCCTCGGCCCCGCCCGACGTGCAGCGCGCCCGCGTTCTCGCGCGCTCCGGCATGAGCGACGGGCGTCTCGACGCACTGCTCACGCGCCAGATTCCGGATTCGGAAAAACGCAGCCGCGCCGATTTTATTGTGGACACGGGGGGCACCCTGGCCGACAGCGAAGCCCAGCTCGATGCTATTCTGACCCGTCTCGAGGCATGGCCTCACGCGGCTTACACGCGCTTCTGGCAGTCCGATTGAACGGGCGCCGGCCGCCGCGCGAGCCTTGAGCCGCGTTCCGTCTTTCGTCTTCCGTGTTCCATCCTGTCGCGCGTCCCCCCGTCCGGATCCCCCCGTTATGCTCCGCGAGATCGTCCTCGATACAGAAACCACGGGCCTCGATCCGCGCAAGGGCGACCGGCTGATCGAGATCGGCTGCATCGAGCTGGTGAACCGCATCCCGACCGGGCGCGAGTTTCATCGCTACATCAATCCGGAGCGAACGGTGCCGGCCGAGGCGGAGGCCGTGCATGGCCTGTCGACGGCCTTCCTGCTCGACAAGCCCGTGTTCACGGAGGTCGCCGACGCCTTCATCGAGTTCATCGCCGGCGACACGCTCGTCATTCACAATGCGGTGTTCGACATCGGCTTCCTGAACGTGGAGCTGGAACGTCTGAACGGCCCCGTGCTCTCGATGAGCCGCGTCGTGGATACGCTTCAGCTCGCCCGCCGCAAGCATCCGGCCGGCCCCAACAGCCTCGACGCGCTCTGCAAGCGCTACGGGATCGACAACTCGAAGCGCATCAAGCACGGCGCCTTGATGGACTCGCTGCTGCTGGCGGAAGTCTATGTCGAGCTGCTCGGCGAGCGGCAGGGCACCCTCGGCCTCGGCAGCGAGCGGCGTACGCTCGTGGGGGCCGGCAACGGCCGTCAGGCGGCGCGGATCGCACCGCGTCCGGCGCCGCTACCCTCGCGGCTGACGCCGGAGATGATCGCCGCGCACCGCGCCTTCATCGCCGCGCTCGGAGAGAAGGCGATCTGGACCCGCTACCTGGAAGTCTCTGAAGCCTCCGACGGCGGGTGACGGGCGAGAGAATGGAAAAAGCGCGGGCCCCTGTGAAAGGTCCGCGCTGGTACTCAGGAGAGGTGATGGACCTCAGTAAGAGGGCCCCTCAGTTCACCTTCGATGAGGCAGGCTGACCGGCCAGCTCGTTCTTGCGGCGCATGAAGAGCTGAGCGAAATCGATCGGATCGAGCAGCAGCGGCGGATATCCGCCTTCCCGCGTGAGGTCGGCCACGAGGCGGCGCAGGAAGGGGAAGATCAGCGTCGGGCAATTGATGACGAGGAACGGCTCGAGCATCTCGGGCGGCACGTTGCGCAGCCGGAACAGACCCGCATAGACGAGCTCGAGATCGTAGATGGTGCCTTCTTTGGTCGAGGCGACGGCCTTGAACTCGATGGCGCTCTCGTAGAGGTCCTCCTGCACGCCGCGGCCGCGCACGTTGATCTCGAGCTTGATGGCGGGCGCCTCGCTCGGGCCCTTGAGCAGCCGGTCGACGTTGGGGTTCTCGAACGAAAGGTCCTTTACGAACTGGCCGAGGATCTGGGCCTCGATCTGCCGCGGCTGGTCTTCGGCGCCTGCTGCGGCGCCAGCGTTGGGGGGGGTGTTCTCTGCCATGGTGGTGTCACGAGCCGGATCGGCTTCCCGAGCTTTGCACCGGGCGCAGCGCGCCGCCCCCGGCGCGGGGTGTCAAAACGTCCCCGTGGCTATCACGGGCGTGGCGAGCCCGCAATGAGCCATAGTTCCTGGTTTTCGGGCGTCTATACCTAGAAAGAGCAAGGATGTTGGCTTCTTTCTCGTTGTCGCCTAAGTTGCAGATCATGATCCGCCCCGCCCTCGGCACGGCCTCTTCTGCCGTGCGCGGGGCGCGAAGCCTGGACGAACCTCAAACGCGATCTTACATCAGGTGCGACGCCCCTGGGGCGTGGACCTTGCCGGGAAGCAGCCAACAATGAATGGCGACATCAACCTTTTCACGCTTCTCTCGCTGATTATTGCGGTGGTCGCGATCGTGAAGCTGAGAAGCGTCCTCGGTCGCCGCACGGACGATGACGAGGCGCGCGTCGAGCGCCGCCGGCAGGCAAACCTGCAGAGAACGGCCGCGGACGCCGCCTCCGACAAGGTGGTGGCCCTGCCCCGCCGCGATCGCGAGGTGCAGCCCGTGGACCAGGCCGTCACGGTGGCCGAGGTGGAGGCCCGCATCAAGGCGTTCGCCGGCGAGGATACGGCGCTCGCCAAGCGTCTCATGGACATCCTGGCGCTCGATCGCCAGTTCGATCCCGAGCAGTTCCTGAAGGGTGCGCGCCAAGCCTACGAGATGATCGTCACGGCCTTCGCGGAAGGGAACCGCCGCACCTTGCGCGACCTCTTGAGCGCGGACGTGCTCGACAGCTTCTCCCGCGCCATCGCCGAGCGCGAGCAGCGCGGCGAGATCATCGACCAGAGCTTCGTCGGCATCAACAAGGCCGACATCCTCGAAGCCGAGGTCAGCCAGCGCGGCATCGCCAGCGTGACCGTGCGGTTCGTGAGCCAGCTCATCACCGCCACGCGGGACAAGGCCGGCAACGTCGTCGACGGCGACGAGACCCGCATCAAGGACGTTACGGACATCTGGACGTTCTCGCGCGACATTTCCTCGAAGGATGCGCGCCGGAACCTGAACTGGAAGCTCGTCGGCACGCAAGCTCCGAACTGACGGTTTCGAAAGTCCGCGACGAAACCCATGCCGCTTGGAGCGCGCACGTCTGAGGGGGCCGGAGGCGAGATCGCCTACGCGCCGGTCGCCTTTGCCGCCCTCCCCGGCTGGGACGAGGACGACCACCTCGCCGCTCTCCAGGCCTTTGCCCGATCCGCAACTGCCCTCGCCTGCAACGCTGCGACGCCCGCCGCAACCGGGAGGACGCACGGCGCAGACGCGCGTCTCGTGGCCCTCGCTGAGCATGCGGCGAACGCCGGCATCGTCCGGCCGGCCGAGGCCAAGACGTTCTTCGAGCAAAACTTCGTCGCCCATCGCGTGATCCACGATCGCGCTCCGGGCCTGCTCACGGGCTACTACGAGCCTGTCCTGCCCGGTGCCCGCGCCCCGAGTGCAACGTTCCCCATTCCCGTCTATCGCCGCCCGCCCGATCTCGTGAACCTCGTCGGCGAGGAGGAGCGTGGCGCACTTGCAGACGGCCTGACGCACGCGCGCCGGACGGCGAAGGGCATCGCGCCCTATGACACCCGCGCCGAGATCGAAGCGGGCGCCCTCGCGGGACAGGGCCTTGAGCTAATGTGGCTGGCCGATCCCGTCGATACGTTCTTCATGCACGTCCAGGGCTCGGGCCGTATCCGCCTCGCGGACGGAACGACGGCCTCTCTCGCCTATGATGGCAAGAACGGCCATCCCTATACGTCGATCGGGCGCGTTCTGATCGACGCGGGTGACTTTACGCCCGAGGAGATGAGCCTTGCCGCTCTCAAGGTCTGGCTCTCCGCCGATGCGGACCGCGGCCGCCGCATCATGCAGGAGAACCGCTCGTTCATTTTCTTCCGCGAGCTGGGGCCGGAGGAGGAAGGCCCGCTCGGCGCCTTCGGGATCCCGCTCTCGCCCGGCCGAAGCCTTGCTGTCGATACGGCCTTTCACGCCATCGGCACGCCGGTTTACGTCGATGCGCCCACGCTGTGCCCCTGGACGGCCGGCGAAGGCTTTCGCCGGCTGATGATCGGCCAGGACGTGGGCTCCGCCATCCGCGGGCCCGAGCGCGGCGACATCTATTTCGGATCCGGCGACGCGGCGGGTCGGCGCGCTGGCGCGACCAAGCATCCCGGCACATTCTATGTGCTTCTTCCGGAGGGAGCGGACGCGCCGTGAAGAAGAAGCCGCCCGCGCCGCCGCGCCGCCGCCATCTGAGCAAGGACGACGAGGCGCTCTGGTCCCATACCGCCGCCTCGCTGACGCCGCTCAAGGCCCGCAAGGGGCGGCATCTCCCCGACATGCCCGATCTCGACAGCGTCGCCCCGTTCGTAACGAAGACGCCCGCCAGGGCCGGCACCGCGAAATCGGCGCTGAAACCGGCCGCGTCGCCGCCCGCGCCCCCACGCGCGTCAACAACCGCGCCGCCCGCGCTCAGCGCATTCGACCGCAAGGCCGCGCGCCGGCTGCGTCAGGGCCAGATCGAGATCGAGGCGCGGATCGACCTGCACGGAATGCGTCAGAACGAGGCCCATCTCGCATTGCGGAGCTTCCTGATCGGCGCGTCACGTCGCGGCCTGCGCTGGGTGCTCGTGATCACCGGCAAGGGCGGCCCGCGCCGCGCCCGCGACGACGACGGCATGGGCCTCTCCGAGCGGGGAGTCTTGAAGCGCAACGTGCCGATGTGGCTCGCCGAGCCCGAGCTGCGCGCCATCATCGTGAGTTTCACCGCGGCCGCCATCCCGCACGGCGGCGAAGGCGCGCTCTACATCCAGCTCCGCAAACCCGAGCGCCTGCGCTGATCCGACGGTGCTGTCGCGTCCGGAAGGGTTACGGCAAGCGCTCCTCGGCCGACCGCACGGCGGCAGCGATGAGCGCCGCATAGACCGCCGCGACGAAGCCCGCGAGGACGTTGACACTCACCACGACCGCCACGATCCGCGCCCACGGCTCCGGCAGGACAGTTCCGAGCAGGGTTGCGATGAAAGTGTCGAAAGCTTGCTTGATCTGGAAGAACAGCTCGCTCACCTGCACGATCGACGGCCGCTCCGGCAGCTCCCACACGAGCGTCCATCCGATCTCGCTCGCGCTTGCGGGAGCGAGGATTTGCAAAGCGGTGATGAGCGCGAGGCCCGCCGAGAACAGAAGCCCGAGCGGCGGAGCGAGCCGGAAATAGCCCCACCGCCACGGCGCGGCGCGGAACGAGACGGAGAGCGTACGGAGCGCGGTCGAGCCGGCGTAGGTCACGAGCGCGAACACGATGGCGATCCACATCAGCCGGTGGCTGTCGGTGCCCGCGAACGTGAACAGCGCGGCGAGCCCCGCCAGCACGCTCTTCATCGTGGCTTCCGTGAGGCCGACCAGCGCGACGAGCCAGAGCCGCGGCGTGCGCACGCCTTCGAAATAGAACGGCAGCTCGAACGAGAGGCGTGCCGTCTCGAGCCTCAGGCCGACGAGAAAGCTTCCGGCTGCCGTCACGGCTGCAAAAACGAACGGATACGTATAGCCGAGCCAGGCGACCGCCGCGACGGCGGCCATCTCGGCGGCCATGATCAGGCCGTTGAGCAGGATGCGAAGCACGGCCATGGCGCGGCGAGCTCACGTTGGGGTCCCCGGCCCTCCGTCTAAGCCCTTTGCGGGCGCCGCGAAACTCTTTCTGCATCAGGGCTGCGCGAATCGCGTGCCGATCCACCCGCCGGCGGAGGTCCCATGCCCCTCGCCAAGCCGGGCGCGGTCGGCTAGAGCCTGATCGTTTGAGATGCGAGCCCTTCAGCTCGCATCGAGAGCGTGACTCAGACTCGAAAACAAAGAGATAGAGCACGGTCACTCCCGATGGGCGATTCCATTGAGAGTGAACGTGCTCTGAGCATTTTCCGACGAAGTGGCTTCCGGTTCGTCGCAGGAAAATGCGACAAAACAAAAACCTAGACCGCTTCCGGACCTCTCCCAGGATCACGCCGCCATGACCCCTTCGCAAGACATCGCGCGCCTCATCGAGATCATGGCCGCGCTGCGCAC
>JRYH01002435.1_pt1 | contig 10704 bp, 10 predicted proteins | sample 235351 | NCBI WGS metagenome assembly JRYH01 (sample SAMN03074221, study PRJNA261480) | activated sludge metagenome | biome: Wastewater Treatment Plant; feature: Wastewater; material: Activated sludge; isolation source: activated biomass of a wastewater treatment plant treating wastewater... ... | reverse complement strand
CGCCCATGCTGTGCGCCACCAGGTCGACCGGCTCGCCCGGCGCGAGGATGTCGAGCAGACGATCGAGGTCCGCCAGATAGTCGGGAAACCAGTAGCAGTCCGCCGCCGGCCGCTCGCTCAGGCCGAAGCCGCGCCAGTCCGGCGCGAGCAGGGTCCAGTTGGCGGGCAACAAATCGGCCACGAACTGGAACGAGGCCGACACGTCCATCCAGCCGTGCAGCAGGAACACGGTGCGGGCGGGGCCGTCGACGACGTCCTCGTCCGAGTCCTCGGCCACGGGGACGGCCGGCCACCGGCGCAGGTGGTAACGCAGGCCGCGAACCTCCAGGAACCCGGACTCGCTCGGGCGTTTCGGGCGGTAGGCGGCCGGCATCCCGCCTGCGGTTTCGGCCGGTGAAAGGACTTCGGTATCCGGATCGGTCTGGCTTGGCACAATATCGCTCCCAGCCCCCATTATAGGAAGCGACGCGGATGGCACCGACGCGAGACGACTACGAGGCCCTGCACGCCGGCTTCCGCTGGCAGGTGCCCGCGCGAACGAACATCGCAGAGCTCTGCTGCGCGCGCTGGGCGCGCTCGCCCGGCCGGACCGCGATCGTGTTCGACCGCGGCGACGGCCGCGTGGAGGCCACCAGCTATCGGGACCTGCATCGGGCGGCCAACCGCCTCGCCAACGCGCTGGCCGCGCTGGGCGTCAAGCGCGGCGACCGGGTCGCGATCGTGCTTCCGCAGCGACCGGAAACCGCGGTGGCGCACTTCGCGATCTACCGGCTCGGCGCGATCGCGATGCCGCTGTCCATCCTGTTCGGCCCGGACGCCTTGCAGTACCGGCTGGAGAACAGCGAGGCGGTGGCCGCCATCGTCGACGCCGGCCATCTCGAGGCAGTGCGGGCGGCGCGGCCCGACTGCCTGCGGCACCTGGTCGCGGTGGGTCCTGCCGGCGGCCTCGCGGCGAACGGCGAGCTCGACTGGGACAGCCTGCTGGCCCGCGGCAGCGACCGCTTCGCGCCGGTGCGCACGCTGGCGACCGACCCAGCCGTCCTGATCTACACGAGCGGCACCACCGGCCCGCCCAAGGGCGCGCTTATCCCGCATTCGGCGATCATCGGCAACCTTCCCGGTTTCGTGGCCTCGCAGGACTGGTTCCCGCTCGAGGGCGACGTCTTCTGGTCGCCGGCCGACTGGGCCTGGACCGGTGGACTGATGGACGCGCTCCTCCCCACGCTCTACTTCGGCATGCCGATCGTGGCCGGCGCCGGGCGCTTCGGCCCCGAGCGCGCCTACGAGCTGATCGAGCGCCACCGCGTCACCAACGCCTTCCTGTTCCCGACGGCCCTGAAGATGATGATGAAGCACGACCCGACGCCCGGCCGCAGCCGGTCGCTCGCGCTGCGCGCCATCATGAGCGCCGGCGAATCGGTGGGCGCCACGCTGTTCGACTGGTGCCGCGACGCGTTCGGTCTCTCCGTCAACGAGATGTACGGCCAGACCGAAGCGAACTACATCGTCGGCAACTCGGCGCTGCGCTGGCCGGCCCGTCCGGGCTCGATCGGACGCCCCTACCCCGGGCACCGGGTCGCGCTGATCGACGACGCCGGCCGCGAGCTGCCGCCGGGCGAGCTCGGCGAAGTCGCGGTGAATCGCTTCGACCGGCACGGGCACCCCGACCCGGTCTTCTTCCTGGGCTACTGGCGCAACGAGCCGGCCACCCGCGCCAAGCTGGCCGGAGACTGGTGGCGCACCGGCGACCTCGCCACGATGGATGCCGACGGCTACCTCTGGTACGGCGGCCGCGCCGACGACATGTTCAAGTCGGCCGGCTACCGGATCGGTCCCAGCGAGATCGAGAACTGCCTGGTTCAGCATCCCGCGGTCGGCAACGCTGCCGTGGTGCCCAAGCCCGATGCCGAGCGCGGCAACCTGGTCAAGGCCTACGTCGTGCTGGCGCCGGGCCGCGAGGCCGGCGATGCGCTGGTCGCCGAGCTGCAGCAGCACGTGCGCGGCAAGCTCGCGCCCTACGAGTACCCGAAGGAAATCGAGTTCATCGACGAGCTGCCGATGACCACCACCGGCAAGGTCCAGCGGCGGGTGCTGCGGCTGCGCGAGGAGGAACGCGCGCTCGAGGCGGGCGGCGCCGAGCCTCCGCCTCGCGACTGAGTCACCGGCTCGCGAAGGATCACGATGGATTCGGTTTCCCAGATCGCGCTCGGCGCGGCGGTCGGCGTGGCCACGATGGGCCGCCGGACCGCGCCGTGGAAGGCCGCGCTGTGGGGCGGGCTGTGCGGCACCCTGCCCGACCTGGACGCGCTGATCGACCACGGCGATGCGGTGTCGAACATGACGCTGCACCGCGCCGAGACCCACGCGCTGCTCTGGCTCACGCTGGCCTCGCCGGTGCTCGCCGGCCTGGCGGCCGTGCTCGCCCGCGAGCGCGACCGATTCGGGCGCTGGTGGCTTGCCACCTGGCTGGTCCTGGTCACGCACCCGCTGCTCGACGCGATGACCGTCTACGGCACCCAGCTCGCCCTGCCCTTCAGCGACTGGCCCTGGGGCGTGGGCAGCGTCTTCATCATCGACCCGCTCTACACGCTGCCGCTGCTGATCGGCCTGGCCGTTTCGCTGGCGCGGCGCGGCGCGCCAGGGCGCCTGCGCGCCAATGCCATCGGCCTGCTCCTGTCCACCTGCTACCTGGGCTGGAGCGTGCTGGCCCAGACGATCGTCGAGGACCGGGTGCGCAGCGCATTGGCCGCGGCCGGCGACCCCGCCGCGCGCGAGGTGCCGATGCTGGTCACGCCCACCGCCTTCAACACCGTGCTCTGGCGCGTGGTGGTGATGCGCGGCGAGCGCTACGACGAAGGCTTCGTCTCGCTGCTCGACGGCGCCCGCGCGCCCCGGTTCGCGAGCTTCGAACGCGGCCTGCCGCTGCACGCCCAGGTGCGCGAGCTGCCCGCGGTCGAGCGGATGACCCGCTTCACGCACGGCTTCTGGCGACTGGCCGAGCGCGAAGGCCGGATCGTGCTCACCGACCTGCGGATGGGCCAGGAGCCGTACTACGTGTTCGCGTTCGCGGTGGCGGCGCTCAGCCCCAACCCCGGCCTGCAGCCGCTCACGCCGGTGCGCGTGGGCGGGCGCCAGGGCATGGACGTGGGCGCGAGCCTGCGCTGGCTGCTCGACCGGGCGCTGGGCGCGGACAGCTTCCCGCCCGGCTTCCCTGCCCGCCACGCCACGCCGGCCTCGGCACCGCATCCGGACCTGGCCGCGAGTCGGACCGGAGCGGCGCGTTAAACTCGGCGCCATCCCTCACCCGAAGAACCCTCCAGGAACCCGACCATGGCCGTCTATCGACTCGGTGAACGCGTCCCCTCCATCCACCCCACCGCCTGGGTCGCCGATTCGGCCGACCTGATCGGGCTCGTCGAGCTGCACGAGAACGCCAGCGTCTGGTTCAGCGCGGCGCTGCGCGGCGACAACGAGCCGATCATCGTCGGCGCCAACAGCAACGTGCAGGAAAACGCGGTGCTGCACACCGATCCCGGCTCGCCGCTGCGCATCGGCGAATGGGTCACCGTGGGGCACCAGGCCATGCTGCACGGCTGCACGATCGGCGACGGCTCGCTGATCGGCATCCAGGCCATCGTGCTGAACGGCGCGAAGATCGGCCGGGAGTGCCTGATCGGCGCCGGCGCGCTGATCGGCGAGGGCAAGGAGATCCCCGACCGCAGCGTGGTGCTCGGCGCCCCGGGACGGGTCGTGCGCCAGCTCACCGACGAGGATGTCGCCCGGATCCGCGCGGGCACGCGCACCTATGTCGAGCGCGCCCGCTATTACCGCGAAGCGCTGAACCGCGTCTGAGGCCCGGATCGATGACCGACCGGGTCGAACGTTTCCTGTTGAAAGGCGCGCCGGTGCGCGGCGAGATCGTCTCGCTCGACGAGTCCTGGCGCGAGGTGGTGGCCCGTCACGAGCTGCCGCCGGCGGTGCGGGACCGACTCGGCGAGCTCTCCGCCGCGTCCCTGCTGCTCGCCGCCACGCTGAAGTTCGACGGCGCGATGGTGGTGCAGATCCACGGCGACGGGCCGGTCTCGCTCTTCGTGGTCGAGTGCCTGACCGACGGCAGCTACCGCGCCACGGTCAAGCTGCGCGACGAGCACGGGCCCATCGCCCACGACGCCTCGCTCGCCTCGCTGGTGAACGCGCAGGACGGCGGCCGCTTCGTGGTCACGCTCGACCCGCGCGGCGAATCGCCGAACCGCCAGCCCTGGCAGGGCATCGTGCCCTTCGACGGCAACTCGGTGGCGGAGATGCTCGAGCGCTACATGCAGCAGTCGGAGCAGCTGCCGACGCGGCTCTGGCTGGCTGCCGACGAGCGACGCGCGGTCGGCCTGCTGCTGCAGCGCCTGCCCGGCGAAGGCGGCACGGGCGCCGCCGACGACGAGGACGGCTGGAACCGGATGCAGCGGCTGGCGGAAACGATCACCCCCGAGGAACTCCTCGGCCTCGCCCCCGCGAAGGTGCTGGAACGCCTCTTCTGGCAGGAAGCCCTGCACGCCTTCGACGGCCGCGGTGTCCACTTCGCCTGCAACTGCTCGCGCGACAAGGTGGTGGGCATGCTGAAGATGCTGGGCCGCGAGGAGGTCGACGGCATCCTGGCCGAACGCGGCTCGGTCGAGGTGCGCTGCGATTACTGCAACGAGCTCTGGCGCTTCGATCCGGTGGACTGCGGCGTGGTGTTCGCGCAGGCCGGCGACCTGGCCCCCGGCACGGCCACCCACCACTAGCGCCGGCTCAGCACCAGGGGCAGGCTCACCACCAGGGCCGGCCCACGTCGCCCGCCTCAGTCCAGCCGGCTGGCCGCGGTGCGCACCTCGCCGGAGAGCGAGGGCATCCGGGTGGGCGTCTCGTTGATCTGCACGAAGATCTCGCCGGGCCGGATCATGCCGAGATCGTAGCGGGCGCGCTCCTCGACCGCGCGGCTGCCCTCGCGCAGGTCGGCCACCTCGGCGGCCAGCGCCTCGTTGCGCGCCGACAGCCGGCCGTTGATCCCGCGCTGGTGCACCACCTGGCGATCGAGCTCCCAGACGCGCAGCCAGCCGCCCTTGCCCAGCCACAGCGGGTACTGGATCAGGATCAGCAGTCCGGAGAGGACCACGGCCAGGATGCGCATCGCAGGGGGTCGCCCGTCGTTCGTTTGCAGGCAGCGCGCCCGGAGGGAACCGGGCGCGCGGCGCTCAGCGCAGATTGTAGAACGCGGAGCGGCCGGGATACGAGGCGATCTCGCCGAGGTCTTCCTCGATCCGCAGCAGCTGGTTGTACTTGGCGATGCGGTCGCTGCGGCTCATCGACCCGGTCTTGATCTGCAGCGCGTTCGTGGCCACCGCGATGTCGGCGATCGTGGTGTCCTCGGTCTCGCCGGAGCGGTGCGAGACGACCGCGGTGTAGTTGTAGCGCTTGGCCAGCTCGATGGCGGCGAAGGTCTCGGTGAGCGTGCCGATCTGGTTGATCTTGATGAGGATCGAGTTGGCGATGCCCTCGTCGATGCCCTTCTGAAGGATCTTCGTGTTGGTGACGAACAGGTCGTCGCCCACCAGCTGCACCCGGTCGCCCAGCGCGTCGGTCAGCAGCTTCCAGCCTTCCCAGTCGTTCTCGGCCATGCCGTCCTCGATCGAGATGATCGGGTAGCGGTCGCACCAGGTGGCCAGCAGGTTGGTCAGGTCGCCCGAGGACAGCGTGAGCCCCTCGCCCTCCAGCGCGTACTTGCCGTCGCGGAAGAACTCGGACGCCGCGCAGTCCAGGCCCAGCGCCACGTCGCGGCCCGGTTCGTAGCCCGCGGCGGCGATGGCCTCGAGGATCAGCTGGATCGCCGCCTCGTGGTTCTTCACGCTGGGCGCGAAGCCGCCTTCGTCGCCCACCGCGGTCGACATGCCGCGGTCGTGGATCAGCTTCTTGAGCGCGTGAAAGACCTCGGCGCCGTAGCGCAGCGCCTCGCGGAAGCTGGGCGCCCCGACCGGCAGGATCATGAACTCCTGCATGTCGAGGTTGTTGTTCGCGTGCGCGCCGCCGTTGATGACATTCATCATCGGCACCGGCAGCGACATCGCGCCCGAGCCGCCGAAATAGCGGTAGAGCGGCAGGCCCGACTCCTCGGCCGCCGCGCGCGCCACCGCCATCGAGACGGCCAGCGTGGCGTTGGCGCCCAGGCGAGCCTTGTTCTCGGTGCCGTCGAGGTCGATCAGCGTGCGGTCGATGTAGGCCTGCTCCGAGGCGTCCAGGCCCATGATGGCCTCGGAGATCTCGGTGTTGATGTTCTCGACGGCGGTCAGCACGCCCTTGCCCAGCCAGCGCGACTTGTCGCCGTCGCGCAGCTCGATGGCCTCGCGCGAGCCGGTGGACGCGCCGGACGGCACGGCGGCACGACCCAGGACGCCCGATTCGAGCAGCACGTCGCACTCGACGGTGGGATTGCCGCGCGAATCGATGATCTCGCGACCGATGATGTCGACGATCGAACTCATTGCTCGTCCACTCCCTGAACCACGACCATGTTGAAGAATTCGGTGGCGCCGGCGCGCGCGTCGCGCGCCTGGCGGTAGAGCGCCGAGTCGTAGAAGGCCTTCGCCTGCTCGTAGCTCGGGAACTTCAGCACGACCATCCGGTTCGGGCGCCAATCGCCTTCGAGCACCTGGTGCGCGCCGCCGCGCACGACGAACTCGCCGCCGCCCGCGCGCACGGCCTCGGGGCTCAGCGCCATGTAGCCCTTGTACTTCTCGGGGTCGGACACCTTCACATCGGCGATCACGTAGGCGGTCATCCTTGCTCCTGTATTCCTGTCGTCGTTCGCGGCGCGGCCGGCAGCGGCGCCGGGCTCAGCCCGAGAGCCCGGTTTCGGCGAAGCCGGTTCGCTTGACCAGTCGGTCGATCTCGCACAGCGTGCCCAGCAACTCGGCCATCCGGTCGAGCGGCCAGGCGTTCGGGCCGTCGGACAGCGCACGCGCCGGATCGGGGTGGGTTTCCATGAACAGCCCGGACACGCCGGCGGCCACCGCCGCGCGGGCCAGCACCGGCACGTGCTCGCGCTGGCCGCCGGAGGACGTGCCCTGCCCGCCGGGCAGCTGCACCGAGTGGGTGGCGTCGAACACGACCGGGCAGCCGGTCTCGCGCATGATCGCGAGCGAGCGCATGTCCGAGACCAGGTTGTTGTAGCCGAACGAGGCGCCGCGCTCGCAGACCATGATGTTGTCGCCGTCGCCGCCCGCCTCGATCGCGGCCTCGCGCGCCTTGTCGACCACGTTCTTCATGTCGTGGGGCGCGAGGAACTGGCCCTTCTTGATGTTGACCGGCCGCCCGGAGGTGGCCACCGCGCGGATGAAGTCGGTCTGGCGCACCAGGAAGGCGGGCGTCTGCAGCACGTCGACCACGTCGGCCACCGGGCGGACCTGGTCGATCTCGTGCACGTCGGTGAGCACCGGCACGCCGATCCGGCTGCGCACGGTGTCGAGGATCTTCAGGCCTTCGTCGAGCCCCGGTCCGCGAAAGGACTTGCCCGAGCTTCGGTTGGCCTTGTCGAACGAGGACTTGTAGATGAACGGCACGCCGAGCGCCGAGGTGATTTCCTTCAAGCGGCCCGCGGTGTCGATCGCGAGCTCGAGGCTCTCGATCGCGCAGGGGCCGGCGATCAGGAACAGCGGCCGGTCCAGGCCGGCTTCGAAGTTGCACAGCTTCATGGGGTGACTGTCCTCCCGCCTGCGGCGCCCGGGCTCAGCCCGCGGCCGCGGAAACGGCCACGGCCGCGGATTCCGCGCGAACCACAGCGGCCTGGCCCGCTCGCGCCAGCGCGGCCTCGATGTAGGCCCGGAACAGCGGATGGCCGTCGCGGGGCGTGGAGGTGAATTCCGGGTGGAACTGCACGCCGACGAACCAGGGGTGGGCGAGCGGGCCGCTGCGGGGCAGCTCGATCACCTCGGTGAGCTGCTCGCTCGGCGTGCGCGCCGACACGACCAGGCCGGCCTGCTCCAGCTGCGACACGTAGTGGTTGTTGACCTCGTAGCGATGGCGATGCCGTTCGTTGACCGACTCGCCGTAGATCGACGCGGTGAGCGTGCCGGGGACGATCGGGCAGCGCTGCGCGCCGAGGCGCATCGTGCCGCCGAGGTCGGAGTCGGCGCCCCGCTTCTCGACGCGGCCCTCGCGATCCAGCCATTCGGTGATCAGGCCCACCACAGGGTGCGGCGTGTCCGGATCGAACTCGGTGCTGTTGGCGTTCTGCAGGCCGCAGACGTCGCGCGCGAACTCGATCACGGCAAGCTGCATGCCCAGGCAGATGCCCAGGTAGGGCACGCCGCGCTCGCGCGCGAAGCGGATCGCGGCGATCTTGCCCTCGACCCCGCGCTTGCCGAAGCCGCCGGGCACGAGGATGGCGTCGAAGCCCTCGAGCATGCCCGTGCCCTCGGCCTCGATGCGCTCGGAGTCGATGTACTCGATGCTCACCCGGCTCTTCGTGTGGATGCCGGCGTGGATCAGGGCCTCGGACAGCGACTTGTAGGACTCGGTCAGGTCGACGTACTTGCCGACCATGGCGATGCGGACCTCGCGCTCGGGGTGCTCGAGCGCGTGGACCAGACTGTCCCAGACCGACAGGTCGGCCGGCTTCGTGTCCAGGCGCAGGATCTCGCACAGCGTGCGGTCGACGCCCTGCTCGTGCAGCATGCGCGGGATCTTGTAGATGCTGGTGGCATCCCAGACGGAGATCACCGAGTCGAGCGGCACGTTGGAGAACAGCGAGATCTTGGCCCGCTCGTCGTCGGGGATGCGCCGATCGGCGCGGCACATCAGCATGTCGGGCAGGATCCCGATCTCGCGCAGCTTCTGCACCGAGTGCTGGGTCGGCTTGGTCTTGAGCTCGCCGGCCGACGCGATGAAGGGCACCAGCGTGAGGTGCACGAAGCAGGCGTTGCCGCGGCCGAGCTTCAGGCTCATCTGCCGGACGGCCTCGAGGAAGGGCAGCGACTCGATGTCGCCCACCGTGCCGCCGATCTCGACGATGGCCACCTGCGCCGCCTCGGGCGTGCCGATGCCCGCCCCGCGCTCGATGAAGGCCTGGATCTCGTTGGTGATGTGCGGGATCACCTGCACGGTTCGGCCGAGGTACTCGCCGCGCCGCTCCTTCTTGATCACCGACTCGTAGATCTGGCCGGTGGTGAAGTTGTTCCAGCGCCGCATGCGCGACGACACGAAACGTTCGTAGTGGCCGAGGTCGAGGTCGGTTTCGGCGCCGTCTTCGGTGACGAAGACCTCGCCGTGCTGGAACGGGCTCATCGTGCCCGGATCGACGTTGATGTACGGGTCGAGCTTGAGCAGGGTGACCCGGATGCCGCGCGACTCGAGCAGCGCGGCGATCGACGCGGCGGCGATGCCCTTGCCGAGAGAGGACACCACGCCACCGGTGACGAATACGAATTTGGTCATGAAGGTCCGCCGGTAAAGCGCGATTATACAGGCGAGCCGGCCCCGCCGGGCAGCGCGCGCGCGGCCGCCTGCCAGGGAAGCCGGACCACGATCGAGGTGCCGCCGAGCTCTCCTCGCTCGACCTGGGATTCGCCGCCCAGCGCGGCGATCCGGGCCTGCGCGGACGCGAACCAGGCCGGCACGGCTGCACTCCCTTTGGCGACGCCGGGCCCCGCGCCGTCGTGCTCGATCTGCAGCACCAGTCGCGCATCGCTGCGCGAGGCCGCGAGCACGATGCCGGTGGCGGCCCCTGCGCCGAGCGCCCGCTCGAAAGCGGCCGCCGCGGCCTGCAGCGCGGCCGTCTCGATCGCCGGGCTGGCGAGGCCGAAGCCGGTATCGTCGGGCGGGTCGAGCAGAACCTCCACGCGGCAGCCGGGACGCCTCAGCCGCCAGTCCGCGGCCAGCGCCCGCAGCGCCTCGGGCAGGCCGCCGCAGGACAAGGCATCGGGGCGCACCCGGGCCACCAGCGCGCGCACCGATTCGATCAGGGAATCGGCCTGGCTCAGCACCACGGCGGCCAGCGGCGACAGCGTCGGCTCGCTGCCCGCCAGCCGCGACTCGAGCGAGGCCGCGAGCGTGCGCAAGCCGGTCAGCTGCGGACCGATCTCGTCGCGCAGGCTGCGCGCCACGTCGGCCGACAGCGCATCGAGCTCGCGTTCGAGCCGCAGGGCGAGGCCGATGCCGGGGTCGCCGCCGCCGGCGGACGGGTTTTCGTCCTGCGGCCCTTGCGGGCCGGGACCGGCCCTTCCGAATCGATTGCCCGGCATCGGCGATGCTCCTGGAGAACGCTCCCGCAGGATTCTAGCGACCCTGCGCCCGGAGCGATCGACTGGCCGCGGGCAGGGAGTCGCTCACCCGCCCTTATAATCCGCCAACGTCCGACGACCCACCGAGGAATCCGATGAGCAAGGTTTACCCAAGCGCCGCCGAAGCGCTGGCGGACATCGTCCGCGACGGCCAGATGATCGCGGTCGGCGGCTTCGGCCTGTGCGGCATCCCCGAAGCGCTGATCGCCGCGCTGCGCGACTCCGGCGTGAAGAACCTGACCTGCATCTCGAACAATGCCGGCGTCGACGGCTTCGGGCTGGGGCAGCTGCTGGCCACGCGCCAGATCCGCAAGATGATCGCCAGCTACGTGGGCGAGAACAAGGAGTTCGAGCGCCAGTACCTGGCCGGCGAACTGGAGCTCGAGTTCACGCCGCA
>JRYH01003565.1_pt1 | contig 10732 bp, 9 predicted proteins | sample 235351 | NCBI WGS metagenome assembly JRYH01 (sample SAMN03074221, study PRJNA261480) | activated sludge metagenome | biome: Wastewater Treatment Plant; feature: Wastewater; material: Activated sludge; isolation source: activated biomass of a wastewater treatment plant treating wastewater... ... | reverse complement strand
CGCAGCGGTTGATGCCGGCGAAGATGTTGACCAGGATGGCTTCGACGCGCTCGTCGGAGAGGACGAGATTGAACGCCTTGGTGACCCGCTCGGGCGAAGCGCCGCCGCCGATGTCGAGGAAGTTCGCGGGCTCTCCGCCGGCATGCTTGATCATGTCCATGGTCGCCATGGCGAGCCCGGCGCCGTTGATGATGCAGCCGATGCTGCCGTCCAGCCCGACATAGCTGAGGCCGCGGTCGGCGGCGCGGGTCTCGCGGGGGTCCTCCTGCGACTTGTCGCGCAGCTCCGAAACCTGCGGGCGGCGGAACAGCGCGCTGTCGTCGAAGCTCATCTTGGCGTCGAGCGCCAGCAGCGCCCCCTCCGCGGTGAGCACCAGCGGATTGATCTCGACCATGGTGGCATCGAGATCGCAGAACGCCCGGTAGCAGCCGAGGAGGATCTCCACCGCCGTCGCCATCTGCGCGGCGCCGAGCCCGAGGGCGAAGGCGATCTCGCGCGCCTGGAACGGCTGCATGCCCACGGCCGGATCCACGCTCACCCGAATCAGGGAGCCGGGCTGCTCCCGGCTGATGTCCTCGATCTCCATGCCCCCTTCCGAGGAGGCGACGACCATGACCCGCTCGCTTTTCCGGTCGAGCACGAAGCCGAGATAGAACTCCTTGTCGATCTCGGTCGCGGCTTCGACATAGAGACGGTAGACGATCTTGCCCTGCGGCCCGGTCTGGTGGGTGACGATGCGCTTGCCGAGGAGGGCGTCGGCGGCGTCCCACACCTCGTTCTCGTCATGGCACAGACGGACGCCGCCGGCCTTGCCGCGCCCGCCGGCGTGGATCTGCGCCTTCACCACCCAGCGCTCGCCGCCGATCTCGCGCGCACGATAGGCGGCCTGCTCGGGGCTGTAGGACAGCCCGCCGCGCGGAATCGGCACGCCGAACTCCGAAAGGATTTCCTTGGCCTGATATTCGTGGATGTCCATCCTGCGCTCCTTTCGTGAGTGCGGTCCGGATCAGGCCGCCGCCGCCCGCGCGCGCGGCGTGGCGGTCTCGCGGAAATGCTCCTGCGCGGCGGCGACGCCGCTGCCCGGGGCGACGGCGAGCCCCGCATCGCGCATGGCCATCTCGCTGCCGGCCAGCGCCGTCAGCACCATGAGCTCGTTCAGGTGGCCGAGATGGCCGATGCGGAAGACCTTGCCGGCGACCTTGGAGAGGCCGACCCCGAGGGACAGCCCGTAGCGGCGATAGGCCAGGCCGACGATTTCGTTGGCGTCGACGCTTTCGGGCACGCAGACCGCGCTCACCGTGTCCGAGTGCCAGCGGGGATGCGCGGCGCAGAGCGAGAGGCCCCAGGCCGCCACCGCCTTGCGCACGCCCTCGGCCAGCCGCCGGTGGCGCGCGAAGACGTTCTCCAGGCCCTCCGCCTCCAGAAGGTCGAGCGAGGCGCGCAGGCCGCGGAGCAGGGTCGTCGCCGGGGTGTACGGGAAATACCCGTCCTTGTTGGTCCTGATCATGTCGGCGAAGTCGAAGTAGCAGCGATGCGACGTGGCGGCCTTCGCCGCCTCCAGCGCCTTCGGGCTGGCGCCCACCATGGCGAGGCCGGCCGGCAGCATGAATCCCTTCTGGGAGCCGGCGACGGCGAGGTCCACCGCCCACTCGTCCATGCGGAAATCGATGCTGGCAATCGAGCTCACGCCGTCGACGCAGAGCAGGGCCGGGTGCTCGGACGCGTCCAACGCCCTGCGGACCGCGGCGACGTCGCTGGTGACCCCGGTCGCCGTCTCGTTGTGGCAGACGAGCACCGCCTTGATCGCGTGGCTGGCGTCCTTGGCGAGGCGCTCGGCGAAGCGCTCCACCGGCGTGCCCTCGCCCCAGGCGACATCGATCACCTCGACGTCGAGGCCGTGGCGCTGGCAGAGGTCGATCCACAGATGCGAGAACTGGCCGAAGCGGGCCGCCAGCACCTTGTCGCCGGGCGACAGCGTGTTGGTGATGGCCGCTTCCCAGCCGCCGGTGCCGGAGCCCGGAAAGACGAAGACCTGGCCGCTGCGCGTCTTGAACACCCGCTTCAGGTCTTGCAGCAGCGGCAGGACGAAATCGGGGAAGTCCGGCGCGCGGTGATCCTCCATCGGGATGTCCATGGCCCGGCGGACCGCGTCGGGCACGTTGGTCGGACCAGGGACGAAGAGGGCGGTTCGTGCGGACATGGTCTTCTCCATGGTGCCGGTGGAGGACAGGGATGCGCGGCTAGGGCAGGTCGTAGACCTCCCGCTCGACGCAGCGCATCGCCGATGCGAAATCCTGCGGCCCGTCGCAGCGCGGCGGCGCGGCGGCGGCTCGCCGCCGGCTGATGGCATGCTGGACGCAGGTCCACAGCCGCTCGGGCGTGTCGGCGACGACCAGGCCGATCCCGTCGTGCTCCAGATCCACGATTGCGATTGCGGGCGCCGTCTCGGCGGCGTCCGGCGGGGGCGATTGCGGCGCGACTGGCGGCGTCATGCGATACCCTCCCGGCTGGGGCGCGGCGCGGCCGGCCCGCGCCTCGATCAATTACCTTGACGAGTGGATCACGCCCGTTAACCTATGTGAATTGCAGTAATAGTCATCGGATCGATGATTTTTCCTGATGGATGGATTGCGCGCCAAGCTGCCTCCAGCCAACAGCCTCGTGGCCTTCGAGGCGGCGGCACGGCACTTGAACTTCACCCGGGCCGCCCGCGAGCTGAACGTCACCCAGGCGGCCGTGAGCCGGCAGATCCAGCTCCTCGAGGCGCATCTGGGACAGGCGCTGTTCCAGCGCCTGCCGCGGGCGCTCAAGCTCACTCCGGTCGGTCACCGTCTGCACAAGGCGGTCACCATGGGGCTGGAGCACATCGCCAGCACCGCCGTCGACATCCGCCGGATCGGTCCGCGGGCCGACCTGACCGTGGCCACCAGCGTGACGTTCGCCTCCTACTGGCTGATGGCGCGCATCGCCAAGTTCCGGGCCGCCCATCCGGACATCGAGATCAAGCTGGTGGCATCGCCGCCGGTGTCGGACCTCGCCGCCGCCAGCATCGACGTGGCGGTGCGCTACGGCTCCGGAAAGTGGCCGGGCGTCCAGGCCATCCATCTGCTGGACAACGAGGTCTTCCCGGTCTGCGCCCCCGACTATCTGAAGGGACGAGAAGCGCTCGCGCAGCCGAGCGACCTGCTCGACGAGGTGCTGCTGCATCTCGTGGAGCACGATCGCAACTGGGTGACCTGGGAGGCGTGGCTGCGGAGCTTCGGCGTCACCGGCACGCCGACGCGCAAGGGGCTGGAGTTCGACAACTACCTGCTGCTGATCCAGGCCGCTCTCGACGGCCAGGGGATCGCCCTCGGCGGCGGCCGCCTGGCCGAGGACTTCATTGCCCACAGGACATTGGTGCGACCGATCGCGGCCACCCAGCGCTCGGCGCGAGGCTTCTATCTGCTGATCCCGCAGGACCATCCGCCGAGCGCGCCGGCGGCGCTGTTTCGCGACTGGATCGTCGACGAGGCGAAAGGGTCGAAGCGGCCCGGCTCAGGTGCGCAGAAGCCGATGCGCGCCCGAGACCGCCAGCGGCCGCGGACCGGTTAGCGCGACCGGCGGGCCGCCACCTCGCCCTCGCCGCGGCTGGCAAGGCGGGCGGAATCCGCCGCGGCGCCCTGGGGTCTGCACGCGATCAGGGGAGGCCGGGACGGCATCTCAGATCTCCGGCCTCTTCGTGTTCCAGGGCTTCTCCCGTTCGACTGCCGCTGCCACCCGGAAGACGCTGAGGTCGTCATACGAGCGGCCGACGATCTGGATGCCCGTCGGGACGCCGGTCGAGGCGAAGCCGGAGGGAACGCTCATGACCGGCAGCTGGCTCAGCATGTTGAACGGGTAGGTCATGAACCACGCCGAGGCCACCGCGCGGGTGGCCTGCTCACCATTGATCCTGATGTCGAGATCGAGGGGCGATCGGTCTGCGCCGACGGAAGGAATGGCGTTGGTCGGACAGACGAAGGCGTCGTAGGTTTCGAGCATGGTTCCGAGAGACCGGTACATGTCGACATGCACCTCGAGCGCACGGATCAGTTGCTCGTTGGTGGCCTTGATGCCGGTGTCGAGCACGTCGATCGTGTAACGTCCATATTGCGTCCGCCGCCGTCTTCGTGCTTGATCTGAGCGGATCCCCGGCCGGTCTCCACGTCACGTTCGGTGCACCTGTCGATGCTGAGAGAGGCAATTGGCCGCGCACCGCTCTGGATGAGACGCCGGATCGCCCGGCCGGAAGAGGGTGCGGAGCGCTTCTGCGATAGACCATGACGACAGATTTCGGATTTGCGGCGCCGTTTTCCCTGAACGCGTCCATGCCACGTTACCGGATCGATGCCCACGGTACCGTCCGTGTCGGGTTCATCGGGCCGCTGACCGGCGATGTGTCGGCCTGGGGCTTGCCGGGGCGCGACGGGTGTCTGATATGGATCTCTCAGGTCAACGCGCTCGGGGGGATCCGTATCGACGACAAGTACTTCAAGGTCGAGCTGATCTCCTTCGACGACGAATACGACCCCGCGCGTGCCCGGCTCGGCGCGCGCAAGCTGATCCTCGAAGACGACGTCAAGTTCATCATGATGCTGGGCGGCGACACGTTCCCGGCGGTGGTCGAGTTCGCCAACGAGCACAAGATGCTCACCTCCACGCTGCTGCCCAGCGACCTGTCGCCCGACACGCCCTATACGATCGCGCCGTGCGAAGTTCACCCGATCTACAACGTCACGGGCGTCGAGTGGCTGCGCGAGAATCGACCGGAGCTGAAGAGGGTCGCTCTGTGTGCGCAGGACGACTCGCTCGGTCTACCTTCTCTTGCCACCTACCGGGCCGCCTTCGAGGTCGCCGGTATAGACCTCGTGCGGGAAGTCCTTTTCCCCGGGACGACGACCGATCTCGCGCCCATCGTCGCGGACATGCTGGCCGCCAAGCCGGACATCCTGTGCTGGGATACCGCCTACGAGCCGTTCGTCCGGGCGCTGACCGAGCAGGCCTATCAACAGGGATTCAGAGGCCAGATCATTTCCTGTACCTGCGACGACTATCGCGAGCTGGTGCAGAGCACGAGCCCGGAGTTCATGGAGGGGTTCGTCTTCCAGTTTCCGGATTTCGACGATCCCATGCTCAATATGCCCCAGGTCAATTTCTCCAAGCCCAATGAATTCTACCAGACCTTCAACGATCGCTATCCCGGGTCCTGGAGCGCCGTCTCGTGGGAGTACGCGTCCATTCTCGACCTCTGGCGGTCCGCCGTAGAGATGTCGGGGACCTTCGAGCCGCGCTCGGTCCTGGCTGCCATGAAGGCCGGCGGCACCGGCAAGCATGCCTTCGGCGAGGCCAGATGGTGGGGCAAGGAGCTGTTCGGAATCGACAATGCTCTGGTCGGCAATTGGCCGGTGGTCGTGATTCGCGGCGGCAAGGCCAGGATTGCCGAATTCCGCTCCATTCCCGAGTGGTGGGACAGGAACGGGTCCGTGCTGCTCAGGCACATGCGGAGCCTGAACCAGATGTGGGATCAGCGGGTCGAGTCGATGATCGTCTCGGGTCGGCGTCCGGCGGCGGGGGCGATGGCCATCAAGGACCGCTCCCGTATCCGCTGAGCGCCGCGTGACGCGACGTGAGGGGCCACAAGGATGACGGCTCCCGGACGACTCACGAGGCGTTCATCAGATCGCGCTGCAGCTGAGTCATGTGCAGCTTGATGAACTCGACGGCGCTCTCCATGTCCCGCGCCTCGATGGCCTCGCAGATGGAGCGATGCTTCTTCTGGTATTGCTTGATCCGGTTCGGCGACAGCTGCTTCTGAACGTTCTGGGCCCATTGCGCCTCGCGGCGTACCCGGTTGATCACCTCGTAGATGGCGACCAGCAAGGGGTTATGGGTGCCCTTCGCCAGCTCCAGGTGGAACCGCTCGTCCCAGCGGGCGAACTCGTAGGCATTGGTCTTGATGCTCTCCAGCTCGGCGAGGACCTTCTTCAGCTCCATGATGTCGCGTGTCGACATGTTGAGCACGGCGAGGCGGATGATCTCCGGTTCGACGATGGACCGGACGACATTCAGCTCGAGAGGGCTGGTGATATCGACGATGTTGGCGAGATCGAATCCGCTCGAGTTCGACGCGACGACGTCGGCGGCGGGCTTCTGGCTCGGTGCGCGATAGATCACGAAACAGCCGCTGCGCCGCCGCCGGGAGATGATCTCGTGGCGCTCCAGCAGGTCGAGGGTCTGCCGGACGGTGTTGCGGGAAACGCCGAGCTCCTCCGCCAGGTGCCGCTCCGACGGCAGCCGGGTGCTGAACGCATACTGCCCGGTCAGGATGCGACGGTAGATCTCCCCGGACAGGCTGCGTACCGCCTGGGTCACGAGATAGGGCGTGGGGTCCGCCTGTTCCCAGGGCAGGGTTATCTCTGTCGTCGATTCGTCCGTCTTCAAGAATAGCTCCCTCTGCGCTCGCTTTTGTCGCGGGCTTCTCGATACCGAATTGGTGACGCGGGGGCCGTGCTGATCCGGCTGCGCCCCGACGTCGCAGCGGCCGCGCAGCCATCCAACCCCACGATGATGTGGTGTTTCCAGTCCCGGGCGGCAGGATACCAAAACAAACCAAAACAAGACATGCTTAACTGGGTTCGCAGCCGATGCCGGGTGCGAAGGCGCGATTATCGCCAGGTTCGGCTCGGTTCACTGGCCGCTCGGTCGGCAGCCGTTTACAGCGCCGCGCAACGCTGGTACTATCGGTCCTCAACTGGATCATTATTGCCATGAAATGGTTTGAAGTGGTCCGACATACTGGTCCAGACAAAAGGGCCAGACGGTAACACAGGGCCTGGCGTCCTCAGGAATATCCCGGCGACAAGGTCCTGAACCAAGGGGGGAAGGCGCCATGCGTGGAGGACTGAGTCTCGGCTCGAAGATCGATCGACGGAAATTCCTGAAGACCGGATCCGCTGCGGCGGTCGGCGCGGCGGCATTCGCGACCCGTGCACGGGTCGCATCCGCAGCCGGCGCCCCCATCAAGATCGGCTTCCTGGCGCCGCTGACCGGCGATGTCGCGGCCTGGGGGCTGCCCGGTCGTGACGGCTGCCTGATCTGGGCGGACTGGGTCAACGCCGCCGGCGGCGTCAATGTCGGCGGCGAGCAGCGCAGCATCGAGATCGTGTCCTACGACGACGAGTACTCCGCCGACACGGCGCTGGTCGGCGCAAAGAAGCTCGTCCTCGAGGACGAGGTCGATTTCGTCATGATGCTCGGCGGCGACCCCTGGGCGGGAGTCCAGCGCTTCATGACCGAGAACAAGGTGCTGACCTCGACGCTCCTGCCGAGCGACCTGTCACCCGACACCACCTACCTGATCGCGCCGTGCGAAGTGCATCCGATCTACAACGTCACGGGCGTGGAATGGCTGCGACGGGACGCTCCGGATGCGAAGACCGTCGCCCTGTGCGCCCAGGAGGATGCGCTCGGCCTGCCGTCCGTGGCGACCTATCGGGCGGCCCTGGAAGCCGCCGGCTTCGACATCGTCTACGACAAGTTCTTTCCCGACACGACCGTCGATTTCGCGCCGATCGTGACGGCGATGCTGGCGGAGAAGCCCGACGTGCTGTGCTGGGACACCGCCTACGAGCCGTTCGTCCATGCTCTCACCGAGCAGGCCTATCTGCAGGGCTTCAAGGGCCGGATCATCTCCTGCACGGCCGACAACTACCCGGCCATGATCGAGAAGACCAGCAAGGAGTTCATGGAAGGGTTCGTCTTCCAGTTTCCCGATTTCGACGATCCGGCGCTCAACGACCCGCGCGTGAACTTCAAGCGCGCGAACGAGTTCTACGCCGAGTTCACCGACCGCTTTCCGGGAAGCTGGAGCGCCGTGTCCTGGGAGTACGCCTCCGTGCTCGGCCTCTGGAAGGACGCGGTCGAAGCCGCCGGAACCACGGACTCCGACGCGGTGCTCGCGGCCATGAAGGCGGGTGGCGAGGGCAAGCATGCCTTCGGTCCCGCCAAGTGGTGGGGCAAGGAGCTCTTCGGCATCGACAATGCCCTGGTCGGAGACTGGCCGGTCGTGGTCATCCGCGACGGCAAGGCACGGATCGCCGAATACGGCTCCATCCCCGATTGGTGGAGCAAGAACAGCGAGCTGATGGTCAAGCACATGCGTGATCTCGGGCAGATGTGGGACCAGCGGGCCTGACGGGTCCGCTGGGACGGCCGAGCGAGCGCGGCATGGGCGGGAGAGGGAGCCGAAGCGAGATGCCGGCGTTCCTCCCGGCCCGGCCCGCAGCCTTCCCGCAGAGGTCACCATGCTCGAGTTGATTCTGCAGACCTCCATCAACGCGCTGACCGCCGGCAGCTACACGGCGCTGTTCGCCGTCGGGCTGGTGCTCATCTTCGGCATCATGAAGATCGTCAATTTCGCCCACGGCGAGCTCTACATGGTGGGCGCCTACACGGTCTGGCATGTCTATGCCGTGCTGGGGCTGCCGTTCCCGGTCGCGGTGATCGCGGGCGCCGGCCTCGCATGCCTCATCGGCCTGTTCATGGAGCGCTTCCTCTTCCGGCCGATGCGCGGCAATCCGCTCGGGGGTCTGATCATGTCGGTCGGCATGCTCTTCGCCCTGCAGGTCGGCGCGGTGCTGTTCGGAGGCGTCGGGCGATCCAAGCAGGTTCCGTCCATGGTTCACGGCGCCTTCAACCTGTTCGGCATCGAGGGCGTGACGGTGCAGTATCAGCGCCTGATCGTGATCGTCTCCGCGACGGTCATACTGGCGGCGTTCTGGCTGTTCATGAAGAGGACGCGGGTGGGCTGGGCGCTGCGCGCCTGCGCCCAGGACCAGGAGGCAGCGGCGCTTCAGGGAATCAACATCAACCGGATGTCCATGATCGCGGCCGCGATGGGCGCGGGCATGGCCGGCATCGCCGGCGCGTTGATGGCGCCGCTCGTTCCTGTCGTGCCGCTGATGGGCCATTCGGTCATCGTCACGACCTTCATCGTCATCATCGTCGGCGGTATCGGCAGCCTCGAAGGGGCCGTCGTGGCGGCGGTGATCTACAGCTTTTTTCACACGATCGTGACGACGCTCGCCGATGGGGTCGTCGCCTCGATACTCGGGTTGCTGCTCATGCTGGTGGTTCTCGTCGTCAGGCCGACCGGCATCTTCGGGGTGGCGGAAAAGGTATAGGCCAGTGTCGGAATCCCGGAGGACGCTCAAGCCCGCCAGTGTCGCCGTCATGGCCGGATTGGGGGCGATCGTCGTCGCTCCCATGCTGGTGAAGGAATACCAGCTCGACATCCTGATCTTTCTGATGATCAACATCCTGCTGGTCAGCAGTTACCGGTTCAACACGCTGACTGGCGAATGGTCGCTGATTCACGTCGTGATGATGGGTGTCGGCGCCTATGCCAGCGCCCTGCTCACCAAGGAGCTGGGCGTCTCCTTCTGGATCTCGCTGCCGTTGGCTGCCATGGTCGCCGCAGCGGTCGCGTTCATCCTCAGCTTCCCCTTGTTCAGGATGAAGGCGTTCTATTTCCTCATCGGGTCCTTCGCGGCCGGCGAGGCGATACGCTTGTGCTGGGAACGATTCCGCGTCCCGTTCGGGGGCCCCAAGGGGCTGAAGCACATTCCGGGGCCGGAGCTCGGATCCTTGGATTTCTACGACCCCCTGGTCTATTACAGCTTCACCTCGATCGTCGTGGTGATCTGCCTCGTCGCGTTGTACCGGCTGGAGAAGTCGCGGATCGGCTTCACCCTGCACGCCATTCACTGGAAGGACGTGCTCGCCGAATCCGTGGGGGTGAACGCCCGCGTGTACCGGTCGATCGCCTTCGTGATCGCCTCGTTCTTTGCGGCGATTTCCGGCGGCTTGCTCGTCCACTATGTCGGGACGGTCACGCCGGATCGTTTCGGCCTCGGGTTCATGCTCATGGTGCTGGTGTGGGCGATCGTCGGGGGAACCGCGACCTTCGCCGGGCCGATCGTCGGGGTCATTATTCTGACCGTCAGCGACGAGGTGCTGCGCGGTTTCGAGGAGGTGCGGCCGCTCATCTACGGCTTCATCCTGATCGTCACGATCCGCTTCCTGCCGCACGGGATCGAGGACCTCCTGCCGCGGCTGCAGCGGCTGCTGGCGCCGCGGCCGCCAGCCCTGATGGAGCCCGCGTCGCAACGGAAGACGAATCCCTGACGGGCGCCGGGAGCTCCGATCCGACCCGTTCTCCGCGACCGGGGAGCAGCGATCTACAGGAAATCCCGCTGGGCGAAGATCGCGGTCAGGCAGACAGCCCCGAGCAGGCGGCGGACGTCGTCCAGACGTGGCGAGCAGTCCTGCGTCCACCGCGTAAGGGCATCGCGGGACAGCTGGGTTTCCGCCGTGACGGCACGGGCCTGGTACAGCTCCGCGTCCGGTCCGCCGAGGGCGGCGAGCGCCTTCAGCATCAGGCAAAGACCGGGATCCGCGGCGCCGAAGGCCTTTTCCCTGAGCGCGACCGCTTCGGCCAATCGGCTGCGTCCGGCCTCGTCGCGATCGAGGCAAATGAGAACGATCCCGAGATTGAACGCGCTGGCAGCCTGGCCGGCCGCGATCCAGCGGACATACCGGGCGCGCAGATGCGTCTTGAAGCTGTCCCGGTGCCGCACCTCGAGGCGGTGATGGAAGAGCGAGCTGCGCGCGGCTCCCTGCACAGCCATCTGCGCCGACCAGTCCTTGGCCG
>JRYH01000901.1_pt1 | contig 10738 bp, 9 predicted proteins | sample 235351 | NCBI WGS metagenome assembly JRYH01 (sample SAMN03074221, study PRJNA261480) | activated sludge metagenome | biome: Wastewater Treatment Plant; feature: Wastewater; material: Activated sludge; isolation source: activated biomass of a wastewater treatment plant treating wastewater... ... | reverse complement strand
TCACCTCGGCCGCGAACGAGCGAAGCTGGTCCACCATCGTGTTGACGATCCGGGCGGTCTGCAGGAACTCGCCCTGTAAGGGACGGCCTTCAACCTCAAGCGCCATGCTCTTGGTAAGATCGCCCTGGGCTACGGCGCCGATCACGCGCGTCACCTCGCTCGAGGGGTGCACGAGGTCATCAATCAGGGAATTCACGGATTCGATGGACGTGCGCCAGAAGCCCGTCGCGGAAACGAGGCGCGCCCTCTCGCGCAGACGTCCCTGCTTGCCCACGGCTTCGCTCAGGCGCTCGAACTCACGGCCGAGATGCGCGTTGCGCTCCACGATTTCATTGAACGTTTCGGCAATCCGGCCGGAGAGCCCGGGCCAATCGACGGGCAGCCTCGCGTCGGCATCTCCGTTCTTGACTGCGATCAAGGTGTTGAGAAGAACCGGAGCGTGCTCCGCGAGATGACGGTGCTCAGACGGGGCTCCGGAAGCACGCATGGGGCGAAAGCGCATCGCCTTCGAAGCCCCGTCCACCTGCTCGCCCAGATCTTTGGTCCGCCGTGATTTGGCAGCTCCGTCAGAGCCCACCATCGTCGCGACGGCGTTGAAAGCGCGGGCGACATCGCCGGCCAGACCCGGTGGATCCTCAGCCATGCGTATGGAGTCATCGCCGGCAGCCAAAGCGCGAAGGGCTGACAATACTGCTTTTAGCTCAATTCCCTCATCGGCACCCTTGGCTTGCAACACCGCCGCCCCCTCCACTCTTGCGCTTTACCCGGCGAGACGGAACGCCGCCGCCACGCAAAAAGTTCCGCTCGGGATGATCAGCGTACGCCCACTGCGGTTTTATTGGCCGAGCGGCACCTTGAGCTGCAGCCGGCCGGACCATGTATCGGCATCGGCGCGAGCGCCGCTCTCGACGCCGCCGGTGGCCTGAAGGCTCATCTTGTCCTTGACGCCAAGGGCGACGCCGGCCTCGGCTTTCCAATGTAGATCGGGCGCCACGTCGCTCATGCCGCCGGGAGCGAGCCGGGAAATGTCATCGAACGAGAGGAAACCGCCGGCGGCAATACGGGGCTCGATGTAGGTGGCACTATTGAGATCAAAGCGGCGCTTCATCTCGGGCAGCACATCGAGGCGCCCGGTGCCCACAGGCTGGGCGTCCGAGAATGCGGAGTCGCGAAACTTCGGCGTATCCTCGACGTAGCTCAAGCCGACGCTCGGAGCGAGCGTCCAGCCCGCAACTTGGCGCGACCCGCGCAGCGTGCCGCGCACCAGCGTGCGATCGGCGGGCGTGCTATCCAGCATGACACCGTCGGGTGCGATCTCGGTTCGGCCCTGGGCGATGCGTCCGTCGAAAATAACGCCGTGCCCGAAACGGACGCTCATGTAGGGTCCCGCCATCCAGCCCTTGCTCGAAACACCGCCGCTGTAGCGGCTGGTTTCCTCGAGCTGGTCGAACTGCGCGAGATAGCCCAACATGATATCCGGCCCCAGCATGTAGTGGCTGCCGAAGCTCATCGCGCTGAAATTGCCGTCATTGAGGCGCGCGTCCATGTCGATGGTGTCGTAGGTCTCGTGGTGGCCTTCGAACCAAAAATCCAGAATTCCCGGCTCGTTCTTGTCGCCGAGCTTCATGGCGGCGGCCAGCTCGGACAGGCTGATGGAGGCCGTAACCTCGCGCGGCAGCGCGCCATCGCTCGCGGACGGCGTCAGACTATCGATGGCTTTCGCTTCGCCACGCGGACGATCGATACGGATGCGGTCGGGCTCACGGCTGGCGAGGAACGCTCTGCGCCGGCTTGAAAGGGCGCGTTCTGCGTCTGCCCTGGCGGCCGGCATGCACGTGATGGCGAGAGTTGCAGAGGTCTTCGCATCGGCATCGAGATGGAACTCGACGGTGGCGGCCTCAGGGGCGACAAGGCGTAACGAGGCGGCGCGGCCCTCATGCAGCTTGCGTGATGTGCCGGCTGACACGACGGTCACCGACGCGGTGCTTTCCGTTGCGATCTCGAGGCGCAGCACCTCTCCCTCGCGGAACGAGGCCGTATGCGCCGCGTGTCCGCCGGCGCTGGCGCGCAAGCTCAGCGCTCTCGCCTGAATGGCGTCGCATCCCGCGCTCACGGGTGCCGCGGCCATAGCAGAGTTCCAGAACACCGGAACCACCAGCATCGCCGCACGGAGCGTGAGGCGCAGCAGGCAATGAGATTGAGCGGTCCGCTGCATGATCGGACGTTTCTGCACCACATTTTCTTTGCTGATCAACGGTCTCTATGGTCCTCAATCTGGACCAAAGGATGGCTCAGCAACATTTTTTCCGGCCGGGCACCTAGGCACCGGGCGAGACAAGCTGATCGCCGTTCGGAAATATTTTTTCCAAGCCGATCTTTTCTGCGTGACTTCGCGTTTAGGCAAGCGGGAGCGGGAAACGCATCTCCTATTGCTCCTCAGGTCATACAATCGGGGCGAACCACTTGCCTGTCATCACCGGTCATGGGGCCAAGCAGCTGCCGAGCGTAGAGGTCGACAGCTACAATCTCGAAATCCGTGACGAGGACGGCTTCGTCGGCGACCGCGCGAGCCGCGGCGCATTCCAGGCCATTCTCGACGAATGGCGCGAGCCGCTGCACAAGCTCGGCGCCGATCCGCTCGGAGATCAGCCGACCGATGCGCTGAGCAAGAAGGAGCTCGACGCCCTGCTTGCAAACGGCGACCCTGAGGCTGCTGGCCTCGTGCACAGCGCGGTCGAAGCCTTCGCCAAGGAGCTCGAGCGCGTCATCCGCCGCTTTCTCAAGTCCGGAAGCTGGCGCGATACGCAAGCCATCGTCATCGGCGGAGGATTTCGCGAAAGCCGCGTTGGAGAGCTTGCGATCGGACGCACCGAGGTTCTCCTCAAATCCGGCGGAACGAACATCGAGATCGAGCTGATCCGCAATCATCCCGACGAGGCTGGTCTGATCGGCGCCGCGCACCTCATGCCATCCTGGACGCTCGAGGGCTTCGACGGCATCCTCGCCGTCGACATCGGCGGCACCAACATTCGCGCCGGCGTAGTCGAGCTCAATCTCAAGAAGTCGCCCAAGCTGGAAAAAGCCAAGGTCTGGAAATCGGAACTCTGGCGGCATGGCGACGAGAAGACGAAACGCGATGCGGCTGTGGAGCGGCTCATCGAGATGCTGCGCGATCTCATCAAGACGGCCGCCAAATCCAAGATGAAGCTTGCGCCCGTGATCGGGATCGGCTGCCCCGGCCTTGTCAACGCCGAGGGCGCCATCGAGACCGGTGCGCAAAATCTTCCGGGGAACTGGCAGACGAAGTCGTTCAATCTTCCGGCCTGCATCCAGGACGCCATCCCGAGAATCGGAAAGCACGAGACCGCGATCGTCATGCATAACGATGCCGTGGTGCAGGGCCTCAGCGAGTTGCCGGTGATGCGCCAATTCGATCATTGGGGCGCGCTGACGATCGGCACGGGACTGGGCAACGCGCGCTTCACCACGCGGCGGGAACCGTGAGCCGGAAGTCACCCGGAGGGTCCCGGAGCATCAAGCGCGCTCAACAGACGCGACCGGCAGGCTCAGATACCCAGCTGTCAAAACGCGTATCAATTTCAAGGCATCGTCGGGGATCACTGTGCGGAACTCTTCGCCTCGAGTAGGCGTTGATGCACCGATCCGCCACGCATCCAAATTGAAAAAAGGGAAAGTGCATGCGGGACTTCGAGCGCGCCTACATGCGCACCCTTCGTCATGCCTACGATACCGAGCAGCAGCTTGTCGTTTCGGCAAAGACGCTCGCCGCAGCTACCAGTAACGCGGCGCTTGCGAAGACGCTGGCCGAGATCGAGCTCCAATCGGCACGCCAGGCAGAGCGCATCCAGGGCATTTTCCGTCTTCTCTATCTCGAGCCTAATACAGAGCCCTCCTGGGTGACGACGGCGCTTTTGCGCGAGGCTTGGGAATGCGCGAGCCATGTCGATGGTGGGACGCAGGGCTGTGCTGCGGCCCTGCTCGCGATCAAGAGATATGAAATTACGCTCTACGAAGCGCTTTTGCGCTGGTCGGAGCAATGCGAGCTTCGCGAGGCTCTTGCCGATGTCCGGCGGAGTATTGCAGAAGAGCTCGTGCAGACCAGCGTGCTCTCGGAACTCGCCTTCGAAGCGGTCGTCCTCGATCGCACGAAGGTTACGCTCGCCACCGTGCTGCACTGAGGGGCAGAGGCTTCTTGGATCTCAATGCAAGGTAATGGCCGGAACCGGGCGTAAGCTTCTTCGTCCGCCAGTGGCGGCTGCGGCGCAGAAGCCGAACCGCTTGGCTGCCGCAATGAGTTCCGGCGCAGCCGCGCATTGCGCAAACTCCTTTGCGGCCTCCTCGATACCGCGCGCCTCACCGCGATAGCCTGCCTGCATGAGCGCGACGAGCTGCCACTCGTCCTTGGTGATGCGCTTGCGGCAGTTCGGGCAGAAGGGTGAAAGATAGCCAAATCCGCCGCGCCGCTCGGCTCGCATGGCCCTGATGAGCACGGCGATGCGCGATGCTATCTCCGGGCCGGTGTCGGCGCCGAACTGAACTTCGGCATGATCGATGGCGCGATCCAGGCCTTCGGCATGATTGTGCTCATAGCTCGAGCATTGGAGACGCACCAGATGCAGCCAATGCCGTTCCATGTCGCTGAGATCGGTCACAAGCACATCCGCAAGCACGTATCCGTTGCTGCACATGAAAAACACTCCAGGCCTTCGGGTTTGATGAGTGGTGGTGCCGTCGTGGCAGGTCTGGCCGGGCCACCTATGCTGCGGGATGGAGGCACGCTCCGCTCTGTATCGCCATCTCCATCGCCATGGCCGAGCGCATGGAATACACGCGATGGACAGACTTTGCCGATGCGAGCCTAGGCGCATGGAGCCCGCTGCTATCACGCACATGACAGCCGCGCCGAGGATCCAAAAGACCAACATGACGTCCAGCCGATCCTGGCACCTTGCCGCAGGGCGTTTCCAAGGAGCGCCCGCCGGACCGGTCATCGGTCATCGTGCCCCTCATCACCTTGAAACACGTTTCGGCGACACTCATTTGCAGCCGTCCTCTCCAGCGTCCCGGTTTCCGTGGGTGCCCTAGAGAAAGGGCGGCAGCGCCCAAACCGGCCTCGGAAGAACAGCCGGAGCGAAGCGCCGCCGCCAACTTTGGGGTCCCAGGCAGTGCGGGAGGAGGTACTGGGCCCCAAGACCTGAAACGAACCGATACGGTAGCCGCCGTGCCGGTCCGCCCGGCAATCTCACGGGAAACTGCGAGGATCTCGCAGGCGCCCGTCAAGAACCGCGGACTTGCGCACCCTAGTAATCTAGATTTAAATAGTCAAGAAATAAAACGGCGGCTCAAACCTCCCCCGCAAGAGGCCGGCAGCTTGGATCTTCCCAAATACGGGTGCTGAATCGCATCGAAAACGTACGTCTGTTTCTCAATCTCAAATTTGAGCGTGTGGGCTTTTTTCCGTGCCAACCCAGCGGGCCAGCCACGCTCCAGGACGTCATCAACCATTCGGAATCGATTGCATGTCAGACAGAAAGGATGGTGCCGGCCTCGGCAATGTACGCCCCCGCATCGGCGGTACCGGAGTTGTACGTTACGCCGTGTCCGAGCTCATGCGTGGGGGGCGTGAGGCCATCCTGGAGCACAACGGCAGCGAATATCACCTGCGTATCACCGCCAACGGCCGCCTGATCCTCACCAAATAGGCTGTGATGAGGCCTGTTTCCGGGATTATCGCCGGTTTCCGCCGCTCCTCATTCCGGCCTCCTCTCTAACAAAGAGCGGGCTTTTTGGGGCACCCCGCCTCCGCCATCCGCCGATAGCGACGAAAAAGAGCTTCCGATAGGGAACCTCGCCTCATGACGCAGCGGTTCCGCTAGGGTAGAAGACCTTCGCAAATTGCCACGTATTCGGAGGGAGATAAGGACGTGACCCAACGCGACGCGACAGGCCGGACGCTGCACCCGGAGACCATCGTACTGCATGCCGGCTGGCGTGCCGACCCTGCGACCGGCGCCGTCGCCGTACCGATCTACCAGACGACGTCCTATCAGTTCCAGGATACGGCGCACGCCGAAAATCTCTTCGCACTGAAAGAGCTCGGGAACATCTATACGCGCATGATGAACCCGACGACCGACGTGCTCGAAAAGCGCGTAGCGGCGCTCGAGGGCGGCGCTGCTGCGCTGGCGCTGGCCTCGGGGCAGGCCGCGTCCGCTTACGCCGTGCAGAACCTTGCACACGCGGGCGACAACATCGTGAGCTCAACGAACCTGTACGGCGGAACCTGGAACCTGTTTGCCAACACGCTCAAGGATCAGGGGATCGAGGTGCGCTTCGTCGATCCCTCGGACCCGGAGAATTTCCGCCGCGCCACCGACGAGCGCACGCGGGCCTATTATGCGGAGACGCTTCCCAACCCGAAGCTGTCCGTTCTGCCAATCTCGGACATCGCAGAGATCGGCCGTCCGCTCGGCATTCCGTTGATCGTCGACAACACCGCCGCTCCCATCATCTGCCGTCCCTTGGAGCACGGCGCCGCGATCGTCGTCTATTCCTCGACCAAATATCTGGGGGGCCATGGCAACTCCATCGGCGGCGTGGTCGTCGACGGCGGCAACTTCGATTGGGCCGCACACCCCGAGCGACAGGGGGCCCTGAACACTCCCGATCCGAGCTATCATGGCGCCGTGTGGACGGAAGCCGTCGCCCCCCTTGGGCCGATCGCCTACATCATGAAAATGCGCGTGACGCTTCTGCGCGATCTCGGCGCCGCACTCTCGCCGTTCAACGCGTTCCTCCTCTTGCAGGGCATCGAGACGCTTCCGCTACGCATGGCGCGCCATTGCGAGAATACATCTGCCGTGGCCGCGTGGCTTACGCAGCATCCAAAGGTGACCCGGGTCATCCATCCCTCGCAGCAGACGGATGCTGAGCGCGCGCGGGCCGAACGCTATCTCTCCGGCGGTCTGGGCGGCCTCGTCGGTTTCGAGGTCGAAGGCGGCCGCGACGCCGGGCGGCAGTTCATCGATGCTCTCAAGCTTTTCTACCATGTGGCCAACATCGGCGATGCAAGGAGCCTCGCCATCCATCCGGCATCGACCACGCATTCGCAGCTTACGGGAGACGAACTCCTGGCAACCGGCGTGACAGACGGCTATGTGCGGCTCGCAGTGGGCCTCGAGCACATCGACGATATCATCGCCGATCTCGAGCAGGCTTTCGCAGCAGCCGCCTAGAGCCGTTCCAGTTTAGGTGGAACCGGGGAAACGGCTCTAAGCTTTTGTTCGGTCGTGCTTCTTTTCGGAAAACCGGTTTCCACTATTCCGGAAGCACTCTAGAGCGTCTTCGGATCCGATGAATTTGGATCAGCCGCCTTCCGCTCACGCCGCGCCCGCATGCGGCCTGGCGGAGGCGGCGGTCTCCGGTGCAATCCCGAAAAGGCATGGACGATGGATCGGTGGAGTGCGGAGGCCTCGGCAAGCAATCTTCCCGTTGCGGCCCTGCTGTCGTGGCACCCGCTCGTCATCGGGCTCGGCTATCTCGCGGCCTATGTCGGCCTCGACTGGGCAAGCCACATCAGCCCCATCGTTCCGATCGGGGTGACGCCGTGGAACCCGGCCACCGGCCTCAGCTTTGCGCTGATCTTGCTCTTCGGGCCGAAGTACGTACCGTGGCTCTTCCTTGCTCCGCTGCTGTCGAATGGCTTCGTCCTCAAGCTGCCTATCCCGATCACGGCGCACCTCATCAGCGCCATGATTGTCGGAGCCGGATACAGCGCCGCCGCCATTCTTCTCACGCGGCCTCGCCTGCGCTTCGACCGCACGCTCGTCGCCAAGCGGTCCCTGATGCGGCTCATCGCCATGACGGCGGCGAGCACCGGTGTCGTCGCGATCCTCTACGTCGGGCTGCTGGCAGCCATGGGCCTCGTGAGTGGCGCCGCCATGGGCGGGGCCATTCTCCATCAGTGGATCGGCGACATGATCGGCGTGACCGTCATCACGCCATTCTTTCTCATCCTTCTCACCCGCCGCCGCATGCTCGAGCCTTCCCTCGAGCTCCTGGCGATCGTGGTCTTCATGGCGGCGACGCTCGCGGCCGTTTTCGGGCTCTCCGATACGTTCCGGGTGAAGCAGTTCTATCTGTTCTTCCTGCCCGTGATGTGGGCGGCAGTCCGTTTCGGCCTGGAGGGCGTAACGGTCGGCCTCGTGCTCACTCAGGTGGGGCTGATCGCCGCCCTTCAGTATGCCGGCGTGACGTCTGGAGAGGTGACGGCCTATCAAGCCCTCATGATCGTTCTCTCGCTCACGGGCCTGACCATCGGCTCCCTCGTTAGCGAGCAGCAGCGCACGCAAGTCCAACTTCGGCGCAACCAGGAAGCGCTCGAGAGGGCGGCGCGGCTCGATACCATGGGAGCCTTCGCAGCCGCGCTGGCGCACGAGATCAATCAGCCCCTGACCGCCATCGCGAACTACACGCGCCTCGCCAAGATTGCGATCGACCGGCAGCCTATCGACGCCGAGACGGCAGGCACGGCGGCGGCCCATGCCCTGGTGCAAGTCGACCGGGCTGCGGACGTCGTGCGGCGCCTTCGGGACTTCATCCAGCTCGGGCGCAACGAGGTGCGCCCGCACAGCATCGGCGACCTGATACGGGAGGCCCTCTCTCACTGCCGCCTCGAATTGCCGGCTGAGAGCATCAGCGTCGAGACGCGGCTGGCGCGCAATCTTCCCCTGGTGCTCTGTGATGGCCTGCAGATTCAGCAGGTGCTGGTCAACTTGATCCGAAACGCGGCCGAGTCCATATCGTCGGCTGGGCGAAAGGATGGGCGCATTTTCCTCGAGGCTGAGCTGGCCCAGCATGGCCGCGTCGCGGTGACGGTGCGCGATAATGGCCCGGGGTTCGATCCGGAGATCCTGGGGCGCGCGCTGATCCCCTTCGCAACGACCAAGGACGAAGGCCTTGGCCTCGGGCTTGCGCTCGCGCGCTCAACGGCGGAAAATCACGGGGGCCAGCTCACCATTGAAAGCCCTGGCGCGGGTGCAGCAGTTTCCTTTACTCTGCCCGCGTCCGTTGCCGACGCCGCATCGCTGGAAAACCGATCGGAAGAATGATCAACGACAAAAAGACTGTTCAAAAAGACTGTTCAGGAGAGGTGCCGAAGTGACCGTAGCTTTGATCGATGACGATGCCGCCGTGCTGCATTCGATGCGGCTTCTGATCGAAAGCCGCGACATACCTGTGACATGCTACGACTCTGCGGAATCGTTCCTGGAGGCTCTCCCGGGCACCAAGCCGTCGTGCGTCGTGGCGGACGTGCGCATGCCTGGGATGACCGGCCTCGAGCTGCAGCGCGAGCTCAACGGCCGCAACCACGAGGCGCCACTGATCCTCATCAGCGGGCATGCCGATGTGTCGATGGCCGTGCAGGCTCTCAAGGAAGGCGCCTTCGACTTCTTTGAAAAGCCCTACGACGGCGAGCGGTTCGCGACCAGCGTGCAGGACGCCGTCGACAAGGGGCGCCGCAAGAGCACGGAAACCAGCGAGCGCATCGACATCGAGGAGCGCCTCAAGGCGCTTTCCCCGCGCCAGCGCGAAGTTCTCGAACTCGTCGCCTCCGGACTGTCGAACAAGCAGATCGCCGCCAAGCTCTCGATCAGCCCGCGAACCGTGGAAACCTATCGCGCCTGGGTGATGGAGCGGATGAGCGCGCAGAACGTCGCCGACCTGGTGCGCAAGGTGAGCGCATTCATTCCACATAATCCGCAATCTTAACCCCGGTGCAGCACCCTGCCGCTGTGGGTCCTTCCAGCTTGAGGAACTTTGCACCTCCGCGAGGCGTTTCTCCCGGGAGCGGATGCGGCTGTCGCGCCGCATCCAGGCAATTTGATTCACGAGCAGGCAACATGCGCTATATCGTTCTCTGGCTGGCTGGAGTTCCCGTTACCGGCCTGATCGTTCTTCATCTCCTCGGCATTCTTTGATCCCCATTCTTTCGGCAGTGAGAGATCGCTCGCGGACGCGGATCGCGATGCATGTCCGCGGTCCGCCATACGGGCGCCATCTTTTCTTCCGTTTCCCACACTAAACCCTGTGAAATCGCGGCTGTTGCAAGCGAGTCAGCGTGACTCGGTAGCGGACAGCGAATACTTCACCTGCCACTTTTGAGAACCCTCAATGCCTTTTCCCCGCATCCTTCTCGCCTCCTCCTCCACCCTTGTCCTGGCCCTTCTCAGCGTAGCGCCGGCGCACAGCCAGGAGGTGCCGCATACCGCGAAGCCCGGTACACAACTCGTGCAAAAAAGCGACGACGACCAACGCGGAGACAAGCCCCGCCGGAAGGATGCCGGAGAGAAGGACGCCGCACCCCAGACCGACAAGAAAGACGGCGATCGCGCCGGAAAGCGGCAGCGTGAGGGAGGAGCGGACCGTGCGCGCGGCCGGGATGCCGGCGAGGACGGCCGCTCTCGTGACGCCACCAAGAAGGCCCGGGACGCCGATGCGCCCCGCAAGGACGCGCGTCAAAAACAGGACCAGGACAAGCAAGCAAAAGAGCGTGATGCGAAGCCGAAGCAGGATTCCGACGCCGCCCGCCGGGACGCCATAAAGAAGCAGGAGGCCGAGGCCGCCGCCCGCAAGGACGCCGAGCGCCAGAAGCAGATCCAGGAGCAGCAAGCGAAAGAGCGCGATCTCAAGCGAAAGCAGGACGCCGACGCCGCGC
>JRYH01001713.1_pt1 | contig 10743 bp, 6 predicted proteins | sample 235351 | NCBI WGS metagenome assembly JRYH01 (sample SAMN03074221, study PRJNA261480) | activated sludge metagenome | biome: Wastewater Treatment Plant; feature: Wastewater; material: Activated sludge; isolation source: activated biomass of a wastewater treatment plant treating wastewater... ... | reverse complement strand
GAGGCCTTCGAGCTTTTCGATGCGCTGGATCAGGAGCGGCGCAGGATGGGAAGGTTCGTTGTGTTCGAAGTACTGGCGGGCAAGCGCCAAGGCGCGGAATGCATCGCGTCGGTTGTCCACGGCGTCGGGCAGGGCCGGGGCAGGCAAGCCGGCCTGACGGACTGCCGGATGTGTGCTCTGCCGCGAGGCTGGTTCCGCGTCGGCGCCGTGCGGTTGCGTGCCGTCGGCCATGCCTTGGCGTGGCGGGGCGACCAGATCGGCGAGCCTGACCAGAAGATCCCTCAGGCCGTCGAATTCCGGCCAGAATTCTGCTTCCAGCCTGTTTTTCCAGAGTGTCTCGATCTGTTGCAGCAGCGAGGCGGCTTCGCTCAGCNNCGCTCAGCGATGCGAACGTTTCCGCATTGCGTTCGCGTTCGTCGGCGATCAGGCGGGCCAGTTGCTCGGGTGTGGCGACCACTGCAGCGCTGCCGGCGGTACGCCCCTTGATGATGTTCTCCGCATCGCCGACATGCAGGGCGCCCACGCGGCTCTCCAGCAGGCGAGCCTGCCTGGCTGCACCGAGGCAGCCGTGGGCGTCGTACACGTAGGACAGGGCGTTCGTCCTCATCAGGGGGTCGTGCTCGCCATCCAGCGTGAGCGCCGGATGCAGTGTCTCCCAGTGCGCCGAGAGCCAATCGAGAATCAGCGCCAAGCCGTCGGCAAGGCCGCGCAAGCCATGGATCTGGGTGGCCGCATGCGTCAAGACGACTGCGATTCTCAGGTCGCGGGTCTCGCCTGCGAGCGTCATGCCGGATTTCAGGACGCTGCGCCAGTCGGGCTCCTGCGCAGGAATGATGGCGTCACCGAGTTGCTGCTCTTCCTTGCCCTTTGCGCTCGCCATGAAGTCGAGGAAGCGCGGCGCGTATTCGAGGTCGGGTCCGCATGGACCGCCTTCAAGCGCCGGTGATGCGGCCGTCAGGGTGGAGAACAAGGATGGTGCTGGTGGCATTTATTCTTGATCTTCAATGCATTATTGAGCGATGGATTGCTTGATGAGTGTGGCCTACAGGGATTATGCTTGTCAAGTATGCTATATTTCTTGACTTGCTGAGGTCATTGCATGAATTGTCAGGGGCATGTTTTTTCATCATGGTGCGTGCTTGTGTGATGGCGGGGGTGGTGGGCTTGGCCGCTGCTTTGTCGGTGGGCGGCTGCTCGTTGCCGGCCAGGCAGGAATTGCCTGTTCCCGTGGAGATCTCGATTGCAGCCTCGGAGTCGCTGAATCCGACCGAACAAGGGCGTCCGTCGCCCGTGCTTCTGAGGATCTATGAGCTCTCGGGGCGGGCTTTTTTCCAGTCGGCCGATTTCTTCACCCTGTTGGGCGAGATGGAGAGTGCACGGCACGCGGAGGTGATCGAGATACACGAGTTCGTGCTGATGCCCGGCGAGGTCCGGGTGATGCGCCGCCGTACCGAGCTGGGGACCCAGTTCCTGGGTGTGGCTGCTGCCTATCGCGACCTGCAGGGGAGTTCGTGGCGCTCGCTGGCATCGGTGCCGCCGCCGCATCGCGCGGGGCGTTTGTGGTCTTCCGAGACCTCGCCGGAGCGGCGATATCGCGTCGTCGTGGGCGAAAGAAGCGTTGCAATTGACGAAGTGGGGCGATGAAGTGCCGAACGTTGAGTGTCGAGACCGCATGCAGGTGGGNNGCAGCAGGAACGCTATCTCGAGTCATTCACCCAGCGGCGCATTGCCTATGCGGACGAACTGTACTGGGGCTTCCATTCGCTGGAGTTCGACGAGGATGCGTTCTCGCTCGGCAGCGTGGTGCTCAAGTCGGCCCGGGGCGTGATGCCGGATGGCACGCCTTTTTCGATTCCCGGAGACTGCCCCGGCGGGCTGTCGCTGGATGTGCCGGCCGAAGCCAGGGATGCCTTGGTGTGCCTGGCGCTGCCGACGCTGCGAAGCGGTGTGAATAGCGTCATCTTCGAGGAGGACCGGCGTAGTGCGGCGCGCTGGGTCAGCACCACGGAAGAGGTGCGGGACGTCAATGCGATCGGTTCGGTCCCGGCGGAAGTGCAATTGGGGGAACTGCGGCTGCGCTTGTTTCTGCAGCAGGACATGCCTGCCGGCTGGCGTTCGCTCGGTGTCGTGAGGGTGCGGGAACGCCAGGCGAATCAACGCCTGAGCCTGGATGACGGCTATGTTCCGCCGGTGCTTTCCTGCAAGGGGAGCGTCGTGCTCAGCGGCTACATGCGCGAGCTCGCGGGCTTGCTGGGGCAGCGTGCCGATGCGTTGGTCGAGCGAATGTCCGGCGGCGGACGCGGCGGCGTGTCGGATGTCGCGGATTTCCTGCTGCTCAAGCTGGTGAACCACTGGCTGCCTGTGCTGCAGCATCTGGAGCAGCGCCAGATCGTCCACCCCGAACGGCTGTACTCCGAGCTGTTGGCGCTGGTCGGCGAGCTGGCGGTGTTTTCGAGCCACCGGCGCGCCAAGGTGTATCCGCCCTACCAGCATGACGACCTGCAGGCGACCTTCGCGCCGGTCATGGTCGATCTCAGGCAGGCGCTGACGGTGGTGATGAACCAGGCGGCTGTCCGCATCGACCTCGAAGAGCGCAAGTACGGCATTCGCATGGCCATGGTGCCCGACCGGCAACTGCTGCGAAATGCGTCCTTCGTGCTGGCCGCACAGTCCAATCTGTCGCCCGAGCAGTTGCAATCCCAGTTCCCGGCCCAGGTCAAGATCGGGCCGGTCGAGAGGATCCGCGATCTGGTGAATCTGCACTTGCCCGGCGTCAAGCTGAAGCCCTTGCCGGTTGCGCCGCGCGAGCTGCCGTATCACGCGGGGTATCAGTATTTCGAGCTGGATAGCCACCATGAGCTGTGGCACGAGATGGATCGCAGTGCGGGCGTCGCGATCCACATCGCCGGGGATTTTCCCCAGCTTGAACTCGAGTGCTGGGCGATCAGGCGATGAGTCAGGGATCCGGGGTGAATGCCATGTCGGGCTTCGATCTGCTTGCGGGTTTGAACGGTGAGGCTGGCGGGCAGGCGGACGGTGCGCGGGTGCCGCCGAGGAAGGAGGCGCTGCAGCCCTTGCCGTCCTGCAGCGACAACCCGCTCGTCAAGGCCGCGACACGGCTGCTGAATCTGATTCCGCGCATTCGTATGACGAGCGCGCTCGGCGAGCCGGCGGATCTGCGCAGTTCGTTGATCGACGAGATCCGTTTTTTTGAAGAGCAGGCCCTGGCGGCGAACGTGTCGCGCGATGAAATCGTCGGGGCCCGCTATTGCCTGTGTACCGCGCTCGATGAGGCTGCGGGGCAGACGCCGTGGGGTGGCAATGGCGTGTGGGCACGCCACAGCCTGTTGGTGACCTTCCACAATGAAACCTGGGGAGGTGAAAAGTATTACCAACTGCTTGCGCGGCTGGCGCAGTATCCGGAGCGCCATCGTCAACTGATCGAGCTGCTGTATTACTGCAACATGCTCGGTTTCGAGGGCAAGTTCCGCATCGCCGAGAATGGCCATGCCCAGCTGGAGATTCTCAAGCGGCGCATCGCGACATTGCTCAATACCGCGCGCAACGGCTATGAAGGGCGGTTGTCGTCACACTGGCGGGGCGAGGAGACCAAGCGCGAGGCCTGGCGAATGATCCCGCCCTGGGTGGTGGCGGCTTCCTGCGCGCTGATTGCCTTCGCGATCTACGTCTGGCTGAGCTTTTTGCTGGGGCCGGAGTCCGACAAGGTCTTCCGCCGCCTGGTGACGCTCGAGCCGCCCAGCCCGGTGGTCGCCGAACAGAGGCCCCGTCCGGTGGAGCCGCGCCTGCGGCGCTTCCTCGAGCCCGAGATTCGTGCCGGGCTGCTGGAAGTGCGCGATCTGTCCGATCGAAGCATCATCATCCTGAAGGGCGATGGCTTGTTCGATTCGGGTAGTGCCGAAATCCGTGCAAATTACCTCGGCGTGCTCAACCGCATCGCGCATGGCCTCGATGACATCGACGGTAGCGTGGTGGTGACCGGTTATACCGACAGCGTGCCGATGCGCAGTGCGCGCTTCCCCTCGAACTGGCATCTTTCGGAAGCGCGCGCGCGTGCCGTTGCCGCGTTGGTGTCGGGACAGATGCTGCGCCATGACCGGGTACGGGCCGAAGGACGGGGAGAGGCTGAGCCGGTGGCCGGGAACGACACCGCCGAAGGGCGGGCGCGCAACAGGCGTGTCGAGATCACGCTGATGCTGTCCGGGGACGAAATCCTGCGCCAGTTGAATCCGCCGGCAGCTCGGCAGACGAGGGAGATCCGGCAATGATCTCGTCCTTCCTGCGGCGTGTGATGGACACGCTGCTTTCGCGTGCCTTCTGGGTTTGTGTCGGCTTTCTGATCATCGCCGTGCTGATCTGGTTCGTCGGGCCGCTGTTCGCGATCGGCGACAGCCGGCCGCTGGTGTCGGTCGGCGCGAGGCTGTGGACGATTGCTGCGCTGGCGGTTTTTCTGCTGGTGCGTGCGTTGTGGCGCCGCTGGCGCCGTGGCTCGGCCAATGCCGGAGTGACGGAGCGCCTGCGTGAGCTGCTGCAGACGAACTCGCGTGGCGGCGAAACCGAAGAGGTCAAGCTGCTGCGCTCGCGCTTCGGCGAAGCGCTCGAAATATTGCGCCGTGCGCGTTTCGGCACGGGCGCGCGCGGCCCGACGAGGTTGTTTTCGAGAGGCCGCTATCTCTACGAGCTGCCGTGGTACATCATCATCGGCGCGCCGGGCGCGGGCAAGACGACCGCGCTGCTGAATTCCGGGCTGGATTTCCCGTTGGCGAAGTCGCTTGGCAAGGGCGCCGTCAAAGGAGTCGGTGGCACGCGGAATTGCGACTGGTGGTTCACCAATCAGGCGGTACTGATCGACACCGCAGGCCGCTACACCACCCACGACAGCGACGCCGAAGGAGATCGTGCGGAATGGCGCGGCTTCATGGGGCTGTTGCGCAAGAGCCGCAGCCTGCAGCCGATCAACGGTGTGCTGTTGACAGTCTCCGTCACCGAACTGCTCGACAGCACTTCCGAAGAGCGTCGCCGCCATGCCGAAACCCTGCGCCACCGGCTCGATGAATTGCGGGAGGATCTGGGGGTCCGTTTCCCGGTTTATCTGCTGATCAACAAGTGCGACTTGCTGTCCGGCTTCGACGAGTACTTCGCATCGCTCGACCGTGCCGGACGGGAGCAAGTATGGGGTTTCACGCTGCCTTGGACGCCTGATGGCGGAAACGGCTATGCCGACGATGGGGTCGAGCGCGAACTGGCGCTGCTGCGCCAGCGCATCCATGCCGGGCTTCCGGATGTCCTGTTGTCCGAGCCGGAGCTGGCGCGACGCGCGCTGATCCATTCCTTTCCGCAGCAATTCGCTTTGCTGTGCGAGGCCTTGCGGGAAGTCGGCGCGCAGTTGTTTGCCGATTCGCGCTTTTCCTCCGCGCCCTTGTTGCGGGGCATGTACTTCACCAGCGCGACGCAGGAGGGCACGCCGCTCGATCGTGTCATCCGCGCGATGGATGCACCGCAAGGGGTGCGCGCACCTGCGCTGCTGCGCGGCACCGCGAAAAGCCATTTCCTCAACGAGTTGCTGGCCAAGGTCGTGTTTGCCGAGGCGCATCTGGTCGGGCACAACCGCAGTGCGGATCGGCGTGTCCGCATGCTGCATCTGGCTGCCTACGCAGTGAGCGCGCTGTTGCTCGTAGCCGGGGTGGCTGCCTGGGTGACCAGCTATCGCAACAACGAGACCTACCTGACCGAGGTCGACGGCAAGGTGGATCGGCTGGCGCGCAAGCTGGATGAACTGCCGCCGATGGTCGATGGAAATGTGTACCCCCTGCTCGCGCCGCTGACCGAAGCGGAAACCGTGTCGGACAGCGTGCATTTCCGTGCGGCCGATCCAATGCGGGCATGGACTTTCGGGCTGTATCAGGGCGACAAGCTGATGGCGGGATCGCGGCCCCTTTACGAGAATCTGCTGCGCACCCGGCTCGCGCCGGCGATCGAGGCCCGTCTGGAGTGGTTGCTGCGGACCGTGGCGGTGGAGGATCTGGAATTTTCGTATGAGATTCTGAAGGCCTACCTGATGCTGCACGACCGGGCGCGTTTCGATGGCGAGGCGTTCAAGGCTTTCGTGCTGGCCGACTGGGACTACAACATGCCGGCTGGCGCGGCACGCCAGGAGCGCGATGCACTCGAGCGCCACGTCGAGGCGCTGATCGGGATCGGCGGCATGCAGGCGTCAAAGCCGGTCGACAACACCCTGGTGGATGCGACACGTGCCAGGTTGACCCAGTTCTCGTTTGCACAGCGCACGTACCGCAGACTGGCGAGGGCGCTCGAACACAACAATCTGCCGGATTTTTCCATCGGTGCCGTCGTCGGCCCGAGTGCGCCGGCCGTCTTCAAGCGCTCGAGCGGCCAGCCGCTCACGGACGGCGTCAGCGCCTTGTATACCTATCGCGGCTATCACGAGCTGTTCGCGCCGGAAGTGGATAACGTCGTGCGGTATGTCGGGCGTGATGACGCATGGGTGCTGGGCAGCTCCGACGTTTCGGCGCGCGAGCAGGCCCAGGCGATTGCAACCGGCGAACTGGCGCTGGAGGTCAAGCGGCTGTACATGCGGGACTACGTGGCGGCGTGGGAGCGATTCATCGACGATATCGACCTGATTGCGCCGCGTTCGCTGGCGGAGGCGGCCGAACTGGTCAAGGGCTTGTCGGCGGTGGATTCGCCGCTGGCAAGGTTGATGAAGGCGGTGGTCGAGGAGACGACCTTGCTGAAGTCCGCGCCGGGTGGCAACGCGAATGATGCATCGCTGCTGGAGCGGGTGAAGCGTTCGGCTCGTGCGACACAGGACGATGTGACGCGGATGATCGGGCCCAGCGCCTTGCCTGGCCGCCTCGGTCCGGACGAGAAACCGGAACTGATCGTGGATCGGAGATTCGAGGCTCTGCGGCGTTCGGTTGGCAGCGGTGACAGTGGCGCTCCGCTGGCGGGCACGCTGCAGTCGCTGTCGGAATTGCATCTGCTGCTGAGTTCGGTCGAGGCGGCTCGCGCAGGCGGGTATCCGCCGCCTTCCAGCGACTTGCCTGCGCGCCTGAAGGCGGAGGCCGGCCGTCTGCCGTCGCCGAGCAGGCGCCTGCTCGAAACGCTGGCTGCCACGGGCGGCACGCTGGTGGCGCGGGAGGCGCGGGCGGCCAAGAGCGTGCAGATGGTCGGTACGGTCACCCGGGCGTGCCGGGAAACGATCGAAGGCCGCTATCCCTTCAGGCCCGGTGCAACGCGGGAAGTGGCGAGCGAGGATTTTGCGAGGATGTTCGGTCCGGGCGGTATCGCCGACAGTTACTTCCAGCGGGAACTGGCTGCGGTGGTGGATACTTCGGCGAGTCCGTGGCGCTTGATCCCGGGAGCGCGTGGCGGGCTCGGGGACGGTGGCGTTCTGGGACAGTTCGAGCGTGCGGCGGTGATCAAGGATGTGTTCTTCCGCAGCGGCGGCGGGGCGCCGGCGGTTACGGTGCTGATCAAACCCCTCGAGATGGATGCCACGATCACCCAGATGCAGCTCGACATCGATGGTCAGGTGGTCCGTTACCAGCATGGCCCGCAGGTTGGCCATACGGTGCGCTGGCCGGGTACTCGCGGCAGCGGGCAGGTCCGCTTGTCACTGGAGCCGGCGCTGGGCGCAGGCACCGATGGCCTGGTGCTGGAAGGGCCGTGGGCACTGCATCGCTTGTTCGACAAGGCGCGTATCGCGCCGGGCAACAGCCCGGAGCGCTTTCAGGCAACGCTGGACGTCGGCGGACGCAAGGTGAGCTTCGAGGTGGTGGCCGGCAGCGTGAAGAATCCCTTCGCGCTCAAGGAAATGAGGGAGTTTGCATGTCCCGCGGGCCTGTGAGCCGATATGGAACGGCGGCACCGGTGGGGGAAGCGTGATGGACGAGCGCTTTCTGGACTACTACAACCGTGAGCTTGCCTACCTGCGGGAGCTGGGGGGCGAGCTCGCGGCTGCGTTTCCGAAAGTGGCCGGCCGCCTCGGCATGCAGGGCGAGACGGTGGCGGATCCTTATGTGGAACGCCTGCTGGAGAGCTTCGCTTTCCTCGCCGCCCGGATTCACGTCAAGATCGATGCCGAATTCCCGCGCTTTTCGCAGCGTCTGCTCGAAGTCGTCTATCCGCACTATCTGGCGCCGACGCCCGCCATGGCGATCGCCTGCCTCGATGGTGCAAGCGTGGATGGCGGCAGTGCCGATGGCGGTGCCGGAAGGCTGCCGCGCGGCACCCGCATGACGTCCAATGCCGTGGCGGGCGGACGGACGGAATGCAGCTTCGTGACTGCGCACGACATTGATGTGTGGCCGCTGGAAATCCTGGAAGTGCGGACCGATCTGCCGGGGGATCGATTGCCGCTCGGCGCCCTGGCCGGAAGGAAGGCAGTCAAGGGGGTACTGCGCATCCGCTTGAGGTTCACCCGTCCCGAGGCCGCGCTCGGGCCCTTGCCGGATCGCCTGTGCTTCCATATCGCGGCCGACGAGCCCGATGCGGGCCTGCTCTACGAGGCCGTGCTGGGGCACGGGATCGGGGCGGTGATCAGCGAGCCTGACGGCAACGGGGCACAGCTGCTCGCTGCACCGGACACCTTGCGCGCGGAGGGCTTCGATGCAGCACAAGCCTTGCTGCCGACGGATGCGCGCGTGTTCCAGGGCTACCGCTTGCTGCACGAGTACTTCGCATTTCCGGCGCGCTACCTGTTCTTCAGCATAGGCGGTGTTGGCACGGCGCTGTCGCGCCTTGAAGCGGAGAGCTTCGAAATCGCCATCCTGCTCGATTGCGATCCTGCGGCGGTCGCCCCGGTGGTGGGCAACCGCTGCCTGCTGCTCAATTGTGTGCCGATCATCAACCTCTTTCCGTCTTCAGGCAAACGCTTGCCGGTGAGTCCGGGGGCGCTCGAGCATCACATCGTGCCGGATCGAACCCGTCCGCTGGACTACGAGGTTTATCAGGTGTTCGGCATCGATGGTTTCGATCGCAGCAACAACGCCGTGCGCTCCTTTGCGCCGTTCTACAAGCACGTCGGCGAAACGACTCGCGCTTCGGAGGCCTTCTTTTCGGCACGCCGTGAGCCGCGCCGGCTTTCGGAAGTGGGCAGGCGGGATGGCGGCCGCTCGGGTTATCGCGGCTCGGAGGTATTCGTGTCGCTGGTGGATACACGCGAGGCGCCCTGGCCCGAGCATGTCGAGCAGATTGCCGTCGACATGCTGCTGACGAACCGGGATCTGCCGTTGTTTCTGCCTGCAGGCGCCTCCTTGCGTGTCGATACCCGCCTGCCGCTGCGCGGCGCCACGATCGTGAAAGGGCCATCCCGTCCCCGCCCGCAGGTGGCCGAGCGGGAGATGACGTGGCGGCTGATCAGCCATCTTTCGATCAACTACCTTGCGCTGCGCGACATGGATGCAGGCAGCGGTGCGGCATTGTTGCGTGAATTGCTCGGCTTGTATGCCGCGCTGGCCGATCCGGTGGTGGCACGGCATGCGGAGGCCATCGTCGCCACCCACGCCCGTGCGGTGAACCGCCGCCTGCCGGTTGCCGGCCCGCTGGTTTTCGGGCGCGGGGTCGCGGTGGACGTGACGGTCGACGAGCGGCCTTTCGCCGGTGGAAGCCCCTATTTGTTCGGTGCCGTGCTCGAGCAGTTCCTGTCGCGCCATGTTTCGATGAACATGTTCTGCGAGTTGAACCTGCACAGCACCACGCGCGGCAGGCTGGCCGCATGGCCGCCGCGCTGGGGAGGGCGTCCGGATGCGTGACGCGACTGTCGTGCCGCTGCGCGAATTGCTCGAAGGATCGCCCTGGGAGGTCGATTGGTTCAACGCCCTGCGCTGGTTCGAGGCCAGGAACCCGCAGGCTCCGCGCCTGGGCAGGGCGATGCGCGCGAGCGAAGAGGTGCTGCGGGTCAGCCAGCCGCCGTCGATGCGCTTTGCGCCTGCCGCGCTGGCAAGCTACGACGAGGACTACTTCGGGCGTCCGCGCCTTGGCCAACTGGGCTTCGGCCTCTTCGGCCCGAACGGTCCCTTGCCCTTGCACCTGACCGAGTATGTGCATAACGCGGTGCATATCGACAAGAACGAGGGGCTTCAGGCCTTCTTCGATATTTTCCAGCATCGCGCGGCGCTGCTGTTTTATCGGGCGTGGTCCAGCGCACAGGCGGCCACCAGCCTGGATCGCCCCGACGATGACGCCTTCAGCCGCTACGTCGGCAGCCTCACGGGTCATGGCGAGGCGTGCAACGAGGGGCTGGATCGCGTGCCGGGTCATGCGCGACACCACATGGCGGGCCATCTGGTACGGCTGACGCGCAATCCTGAAGGCTTGACGGCGATCCTGACCGGCTTCTTCGGATGGACGTTCCGGGTTGAAGAATGGGTCATGAACTGGCTGGAGCTGTCGCCGGAGGACCGGAGCGAGCTGGGGGGCCATGGCGATGCATCGCGACTCGGTGTCGGCGCAGTGTGCGGCGTCGCGGTGCCGGATCGCCTTCATCGCTTCCGCATTCACGCGGGGCCGCTCGATCTTGCCGCCTATGAACGCTTCCTGCCAGGAGCTGACTGGCACGACATGCTGCGTGACTGGGTCAGGAATTACACCGGGTTCGAGCTGGCCTGGGATATTCGCCTGATCCTCCGCGCCGACCAGGTTCCCGCCGTAAGGCTGGGGGGGCAGTCCCGGTTGGGGTGGACGAGCTGGCTGGGTGTGTCG
>JRYH01002236.1_pt1 | contig 10746 bp, 7 predicted proteins | sample 235351 | NCBI WGS metagenome assembly JRYH01 (sample SAMN03074221, study PRJNA261480) | activated sludge metagenome | biome: Wastewater Treatment Plant; feature: Wastewater; material: Activated sludge; isolation source: activated biomass of a wastewater treatment plant treating wastewater... ... | reverse complement strand
CAGGTGATGGCGCTCATGACGGCAAACTTTCCATGCGGGAGATGCACGGGAACAGTCACCCCGTTTCTCAGTCCGAAATCCGCAAGATAACCGATGGCCTGTTTTTGATCAGTGGTGATATTCCGGGATCTCCGAACGCTGTGCCAATCGAAAGGGAGCGTCGTTTCAAAGCAGGCCCGGTAATAGGGGTCGACCTTCATGAATTTCTCCCAGCCGCGCTCAAAGCTGGCGGGAAAGTTTCTCAGGTTCAGCCGCAGGGGCAGCCAATCACCGTTCGGCAGGCGGGGGGCCACTGGAATATAGCCATAAAGAACGCTGTCGAATCCCATATCCATTGTGGCATCCGAAAGAACATCCAACGCTTCGTCAAAGGTCTGAACGTCCGTCATCCGATGGCTTAGCGTCGACAGCAACGGGTCACTATCATTTCCCTGCATGCATGACCTCTCTGACGTCGTCTCTCAGTGTCCTTTCCGCCAAGGAACAGCAGCCGGGCCGGGCCGATGAAAACCGGCCGAAACCCCGCACATACCGCAACCATGTTGCAGCAGACGTCCATGAATAACCGTCTAGCAACCTTATGTGCCAAGGGTGATTCGCGCAACTGAGATCTGATTGGATCTGGCGCATATCCCAGGTGAGACGCCATCCTCACAGTATGAAATACCGCCATAAAAACACCCGGACACTTCAACTATCTGCAGGTATTTTCCTTATGATTTCCGAATGATATCCGGACTACGTCCTTTAAATTGCCTTAAACCCACACCCCGGATCCGGCTTCTTGCAGTATTTGGCTTTGCCCGGGTCTTTCGGATGGCAAAGCTCCATGCGCGGGAGACCCGCGTCGGAAGACACGTTCCCCGCCTCGGTACTGGCGCCGTGATACAGGAGCCCGGCCGGCACGCGTCACGCCGACGAAACTGGACTTGACCCATTGACCTGCATAAGCTGCAGCAACGCAGACGTCTCTTGTCGGCTCCCCGGGTCTTCTTCTGGCCGGAAATATCCTCGGGGGTCCGGGGGCGGAAAGCCCCCGGCTTCGCGTTGTCCGATCATCCACCAGGGGATGCCGCCATGCCGCTCCGCCCCGTTCCTCCCGGTGCCAGCATCGCCGACCCGCGCGAGGGCGCGCGCCTGTTCGCGCCTTCGGCGGCCCGGAACGCCGGTCCGATCCTTGATGTTCTGCGCCGGGTCGCACCCAGGGACGGGACCGCGCTCGAAATCGCAAGCGGCACCGGCCAGCATGTCACCGCCTTCGCCCGCGCCCTGCCCGGCCTGCGCTGGCAGCCGAGCGATATCGCTCCCGAGCGCCGCGCGAGCATCGACGCGCTCGTGGCCGATGCGGGGCTTGGCAACGTCGCGCCGGCGCTCGAACTCGACGCTGTGGTCGCGGGCTGGGGCAAAGTTCATGCCGGCCAGGCACTGATCCTCGTGGTCAACCTCCTGCACCTCGTGTCAGGGCCCGAAGCCGAAGTTCTGCTTGCCGAATCCGCCTGCGCCCTGCGGCCGGGCGGGCGGATGGTGATCTATGGGCCGTTCCTGCGCGATGGTGAATTCGCAAGCGAGACCGACCGCCGCTTTCACGCCGACCTCACCGCGCGGGATCCCGACATCGGCTACAAGGATACGGCACGGATCCGCCGCAGCGCCGCGGCGGCCGGGCTCGTCGCACTCGAAACGGTCGCGATGCCGGCCGACAACCTCCTGCTCGTCTTCGCTCGCCCCGCCCGCTGACCGCCCGGCCCCGGCCTTCCCTCGTGCCCTCTTCCGCCGCGTCCCGGCTGCGGCCATAGTGAGCGCGCCCTTCTGCCGGAGTCCCGAATGATTCGTCTTTTCCTCAGCATCGCCTGTTGTCTCTTGATCGCTGCCTGCGCGCGCGGCCCGGGCGGGGGCGGCGAACATGTGGCCGGGCAAATGTCCGACCGCGTTCCGGCGAACTGGAGCGGCCGCGCGCCGCATCACTACGTGGTTCACGGCATCGACGTGGCCCGGTTCCAGGATCAGGTGGACTGGCATGCCGCCAGCCGCGCCGGCGTGAATTTCGCCTTCGTCAAGGCGACCGAGGGCAGCGACCGGGTCGATCCCCGCTTCGGCGAACACTGGAGCGGGGCCCGGCGCGCCGGCGTCCATCGCGGCGCCTATCATTTCTATTACTTCTGCAAGCCGGCCGAGGTTCAGGCGCAGTGGTTCATCCGCAACGTGTCGCGGGAACGCGGCATGCTGCCCCCCGTTCTGGACATGGAATGGAACCCCTATTCGCCGACCTGCCGGTACCGTCCGCCCGCCGAAACCGTCCGCGCCGAGGCGAAAGTCTTTCTCGACATGCTGGAGCGCCACTACGGGCAGCGCCCGATCCTCTACACCACGCCCGATTTCTATCACCGCAACGACATGGGGCGGCTGCGCGGGGTGGAGTTCTGGCTGCGATCGACCGCCAATCACCCGGACGAGCGCTATCCGGGGCAGTCCTGGGCCTTCTGGCAATACAGCGGCACCGGCATCGTCCCCGGCATCAGCGGCGATGTCGACCTGAACACCTTCGCCGGGTCGCGGGCCGACTGGGAAAACTGGCTCGCCCGGCGCCGGCACTGACGGTCCGGCGCGGCACGCATCACCTGCGGACCGCTCCGGATCTTTCCACGGTGATCAGCCGTCGCGGCGGATCCGCTCGTTTCCGGGGTCATAGGGGCTTTCCGCCACGACCTCGGCCGGCCAGAACCGGTTCAGCATCTTGACCTGCAGCCGCGTGCCCGGCGCGGCGAGGTCCGGGCGCACATAGCCCATGCCGATGCTCTTGCCGAAAGCAACCGAATAGCCCCCGGACGTGAGCCGCCCGACACGGGTGTCGCCCTCACAGATCACCTCGCGCCCCCAGGGGTCCGCATCATCCGGCCCGTCGATCAGCAGCGTCACGGATTTCACGCGAATGCCGGTCTCGTTCATTGCCGCCTTGCCGTGGAATTCCTTGGACTGATCGACGAACCGCACGAGATCGGCCTCGAGCGGAGTGACGTCGCGGCCAAGTTCGGTGCCGAAGGCGCGATAGCTCTTTTCCTGCCGCAGCCAGTTCTGCGCGCGCCCGCCGACCAGCCGCAGCCCCGGCGCCTCGCCGGCCTCCATGAGCCTGTCCCAGAGATAGTTCTGCATCTCGATCGGGTGGTGCAGTTCCCAGCCGAGTTCGCCCGTATAGGCGACGCGGATCGCCCGCACCGGGCACATGCCCAGTTCGATGTTGCGGGTCGAGAGCCAGGGAAACCGCTTGTTGGAAAGGGCGCTGTCCGGGTCGGCGTCGCGCAGCAGCGGGCGCAGCAGTTCGCGCGATTTCGGCCCGGCGATGGCAAGGACGCCCCATTGGGTGGTGACGTCCTGCACCTCGATATAGCCGAATTCGCCGATCTTGTCCTGCGCTGCCTTGCGCAGGAAATCGCCGTCATATTCCGCCCAGCCGCCCGCCGAGATCAGGTAATATTCGTTCTCGGCCAGCCGCACCATGGTGTATTCGGTGCGCACCGTCCCGGCCGAGGTCAGCGCATAGGTGAGCGTGATGCGCCCGGTCTTCGGCAACCGGTTGCAGGTGAACCAGTCAAGGAACTGCGTCGCGCCCGGCCCCTTCACCACGTGCTTGGCAAAGGCGGTGGCGTCGATCAGCCCGACGCCGTCGCGGATCGCGCGGGCCTCCTCGACCGCATATTGCCACCAGCCGCCGCGGCGGAACGAACGTGAATCGAAATCGCTGAATCCTTCGGGCGCGTAATAATTCGGCCGCTCCCAGCCGTTCGCCTGCCCGAACTGCGCGCCGCGCGCCTTCTGGCGGTCGTAGGCCGGCGAGGTGCGCAGCGGGCGGCATGCCGGGCGCTCTTCGTCCGGGAAATGCGGCAGATAGACGTGTTCATAGGATTCTTCGTTCTTGCGCGCGGCATATTCGGTGGTCATCCACGGGCCGTAGCGCCGGGGATCGACGCTCGCCATGTCGATCCCGGCCTCGCCCTCGACCATCATCTGCGCCAGGTAATGGCCCGCCCCGCCCGCTGCGGTGATGCCGAAGCTGAACCCCTCGGCCAGCCACATGTTGCGCAGCCCCGGCGCCGGGCCGAGCAGCGGGTTGCCATCCGGCGTATAGCAGATCGGGCCGTTGAAATCGTCCTTGAGCCCGACATGTTCCGACGACGGAATGCGGTGGATCATCGACATGTATTCCTCTTCGATCCGCTCGAGGTCGAGCGGGAAGAGATCGGCGCGGAAACTTTCGGGCACGTCGTATTCGAACCGTGCCGGGGCGCCGCGCTCGTAGGGGCCGAGGATCCAGCCGCCGCGTTCCTCGCGCACATACCATTTGGCATCGGCATCGCGCAGCACCGGGTGCTGGGGATTGTCCTTGCGCCACTCGACCAGCGCCGGGTCGGGTTCGGTCACCACATACTGGTGCTCGACCGGGATCGCAGGCATCTTGATGCCCAGCATCCGCGCCGTGCGCTGGGCGTGGTTGCCGCTTGCCGTCACCACATGCTCGGCGGTGATCACCACCTGTTCATCCGAAGGCACGAGGTTGCCACCCTTCTCGACCATCTTCGTGAGCGTCACGTCCCAGGCGTCGCCGGTCCAGCGAAAGGCATCGGCCTGCCACCTGCGTTCGATCACCACCCCGCGCTGGCGTGCGCCCTTGGCCATGGCCATGGTGACGTCGGCCGGGTTGATATAGCCGTCGGTCGGGTGAAAGATCGCGCCTTTCAGGTCATCGGTGCGCACCAGCGGCCAGCGGTCCCTGATGTCCCTGGGCGACAGCCATTCATAGGGCACGCCGCAGGTTTCGGCCGTGCTCGCATAAAGCATGTATTCGTCCATGCGCGTATCGCTCTGCGCCATGCGCAGGTTGCCGACCACGAAGAACCCGGCGTCGAGCCCGGTCTCGGCCTCCAGCGTCTTGTAGAAATCGACCGAATACTTGTGAATCCAGGTCGAAGCATAGGACATGTTGAACAGCGGCAGCAGCCCCGCCGCGTGCCAGGTGCTGCCGCTGGTGAGTTCGTCCCGCTCGATCAGCATCACGTCGTCCCAGCCCGCCCGGGCCAGATGATAGGCAATCGAGGTGCCGACCGCACCGCCTCCGATAACCAGGGCCTTGACTTCGGTTTTCATCGGCGTCCTCCACGCTCGGGATGTTCCCTTCACTTATGCCAAGCGCAGCCCGCGAGGGCCAAGTCCTTCCGACCGAAAAGCGGATAAAACCGACAGGTGGGCGGTGCGGGCCCGGCCACGCTCAGCCTTCAGCCGGATCCCGCAGGAGCGGATAGGTGGCCAGTTCCTCGTGGCGTGCGCCGTCGCGGCCGAGGATCGAATGGAACAGCGTGAAATCCTCGACCCGGAACCCGGGCAGGGGCGCACCGATGTGGTTTTCAAGGTAAAGCTGCAACTGCCGCGCCCGGAGCGGCGACAACTGCCCCGGCAGCCGCGCGAGCGTCACATGCGGGCGGAACCGCTCGCGCGGAAGCGTCAGGTCGACCCGCCGGGCGGCGCCCTTCACCTCGCGATGCAGCGACCGGAGCGGTCCGGATTCCTCCACCTCGGCAAACAGCACCCGCGGTTTCGGCCCGCCGAAGATACCGAGCCCGGAGAGGGACAATTCGAACGGCTCGGCGCGGATCAGCGACAGCTGCTCATGCAGGTCGCGCAGCAGCGATTCGGGCTGGTCGTCGAGAAAGGCCAGCGTGAGATGCAGGTTTTCCTCCGGCACCGGCCGCCCGAAGGGAAGCGCCTCGCGCAGGCCGGCAAGCTGCTGCCGCACGGGCGCCGGAAGCGATATGGCGATGAATGCACGCATGGGGAACTCACGACATGAAATGAAATCAGACGGCCGGATCAGGGAGCGGCCGCATCGGCCCGGTCGGGAACGGCAAGCCCTTCGGCAAAGGCGGCAATGCTGGCGATCACGCGCTTTCCGGTCTCGATCCGCCCCTCGAGCGTCGCCGCGCCCATGTTCGGCAGCAGCACCACGTTGTCGAGCGCCCGCAGGCGCGGGTTGAACCCCGTGTCGGCATCGCGGATGTCGAGCCCCGCGCCGGCAAGCCGCCCCGCGCGCAGCATCCGCGTCAGCGCGACCTCGTCCACCACCTCGCCCAGCGCAGTGCTGACGATCACCGCTCCGGGTTTCATCAGGGCAAGCCGGCGCGCGTTCATCAGGCGGAACGTGCCGGGCGTCGCCGGGCAGTTGACCGACATCACGTCGACCCGCGCCGCCATCTGGTCGAGGCTCGGCCAGCAGGTCGCGCCGAGTTCCTCGGCGATCGCATCCGGGACCGGGTTGCGGTTGTGGTAATGAATGTCCATGCCGAAGGCACGGGCGCGCCGCGCAAGCGCCTGCCCGACCCGCCCCATCCCGAGAATCCCGAGACAGCGCCCGTCAAGGCGCCGGCCAAGCGGCCCGGCCGGGCTCCACCCCGCCCACTCATTGGCGCGGATCAGGGCGCGCCCTTCGGGAAAGCGCCGGGTCAGGGCCAGGATCAGCGTCATCGCCATGTCGGCGATATCCCCGGTCGCGATGTCCGGCGCATGGGTGACGAGGATTCCCCGCCGGCGCGCACCGGCAAGGTCGATGTGATCGACCCGCGCGCCGAAATTCGCAATCAGCCGCAGCCGCGCACCGGCCTCCGCCAGAAAGGGCGCGTCGATCCGCTCGGCCATGGTCGGCACCAGCACATCCGCCTGCCGGACAGCGGCGATCATCTCGTCGCGCGACATGGGCCGCTCGTCCTCGCGCTTCACCAGGTCGCACAGCGCCGCCATGGCGGTTTCGACCGGCTCCGGCAAGCGTCGCGGCAGCACAACAGTCAGGCGTTCTCTTGACAATCGGCCTCTCCCGTCGCTTTTCAATCGAGGTGGCGCCATGGCATCGTGGCGCAGGAGCGGGCATGGCACAAGAACCGCGCGCATGATTTCCGGCGGAAATTCAAGGCGCAGCCCGGAAATGAGGCAGGACGGCAGAACCGCAGTGACATTCCGATTCTCTTGGCATCTGGCCGTCGTCGCGCTACTGCTGCTGGCGCTGGCCTTGCCCGCGCCGAGCCGCGCCCAGGCGGCCGAAAAGCGCGGCCAGGCGACGAACCTGCCGCTGCCGCGCTATGTCTCGCTCAAGGTGGCCGAGGGCAACGCGCGCCGCGGCCCGACGCTCAGCCATCGCATCGACTGGGTGTTCAAGCGCCGCGACATGCCGCTGCAGATCACCGCCGAACACGGGCATTGGCGCCGCGTGCAGGACCGCGACGGCGCCGGCGGCTGGATGCATTATGCGCTGCTGTCGGGCACGCGCACGGTGCTGGTCGAGCAGGAAACGCTCCAGATCCGCAGCCAGCCCGATGAATCCTCATCGGTCGTCGCCGTGTTCGAGCAGAGCGTGATCGCCCGGCTGGGCGAATGCAATCCCGGCTGGTGCCGCATTTCCTCGGGCGGCTATCGCGGCTGGGCGCCGAAAAAGGCGCTCTGGGGCGTCGCCCCGGACGAACTGCGCGACTAGGGCACCCGCCCCGGGCTGGCAGTCCGGCCCGGCTTCGGTAGACTTGGTCGCATATCGAATCTGGACAGAGGAGCCCCCATTGCAAGCGCTCGCCTATCGCCGCTACGGAAACGCGGCCGATGTCCTGCGGATCGAGGACATCCCCTGCCCGGCGCCGCAAGCCGGCGAAGTCACGGTCGACCTTGCATTTTCCGGGGTGAACCCCTCGGACGTGAAGGCCCGCGCCGGGGCCCGTGCGGGGGCCGCGGAAATGCCCTTTCCCATGATCGTGCCGCACAGCGACGGTGCCGGCGTGATCTCGGCCATCGGCGAGGGCGTCGCGGGCGAGCGGCTCGGCCAGCGGGTCTGGATCTGGAACGGCCAGTGGCGGCGCGCGCTCGGCACGGCAGCGGCGCAGATCACCCTGCCCGCCGCGCAGGCGGTGCCCCTGCCCGACAACGTGTCGCTTGAAACCGGGGCGGTGCTCGGCATTCCGGGGCTGACGGCCGCCCATGCGGTGTTCGGCGGCGGCGATGTTTCGGGCAGGACGGTGCTGGTCCAGGGCGGCGCGGGCACGGTCGGCCACCTTGCGGTGCAGCTTGCCCGCCGGGGCGGGGCGCGCACCATCGCCACCGCGCGGGGTCGCGGGCTCGACCAGGTCCGTAGCGCCGGGGCGGATGTGGCGCTCGATTTCGAATCCCCCGATCTGGCGCAGGAGATCCTGGCCGCGAACGAGGGCCGCCCCGTTGATCGCATCATCGAGGTCGAATTCGGCCGCAACATCGCAACCGATACGAAGGTGATCGCAGAGAACGGCACGATCTGCGCCTATGGCTCGGCGCTTGCCCCGGAACCGATGCTGCCCTTCTATCCGCTGCTGTTCAAGGCGGTCACGGTCGAACTCATGCTGGTCTACCTGCTCCCCGACGCGGCCCGCGCGGCCGCGATCCGGTGTCTGCATGATGCGCTCCGGCACGGCGCGCTCGACTGTCCGGTGGCGGCGGTATTCGACCTTGCCGACGGGGCGCGGGCCCATGACGCGGTGGCCGCCGGCGCGCGCGAGGGCGCGATCCTGCTGCGCACCGCCTGACCGGGCGCGCTCAGGCCATGCCGAGCGCTTCCTTGTACATTTCAAGAATCGCCTCTTCCTCGGCGATGTCGTCCTTGTCGCGCTTGCGCAGGGCGATGATCTTGCGCAGCACCTTGGTGTCGTAGCCGCGCCCCTTGGNNCCTCTTTCTGCTGGTCGGCGATATCCTTTTTCTCGGCTTCGAGTGTTTCAATCCGCTCGACGAACTGGCGCAGTTCCTCGGCGGTGACGCTGTAACTCGTGTCGGTGTTGATATCGCTCACTTGCCTGTCTCCCGTATCGGCCTCGTTCCGGCCCTGCTGTCCTGCCGCGACCGGACGGCGGGGCGTCACCGGGCCATTACCGCCCGCCCCCGCGCTCTGCAAGTGATCATGCCCCTTGATCCGCGCGGGGCTTGCGCCTATGCCGATGCTGCTCTGGTGCGGCGGGAAACCCGCCGTCAATAGGGAATGTGGTGCGGCGGGAAACCGCCAATTCCACGACTGCCCCCGCAACTGTAGGCGGCGAGCGGAAACAGAAAGACACCACTGGCCCGGACCGGGCTGGGAAGGGCTGTTTGCCGCAACGACCCGCAAGTCAGGAGACCTGCCAGAGCAATCACCTTCATGTGGCGCGAGGGGCGTCGCATGGGCGGCGCCGGTTCCGCGATGGTGATGCGCACCGTCCTGGAAGGCCCGGCGTGGCTCTCCCAGACATGACCACCGACAAGGCCGGGAGGGCCTGACATGAAAAGATTACTCGCAACCTCATCCGCGCTCGTGCTTGGCGCAGGAGCGGCCACGGCACAGCAATATCTGGAGCTTGGCACGATCGTGGTGTCGGCCAACCAGACGGAGACCGAAGCGGACCGCGTGGGCGCGACCGTCGATGTGCTGGACGAATACGATCTGGGCAGAAGCACAGGCCCCGAACTGGTCGATACGCTGGCGCGGCTTCCCGGCATCACATCCAGCGCAAACGGCGGTGTCGGCACAGCCACGACACTCAGGATCCGGGGACTCGGCGCCGGCTATGTCGGCACCCGCATCAACGGCATCGACGTGACCGACCCGACCGAAATCAAGCAATCCTACAACTGGGGCGGATTGACCGCGGCCGGGCTGAGCCGGGTCGAGGTTCTGAAAGGATCGCAATCCGCGCTTTATGGATCATCGGCCATCGCAGGCGTGGTGAACATATTTACATGGCGGCCGACAAGCGAAGGCATCAGTTACCGCTTTTCGGGCGAAGCGGGCAGCTACGGCACCGCAAGCGTCTCCGGCAGCGTCGGGTATCATTCGGATCGCGCAGAACTCGCCCTGACCATGACGCGCCTGCATACGGACGGGTTCTCGGCTGCCGACGAAAACGACGGCAATACCGAGCGCGACGGATTCGACGGAAAGACCATCTATTTCTCGGGAAGCTATGCCTTGACCGATCAGGTCCGGGTTGGCTTGGACACGATATATGAAGAGCACGAAGTCGACATAGATGGCTATTCGATGTCTCCGCCCTATGGCTTGACCGATACGCCAGACAAGAATTTCACCGACAGAAAGGGTGGACGGATATTTGCGATTTTCGACGGCGATAACGTATCGCATGAACTCGAAGCGTCGCATTTCAAGACAACGCGCTATGATCCGAACGGTTACACCCGGCGGTTTGAGGGCACGCGGAAAGGTGCACGCTATACGGGCACGGTCCGCCCGTCCTTCGGCACGCTCGTTTTCGGCGCCGAGTATGCCGAGGAAAAGGCGCGGCTGGACAGCGACAAATCGAGCAGCGACACCGCCTCCCTCTTTGGCGAGGCGCAATTCGGCCTGTCGGACAACCTTGACCTGACCACTTCCCTGCGCATTGACCGCCATTCCGAATTTGGCACCGAACCAACCGGGCGAGTCGCTCTTGCGTGGCGGCCCGATCCGGCATGGACCATCAGATCCGCGATTGCCACGGGCTTTCGCGCGCCATCGCTCTATGAGCTTTTTGACCCGACCTATGGCAATGACACTCTGAAACCCGAGGAAAGCCGCAGTTTCGAATTCGGCGCCGAGCGCGAGTTTTCCGGTGGCGGTTTGATTGCGGCAACGCTGTTCTACACCAGGATCAACGATCTCATCGACTGGGAAAGCGGACGCTACGTGCAGGTGCCTGGAACCACGACGACGCGGGGGATCGAGTTTT
>JRYH01016310.1_pt1 | contig 10765 bp, 11 predicted proteins | sample 235351 | NCBI WGS metagenome assembly JRYH01 (sample SAMN03074221, study PRJNA261480) | activated sludge metagenome | biome: Wastewater Treatment Plant; feature: Wastewater; material: Activated sludge; isolation source: activated biomass of a wastewater treatment plant treating wastewater... ... | reverse complement strand
GAATTCCTTGGCGACGCCGCCGGCGGCCTCGATCTCGCGCGCGACCAGCTGGCCCAGGTCCTTCAGGTGCACGTGGCCGGGCACGAACTGGGTGAAGCTGTTGGCGATCGCGATGATCGGCTTTTCGAAGTCGCCGTCCTTCATGCCGGTGGCGCGCCACAGGGCGCGGGCGCCTGCCATGTTGCGGCCGGCGGTGGAGGTGCGGGAACGGTACTGGGGCATGGCGGTGCTCCGGGAGATCTCGGGTGGGGGACTGGATTCTAACGCGCGTCGGGCAGCGTGCGTAACGTCCGCATATGGGGTCGCTCCGGGGCGCGCGGCCCGGCGCTGTGGGTGGGGCGAAGCGGCTGGCGTATCATCCGGGGCTCGTCACCGTCAGGAGCCCCCATGCAGGACACGACCCCCACGACAGAGGCCGGCTTCGACCTCGACGCGGCCGAGATCCGCGTCCTCGGCGTGCTGATCGAGAAAGCCTTCATCACCCCCGACGCCTATCCGCTGTCGATCAACGCGATCACCACCGGCTGCAACCAGCTCACCGCGCGCGAGCCGGTGATGAACCTGAGCGAGGCCGAGGTGCAGGCGGCGGTCGACAGCCTGATCGCGCGCCGCCTGGTGTCCAAGCGCGACCAGGCGAGCGCGCGCGTGGCCAAGTACGAGCATCTGGTGCGCCTGCGCCACTCGTTGCCGCCGGCCGAGCAGGCGGTGCTCGCCATCCTGCTCCTGCGCGGCGCGCAGACCGCGGGGGAGCTGCGCCAGCGCTGCGAGCGCCTGCACCGCTTCGACGACGTCGCCGCGGTCGACGCGGTACTCGAGCACCTGGCCGAGAAGTACCCGCCGCTGGTCACCGCGCTGCCGCGGGCGCCGGGCACCAAGGAGACCCGCCACGTCCATCTGCTCGGCGGCGATGCCGCGGTGCAGGAGATGGCCGAGGCCCAGGCCGGCGGCGCCGCTGGCAGCGGCGGACGCGGGCGGATCGGCGAACTCGAGGACGAGGTGCGCCGTCTGCGCGAAGAGCTCGACGCGTTACGGGAAGCGTTTGCCGCATTCCGCAGACAGTTCGACTGACCACACCCCACCCTCGCCCGCAGCCTGACGGCTCGTTCCGCCCCCTGCCCGACCGCCCCCGAATCCATGCTCGTCCATCCGCAGTTCGATCCGATCGCCTTTTCCCTTGGCCCGCTCTCGGTACGCTGGTACGGCCTCATGTACCTGGTCGCCTTCGTGCTGTTCGTCGTACTCGGCCGCATGCATGCGCGACGCAGGCCGGAGCTGGGCTGGAACGCGCAGATGATCGACGACCTGCTGCTCTACGGCGTGATCGGGGTGATCGTGGGCGGGCGCCTGGGCGAGGTGCTGTTCTTCCAGCCCGGCTACTACCTGCAGCATCCGGGCGAGATCCTCGCGGTGTGGAAGGGCGGCATGAGCTTCCATGGCGGCTTCCTCGGCGTGCTGGCGGCGATGTGGCTGTATGGCCGCCGGCACGGCAAGCGCTTCTGGGAGGTGACCGACTTCATCGCGCCCCTGGTGCCCACCGGGCTGGCGGCCGGGCGCGTCGGCAACTTCATCAACGGCGAACTCTGGGGCCGTCCGGTGCACGCCGAGCTTCCTTGGGCGATGGTCTTCCCCTGGGTCGACGCCGCGCCGCGCCATCCCTCCCAGCTCTACCAGGCGGCCGGCGAGGGCCTGCTGCTGTTCCTGATCCTGTGGTTCTACGCCGCCAGTCCGCGCCCGTTGCGCGCCGTTTCGGCGGCATTCCTGATCGGCTATGGCGTGCTGCGCTTCATCGCGGAGTTCTTCCGCACGCCGGATCCGGGCATCTTCGGCACGCTCGCGCTCGGACTATCCACCGCGCAATGGTTGTGCGTACCCATGGTGGCGATCGGGCTGCTGGTTCTGGCGGGCAGCCGGCAGGCCGCGCGCTGAGCGGCCTGCACCCGGCTAGATGACGTCCGCCGCTGCGACGCCGTCGAGCAGGGCGGAGAGATCAGCAAGCACGCCGATAGCGTCGGCACCGAGGGCGCGCGCTGCCGATGCGGCCACCGAATCGAGGGCCGGCACGACGGCGATGATCCGGCTACCGGGGGCCATGCGCTTCAGGAGCCCGACCAGTCGGGCGGGCTCGGCCGGCACCACGTCGCAGTCGAGGATCACCAGATCGGGGGCGCAGCGGAAGAACTGCTGCAACGCGTGCGTCTCGGCGTAGGCGCGCGCGACCACCTCGAGACCTGCCCTCGCCGTTTTCTCGAGCTGCCGCTCGACCGCCGTCTGACCATGCCGCTCCGGAGCCACGATCAGCACCCGCAGCGGCATCCGCTCGTCGCCCCTCATCACTTGCACCCGCTTCAATGTCGTCGCCATGCAAAATGGCATATCGATACGTTGCGTGCAAGCGCGGCGAGCCCGTACGTAGTTTTACGCATGCATCCGTGAAATTCGCACACCGGGGCCGCCGGCTGTAACACAAAGCGCCGCCCAAAGCGGGCTATGATCCTGGCAATACATCCAAGCCGCATCGACAGGAGGAGAACATGGCAGGCACCGGGCTGGTATCGCGCGGGCTGACCAAGGTGCGCGAGTTGGTGGCGAGCGCCACTCACTTCGGCAAGCCGCCGGAAGCCGACGACCTCGACCGCATCCGCACCCAGCTCCAGGAATGTGCGGAAGGTCGTGGCGGCGAGGTATCGACACGCCAGCGCGCCGCGCGGCTGGCCGAGACCTACCTGCGTCTCGACGACGCCGGCCGCCACGCCTTCCTGCGCATGATCGCGCATGAGTTCGGCCCCGACCCGCGCGCGGTGGCGGTGGCCCACGAGGCCTACCAGGCCGCCATCGGCACGCCCGCGCAATGGGATGCGGAGGCGCGCCTGCGGATCGCCCTGCGCTCGCGCCGCTTGCGCATCCTCACCCAGTTCAACGCCATCCCGCAGGGCGTCAAGTTCCTCGTCGACCTGCGCGCCGACCTGTTGCGCTTCCTCGCCGAGGATGCGCTGCTCAAGCCGCTCGACCGCGAGCTCGAGACGCGGCTGTCGGCCTGGTTCGACGTCGGCTTCCTCGAGTTGCAGCGCATCACCTGGACCTCGCCCGCGGCACTGCTCGAAAAGCTCGTCCATTACGAGGCGGTGCATGAGATCCGTTCCTGGGACGACCTCAAGAACCGGCTCGACTCCGATCGCCGCTGTTACGCCTTCTTCCATCCGCGCATGCCGCTCGAGCCGCTGATCTTCGTGCAGGTGGCCCTGCTCGAGGAGGTTGCGGACAACGTGCAGCGCCTGCTCGACATCGAGGCCCCGCTCGCCGATGCCGGCCGCGCGAACACGGCGATCTTCTACTCGATCAGCGCGACCCAGGAGGGTCTGCGCGGCGTGAGCTTCGGCAACTTCCTCCTCAAGCGCGTCATCGACGATCTCAAGCGCGACTTCCCGCGCCTGAAGACCTTCGCCACGCTGTCGCCGATCCCGGGCCTGGTGCGCTGGGTGCAGCGCAACCCCGAGGAGTTCGCCGACGCGATCACGCCGACCGACTGGAAGCGGCTCGCTGCACTCGGCGTGACCGGCGTCGAGGCCCCCGCGCTGGCAGCGCTCCTCGAGGGCGACACGGCATGGAGCCGCGACGACGACCTGCAGCAGGCCTTGCGCGAGCCGCTGCTGCGCCTGGCCGCCCGCTACCTCCTCGAAGCGCGCCGCGGCGACAAGCCGGTCGACGCGGTCGCGCGCTTTCATCTCGGCAATGGCGCCCGCGTCGAGCGCCTGAACTGGCTGGCCGACCGCTCCGACAAGGGGCTCGGGCAATCGTGGGGGCTGATGGTCAACTACCTCTACGATCCCGACGACATCGAGGCCAACCTCGAGAGCTTCGCCAGCGAGGGCCGGATTGCGGCCTCTTCGGCGGTGCGCCGGATGGCGCGCCGCTGAGCTGCGCGCCGGAACCCTTTGCGATGCTGCTGCCTTTCCGCCACGCCTCGATTCGCGTCCGCCTGCTGATGGCCAGCACGGTGGTGCAGGTCGTGCTGCTCAGCCTGCTGCTGGCCAACAGCATGCGGCTGATGAACAACGCCGTGTCGGCGAGCCTGGACACCACCATCACGCAGAACGCGAGCATGCTCCATGCCATGGCCACGGCCTACGGCGAGCAGCAGCGCCTCGACGTGCTCCAGGACGTCCTCGGCGAACTCCTCGCGGACGCCGACGAGGGGCTGGTGTACGTGCGCATCGCCGACCCCGGCGGCAAGCCGCTGGTGGCGGCCGGGCTGCCGCTCATGACGCAGCTGCCCGAACCAAGCGAGCAGCGCCAGAGCTTCCTTGCCGGCCTGGTGAACACCGGCGAAGTCGTGCATGTGCGCCGACCGCTCCTGCTTGCGAAGAACGAGGTCGGCGTGCTGCAGTTCGGCGTCTCGGTCTCCGTGCTCGCCGCCGCGCGCCGGGCGATCATGGAGCAGGGCCTCGCGATCGCGATCGCCGAGATCGCGCTCACCTTCTTCCTGCTGTCGACGATCGGCTACTTCCTGACCCGCAACCTTCGCCGGCTGCTCGAAGGCAGCAAGGCGATCGCCGACGGCCGCCTCGACCACCGCGTGAAGTCTCACGGCGAGGACGAACTCGCGGTGATCGCACGCCACTTCAACATCATGGCCGCCACCCTGCAGCAGCGCGTGGCCGAGCTGCAGCACACGGCAGAGCGCCTGCGAGCGAGCGAGGAGCGCCATGCAATGGCCCTGCGCGGCGCCAACGACGGTCTGTGGGACTGGGACCTGCGCGCGGGCTCGGTCTACTACTCGGAACGCTTCTGCCAGATCCTCGGCGTCACCGAGATGCCAAGCGCTCCCGAAGCCTTCCTCGACTTCATCCACCCGCACGAGGTGGATGCCTACCGCCAGCGCATGATCAGCCACCTCAAGGGTGACAGCACGCAGTTCATGATGGAGTTCCGCGTCCGCCTGCCCGACGGCGAGTTCCACTGGGTCCTGATGCGCGGTGTCGCCAGTCGCGATGAGGACATGACCGCCTTCCGCATGGCGGGCTCGCTCGGCGACATCAACCTGCGCAAGCGCGCCGAGCAGCAGCTGGTGCACGACGCCCTGCACGACGGCCTGACCGGCCTGCCCAACCGCGCGATGTTCATCGAGCACGCCGACCGGGCGCTCGCGCAGCGCCGGCGCGGCGACATCCGCCAGCTCGCGGTGCTGGCGATCAACCTCGAGCGCTTCAGCCTGGTCAACGACAGCTACGGCCACGCGGTCGGCGACGAGCTGCTGCGCCGGGTCGCCGCCCACCTCTCCTCCTTCATGCGCCAGGGCGACGTCTGCGCGCGCGTTGGCGGCGACCAGTTCGCGGTGCTGCTCAACGGCGTAGACAGCTCGATCGAGGCGCTGCGCATCTGCGAGCACCTCGTCGCCCTGCCCGCGTTCGCCCCCAGCACCACCGAGCAGGTGCTGCACCCGCGCTGCCGCGTGGGCGTGGCCCTGAGCGACAGCGAGCGCGAGGACGCCGAGTCCCTTTTGCGCGACGCCGACAACGCACTGCACAAGGCGCGCCGCAGCGAGACTGCGACGATCGAGTTCTTCCATGCCGAGATGCACGCCCAGGCCGTGCGCGCGCTGCAGATCGAGGCGGAGTTGCGGGCCGCCCTCAAGCACGGCGGACTCACCGTGTTCTACCAGCCGATCGTCGCCCTCGACAGTCTGCTGCCGACCAGTTTCGAGGCCCTGGTGCGCTGGCCGCACCCGTCGCTCGGCCTGCTTCCGCCGTCCGAGTTCATACCGCTCGCCGAGACCCTGGACCTGATCCACGACATCGGCCTCAACGTCCTTGCCGAAGTCTGCGCCGACCTGCGCGACTGGCAATGCAGGCTGGCGCCGCACGCGCCGCTGCGGGTCAGCGTCAACCTGTCCGCACGCCAGCTCGCGCGCGCCGAGCTCGCCGACGAGCTGCTTCGCGTCATCGACGCCAGCGGGCTCGACCGCGCCGCGATCCGCTTCGAGGTCACCGAGAGCGTGCTCGCCCGCCACGACGGCCCGGCCATCCACACCCTGCACGCGCTGCGCGCCGCCGGCATCGACGTGCTGATCGACGACTTCGGCACCGGTTACTCGACGCTCAGCTATCTGCACACGATGCCCTGCAACCAGGTGAAGCTGGACGGCTCCTTCGTGCGCTCCATCACGCATGACGAGCGCCTGCGCGCGATCGTGCGCCACAGCATCGAACTCGCCCACGACCTCGGCATGACCGTGGTCGCCGAATGTATCGAGGACGAGGCACAGCTGCACATCCTGCGCGAGATGGGGTGCGATTACGGCCAGGGCTACCTGTTCTCGCGCCCGGTCGATCGCTGCCAGACCCTCGCCCGTCTGCAGAAGAATTTCGGAGGATCGCAGTCATGAAATTGCGCCACGCCGCCGCGCTCGCCCTGGCGGCCGGCGCGAGCCTGTCGTCGCAGGCCGCACCGGATGCACCTCTCGTCTGGCAGTTCTCGGGTTTCGCGACGCTGGGCGCGGTCTACACGAATTCGGACACGCTGCGGTTCGCCCGCGTCGGCATCGACGAACCGGGCGGATACAGGGTCGACCCCGGCCCCGACTCGGTGCTCGGCGTGCAGGCGGGGCTGCGCCTGGGCGAACGCAACAACGCCGTCGTGCAGCTCATGACCCGCGAGACCCAGCGCGGCGACTATCGCCCGCGCGCCACCCTCGCTTTCCTCAGTCACGCCCTGACGCCCGAGCTCACCGTGCGCGCCGGCCGCCTGCGCAGCCCCTTCTTCATGCTGTCGGACACCGCCGACATCAACTACAACCAGACTTGGGTGCGCCCGCCGACCGAGGTGTATGGTCTCAATCCGTTTGCCGACCTCGACGGCGTCGATCTGCTGCACCGCAGCCGGATCGGCGAGACCTTCATCGAAGTCCACCCGTACGTCGGTCGCAGTCGGGTGCCGGTGATCGGCGGCGGGCGGGCAAGGCTGGACGACCTCATGGGTGTGCGGGTGACGATCGAGGCCGGCCGCCTCAGTCTGAGCGCCGGACACGCCAAGGCCGATCTGGCGGTCAGGCGCAGCTCTGCGGGTTACCTCGCGTTCATCGATCGCGTGGGCCTGCCCGCCGCGCTCCAGGAGCGCCTGAGCGGCAGCGGCGCCGACGCCAGCTTCAGCTCGCTCGGCCTGCAATGGGACGACGGACGCTGGCTGGTCAGCGCGGAGCTCGCCCGCACCACCGCGTCGGCGTTCACCAACAGCGCGACCGGCGCTTACCTCGCGGTGGGCCGGCGCGTCGGGACCCTCACCCCTTATCTCAGCCTGGCACGGCAGTGGCAGGACGACCCGCTGGTCGACCCCGCCGAGGCGGGCGCGTACGCAGCGGTGCTCGCACCGTTCAATCGCTCGCGCAACCAGGCCCAGCGCAGCGTGACCACCGGGGTGCGCTGGGACTTCCTCCACAACGCGGCGCTCAAGGCCGAGTTCACCCACGTGCAGACGGATCGCGACGCACACGGCACCTTCATCGCCCGCGACAACCCCTTCGCACCCGGCCTCGACAGACAGTCGATCAACCTGATGAGCATCTCGGTCGATGTGGTGTTCTGACCTGCCCCTCCGCCTGCGCACGCTCACCGCGCTGCTCGCGCTCGCTGCGCTGGCCCTGTGCTGGGCAGCGCCAGCGCTTGCCGAACCGCTCGCGGTCGTCACAGCCCGCCAGGGCGGCGTCACCGCGCTCGACCGCGAGACCGCCGAACAGCTGTTCCTCGGCAGGCGCACCACGCTTGCCGACGGGCGTGCCGTCACCCTCGTAGACCTGCCGGCGGGCGCCGAGCGCGACCGCTTCTACCTGCAGCTCACCGGCAAGAATCCAAGCCAGATCCGCGCCTACTGGTCCCGCCTGGTGTTCACCGGGCGCTCACAGCCGCCGCGCGAGGCGGCAAGCACCGACGATGCCCTTCGCCTCGTCCTCGCCACTCCGGGCGCAATCGCCTACCTGCCGCTGACGGCGGCACAAACCCCCGAACTGCTCATCCTGCTCACCCTCGACTGACGCCCACCACACGCTGGCCAGCGTGACTTCGGGCGAAAGCGAGGCACGAACGATTGTCCCGGCGGCGCTTCCATGGTTTAATACGAATCATTCTTGTTTTTAACAGACTTTATAAATGCCTGAGATCGAACCCCGCCGCGATGCAGCCGCTGACGCATCGGCCCCCGGAGCGACCACGCCGGCCGCGGACGACCGCTCCGCCTCGGCCGGCGCATTGAGCAGCAGTCTGTTGCTCGGGTCGCAGCGCGCCGTGACGATCGAGCACGATGGGACGCAATACGTGCTGCGCGCCACGCGCAACGGCAAGTTGATCCTCACCAAGTAGAACGCGCGGCCCGCTCGGGGCCAAATGCCGCCAGGAGAGCTAGACTATGTATGTGTGCGTGTGCAACGCGGTCACCGAACGCCAGATCCGGAAGGCCATGGACGAGGGCGTCCGTACGCTGCGCGAACTGCGGCAGACACTCGGCGTGGCCGCCGATTGTGGTCGCTGCGCGCGCTGCGCCCATGACTGCCTGCGCGCGGACGCGCACAAGGCAAGGTCGGCGGGACTCGCGCTGAGACCGGCTGACATGCGGCCCACCTACCCACTCGCCCTGGAGGCAACATGAAAGGCGACAAGAAGGTCATCCAGTTCCTCAACAAGCAGCTGACCATCGAGCTCACTGCGATCAACCAGTACTTCCTGCATGCGCGCATGTACAAGAACTGGGGTTTCGACCGGCTGGGCAAGCACGAGTACGACGAGTCGATCGAGGAGATGAAGCATGCCGACATGCTGATCGAGCGCGTGCTCTTTCTCGAAGGCCTGCCCAACCTGCAGAACCTCAACAAGCTGCTGATCGGCGAGAACGTGCCCGAGTGCATGCAGGGCGATCTGAAGCTCGAGCTGGCCGGGCGCGAGAATCTCGTCGAGGCGATCGCGTACTGCGAGTCCTGTAAGGACTACGTGTCTCGCGAGCTGTTCGAACACATCCTGGAAGACACCGAAGAGCACATCGACTACCTCGAAACCCAGCTCGCCCTGGTCGAGAGCGTCGGCCTTCAGAACTACCTGCAGTCCCAGATGGCGCACAGCGCGTCCTGACCCCAACCCATCGCTGCCTCCGCGGAGGCAGTCTCCTGCCTCCGCACCGATGCATTCAGCAGTCCAGGCTTTGCCGTCCCCCGCCACCCACGCTACGCCGCTGACCGAATCGCGTGACGCGTCGGATCCGGCCGCACGGATCGCGCCCGCGGCCGAGACACGCGCAGCCCGCGTACCTGCATTGAACTTTCAGGGTCCGCCCACGCGCCGCCTGCTCCTTGCGACGCTGGTGGCCGGACTCCACCTTGGCGGCCTCGCCGTGCTCGCCCATCTCGGCATGAAGCAGATCAGCGCACCCGAGATCGTGCCCATCCAGGTTGCCCTCATCGAGGCCGAGCCCGTCGCGCGCCCGACACCGCAGCCGCCCGCGCCCGAGCCCACGCCGCCCCAGCCTGCGTCCGAACCTGCTCCCGCGCCGCCGCTGCCCAGGCCCGAGCCACCGCCGCCCGAGGTACGTCGCCCCGAGCCGCCGCCCCCCCCCAAGCCGGTGCCGCGCAAACCCGCGCCGAAGCCGGTCGCCAAGCAGCCCACGCCGGTGACGGAATCGCCGACCGCGCTCAGCGCTGCGGCCGAGGCCGCGCCTGAGCCTGCCCCGGCCCCTGCCCCCGCGCCTGCACCCGCGCCGGCTCCTGCAGCTGCTGCGCCCGCCGCGGTCACGGCCGCGCGCTTTGATGCGGCCTATCTCAACAACCCGCGTCCGGCCTACCCGATGCTCTCCCGCCGCCTGCGCGAGGAAGGCCAGGTGATGCTGCGCGTGCTGGTGTCGCCCGAGGGCCAGCCGGCACGCATCGAGCTGCGCACCAGCTCCGGCTCGGAACGCCTCGACCGCGCCGCGCAGGACGCCGTCGCGCGCTGGCGCTTCGTGCCGGCAAGGCGCGGCGACCTCGCCGTCGAGGCCTGGGTGCTCGTTCCCATCGTCTTCAAACTCCAAGGAAACTGAACATGGACAGTTCGCAGGCCTTCGGCCTCGCCCATCTGTGGGCGCAATCCGACACCATCATCCGCAGCGTGGGCGTGGTCCTGCTGCTGATGTCGATCACGAGCTGGTATCTGATCCTGACCCGCGCGCTGCGCCAGATGCGCGCACGCCAGCACGGCGACGCGGTCGACGCCTTCTGGGCCGCGCCCGACCTCGACGCCGGCCTCAAGGCGCTGCAGACGCATGCGCCGGATTCGCCCTTCGAGGCGCTCGCCCAGCAGGGCGCGGCCGCCGCGCAGCATGTGCGCCGCCACACCCAGACCAACACCCTCGGCGGCAACCTCGACGCCGACGAGGTGATCACCCGCGCGCTGCGCAAGTCGATCGCGCTGTCGACCGCCGCGCTCGAGTCCGGGCTCACCGTGCTCGCCTCGATCGGCTCCACCGCCCCCTTCGTCGGCCTGTTCGGCACNNGCGGTGCTCGCCTACAACGCCATCACGCGCGCCAACCGACTCGAACTCTCCGAACTCGACGCCTTCGCCCACGACCTGCATGCCTGGTTCTCGACCGGCGCCCGCATCGCTCCGGCGCCCGCCGTCCAGCCGGCGAGCCAGGCGCCGTCCGCCAAGCCGGGCCTCGCCGGCAGGGGAGCGGCGTAATGGCCTTCGGCGGATTCAGCCAGGGCGACAACCGCCCGCCGCAGAGTGACATCAACATGGTGCCGCTGATCGACGT
>JRYH01021525.1_pt1 | contig 10788 bp, 11 predicted proteins | sample 235351 | NCBI WGS metagenome assembly JRYH01 (sample SAMN03074221, study PRJNA261480) | activated sludge metagenome | biome: Wastewater Treatment Plant; feature: Wastewater; material: Activated sludge; isolation source: activated biomass of a wastewater treatment plant treating wastewater... ... | reverse complement strand
ACTTACTTGGAGAATGTGGGGTATAGGTATGTCTTACGCCGGTTTCAGTCACGCCGGATCAATTGTAGGGACGGTGGATGAAATACGATGCCGCTCTCTATACGTTTACGGCAGAAGAGTTGGCGATCAATCGGCAAATCTGTCGCCTGCGCTACCGCATCAGGCGACGCAACACCCGCAGGCGGGTCTCGATCTCATCGTTCGGCAGGAATACGGCCGGATCGTCGCGCCATGTTTCGAGCGCGGTGAGAAGAAGATCCAGCGGGCTATTGCCGGCTTCGCGCAGCAGGTCGAGCAGCCAGAGCACACCATGGACCTCAACGCCCATTTCGTCCGCAGTCCGGCGCAGATGCTGATCGCCGGTCAGCAGCACCGCCTCTTCGTGCCGCAGTGTCGTCACGAGGCAGAAGCAGTCGTTCGCGGAGAGCCGCGCGCGCCCGGCCTTGATCTGCAGCGCCTCGCTGACGGCGTCGGGCGGCAAGTCGAACGTGACCAGGCCGCCGTCATCGAGTACGCGCCATTCCTGCCCCGTGAAATCAAGCAGTTCCGATACCCGCACCGGAAAGGGCACGACAAAGCTGTGGGGCAGAGACAGCATCGCATGGAGGAGCCGCCCCTTGCGCAGATCAATCAGGCAGGACGCGTCATTGACGATCACATACGCCACTGTTCCCGCGGCCCCCTGATCCCCCGTTCAATCTCCGCAAGCGGACGCTTGAGTAACTGCGCGGCCCTTGCCGGCGAGATTAGCTGTTCCGCAAGCGCCCTGTAGACCAGCCCTTCGAAGCGCTTGGGCTGTTCGAAGGCGCCGATCCCGACGCCGTCCTCGATCGGCTCCGGCTCTTCCTTGCGCCAGCTTCTGGCGTAGGTGCGGAAGGCGTAGACGATCACGGCTTCCGACAGAATGCCGACATCGCGCAGCCGCATGAGCAGCGCGGCGGCTGACACGCCGTAGAACTTCTTCAGCTCCACGATCTCGTGATAGGCAACGCCGTGCCGACGCGGGCCGACTTCGCGCCGCAGGTGCTCGGCAGGCACGAGAAACGCGCCCGCGAAGCGGTGCATTGCGTTCTCAAGTTTGATGTCCTTACCTGAAACGCCCTTGACGACGCGGTGCGCCAGCTCGTGCGCAAGGGTGAACCGCTTGCGCTCGATATTGATGTTCTCCGAAATCACGATGGCTTCGGTGTCTGGCCGGTCTCTGCTCCGCTTCACCACGCAGGTCATGCCGGACACCTTGTCCGGGAAGTCCGCCTCGATGACCTTGATGCCCTTGTCTTCGAGCAGGCCGGTCATGCTCGGAATCGGATCGGTCCCCAGCTCCCATTCCTCACGCAGCCTGTCTGCAAGCGACTCCGCTTCCTCATAGCTGGCGACTTGGTCGCAGCGCACAGCGGCGAAGGGATCGCCTGCCGGCGGCAGGTCCAGAATGTCCTCGACGGCGAGATAGTCCTCCAGCGCCTCGGTGACGATCGCCTCGACGCGCGCGCGGTCGCGCGCCGAGGTGCCGGAATGCTTGCGGAACTCGACGCCGGCAAGTTCCTCAACCTCGCCGCTCATCAGGAAATCGAGCGACACGCCAAGCGCCTTGCCGAGCCCGACCAGAACGCGCGAACTCGGCATCATTTCATTCGCCTCATACTTGCTGATCGCCTGGGCGGTGACAGGCGGGTCCATGATCGCGGCCAGCTCACGCAACGAAAGGCCCGCCTTTTTTCGAGCGATTCTTAGCCTTTCTCCGAGCATCTGCCTCTCTCCTTGCATTAGTTGACGATGCGCATTTCAACTCCTATATTGTAAATATATGGTTGACGTTTGTCAACAAATTCGATGAAGGAATAGCGCGAATGTCGAAGAAGAATCAGCATGTTGTGCCGCATCCGGACGGTTGGGCGGTGAAGAGCGAAGGCAGCCAGCGGGCGGCGTCTGTCCACCAGACGCAGCGCGAGGCCATCGAGGCGGGCCGCCAGAGCGCGATCGGCAACCGCAGCGAGCTCTTCATTCACGGCCGCAATGGCCAGATCAGGGAGCGCAACACCTACGGCGCCGATCCCTATCCGCCGAAGGGGTAGGAGCAGAGGCATAGCACCCGCCGGGCTTGACGCGGACACCCGACTCGGCCTGGTTGTAGAGAACGAAACTCGAACACGCGGAGCCGGCCATGACCGCTTCCCTTGCATTCTTCCCCGTCTCGAACGGGGACATGACCCTGGTCGTTCTTGATAACGGCCAGACGATTCTGATCGACATCAACATCCGCGGCGCGGCCGACGACGAGGATGACGACACGCCCGACGTGGCGACCGACCTCCGGGACCGGCTAAAGCGCGACGACAAGGGGCGGCCCTATGTCGATGCGTTCCTGTCGACCCACCCTCATCAGGACCATATCACGGGGCTGCGGAACCACTTCCATCTCGGGCCGCCAGGCGAATGGAGCAAGGATGACGACAAGATCATCATCCGAGAGATGTGGTCTTCGCCCGTGGTGTTCCGGCGTGCCGACTCCCAAACCCCGCTTTGCGAGGACGCCAAGGCCTGGGCAAAGGAGGCAAGGCGGCGCGTGAAGCGCTTCCGCGATGTCGGTTTCGACACCGTGCCGGGCGACCGCATCCTCATCATGGGTGAGGACATCGACGGCAAGACCGACGACATCCTCGATATCGTCATCAGGCTCGACGAAACCGTGACCGCAGCCAACCGTGTCAGGGCCGGAGTCTTCGAGGCACGGCTGCTTGCCCCGCTGCCGGCGGAGAGCGACGAGGAAGAGGAGGAGCTGTCCACCAACGAGTCGTCGGTGATCCTGCGCTTCTCGCTGACCGGAGGCGGCGTCGCCGACCGCTGCCGCTTCCTGACCGGCGGCGATGCCGAGGTCGCGATCTGGAAACGCCTGTGGGAGCGTCATGGCGACGACAACCCGGACTGGCTATCCTATGACATCCTCCAGACGCCCCACCATTGCTCGTGGCGCAGTCTCAGTTTCGATAGCTGGAGCGATCTCGGTGAGGACGCCGAGGTCGACGAGGATGCACGCAACGCTCTTTCGCAGACCCGGAAGGGCGCCGTCATCGTCGCGAGCAGCAAGCCGATCAAGGACGATGACGACAACCCGCCGCACTACCGGGCGAAGCGGGAGTATCTCGACATCGTGGATGGCGACGACGACCGCTTCTTCTGCACCGACGAGCACTGGGACGACGAAGGGCTGACGCTTGAATTCGAGGTCAAGGCGAGCGGGATCGTCCGTAAGCTCGCCAAGGCCGCCGCGCTCGCCGCGCCGGCGCTCGGCATCAGCGCCACGGCCGCCCATGCGCGCCAGCATGGGTAAGGCCAAATGTCGGCGGACGGGCTCGGCGATCACGCCGAACGCTTTCTGACCGCCGCGCGCACTCACCGCGAGTGCCGCGGCGGCCGTGTCGTTTCGGCCTATGAATCAAGCGCGACCGTTGAGCTCGACATCAATGTCGAGATGCCTCTGCACATGCGGGTCGATGGCGTCAGCGAGAGCGGGGTGCGCCGCACCGAAGCCGTCACCGCGCTCCTCGGACCGCGCTATCCGTGGTCGCCGCCGACCTTCTTTCTGCGACAGGATTTTCCCCGCAACCTGCCCCATCTCCAGCCCGGCCCGCTGACGGAGCTGCCGCGGCCATGCCTGGTCGACGGGAACGAGCGCGAATATTTCATCCAGTTCGGGCTGGTCGAGCTAGGCATTTTCAATCTCGTCCATCAGCTTGTCCTGTGGCTGCGGCATGCGGCCGAAGGCGCCCTGATCGACCCGGAACAGGGGTGGGAACCCACCCTTCGGCGTAACCTGTCGGCCGAGGTGGTCATCGATGCCGAGGCCTGCCGCGCGAATGTAGACCGGAACGGCGGGCATCGGGTCCTGAAGGCACGCTATCTTCGATCTGGCGCGAACGGCGCGTCGATCGGCGCCGAGGCGTTCGCGTGGATCGATGTTACTCCCGAACAGGTGCCCCTCAGCCGCGACGACAAGAAGCTGTTTACGCATCGCCCCGGTCAAGGCTATGCCGAGGGCAACACTGTTTGCGCCGTTATCTGGCCGGACAAGCTGCCGGCCGGCGGGTCGTTTGTCGCTTCTTCTTNNGGGCGAGCACTTCGCGTTTTTGTCGACGGCCTGGAGCGCTGTTTTCGCGGATTTGTGCTCGATCCGCCTGTGCCTGTTGCCGTCATTCTTTGCGCGCGCCGTCCGTTCCACCTGATCGGGTCTGCCTCGGACATCGAGCTTCTGCCATATGTCATCGAAATCCGCGCTCCAAAAGGCCGGGCATCCTTGTTCGCTGGTGGCGATGCGGAGCCGGTCGCGCCGGCGATCCAGCGCGATACGCCCAACCCCGTCTTGTTGCAGCGCGTCTCCGGCACCCCCGAAATTGCGCCCGTCGTGATGCTCGGCTGCGGCAGCGTCGGATCCAAGATGGCGATGCATCTCGCGCGCTCCGGCGTCCAGATTCCGGTCGTCAGCGACAGGAGCAGCCTGTTCCCGCACAACATGGCCCGTCACGCGCTGGCGCGGCCGCCGGTCGCCCGTTCAAAGGCAACGGAGCTGGCTGCGGAGCTTTCACAGATCGGGCAATCGCCGCAGGTCCATGAAGACGACCTTGTCTTCGACCTTCCGGAGCGGGAGAAGCGCCGCACCCTGTTGCCCAGGGACGCGGGCTGTGCCGTGAACACGACCGCCTCGCTGGCCGTGCGCGAGGCCTTGTCCTCGCTCCCCGCGAAGGAGGTCAAACCGCGTCTGGCCGAAGCGGCGCTGTTCGGGCGTGGGCAAGGCGGGTTCCTGTTGATTGATGGCGCGGCCCACAATCCCACTCTCTCCGATCTGACCGCCGAGCTGTATGCGACCGCCAGGTCGCCGCGCCTGCGCACGCTGCTCTTCGATCCCGACCACGGGCTCGCCGAGGTGCAGATCGGGCAGGGCTGCTCGTCGCTGACCATGCCGATGACGGATATGCGCCTGTCCGCCATGACGGCCGGCCTCACCGAGCAGCTCGTGCAGGAGCTTCAGGCGCCTGCCGACGGCGGCCGTATCATCGTGGCGACGACCGCCGAAGGTTCGCCCGACACGAGCTGGTCCCGGCAGTCGGTCCCGCCCTTTGCCGTCGTCGATGTCGAAGGCGCCGATGGCTGGACCCTGCGCATCGCCCGTCGCGTGCTCGACGAGATTTTTGCGGAAGTCGCCCGCTGGCCTGCGGCCGAGACAGGCGGCCTGATGATCGGCACGTGTAGCGCCCGCCTGCGCACGGTCACCGTCGTTGATCTCCTGCCGGCGCCGCCGGACAGCCAGCGCTCGGCCGGCCGGTTCGTCCTGGGCACTGACGGGCTGGTGGCGGCCATCAAGGCCCGCCATGCCGAAAGCGGATCGACGCTGTTCGACGTAGGGACCTGGCACTCGCATCTGGCCGACGAGGGACCGTCCGCGCTTGATCGCAAGACAGCGGCCGAACTCGCCGCGGAACGCTCGCCCCCGTCGGCCCTGCTGATCGTCACACCGGCAAGACTCTTCGGACTCATGCATACGCGGCAGGCGCATGACGGACGAACAAGCCACTTTGTACCGCGCGTGCCCGGCGCGGCGGACGTCCGGCGGGAGGCGCATTGATGGGCTATGAAGTCGATTTTCTGCCGGTCGGCAATAGCAACGGGGATGCCATCTGCATTCGCTACGGCACGGACGCGACCGGATACACCATTCATGTCGTCGATGGCGGCTATACCGACACCGGGCAAGCCGTGGTGGACCATATCAGGCAGTACTACGGAGCACCCGGTTTCGTCGATCACGTCGTCCTTTCCCATGCCGATCAGGACCACGCTTCCGGCCTGATCACGGTGATGGAGCAGTGCACTGTCGGCGCTCTGTGGATGAACCGTCCCTGGCTTCATGCCGGAGAAATCATCGACAACTTCCATGCCAACTACACCGTTCAGGGACTCTGGAAGACGATCCGGGAGGCGTACCCCCTCCTGGTAGAACTGGAGCGCATAGCGATCTCCAAGGGCGTTCCAATCTACGAAGTCTTCGCCGGCACTCAGATCGGCGCCTTCACCGTCCTTGCGCCGACGAGACAACGATACCTGGCGCTTATTCCTGAACTGGATCGGACTCCGACTTCGTATGCCGAAACCCAGAAGACGACGGGCCAGATTTTTGCCGAAGCACTGCGCAAGGCGGTGAAATGGGTCGAAAGCTGGTGGGCCGAGAATCTTGACGAAAATCCGCCCCCTGTTTCGGCGTCGAACGAAGCCTCGCTTGTCCAGCTCGGCATGATCGACGGGCGAACGATTCTGCTCACTGCCGATGTGGGGCCGGTAGGTCTGACCGAGGCGGCAAACGTCGCCGCCTATTACGGCGTCCTCTCGCCACCCAATGTCGTGCAGATCCCACACCATGGCAGTCGGCGGAATGTGACGCCGACAGTGCTCAACCGCTGGCTCGGCCCCCCGGTTGCCGAGGGGACAAACCGGGGCACGGCTTTCTGCTCGGTCGGCCTCAACAAACCCGAATACCCGCGCCATCGCGTCAAGAACGCATTCCTTCGGCGCGGCTATGGCGTCATCGCAACGCGCGATACCTGGAAGTCGTCCTACTATCAACTGCCGCCGAAGCCTGGCTCAGTCCCGGTGGCCTCCGAGCCATTCTCCTACGAGTATCACGAATGAGCACCACGCAGTTTGTCGATACCTACAACCTTCGCGCCCGGCTGTGGCCCGCTATCCTCGGGATCGCGCCGGCGATCGCATTGGCNNGTAATCGCTATGGTAGCGATTGCGGTCCTGTTCGGAGCGGCGTCCGACCTTGCGCGACGCATGGGCAAGCGCTTCGAGCGAAAGATGTTTGCCTCAACCGGCGGCAAACCAATCATGACGCTGCTGAGGCATTCTGACGGGACGCTTGAGACACGTACCAAGGACCGTTACCGCAATTTCCTGGCCGAGCAGCTAAAGGAACCACCGCCCACCGCGGAAGACGAGACACGCGATCCTGCGGCCGCCAACGGATTTTACGATCGCTGCGGAAACTGGCTCCGCGAGCGCACCCGCCGTGACACAGGCAAGTACAAGGTTCTGTTTGAAGAGAACGTCACCTACGGGTTCAGGCGAAACTTGTACGGGCTGCGGTGGCCGGGCCTGATCCTCAATGCGCTGGTCGTCGCCATTTGCACCTATCTCTTGTCCCCGTACGGAAACTGGATCAGTGAAACGACACGCACGGAGATATTCGCCGTCCTCACCATCGCCGCGCTCCACGCCGTGTACTTTCTCTTCTTTGTTACCCGAAAGAGCGTCGAGGAGGCGTCCGATCAATACGCTCGGCAGCTCGTCCTCAGTTGCGAAGGCGTCATGGCGAACGGCACCGCAAATTCCCGGACCTCTCCCGCTTCCTGATCGGAACTCGGCTTCGATACCGTTCGCACTTCGATATCGCTGTCCTTTGGACCCCAGCGCGGCTGCTTGTGTTTGATCGCTCTAAGTAACTGATTTGGTTCCATAAACTAGATTACGCGACAAATGTTTGTAGCGGCTATATAGAGATGCGACAGTTGAGCAAGTTAGAGATGCGACAGTCCCCGACTTTCACATCTCCGGCGCTCGCCAAATCGAAGCTGGAAGGAAGACTGTCCACCGTTTCACGCGCTGCGCGGCGCGCTATTGCATGTCGACGAGAAGCCGGACGCGGCTTTTGACCGCCGCCCGGACTGATGTGACAAGGTGTTCCGGGAAGCTGTCCGGCAGCGCGGCAATGACGGCGTCTACCTGTTTTTCGGCATTTGCGCCGAGGTCCTCGAAGATGGCGCGCATTAGGGGCGCGCCAACACCCGCCAACTCGGCGGTCTGCAGGAAATGACGTGGCATGATCCCCTCGACTGGATAGTGGCTGTTCTTGCCGACGGACATGGCGAGCTTGAATTTCTTCTGCTGGATCTGGCCGGCATCAAGGCTCGGCTGCGCGGTCAGGACGTCGTAGAGTTGGGTCAGTCGGAAACGCCCGCCGGGGCCTAACGTGATGCTGAAATTCTTCGCGTGGCCGTCGGTGGCACCGAGCATCCAGAACAGGATGCAGGCGCGCATGAAGGTGGCGATATCCTGTTCCGGCGTGTCGCTGCCCTTCAGGAGCTCGATGATGTCGCGCATCCCCGGCCCGCCGTCGGGCTGGTATTTGCGCGTGGGCGGTACGGAGAGGGCCTGGCAGATATCCTCCTGGGGCAAGCGCAGCAGCCGACCATCATTTGTCCAGCGGCGGTCGAAGCGTTCGACGATGAGCGTCCTGCGGCCCCCGAACTCGGTGATCTCGGCATCGGCTGTCGGCACGCCGAGGGCGGCGAGCAACTTCAGGCAGAAATATTCGTTCTCGACGCTGTTCGAGAGGTCGATGCCGTTCGGCAGCTGGCCGATCTGCGGCTTGAGGATATGGGTGGTGGCAGTGGTACCGGAGGGTTTGAACCACTGGCCGTCTTTGCGCAGCAAGGCCGTCTTTTCCTGTGCGCCCGCGATCGAGATGCGGAAATCCTCATCCTCGCCCATGCCCAGGGGGGCGCTTGCGAGATTGTTGATGATGGCGGCGACCTCGTCGTCCGTGACGGGTTTGCCGTCGATGGCGCCGGCCTTGCCGGGGTCGATGCCGTCGGGAAGGAATTGCAGCGCGCCGACGCAGTCATGGCCGAGGGCCGTCAGCAGGCTGTAGGCATCCGTACCGCCCGCACCGACGCGCTCGGCGACGCGCTTGCGGATTGCGTCGCTGTCCGGGAGCAGATTGTCGAAGACGTTGATGACGGGCGCGCCGATATAGCGGTCTTCGCGCAAAGGGAGCGAGAGCGACACCGGGAAGGTGTTCTCCCAGCCGAGCCAGTCTTTTGCGTACTGGAAATCGATCGCGCCGGTGGATTCGCGGCGCAGCACGCCGACGAGGCGGCTGTTCAGAAAGACATTGAGAGGCGCATGGGCCCGGCGGCGCGCCATCAGAACAGGGCCTCGATGTCGGCGGCGCTGGCCTTGCTGCGCGGCCGGACGACGAGTTCGAGGTCAAGAGCGGACAGCGCCGCCATCAGCGTGCGCAGCTGGACGGCGGGCTCCCCGGCCTCAAGGCGGGAGACAGTGCCCTGGCGCAGGTGGATATGGTCGCCGAGGGCGCCTTGTGTCAGGCCGGCGTTCTTGCGGGCGCGGCGCAGGATGGCGCCGAGCTGTTTTTCGTTGCGGACGATCTGGTCGGTCATGAGAGCCTCCATGACCAATATACGCGAGTGGGTATAAATCGTCAATATACGGGTTCACGTATGAAAGTGCCGTATACGCAGTAGCGTATAAATCCTGATTATACGCCACCGCGCATGGCCGTCCGGTAGGCTCCGTGAAATGCGTTCACAAAATCGGCGACCGCAGGCGTGGCGACGTTGGTGGATCCGGCCAGTCAGAACCGCCCGCGATCGTCGCGATCCACGCTTCCCTTGATCGCCAGCATCGGCTCCGGCGTGCACCGTCCTTCGTCAATCACAGCCCGTTCAATCTCTCCGACGAAACCGACGGGATCGGCGCGGGCCGCACTCAATGCGCCGGCGTCATCAAGGGTGATATAGGGTCGATCCGCCCCGGCGAGTTGTCTGGCGAGAGTGGTCTTTCCTGCCTGGCGTGGGCCAACGATCAGGACAACCCGCGTGTCGGCGAGTGCCGACTCGACGAGCGGTCTCACCTTGCGGTCGATGATTTTGCGCGGCGTAATTGAACTGGTCATTCGTCCATTCTTAATGCAAGAGCCGTCCAATTTAAAGTGAAACGTCGACTGATTTTTACGCTGGTTGATAGATCGACGAGCCCGACGCTTCAACTGCCATAATGTCGCCAATGGCCAGTTCGCTGATCTCGGGCTATGACACCGACATCCTGCGGTTACCCCTCAGCCACATGGGCGGTCAAATGATCGGCAGCTTCATCTCGGAAACGAACTGCTGCACGATTTCGACCTCGAGCCGGGGATCAGCACATTGCTGGATCAATTCGGCATTGATCATCCGATGTCCTCCTATGTGTTGAAGGCCATGAGCAGGGGCAGGCCGAACAGCGACGCCCATGCTTCGGCACTGGCCTTCTGGATCGCGACGATATTGGTCTCGCCGGTCCACCAGCCATTGCCGGTCGCGACGATCACCTCGGGACCATAGACCATCGATTGCAAGACCGGCCAGATGATGAGCTGTTCGTAGCAGATCAGCGGGGCAATCCTGACGCCGGCGAACTCGACGACCGGATTGGCGAAGAAAAGCGCGTTCGCGCCGCCGCTCGTCCAGGGCTGCCACATCGACACAGGAACCGGCATTCTTTCCCGGTAGAGAACCCGCGACCCCTCGCCCGAAATTTCGACCATGACGTTGTCGTAGCCCTGTCCGTCGAGGACAATCGCGCCGAGATTGACGGTGACGTTGATATCTTCGAGCTCTCGGAGCCAAAGCCGCTCGACCGTGGGGGTCCACATGCCGGCAGCGCTCTCTGGCAGAACCACAACCTTGTGGCCTTTTGCTGCAGCAGCCTTCACGGTCGCGATGGTTTCGCGGTGCTGAAAGAACCCGGCATATTCGCCGCGATCGCCCCCAAATTGGGCGTCGACACCCACCCAGCCTTGGGGCAGATTCGGCGCTGTCCACGTTGCGGCGGACCAGGCAAACGCTCCTCCCAAGACGAGCGTGGCGATCGGCCAAACCTTCGTCGTCATGACAAGGAGGCCGATCGCTGTCGCCGCAAGACCCCACCACCCCCAACCCGGAAACACGATTCCAGCGG
>JRYH01002986.1_pt1 | contig 10796 bp, 6 predicted proteins | sample 235351 | NCBI WGS metagenome assembly JRYH01 (sample SAMN03074221, study PRJNA261480) | activated sludge metagenome | biome: Wastewater Treatment Plant; feature: Wastewater; material: Activated sludge; isolation source: activated biomass of a wastewater treatment plant treating wastewater... ... | reverse complement strand
CCGGCGGCGAGCCCGTAGGGCGTGTCGTTCGCGAGGCGGAGGGCGTCCTCTGTATCCGTAAAGCGCGTGACCGCGAGCACGGGTCCGAACACCTCCTCGCGAGAGAGCCTTGCCTGCGGTGCCACGTCGTCGAACACCGTGGGCTCGACGTAGTAGCCGCCCGTCTCCATGCGCGTGCGGTTGCCGCCGAGGCGGAGCACGGCGCCGTCCTCTTTCGCGGCCTCGATATAGCCGAGCGCCGTCTGCATCTGCTCGGCGGACACCATGGCGCCGAACACGGTCGACGGATCGAGCGGATCTCCGGCCGCGATCGGATCGGCGACACGCAGGAGCTTGTCGAGAAAGGCATCGGCAATGCTCTCGTGGACGAGCAGGCGCGACGCTGCCGTGCACACCTCTCCCTGATTGTAGAAGATGCCCCAGGCAGCGTGTTCGGCAGCCTTGTCGAGATCCGGGCAGTCGGCGAACACGATGTGCGGAGACTTGCCGCCAAGCTCCAGACTGACGCGCTTCAGGTTGCTCTCGCCGGAATACCTCATGAGCAGACGTCCAACGGCGCCGGAGCCCGTGAAAGCGATCATGTCCACGTCGTTGTGGAGGGCGAGCGCCTTGCCGGCATCGCCGCCGAGCCCGGGCACGACGTTGAGCACTCCCGGCGGCAGGCCGGCCTCGAGCGCCAGCTCGCCGAGCCTCAGAGCCGTCAGTGGACTTTGCTCGGCGGGCTTGAGGACGACGGAATTCCCCATGGCGAGGGCGGGGGCCACTTTCCACATGGCCATGTGAAGCGGGAAGTTCCACGGCACGATGGCGCCGACGACGCCGAGCGGCTCGTGCACGGCGAACGAGATTCGGTCCTCGGTCTCGGGGCCGACCTCGCCGTAAATCTTGTCGAGCGCTTCGGCGTAATAGCGCAGCGTCCGGATGGTTTGCGGCACGTCGCCTGCAACGGCGTTGGCGATCGGCTTGCCCACGTCCAGGCTCTCGAGCACCGCAAGGCTCTCCGCCTCGCGCTCCATGAGATCGGCGAGGGTGAACAGAATGCGCTTCTTGTCACGATAGGAGAGCTTGCGCCAGCGTCCATCGTCGAAGGCGGCCCGTGCGGACGCAACGGCGATGTCGATGTCAGCCGCGCCGCAGGCCGCGATCTGGTTCAGCACGCGGCCATCGCGCGGAGACACGTTATCGAAGGTGACGCCGCTCACGGCCGAGAGCTTCTGCCCGTCGATGACGGCTTTGCCGGGGAGAGGAAGCGCTCCCGCGATCGTCTCGTAGTGGGCGAGGGAGAGCTGAGTGGTCATCACAATCCTCGTGTGCCTCGGGCTGCCCGAGCCTCGCATTAATCCGGGCCGGATATTTGCGTTATGCCACGTGCGCGTACCAGAGATGGTCCAGCTCTGTGACAATGCGCTCGAAGTTCGCCCGTTCCGCCTGCTTGAGGCGCGCATAGACGTCATGGAAGCCAGCGCCGAAAGCATCGCGGGCCACCGCTGAGCGTTCGAATGCGGCGAGCGCGTTGACCCACGCCGTCGGCAGCGTGTTCGGTGTTTCGATCTCTCCGGCATTGCCTTCGGCGTTCGGCCCGGGCTCGATCCGGGCCGCAAGCCCGTGGGCGATGCCGGCGAGGATCGCCGCCACCACGAGATAGGGATTGGCGTCAGCGCCGGCAACGCGGTGCTCGAGGTGGGTTTGAGCCCCGCGTCCGGGCGGAATGCGCAGCGCGACGGTGCGGTTGTTGTAGCCCCAGTGCGGCGCCGCGGCGACGTAAGTGTGCGGTACGTAGCGCCGGTAGGAGTTCGCGTACTGGGCCCAGATGGGCATGAAGTCGGCCATGGTGGCGCAGAGGCCGCCGATGACGTGGCGGAAGAGCGGCGAGATCGGCTCTCCGGCGAGCACGTTGGCACCGGCCTCGTCGAGCAGGCTCAAATGGATGTGCATGCCCGAGCCGCACCAGTCTTGGTGAGGCTTGGCCATGAAGGTGGCGTTGAGATCATGCTCGTGCGCGGCGGCCTTGACGGCACGCTTGAGGAGCAGCCCGTCGAGCGCGGCCCGCACGGCATCATCGCGATGCTTGAGGTTGATCTCGAGCTGCGCGGGCCCGCTCTCCTGGATGACGGCATCGACCGGCAGGCCCTGCGCTTCTGCGATGCGATAGATGTCGTCGATGAAGGGCCGCAACGTGTCCAGGTCCGCGAACTCGTACGTGCCGGCCGCGCTGGGGTCGGTCGTCAGACCAGGTGGGGGCTCGAGAGTAAAGGCGCCGTCCTTGCCGGGCTTCGTGACATAGAACTCCATCTCGACGGCGACGACGGGCGTGAGACCCGCCGCCTTAAGACGCGCGACTTGACTTGCGAGCACGGCGCGTCCGTCCATGTCGCCCGCGGTCTCGAGATCCATGACCGCCTGCGCATGGGTGGCGCCGTTCACCGGGACCGGTGCGAGCGTTCCCGAAAGAATGCGCGCCGGAACGTCTGGATCTCCGGTCTCCCATAGGCGTCCGGTCTCACCGATCGAGTTTCCCCTGGGATCGATGATGAAGGCGGATGCCGGCATCGCAAGGCCGTTGCGGGCAAGGCTCGCGAGGTCTCCGCGCCGGAAGCGCTTGCCGCGGGGAATACCGTTGAGATCGAACGTGAAGATGTCGATCCATTGGACGGTCGGATTTGCGGTGAGAAAGTCCCGGGCTTCGTCGGCTGTGAGGAACGTGCTGCTCATGCTGCAAGACCGTGCGATGCGAAGGCCCGCGCCGCATCTCCGAAACGGCGGAAGAGCGCGGCGGAAACCGGATTGGATCGAGCCTGCCATTCGGGATGCCATTGCACGCCGATGAAGAACGGATGGTCGGCCGGCCCGCGCACGGCCTCGATCAGCCCGTCCTCGGCATGGGCCTCGGCGGCGAGCGGCGGGGCAAGACGCTGGATGCCCTGCCAGTGCAGAGAATTGACGATGATCTCGTCCTTGCCGATCCAGTCTTTCAGCGTACCGGTGAGCGTCACCGGATGGGCCGGCCCGAACCGGTCGTCGAGCGGAACGTCCGGACGCTCGCGGTGGTCGCGGCGGCCGGTGATGGTATGCACCGCCTGATCGAGCGTACCTCCGAGCGCGACGTTCAGCTCCTGGAAGCCACGGCAGATGGCGAAGGTCGGCAGCTTGCGCTTGAACGCCTCCTGGATCAGCGGGATGGCGAGGCCGTCACGCGCAGGATCGAGCGCGTTCTCGTTGATGGGGGGTTCCGAAGCGCCATAGAGGCTCGGATGCACATTGGAAAGGCTGCCGGGCAGCAGGATGCCGTCGGCCACCTCGAGGAGGGCGCCAAGGTCTGACGAAGCCGGGCCGAGGGGAACCAGCAGCGGCTGGCACTCGGCGGCCTCCGCGACCGCGGCCGAATACTTGCGGCCCACGGAATCGAAGGCGTGGCCGTCGTTCAGCTTGGTGCAGCAGGGGACGAGAACGATCGGGCGGCTCATGCTGTAATCTCCTCCGCGACGTCTGCGAGCGTGAGGTCCAGCGCGCGGCGGATGACGCGCTCGGCCTCGTCGAATTGCGCATCCTCCCAGGTGAAGGGCGGGGCGCAGACCATAGTGTCGAAAACGGCGCGCATAATAAAACCTTCACGGAAGAAATGGTCGCGGCAGATGAGGCCGACACGGCCCGGCTCTTCGAAGCGCCGTCGCGTTCGCTTGTCGGCGACGAGCTCGATGGCGCCCATCATGCCGACCGAGCGCACCTCGCCGACGAGGGGATGGTTCCTAAACTTGTCGAGTAGGCGGGCGAGGGCAGGGGCGCCGTACTCGGCGACCCGCGGCACCAGCCTTTCGCGTTCCATGATCTCGAGGTTCTTCAGGGCCACGGCGCAAGCGACGGGATGTCCCGCGAACGTATAGCCGTGGTGGAAATCGTCGTCATGGCCCATGAGCGCCTCGCCGATCCGGTCGTCAACAAGCACGCCGGAGAGTGGCAGGTAGCCCGATGTCACGCCCTTCGCGAAGGTGATCAGATTGGGCCTGATGCCATAGTGGTCGGAAGCAAACCACGTGCCGAGGCGGCCGAAGCCGGTGATGACCTCGTCGGCCAGCAGCAGCACGCCGTATGTGTCGACGATGCGCTGCACTTCCGGCCAGTAGGACGAAGGCGGGATCTTGACCCCGCCTGCGCCCTGCACCGGCTCGGCGGCAACCGCCGCGACGTTTTCCGGGCCTGCCGCCAGGATCTCGGCCTCGATGTCTCTGGCGGCGCGGATGCCGAAGTCTTCGAGGCTCTCCCCGTCGCGCCCCTCGCCATACCAATAGGGATCCATCGCATGGCGGAAGCCCTCGTAGACGGGATAGCTGTGCTGGTGCACGTGCGACATGCCGCCCATGGAGCCCGCGGCGATGGTGGAGCCGTGATAGGCGTTTTTGCGTGAGATGATGATGCGGCGGCGAGGCTCGCCCTTGAGTGCCCAATAGTGGCGGATGAGCCGGATGGCGGTGTCGTTCGACTCCGAGCCCGAGGAACCGAAGAAGACCTGGTTGATGTGCGGAGGCGCAAGCTCGGCGAGCCGCTGCGAAAGTGCGATCACCGGTGGATGCGTGGTCTTGAAGAATGTATTGTAGAATGGCAGCTCGAGCATCTGCTCGCGCGCCGCCTCGGCGAGTTCGGCGCGTCCATAGCCGACGTTGGTCGTCCAGAGGCCGGCCATGCCGTCGAGGATGCGGTTGCCCTCGCTGTCCCAGATATAAGGACCATCGGACCTGACGATCACACGGGCGCCGCTTGCCCGCAGAGACTTGTGATCGCTGAAGGGATGCAGATGGTGCAGGGCATCGAGATCCCGCCACACGGTGGTGCTGTTCTTCAGTCGGCTGGTCGCCATGGATGTCTCCGGTGGAGCGGGCGTGGTCTCGAACGGTGCGGTGGGAACCGGCCTGGAAGCCGATGGCTTGCAAAGGGCTCGCGGCGGAGCGTGCGAGCTCAATCCGACGCTGGCGGCGTGAAGCCCACACGGGCGCAGAGCTCGAGAAGCTCCGTCTTGCGCGTCTTGGCGATGCGGCCGGTCGATGTCACTTCGGTCTTCCAGAACGATCGGGCGGCTGGGCGCCGCCTGCGGTAAGCCGCCTCAGACGCTGAGTAGGAGATGCTCGCGCTCCCAGGGGCTGATCACGCGCATGAACTCTTCAAACTCACTGCGCTTGAGTGAAAGGTAAACGTGGCAGAAGCGCCGGCCGAGGATCTCGTGCAGCTCGGCCGAATCCTCGAACGCAGTGAGCGACTCGAGAAGGCCGCGCGGAAGCTGATGGTCGTTGCGGTAAGCATTGCCGATCACGGCTCCCCGCGGCTCGAGCCCCATCTTGATGCCGAGATAGCCACAGGCGAGGCTTGCGGCGATGGCGAGGTAGGGGTTGGCATCGGAGCCTGCGATGCGGTTCTCGATCCGCCGCGCGGACGTAGGCGAGAATGGCACGCGCAGGCCGGCGGAACGGTTGTCCGGTCCCCATTCGACGTTGATCGGCGCGGCCCCTCCCGGCACGAGGCGGCGGTAGGAATTGACATAGGGGGCGAGCAGGCAAGCCGCTTGCGGCAGGAAGCGCTGCTGGCCGGCAAGAAACTGGTAGAAGTATCGGGTCGGCTCGCCGCTCTCGTCGGTGAAGATGTTCCGCCCGGTCTCTGCATCCACCACGCTCTGGTGGATGTGCATGGCGCTGCCCGGCTCGTTGGCGAGCGGCTTGGCCATGAACGTGGCGTAGCAATTGTGCGTGAACGCTGCTTCGCGGATCGTGCGCTTGAACAAGAACACCTGGTCGGCGAGGTCGATGGGATCGCCGTGCAGGAGATTGATCTCGAGCTGTGCGGCGCCGCCTTCCTGGATGATGGTGTCGATCTTGAGATACTGGCGCTCGGCATAGTCGTAGATGTCGTCGACGATCTTATCATACTCGTCGACCGCGCCGAGGCTGTAGGCCTGCCGTCCCGCGCCCGCGCGGCCGGAGCGTCCCGTCGGCGGTTCCAGCGGATAGTCAGGATCCGGATTGGCCTTGGTCAGATAGAATTCGAGCTCGGGCGCGATCACGGGCGTCCAGCCTTCCTTGCGGTAGAGCGCAAGGATGCGTTTCAGGACCGAGCGGGGTGCGATTTCGACGGGCTCGCCGTTCTGCCACGTGGCATCGTGGATGACTTGCGCCGTCGGGCTCGAGGCCCAGGGCGCCGGGCGGATGGTCGAGAGATCCGGCACCATGAGAAGGTCGCTCTCGGCATAGAGGATCTGCTGGTCGCCTTCCTCGAAGCCCACATAGTCGCCGGTGATGGTCTGGTGGAAGATCGAGATCGGAAGGTGCACGGGGTCAAGTCGGGCAAACTTCTCGGCCGGCATGGTCTTGCCACGGGCGACGCCGGCGATATCCGGGACCGCGCAGTCGACCTCTTCGATGCGATGATGCGTCAGCCAGGCGCGCACCGTGTCCGGCGTTGTGCCGGCGCCGAACGTTCCGCTCGTCAGGCTGGCCATCGCTCCCGTGTCGGCTGACATTATCCACCTTGTTGACTAGAGTGCTTCCGGAAAAGTGGGAACCGGTTTTCCGGTAAGAAGCACGAAGAAACAAAAGCGTAGAGCCGTTCCCCGATTCCACTTAAAGCGGAACGGCTCTAGGCCCGGCGCTGGCCTGGAAAAACCGGGTGCGGCAGCCTTGATGCTCTGCATGCCAGTGCGCCACCTGTCCGCCGCGGCGGCAAGTATACCCGGCAAAAAACCTCTGCAATGTGATCACAAAAGGCGTGTAAACTCAAGCATCGGCTGGCTTTGCTTCGCGCCGGGCATCCGTTTGCCCGGAGCACAAAATGAGCTTCGGTGGGCGGTTCGCGTCCCTGCAGCGGCGTCGCCGGTGAGCCCATGGCTTGGCTCGCCTGAGCTGAGGCCGAATGCCCGCCACGAGCGCCAGGAGGGGGTTCGCTCGGATGCGGGAGCAAAGGCGCGTCGGGGGCGCGCATCGTACGAAGCGGCGCCCCATCCGGGAGGATCCGCACCGGGGCCTTTCCAAGCTCCGGCTTTTCAACTTAGAACACGGCCATGGCGGCCCCGCACATCAGCTCCTATTACGCAGCCACGATCAATGACGACACGCAGTATCCGGCGCTCGAAGGCACGGTTTCGGCGGACGTCTGCGTCGTTGGCGGCGGCTTCTCCGGCATTTCGACGGCGCTCTCGCTCGCCGAGCGCGGCTATCGTGTCGTCGTGCTCGAGGCGCAGCGCGTCGGCTGGGGCGCCTCGGGGCGCAACGGCGGGCAGGTGATCGCCGGCATCAGCGGGGAGCACCGCCTCGAGGCCCAGCTTGGCGATGCTGGGCGGCGTCTCCTCCGCGACATCCGCTATCGCGGCCATGACATCATCGAAGAGCGCATCGCGCGCCATGGCATTCAATGTGATCTGAAGCACGGGTGGATGGAGGTCGCCGCACGCTCGCGCCATATGGCGGCGATGCGCGCCTATGTGGAAGCGCGCCGCGCGGACGGGGACGGCGCTCACCTCGAGATTGTCGAGCCGGGCGGTATGGACCGCGTGATCGGCTCGCGCCTTTACCATGGCGCGGTGATCGATCGCCGCAGCGGGCATCTGCATCCGCTGAACCTCTGCCTCGGCGAGGCGCGGGCGGCGGCCGCGATCGGCGTGCAGATCTTTGAGGGCTCGCCCGTGACGGCGCTGGGCGGCGGCGCGAAGCCCTTTGCTAAGACAGCGAGGGGGCGTGTCACGGCCGCATCCATCGTCATCGCCGGAGCCATGGACCGGGCCGTGCAGATGGGGCCGCTGCGCGGGCTCGTGTTTCCGACCGGAAGCTACATCGTCGCCACCGAACCGCTGCCCGAGCCCGTCGCCCGTGAGATCAGCCCGCAGGATCTGGCCGTCGCCGACAGCAACGTTGTCGTCGATTACTTCCGCCTCTCCGCCGACCGGCGGCTGCTTTTCGGCGGCCGGTGCAATTATTCGAACCGTGATCCGCGCGACATCCGCGCCACGCTGAGGCCGCGGATGGTGAAGGTCTTCCCGCAACTCAAGGGCATCGGCCTCGACTACGCGTGGGGCGGCAAGATCGATATCGTGCTCACGCGCGTGCCAGCTATCGGGCGGGCCGAAACCAACGTCTACTACATGCAAGGCTACTGCGGCCACGGCGTCAACGTCACGCACTTCGCTGGCGAGGTCGTGGCGGACGCCATTGCCGGGACAATGGAGAAGCTCGATCTATTCGAGCGGATCCGGCATGTGCGGCTTCCGATCGGGCAATTCCTCGGCAACCAGCTTCTGGCGCTTGGAATGCTGTATTACCGCCTCAAGGATCTCCTGTGAGACCCGAACTTAGCGTTTGACGTCTCCCGTCGCGTATTCTTCGGGAGGCCAGAACGCCAGCGGGGGGATCCGGGTGTTCCCGATATCCGCCCCGCCTCATTCCACACGCATCACGCTGCGGCGGCAACCTTTTCGAGAATCCTGGAGATCGCCTGCTCGATCTTGGCGATCGCTTCGTCGCACGCGATGTAGGCCGGGGTCGCGGCGCTCCAGTTCTGGCTGCGCACCTCGTCGATCATCTTCGCGGCTTGCGTCTGCGCGGCTGAGAGCGCCGATGAGAGGTCTGCCGCCAGCGCCGAGCTTCCTGCCGCGCGGCAGGTGGCTTCGGCCTCAGCCATCACGCCCGCCTGGGGAAGCTGGGGCGCGGTCGCAGGGGCCGGAACGGCGCCGAGAAGGATCTGGGCGAGCTGGCGCTTCCAGGAAATGGCTTCCGCGCCGAAGCGGATCAGGGCCGGGCAGCGCACTGGCAACTCCGCCGTATCGAACGCCTTGCGCAGCAGGCCTTCGCAATCCTCGAGGCGCTTGCCAATCTTATGGACCTCGTCCTTGCTCTTCGTCGCCTTCTCCGAGATGCGCACCACGTTATGGGTGATCTCGGCCGTTGCGGCGCGCTGCTGCTCGAGCACGTTCGAAAGGCCGCGGATGCGCTCGGCCACTTCCGCCACCTCGTCGCCCATGCTCTCAATGATGGTCCCGACCTGCGTCACGACTGAGCTGCCGGAGGTGACGGACTTGAGGCTGTCGGTCACGGCATTGCGGATCTCGCGCATCTCGCGGGTCAGCGCTTCAACGCGGGAGCGGATCTCCTGGGTCGCCTTGCCGGTCTCGACCGAAAGTGTCTTGACCTCGGCGGCTACGACAGCGAAGCCGCGGCCGGCCTCTCCTGCGCGTGCTGCCTCGATGGTGGCATTGAGCGCCAGCAGGTTGGTCTGCCGGGCGATGGAATCGATCGAGGTCGCCATCTCCCCGATCTGGTCCACGGCCGCCTGCAGCAGGGAGACCTGATCCCCGATCTTGCTCGACTGGCTCTGGATATTGGTCATGGCTTCGACGGCGGCGCGGCTGTCGTTGATGCAGCTCCGCATAGTGTCGCGCGCGTTCTCGGTCTGGTTGGCGCTCTGCGCCGAGACGGTGGACAGCTCGGCGATGGAGGTCGCCATCTCCTCGACCGCGCTCGAGATCGAGACCGTCGATTGCGCGACCTCGCTGAAGTCGTGCGACAGCCAGCCGATGTTGACGGCCGCCTCGCAGGCTTCCTTGCCGAGGTCGTCCATCAGCATCATCTGCTTCGTGTTGGCTTGCGTGACGAGCCCGACGAGACGGGTGAGGGCGTCACCCAGAGCGCCTTCGACTGCAACCCCGGCCTGGAGCTTGCTCTGGATCAGGGCTTCGAGCGCGGCGACGAGCTCTCGCTCAGAAGCGGGCGGAGTCGTCTGGGTGGCGGCGACGCTCGTTTGCGGGCTGCCCGCATGGCGCATGGCAAACACTGGTATCCTCCTTGGCGACGGGATAGTCCGCCCGTTTGCCGCCCTTCGCCTCAAAAGAAGAGCAAAGCGGCCCCGGACGTTAGTTTGTGAGTTCACTGTTTCCCAAAGTTAGAAAGAAATGCGTTAAAAGCGGCTTAAGGGTCCTCTATCGTGTACAATCCATCCTATTGCGGAAGGGTTGCCGGCGCCTTTTTAGGGCTTGGGCGGCCGTTGCGGCCGGCTGCTAAAGAGAGCCTCGGCCCGCCGGGCCACGCGGCCGGATGCGCGCATCCGCTTCTTGACTCCGCGCCGCCTTCGAGCGCATGAACCGCCTCATAAATTCTTACGCCGCTTCGTACGTGGCGAGTGAGAGGAGACAGTATTATGCACGCACCCCAGCCAATTTCCGCGTCCTCCGAGATCACGCTGACATTTCCCGACGGTAACAGCCGCCGCATTCCGGCCGGCACGACGGGCCTCGAGGTCGCCAAATCCATCTCGCCTTCGCTCGCCAAGCGCACGGTGGCCATGAGCCTTGACGGTGTCCTGGCCGACCTGGCGGATCCGATCACCAAGGATGCCGCCATCAAGTTCGTCTCGCGCACGGATCCCGAAGCCCTTGAGCTCATTCGTCACGACGCGGCCCACGTCATGGCCGAGGCCGTGCAGGAGCTCTGGCCCGGCACGCAGGTGACGATCGGCCCGGTCATTGAGAACGGCTTCTTCTACGATTTCGCGAAGGAGGAGCCTTTCGAGCCGGACGATGTGCCGAAGATCGAAAAGAAGATGGCGGAGATCATCGCCCGCAACGCGCCCTTCACGAAGGAAGTGTGGGATCGCGAGGAGACGAAGCGCTTCTTCCGCGATAAGGGCGAGCTGTTTAAGGTTGAGCTGGTGGACGCGATCCCCGCCGACCAGCAGATCAAGATCTACAAGCAAGGCGAGTGGCTTGATCTCTGCCGCGGCCCCCACATGGCCTCGACGGGGCAGATCGGCAACGCCTTCAAGCTGATGAA
>JRYH01008478.1_pt1 | contig 10800 bp, 7 predicted proteins | sample 235351 | NCBI WGS metagenome assembly JRYH01 (sample SAMN03074221, study PRJNA261480) | activated sludge metagenome | biome: Wastewater Treatment Plant; feature: Wastewater; material: Activated sludge; isolation source: activated biomass of a wastewater treatment plant treating wastewater... ... | reverse complement strand
TAATGCGTGCTATCGATGTCTTTGGCATAGCAACAGAAGAGGCGAGCTCCGTTCTACCATTGATCCTCTTCCTGCCATTCTGGCGGGGCATGGATGCGAGGGCTTGTACGTGCCATTCCCCGCTTCGGTGTCGGTGCACGCCGCCAGCCTGGGCGCTGAGATGACCCTTGATTGGGTCAACGGCGTCTATACACCCGCGTTGCGAACCAGGTTGATCGACCGCACCCAGCAGCTTGCTACACCCGATTGCGATCCGCTGCGGGATCGGGAATGTCCCTTATGCAGTTCATGAGTTCTTGGGCGGCCGACGACAACAGAACGCTGCTGCATTTCTCGAAGTCCACGCTGGAGACCTTCCGCCAGCATGTCCAGGCCAGTGATTCTGACTGCGAAGCTGGCGGGCTGCTACTCGGTTCGGTCCATGGAACTCACATGCTCATTGAGCAGGCAACGGTTCCTACGGCATGGGACAAACGGTTTCGCTACCTGTTCGAGAGAATGCCATTCGGCCACGAAGCCATTGCACTAGCTCGATGGACGGCGAGCCACGGAACCATCCGATATTTGGGCGAATGGCACACCCATCCGGAAGACAACCCCAACCCGTCTGGCCTCGATAGATCGGAATGGAACCGTCTGTCGGCCAAGCGTCGGGATAAGCGATCAACGCTCGCTGTCATTGTTGGCAGAAATGCCCTGTATGTTGAGTTGGTGCCAAGTTCAGGCCAAGGATCAGTATTTTCCCCTGTGGAATAGCGACACAAGAAACCAATGTCGTCCCAGCGTGCCGCATTCGTCGGGCTGGTGGACGGGCTGGTGCGCCGGTGCGCCGGGACATCCGCCGCTTCGGCGGAGGACGCGAGTCGGGGCGTCGGGGTTCATCTATCACCGCGCCAGGGCCAGCCTGATCCCGCTGGCCGTACTGCCGTGGGTGACTTACCTGGCACTGCCGGTCAGCGTGAACCCGCTGATCCTGCTGCCCAGCGCCGCACTGCTCAGCGTGGCGGTGCGCATGCATTGCGGCGGCGACGTTCAAGAAGTACTTCTAAGACAGCTACCCACGGCGAAGCACAGCCGCACGACTGAGACAAAACACCCAGATCGAACTGCGCAGGTTATCCATGATGTGGGGCATCAAGCGCTCGCCCGGCGGCATTGAGACCGAAGCCCGGTACGCGCTCAGCCCTTCCTGCAAGAGGTGACGATGTAGAAATCCGCGAGAGGTAAGTCCACTGCACCGTGGGATATGAACACATCAGCCATTGCTACTCCCTTGGCCAGTCCTCGCCACGCTCCACCCAGCCGACAATGCTTCCGCCTGCTGCAGCACCGTCTGAACCGCGGTGTCCTGCAGATCTGGCGGGTAGCCATACTTCCGCAGGATGCGCTTCACCAATACCCGCATCCGGGCCCGTGCTGAGTCACGATGGGCCCAGTCGACTGACACGTTTTCGCGCAGGCTCATCAACAACTCGTGTGCGATCAGCCGTAGCTTGTCGTCTCCCATCATCTGCACAGCGCTCTCGTTCTCGGCCAGCGCGTCGTAGAAGGCGATCTCCTCGTCGGACAACCCGGACTCTTCGCCTCGCTGTCGGGCAGCGCGGATGTCCTTGGCCAGTTGGATCAGCTCCTGCAGCACCTCAGCAGTGGTGATGGCGTTGGCGTGGTAGCGCGCCACGGCGTCTTCCAGGCGCTCCGAGAACGCCTTGGTCTGCACCACGTTGGCTTTGCTACGCGAGCGAATGCCGTCGTTGATCAGCTTGCGCAACGCTTCCAACGCAAGATTCTTCTTCTCCATCTGCTGAACTTCGGCGAGGAACTCGTCGGAGAGAATGGAGATGTCCGGGCTCTTGATACCCGCAGCGGCCAGGATGTCCACGATCTCGGTCGAGACCACCGCGCGGCTGACAATCTGCTGGATCGCCAACTCGCGCTCTTGCTGGGTCACTCCGGAGCCCGTGCTGCTCTTGACCAGCGCGGCGCGAATCGCCTGGAAGAAACCGATTTCCTCGCGAATTTCGCGGGCCTCGTCGGAGGCGGATGCCAAGGCGAACGCCTTGGATAGCGCCAGCACCGCGTCCTGATAGCGACGATGGGCGCTCTTCTTGCCATCTTCGGTTTTCTCTTTCGCCGCCAACTTCTGCTGGAGGTCGAGAATCCACTCTATCGCGCCAGCCATCATCACCAAGCGCTCTTGGGCTGTCCCGGTCAGCGCCGACGCATAGTCGAATCCGTGGTACATGTCGCGCACCACTTCGTACTTCTCCATCATCACTGCAACGGCCTGAGCCTCGTCGACACCCGTGTTTTCCTGATCGTTTTTCGAGTACTGCTGCAGGGCCGACTTCAGGTTTTGTGCGATGCCGATGTAGTCGACGATCAGTCCGGCTGGCTTGTCGCGGAACACACGGTTCACCCGCGCAATCGCCTGCATCAAGCCGTGCCCTTGCATCGGCTTGTCCACGTACATCGTGTGCATGCACGGCGCGTCAAAGCCGGTGAGCCACATATCCCGAACGATCACCAGCTTGAGCGGGTCCTTCGGGTCGCGGGCGCGCTTGGCCAGCAGATCACGACGTGCCTTGTTGCCGATGTGCTGTTGCCATTCTTGCGGGTCGCTTGCCGCGCCCGTCATCACGATCTTGACCGCACCCGCGTTGTCATCGGTGCTGTGCCAGTCAGGCCGAAGCTTGATGATCTCGTCGTACAGCTTCACGCAAATGCGGCGGCTCATGCACACCACCATCGCCTTGCCATCGAGGGCAGCCACACGATCCTCGAAGTGGGCGACCATATCCTTGGCCACCAGCGCCAGGCGCTTGTCGCTGCCGACAAGGGCTTCGACCGTTGACCACTTCTTCTTGAAGCGCTCCTCGTCGGCCTCGGAGTCCTCCTCTGTCAGTTCCTCGACCTCGGCGTCGATCTTTGGCTTCTCGTCTTCGTCGAGTTCGATGCGTGCCAGCCGCGACTCGTAGTAAATCGGCACAGTCGCACCGTCTTCGACCGCACGGCTAATGTCATAGACATCGATGTAGTTGCCGAACACGGCCGGAGTGTTGACATCGTCCGCCTCAATGGGCGTGCCCGTAAAACCAATGAACGATGCGTTCGGCAGGGCGTCGCGCATGTACTTGGCGAAGCCATAGGAAATTTCGCCGGTCTTCGCGTCCACCTTGGCCTTGAAGCCATACTGACTGCGGTGCGCTTCATCTGCGATGACCACCACGTTGCGCCGCGTGGTCAGCGGCCCGTCGACCTCGCCAAATTTCTGCAAGGTGGTGAAGATCACCCCGCCCGAAGCGCGGCTCAGGACCTTCTGTAGATCTTCGCGGCTCTCGGCCTGTACCGGCGTCTGCCGGATCAGGTCACGGCACATCGAGAACGTTGAGAACAACTGATCGTCAAGATCGTTCCGATCGGTGAGCACCACCAGCGTAGGGTTGGCCATTGCCGGGTGTTTGACCAGTTGCCCGGCGTAGAACGCCATCAGCAGGCTCTTGCCGGAACCTTGGGTATGCCAGATAACGCCTGCGCGCCTATCACCTCGGGCCTGGCTCTTGACGCTTGGAAAGCCGTAATCTGCCGGGTCCTGCTTGATGCCCTGCCAAACCTCGGCCGCGCGGATGGTGGACTCCACGGCACGCTTGACGGCGTGGAACTGGTGGTAGCCCGCGATGATCTTGGCCAGCCCTGAACCGGTTTCGCCGAAGACCGTGAAATGGCAGAGCAGGTCGAGCAGGCGGCGCTGCTCGAACACGCCTTCGACCAGGGTAGAAAGTTCCGGCGCGCCCTTCGGCGCAACGTCAGTGCCGTCGGTGGTGCGCCAAGGCATAAAGCGCTCAAGGTCTGCCGACAGCGACCCCACCCGTGCAGCAATGCCGTCCGACGTCACCAGCAGTGCGTTGGTGTGGAACAGCGCCGGAATCTGCTGCTTGTAGGTTTGCAGTTGATTGAACGCACCCAATAGATGCGCTCCGGCGCTGCCCGGTGCTTTCAGTTCGATCACGCCCAGTGGCAAGCCGTTCACGAACACCACCACATCGGGTCGCCGGTTGTTCTGGCCAGTGATGACCACGAACTGGCTCACCGCCAGCCAATCGTTCTGATCCGGGTGCTCGAAGTCGATGAGCGCGACCTTGCCAGCGGTCAGCGTTCCGTCGTCGGCGTAGTACTCGACGTCCACGCCTTCAGTCATCAACTTGTGGATGCGGCGGTTTTCTTCGAGCAGCGATGGAAGTTCGGACTGCATCACCTTGCGAATGGCATCCTGTCTAGCCTCCAATGGCAGGCCAGGGTTCAGGCGTGCAACGGCGTCCTCGAACCGCTTCTTGAGCACAACCTCATCGTGACTCTCGCGCTCGGGGCGGTGTCCATCGGGGCCGATGTCTTCCTCGCGTTCGACGCTGTAATCGAGAGCGCGCAGCTGATCCAGCAGCGCTTGCTCCACGGCGGCCTCGGGCAGAAATGCCATCTACAGTTCTCCTTGTTCTTCGATGGGCTGAACAGTAACCAGCTTCAAAAGCCCTTCGTAATGATCCTTGTCGACGGCCTTCATCATCTCCAGTACATCGAGCAATACGGGCTGGGTCTCGGCGAGCAGAGAAAGGTCGTGCTCCGGCTCAGCGATTGCCCCCGCGTGCGAGTATGTGTTGAGCAGCCGGAGGATGCGGGTCTTTTTCGCGTTATCGAAGGTCACGCGTTCGAGTCGTGGCCCGAGATCGCCGCTCGTCTCTGGGAAACGAAACGCAAGGAAGGCCTCTATCAAACGGCGGGCGACGTTAGGCAGCCCGTAGTGGTGCTCATAGGTGGCGACATCGGTGCGATGGGCCTCATCGTGGACCCGCTTGAAGAGGTACTGGTACTCGGACTCGTGCTCTTCGAGAAGGCGGTCGAGTGGGCCGAGGTGACTCGTTCGAGAGCCGTTAGAGTGTCGCTGCGAACGGAGCAGGAAAAACCGGCCCGGCCGCTTCTCGATGCTCTTCTTTCGCTGCCCGTCAAGGTGATGGAACCAGTTTTTCACCAGCCGGAAGAATGGGAAGCTGTGCGTAAAAATGAAGAGTTGGCCGCACTGCTTGGTACGGTCCTTCATGTACCCAAACGCCGAGAACATCGCGTTGGCGTCCAGGCTCGACACCGGATCGTCAATGACGACGATACCCTTCGCCATGTCGAACTTCCGGTCCTGCAGCGATTTGAGGAAGTACAAAAATGTGATCGCCGTGCGCTCGCCCTCGCTCAGGTGCGAGACTGGCTGGCCGCCGCGCGTGAGCAAGTACCCGTTGCCCTTCACCTCAAAATGCAGCTCGTCGCGCCCGAGGTACTCGCGCAACTCCCTGGTGAGCTCGTCAGCGGGGCGGCGGTGCTCAAGGATTGCGCGCTCGAGCGTGTCGATCTCGCTCTGGATGGTCGCGGGCTTCCCCTGTACGCCCTTAAGCAGCGCGTCTGCATTCGCCGCAGCCTCGGCAAGCTGGAGGTAATCAGCATATGCCTCGGCGACATAGGCGGCCTCAAGCTTCTTGCACGCCTCGTCAACCGAGCGCTTGAAGTCGTTGCTTGTCTTGTTGTGCTTGTCGACGAGTGCGTTAAGCGCGTCGACGGCCGCACTGAAGTTGCTTGGCTGCGTTGCATACGCCGGAGCCGCCGCGGCGGGTGCGAAGGGGTTGTCACGCTTTGCTTCGACGCGGGAAATCAGAACGTCTATCGCTGCCTCGGTCGCAGACAGCATCTCCGAGACCGATGCACTCGCGGTGGTTACCTCCGAGACGATAGAGTCGTAGAAGCGCGAGGCTTCGGGCAGCCGTAACGATCCCGCATTCTGCTTAGCCGCCTGGAGTTTCGAGAGCAGCGTCGTCAGCTCGCGCTGGAACGTCGCGAAGGCGTCGTTGAAGTGCGCTTCTAGGGCTGAGCGTCGGGCGGCCCCGAGTGGCTGCTGGCAGAAGCGACAGGTATCCGATGCATGCTCGCCCGAGTGCAAGGCGAGGCCGCGCTGTACCCACGCGGCTAGGTTGGCGTTTGCGGTTAGCTCATCGAGCGTTTGCGCGACGACGGAGCGGACAACAAGCGCATCGACCTCCTGCGTGAGGGCGCCGAGGTCGACGGACGGCGCGGAGACCTCCCCGATAGGGGGCTTCGGCTGGGCATCCTTCTGGCTTCTTAGCGGGGCCTTCTCCTCGTCCGTGAGGATGGCGGACTCTGCGCTCTGCGCGCTCAATGCCTGGACGGCCTGCTTGAAGTTGCGCTTGTCGTAGTTGTTATAGGCCGTGCTGTTTGCGGTGATCAGCAGTTCTTTGATGAACTTCGCCTTCTCCTTGCAGAACTCATCGAGCTTCGTCTCGGCGGAGGTCTTCTCTCTCGTCGCAGACTTGACCTCGGTGTTGGCCAATTCAAGGTCATTCCTCAGCTTGTCGACCTCCTTCTGCTTCTCGGCGCTGTCTTCGCCCAGGAAGTAGATGGGGGAGATGCCGCCAGCGGACTGCAAAGTAGCGTTGATGAAGTCACGGTTGAAGACGCGCACCTGAGGAAGATGCGCCGAGGTGAAGGCCGAACCGGTGATCTTCGTCGTGCCGTCAAACTCCAGCTCAACTTCACCCTCCGAGAGCGCCGTGCGCTTCTCGACTAAAGAGAGCAGCGACGAAAGGGTCGTCTTCCCGCAGCCGTTCCAGCCGTAGATGAGGTTGAACTGCCCGAACGCGTGCAGGTCGTTCGGCCACGCGAAGTCACGGAACACTCGATGGCGTATTTTGGTAATGCGCGTCAGTTTCATGCCGCTGCCTCTATGATGCGCACAGTGTCTGCTACGTGCAGCTGATCCAGCAGCGCTTGCTCCACAGCGGCCTCCGGCAGAAACGCCATTACGGTTCTCCTTGTTCTTCAGCGGGCTCCACCACCGGAGCCGGTGCCCCTCGCGCAGCGTTCAACGCTTCGACGTAGCCCTCCCGATCTAGTTGATACAGAAGCCGGCTCGCTTCCACACGCAAGGGCAACACGTCACCGGACGGCAGCGTCACATCTACATTTAGGTTCCCCTCGTCGTCGACGTCCGATCGCAATGAGACCTGTGCGTCAATAAGCCGATGCAAATGGTCGAAGCGCTCGTAGGGTTCCCGCGTGCGCACCAGATCCAGTTCGGCCTCCAGATAGGCCTGATGCAGGAATGTCACGATAGCATCGGCTGACAACACCGCCGCGCGGTGATGGTGAACCGACAGGCGTTGAAGGAATCCCTCCCGCCCGTGACTCGCTGTCCCAGCATCGTTGCGCAGCTCGCCCAAGACATCGGTGAGCTTCTTATGTTGCGAAATCAGCTTCTGAAACCCGGTATGCCTGACGTCCCCCAGCTTCAGTGCCCGAACGGCAGCGCTCATCCAGGCACCGAAGGTCGGCAGTGCCTCCGCAGGGCGCACTGGATTCGACGGTGAGTCCATCTCCTGAAGAATGATCCGGCACACCACTTCGACAATGGCCTTTGCGGAGTCGATGCAGGCGTCGTTGTTTTCGGCCAGCGCCCGTTCCAACTCCTCAAAGGTCTGCTGCAGCATTGGTGCATCACGCCAATGCGAGCAAGCGTCACGAATGCCGGGGCACCAGTCGGTAGTCATGGTCGTACCCCAAGTAGCTCCTCCGAACCATTGATTTTCAATTCGCCTGAGATCAGTTGAGGAAGCAAAAAGTCGCGGAGGCTAATCAGATCACGGGACTCTTTCTCATTCCGCTCGACCATTTTCCAAAGTGGGGAAATTGATGCGGTGAATTGATCGACCAATTCCCTCGGTGGAAGCGAAAACGTCGAGTCTTGCAGACCGCTCAGGGCAAGCATGTTCACGGTTGACCCATTTGTCGCACCGATGACTTGTTCTCGAACAGTACTTGCCATCAGAAGGTAATAGATGAACTCCCGACTCAGGTAGGTTGAATCAGCCGGAACAACCCGATAGATGTGCTGCGAGTAGATTCCAGATTCACCGAAGATCGCTGGAACCACGGCCGGGAAACCAATCAAGCGGTGTTCATGTCCTTGCTCTGTATTGGCTACGATGATGTCACCGGGCTTCAAGACGTGCCTTTCTTTGAACTCACCCTTGTAGAACTTGATTCCGGGATATTTGTACCCGCCGCCTTCGTAGACCGAATTCAAGTTGTGCATGGGCACACCTTCGCTGGGGCCACAAAGCCCGGAGCCCTTGTAACTAAGCCCTCGTTGCGCAGTTATGTGCTCACTGAGCTGCGACGTTGGCCAGCCCTGGTTAAGTCCATCACCAAATCGTTCCTTGAACAACGCCCGAGCAAACTCGTCGAGATGCACGCCGATGCGGCGCAGAATATTTAATCGCTTGTCGATGGAATACAGGAAGGCAGAGGCGCTTTTCTGTGCGTCGCGGGGGATGACGTTGATCTCCAGGCTGCCAAGCTTCGCTCGCGAGAGTTCAGTCTGTCCTGTACTGCCTTCCCCAAGTTTCTCGATCTCAGATTCATATGCCTTGAGAACATATCCAAGAAACAGTGGATCGATTTTTTCGGAATCTGGTCGCACAATAGTCAAATGACTATCTGCAGTTGCAGATTCATTCAATTCGAAGAATTGCCCCACTCGCCCAAGAGTGCCAACGCCGGTTGAGTTAACCAGGATATCGAACTGCCGCAGCTCCTTTTCCATTTGAGTCGAGCGATGGCTGGCTTGGGTTCTACGTGACGGCCCCTCCGAGATTCGTTGATCTCGAACGCACTTCTGGTTGTAGACACGAATACCACCAGCCTCAACGTACTTGGGCGCGACCCCGCGATTTAGGTAAGTAACGAGATCACTCAACAATGCTCTATCGGCGCTCATTGCCAATCTCCGTTAGAACATTCTTGATCGCTTCTTCAAGCTGATCGTTCTCAGCAAAAAGTGCGCGGAGCTGTGCTGACAAGCGCGCCAATTTCTCCGCAGGGGGCTCGTCGTCGTCAGCGCCGTCAGCAGCACCCACGTAGCGCCCCGGCGCTAGAACGTGTCCATGCTTGCGAATATCCTCTAGCGATGCTGACTTGCAGAAGCCGGAAATATCCTCGTAATTGCCAGCTCCATGCTCACCGCGCCACGCGTGATACGTATCCGCGATACGCTGAATGTCATCTTCGGATAACTCGCGCCGCGTCCGGTCGACCAAGCCTCCGAGCTTGCGTGCGTCAATGAATAGCACTTCACCTCGACGGTCACGCCATCCGTTCCCAGGGTTCTTGTTGCGAGCCAAGAACCACAGGCACGCCGGAATCTGGGTCGAGTAGAAAAGTTGCCCTGGCAGGGCGACCATGCAATCCACCACATCCTTCTCGACCATCTCTCGGCGGATGTCACCCTCTCCAGACTGAGACGAGGACATCGAGCCATTGGCCAGCACCACACCCGCAGTGCCGTTCGGCGCGAGGTGGTGGACGATGTGCTGCAGCCAGGCGTAGTTCGCATTGCCCACGGGCGGCACGCCGAACTTCCAGCGCACGTCTTCGCGCAGGCGGTCGCCGCCCCAGTCAGAGATGTTGAACGGCGGATTGGCGAGAACGTAATCGGCCTTGAGGTCGCGCAGCTCGTCCTTGTGGAAGCTGCCTTCGTTGTTCCAGCGGATGTCGGAGTCGATGCCCCGCACGGCCAGATTCATTTTGGCCAGCCGCCACGTGGTGTAGTTCGACTCCTGCCCGTAAATCGCAATGTCGCCGATGCGGCCGCCGTGCTCCTGCACGAACTTTTCCGACTGCACGAACATCCCCCCTGAGCCGCAGCACGGGTCGTAGACGCGGCCTGAGTAAGGTTCGAGCATTTCGACCAGCACGCGCACGACGGAACGCGGGGTGTAGAACTCGCCGCCGCGCTTGCCTTCCGCTCCGGCGAACTGGCCAAGGAAGTACTCGTACACGCGCCCGAGGATGTCCTTGGAGCGGTCGCCTTCCTCGTTGAGCGCAATGCCAGAGATAAGGTCGATCAGCTCGCCCAGCATCACCTTGTTCAACGCGGGGCGGGCGTAGTCTTTGGGCAGTACGCCCTTGAGCGACTCGTTGTCCTTCTCGATGGCGCGCATCGCGTCATCGATCAAGGTGCCGATGATGGGCAGCTTGGCGTTGGCCTGTAGGTGCGACCAGCGGGCCTCCTTCGGCACCCAGAACACGTTGTCAGCGAGGTATTCGTCCTTGTCCTCGGCGGCCTGCGCGTCTTCTGCCAGCAGCGCCTTGTGCTTGGCCTCGAAGGCATCTGAGATGTACTTCAGGAAGATGAGCCCGAGCGCGACGTGCTTGTAGTCGGAGGGCTCCATGTTTCCGCGCAGTTTGTCGGCGGCCTTGAAGAGATCAGCCTCGAAGCCGAGATTGCCTCCATTGCCATTCTTGCCCGTGTCGTTCTGTACCATCGTGTTCTTTCCTATTTGCGTGATGCCTTCGCTGCCGGGGTTTGATACCCCGGCGCGAGCTTTGCGTTCTCTACTCCGTACAGCGCCAGCGGATCGCTGAGCCATAGGCGGTACTCATGGCCACGCAGACTGTGGTCGGGGGAGCAGTCCACACTCCACTTGCGCAGGATGTATCCGGCCGTGGCGGCGCGCAGCTTCATGTGCAGCACGCCACCCTGCATGCCGTAGTCCATTTCGGTGATTTCTGGCCGGGGCTGATCCGGGTGAGGAACCAGCTCCAGCTCGACGATCCGGGTCCACTGAATGTCCTGATCGCTCATCTCGTGGGGCGCCACGGGCTGCCCCTTGCGCACCACAGGGCGCTTGATCCGGGTGATGACGAAATCCCGGAACTCCTGCGATTTGCGGTCGAAGGCGCGGACGTGCC
>JRYH01006484.1_pt1 | contig 10800 bp, 9 predicted proteins | sample 235351 | NCBI WGS metagenome assembly JRYH01 (sample SAMN03074221, study PRJNA261480) | activated sludge metagenome | biome: Wastewater Treatment Plant; feature: Wastewater; material: Activated sludge; isolation source: activated biomass of a wastewater treatment plant treating wastewater... ... | reverse complement strand
TCATCGTCATGAGCGCGCAGAACACGCTGCTCACCGCGGTCAAGGCGACGGAGCGGGGCGCCTTCGAGTACCTGCCGAAGCCCTTCGACCTGCGCGAGCTCGTGGCGGTCGTCGAGCGTGCGCTGAACAACCCCGCGGCGCCGGCGGCCGACGGCGCGGACCGCGAGGAGGAATCGCTGCCGCTCATCGGCCGCTCGCCCGCCATGCAGGACATCTACCGGGTGCTCGCCCGGCTGATGTCGACCGACCTCACCGTGATGATCTCCGGCGAATCCGGCACGGGGAAGGAGCTGGTCGCCCGGGCGCTGCACGATTTCGGCAAGCGGCGCAGCGGCCCGTTCGTGGCGATCAACATGGCGGCCATCCCGCGCGAGCTCATCGAGAGCGAGCTGTTCGGCCATGAAAGGGGCGCCTTCACCGGCGCGCTCGCCCGCAGTAGCGGCCGGTTCGAACAGGCGGCCGGCGGGACGCTGTTCCTGGACGAGATCGGCGACATGCCGATCGAGGCGCAGACGCGGCTGCTCCGCGTGCTCCAGGAAGGCGAGTACACGACCGTCGGCGGGCGCACGCCGATCCGCGCCGACGTCCGGATCATCGCGGCCACCCACCGCGACCTGCGCCAGCTGGTCCGGCAGGGCCTGTTCCGCGAGGACCTGTTCTACCGGCTGAACGTGGTGCCGGTACGCCTGCCGCCCCTGCGCGAGCGGGTCGAGGACATCCCGGATCTGGTGCGCCATTTCCTCGGCGCGGCACGGGCGGAGGGGCTGCCGGAGAAGACGCTCGACGGCCAGGCCATGGACCGGCTCAGGGCGCATTCCTGGCCGGGCAACGTGCGCGAGCTGGAGAACCTGGTGCGGCGGCTCGCCGTGCTCTACAGCGAGGACGTCATCGGCGCGGAGGTGATCGCGGCGGAGCTCCGGGACGGCCAGCCGGCGTCGCCGACACCATCGGCGGCGGGCGAGTCGCTCGGTGCTGCTGCGGCGCGCCAGCTGCGCGACTATTTCGACGCGCATAAGGGCGGCCTGCCGCCGGCCGGCCTCTATGACCGGGTAATGCGCGAGGTGGAGCGGCCGCTCATTCTGCTCAGCCTGGAAGCCACACGGGGCAACCAGCTGCGTGCAGCGCGGCTGCTCGGGGTCAACCGGAACACCCTGCGCAAGAAGATCCGGGAGTTGGACATACCCGTGATGCGCGGCCTAAAGTGAGCCGCGCCGGCCGGATCGTGGCGTTCGCGGCGTCTCGTCCGAGGCCCGCCGCGCCCGCGGACGGGGTAGCCGGAAGGGTTCGGCGATGAGTGGCGAAGTGGCCGGCGGCAGGCGGACTGCCGGCGGCGTCCTACATTGGTTCCGGCGCACGCGGATCGAGCGCAAGCTCGCCGTTCTTCTTCTGATCGCCGCGCTGGTCTCCGGCCTGGCCACCTATCTGGCCATGACCGGGGCGTTCGACATCCGCCCCGAACCGTTCACCATCCTGGTCCTGCTGCTGATCAACCTCGCGGTGCTGCTGATGCTTGGCACCGTGGTGGCGCTGCGCCTGGTCGGGCTGTGGCGCGAGCGGCGGCGGGGCCTCGCCGGCGCGCGGCTCCATGCGCGTCTCGTCCTCTGGTTCAGCCTGATGGCGGTCACCCCTGCGGTGCTGGTCGCCGTCTTCTCCGCGATGTTCCTGAACCAGGGGATGGACACTTGGTTCAGCGATCGCGTGCGCACCGCCGTGAAGGACTCGCTGGTGGTGGCGCGCGCCTATCTCCAGGAGCACCAACAGACCGTCGGCACCGAGGTGCTGGCAATGGCGGCGGACCTGCGGCGCGACGGTCCCTTGCTGATGCTCAATCGCGGCCGGCTCGAGGAGGTGATGCAGCTCCAGATCGGGCTGCGCTCCCTGAGCGAGGGGATCGTCTTCGACTCCAACCAGCAGATTCTCGGCCGGGCCGGCTACAGCGTGACGGTCGAGTTCGATCCGGATCTGCCGGCCTGGGCGCTCGACCGGGCGCGCGCCGGCGAGGTCGTCATCCTGCCCAACGACAGCGGCGACCGGGTCCGCGCCCTGGTGCAGCTCGATCCTTACGACGACACCTTCCTCTATGCCGGACGCCCGGTCGATCCGCGGGTGCTGAGCCACCTGGACACCACCGAAGGCGCGGCGCGGATCTATGAGCGGCTGGAAGGCGAGCGCTACGAGCTGCAGACCATCTTCGCGGCGATCTTCTTCGTGGTCGCCCTGCTGCTCCTCCTCGCCGCGGTCTGGATCGCGCTGCATTTCGCCACCCAGATCGTGCGGCCGATCGGCAATCTGGTGGCGGCGGCCGAGCGCGTGCGCGAGGGCGACCTGACGGCCCGCGTTTTGGAGGAGCCGGAGGCCGACGAGATCGGCACGATGAGCCGCGCCTTCAACCGGATGACCAGCCAGCTCGAGGCCCAGCGCAACGCGCTGATGCGCGTCAACCGCGAGCTGGACGAACGCCGCCAGTTCACCGAGCTGGTCCTCGCCGGTGTCTCGGCGGGGGTGATCGGGCTCGATGCGGAGGGACGCATAAACCTGCCGAACCGCTCGGCGTCGGAGCTTCTCGTGACCGATCTCGACGCGCGGCTGGGCCAGGAGCTCGCCAAGCTGGTGCCGGAGATGGCGGGCCTCCTCGATTCCGCGCGGCGGCGGCCGACCCGTGTGGCGCAAGGCCAGATCAGCCTGCATCGCGGCGGCGAGACCCGGACGCTCCTGGTGCGGATCGTGAGCGAGCTGTCGGTCCAGGGGCCGACCGGCTACATCGTCACCTTCGACGACGTGACCGAGCTGCTCTCCGCCCAGCGCAAGGCCGCCTGGGCGGACATCGCCCGCCGGATCGCGCACGAGATCAAGAATCCGCTGACTCCCATCCAGCTGTCGGCCGAGCGGCTGAAGCGGAAGTACCTGAAGGAGATCAAGAGCGATCCCGAGACCTTCACCGTCTGCACCGACACGATCGTCCGCCAGGTGGGGGACATCGGCCGCATGGTCGACGAGTTCTCCTCCTTCGCCCGCATGCCCCTGCCGGTGATGCGGCTGGAGAACCTGAACGCGCTGTGCCGGCAGGCGCTGTTCCTGCAGCAGAGCGGCAATCCGGGGATCCGCTATCGCAGCGAGCTGCCGCGCGAGCCGCTGCTCGTGCCCTGCGACGCCCGCCAGATCGGCCAGGCGGTCACCAACCTGATGAAGAACGCGGCGGAGTCGATCGAGATGCGCAGCGCGCCGGACGGCGAGGCCCTGCCGCGCGGCGAGATTCTGCTGCGCGTCACCGCCCGGGACGGACGGGTCGAGATCGCCGTCGAGGACAACGGGCGCGGCCTGCCGACCGAAGGGCGGGAACGTCTGACCGAGCCCTACGTGACGACCCGCGCCAAAGGAACCGGGCTGGGTCTCGCCATCGTCAAGAAAATCATGGAGGATCATGGCGGCGATCTGATATTGGATGACCGTCCCGGAGGGGGAGCGGTCGTCCGCCTGGTGCTCAACGCCGCCGCGGCCGAGAGCGAAAACGAAAACACGGCCGGACAGGCCGACAGGACCGTTGCGCACGGCGCGTGAATCATGGCGCGTGACATCCTCATCGTCGACGACGAGTCGGACATTCGACTTCTGATGGCCGGCATTCTCGCGGACGAAGGCTACGAGACCCGCGAGGCCGCCGACAGCACCTCCGCGCTCGAGGCGATCCGTGCGCGCCGCCCCAGCCTGGTCATTCTCGACATCTGGCTGCAGGACAGCCCGATGGACGGCATGGAGATGCTGCAGGTCATCCGCCGCGAGCATCCCTCCGTGCCGGTCGTCATGATCAGCGGCCACGGCAACATCGAGACTGCGGTCGCCGCGATCAAGCTCGGCGCCTACGACTTCATCGAGAAGCCGTTCAAGTCGGACCGGCTGCTGCTGATCGTCGAGCGCGCCATCGAGGCGGCGCGGCTGAAGCGCGAGAACGAGGAGCTGCGCCTCCGGGCCGGCGGCGAGATGGAGCTCGTGGGCACGTCCTCGGTCGTCAGCCAGCTGCGCAACGCGGTCGAGCGCGTGGCGCCGACGGGCAGCCGCGTCCTCATCAGCGGCCCGCCGGGCTGCGGCAAGGAGGTCGTGGCCCGGCTGATCCATCGCCGGTCCCGCCGCTCGACGGGGCCGCTCATCGTGCTCAACTGCGCGACCATGCGGCCCGAGCGGCTGGAGCTCGAGCTGTTCGGCACCGAGGCCGGGGCGGAAGGGCCGGACAGCCCGGCCAAGGTCGGCACGTTCGAGGAGGCGCATGGCGGCACGCTGCTCCTCGACGAGGTGGCCGACATGCCGCTCGAGACCCAGGGCAAGATCGTCCGCGCCCTCCAGGACCAGACGTTCGAGCGGGTGGGCGGCGCCACCCAGGTCCAGGTCGACGTCCGGGTGATCGCCTCGACGAACCGCGACCTGGCGGCGGAAATCGCCGCCGGCCGCTTCCGGGAAGACCTCTACTACCGGCTGAGCGTCGTGCCGGTGCGCGTCCCGCCGCTGCGCGACCGCCGCGAGGACATCCCGCTGCTGGCCGATCACTTCCTGGCCCACTCGGCGGAGGTGTCGGGCCTGCCCCGGCGGCGCCTCAGCGAGGAGGCGACGGTCGCCCTCCAGGCCTATGACTGGCCCGGGAACGTGCGGCAGCTGCGCAACGTCATCGACTGGCTGCTCATCATGGCGCCGGGCGGATAGGACGAGCCGATCCGCGTCGAACAGCTGCCGGGCGAGATCGTCGACGCCGCCGCCGCGCCGCTCCGGGGGGCGGAGGACGGCGAGATCATGGCCCTGCCGCTGCGCGAGGCGCGCGAGCTCTTCGAGCGGCGCTATCTGGACGCCCAGGTGGCGCGCTTCGGCGGCAACATCTCGCGCACCGCCGCCTTCGTCGGCATGGAGCGCTCCGCCCTTCATCGCAAGCTCCGCTCGCTCGGGCTGGTCGGCAACGACCGGACGCCGGAACGCGCCGGCAAGCCCGAGGCCTGAGCGGCGGAAGCGGATCCTGCATGAAGGTCATCGTCTGCGGCGCCGGCCAGGTCGGCTTCAACATCGCCCGCTACCTGGCGATCGAGGGCAACGACGTCACCGTGATCGACGTGGAGCCGGCGCTGATCGAGCGGATCAGCGAGACGCTCGACGTCCAGGGCGTCGTCGGCTTCGCCTCGCATCCGGACGTGCTGGAGCGGGCAGGGGCGCGCGACGCCGACCTGGTGATCGCGGTCACCTATTCGGACGAAGTCAACATGGTCGCCTGCCAGGTGGCCCATTCGCTGTTCGACGTGCCGACCAAGATCGCCCGCGTCCGGCAGCAGACCTATCTGCTGCCGATCTGGTCCGAGCTGTTCACCCGCGCGCATCTGCCGATCGACGCCATCATCTCGCCGGAGATCGAGGTGGCGCGCGCGGTCATGCGCCGGCTGGAGATTCCGGGTGCGTTCGACGCGATCCCGCTGTCCGACGGCCTCATCACGCTGATCGGCGTGCGCTGCGGCCCGGAATGCCCGGTGATCAACACCCCGCTTCGGCACCTGACGGCGCTCTTCCCGGACCTCCACATCTTCGTGGTCGGCATTCTGCGCAACGACCGCAAGATCGTGCCGATGGGGGACGACCAGATGCTCGCCGGGGACGAGGTCTACTTCGTCGCCGAGACCAGGCACCTGTCGCGCGCCATGGCGGCCTTCGGCCATGAGGAGCCGGAGGCGCGGCGGCTCATCATCGTCGGCGGCGGCAATATCGGTCTCTACCTGGCGCAGATGATCGAGGAAAAGCATCGCGGCGCCGACGTGAAGCTCATCGATCTCGACCGCAAGCGCGCCACCTTCGTCGCCCAGATGCTGACCCGGACCGTGGTGATCCACGGCGACGCGCTGGATGTCGACATCCTGACGGAGGCCAACGTCCAGGCCACCGAGACGATCATCGCGGTCAGCAACGACGACGAGGTCAACATCCTGTCGTCGCTGCTGGCCAAGCGCTTCGGCTGCGAGCGCTCGGTGACGCTGATCAACAAGACGACTTACGCGCCGCTCATCGGCACGCTCGGCATCGACGCCGTGGTGAGCCCGCGCGCCATCACCGTGTCGACGATCCTGCAGCACGTCCGGCGCGGCCGCGTGCGCTCGGTGCACTCGCTGAGCGACGGTTTCGGCGAGATCATCGAGGCCGACGCCATGGAGACCTCGACGCTCGTCGGCCCGCCGCTGCGCGAGGCGAAGCTGCCGGACGGCGTCGTCGTCGGCGCGCTGGTCCGCGACGGCGAGGTCATCATTCCGCACGGCGACACCGTGGTGCGGCCGAACGACCGCGTCGTCATCTTCGCCGCGGCGGAGGCGGTCAAGAAAGTGGAGAAGATGTTCTCCGTCAGGCTCGAGTTCTTCTGAGGTTTTCCCGATGCCCCGGTTTGCCTATGTCAACGGCCGCTACGTGCCGCATCCGGACGCCGCGGTCCATATCGAGGATCGCGGCTATCAGTTCGCCGACGGCGTCTACGAGGTCGTGCCGGTCCAGAACGGCAGGATGATCGACGAGGAGCCGCATCTCGACCGGCTCGACTACTCCCTGCGCGAGCTCCGCATCGCCTGGCCGATGAGCCGGGCGGCGCTGAAGCTCGTCCTGCGCGAGCTGACGCGGCGCAACGGGCTGACCAACGGCCTGGTCTATCTCCAGGTGACGCGCGGCGTCGCGCCGCGGGACCACAAGTTTCCGAAGGCGGCGAAGCCGGCCCTGGTCGTCACGACCAAGCGCATGAATCCGACGCCTGCCGCGCTGGTGGAGCGCGGGGTGCGCGTGATCGCCGTTCCCGACATCCGCTGGAAGCGCTGCGACATCAAGTCGGTCTCGCTGCTGCCCAACGTCCTCGGCAAGCAGAAGGCGGCGGAGGCGGGGGCGTTCGAGGCGTGGCAGGTCGATGCCGAGGGGTTCGTAACGGAGGGCACCTCGACCAACGCGTGGATCGTGACCTCCGACGGCGCCCTGGTCACCCGCAACGCCGACGCGGCGATCCTGAACGGCATCACCCGGCAGGCGGTGATCCGGCTGACCAACGAGGTAGGGGTGGCGTTCGAGGAGCGGCCGTTCAGCCTCGCCGAAGCCAAGGCGGCGCGGGAAGCCTTTCTCACCAGCTCGAGCGGCCACGTCCTGCCCATCACCCGGATCGACGACGCGGTCGTGGGCGACGGGAAGCCCGGTCCGGTGACGAAGCGGCTGCGCGCCGCCTATCTGGGATACGTGGCGGCATGACGGACCGATCCGTTCCCGCCCTGCGGCGGCCGCGTGCGATCCTCTTCGACTGGGACAACACGCTGGTGGACAACTGGGCGGTGATCCACACGGCGCTCAATGCCGCGCTGACCGCCATGGGCCATACCGCCTGGACGCTCGCCGAGACGAAGCAGCGGGTCCGCGCCTCGGCGCGCGACAGCTTTCCCGTGCTGTTCGGCGACCGCTGGGAAGAGGCGCAGACGATCTTCTACGACACGTTCCGCCAGGCGCATATCGAGCAGCTGCGCGAGATGCCCGGCGCCGACGCCATGCTGACCGAGCTGGCGCGCGCCGGAATCTATCTCGGCGTGGTGAGCAACAAGCAGGGGCCGTTCCTGCGGCGCGAGGCGGACCATCTCGGCTGGACCGCGCGCTTCGGGCGGATCGTCGGCGCGACCGACGCGCCGCGCGACAAGCCGGCCGTGGAACCGGTGGAGATGGCGCTCGACGGCAGCGGCGTCGGACGGGGGCCGGAGGTCTGGTTCGTCGGCGACACGGACATCGACCTCGTCTGCGCGGTCAATGCCGGCTGCGTGCCGATCCTGCTGCGGCAGGATCCGCCGGCGCCGGGCGAGTTTCCCGACGCGCCGCCGGCGCGGCATCTGCAGGCCTGCCGCGAGCTCGCCGAGCTTGTGACAGAAATCTGACAGTGCCGAGGTCCAGGTTTTATTGGCCTACGAACTGTGTTAACGATGGGATGGGAGGATACGGACCGCGCCCCGGCGGACGGGGCTTTGTGGCCGGATCGCCTCCCACTCGGTACGGAATCGGTTCGGCGATCAGCCGCAACAACGACCGGGCCCCGATAACACCACCAACAAGGGGGAGCCTATGGCGACTGAAAAATCCCAGAACGTCCAGGATGTGTTTCTCAACCACATCCGCAAGAACAAGATGCCGGTGACGATCTTCCTGATCAACGGCGTCAAGCTGCAGGGCATCGTGACCTGGTTCGACAACTTCTCCGTCCTCCTGCGGCGCGACCAGCATTCGCAGCTGGTCTACAAGCATGCGATCTCCACCATCATGCCGGCCGGACCGATCCAGCTCTTCGAAGCCGCCAAGGAGGGAGAAGAGTCCTGAGTTGAGCACGGCGTCCGTCAGCTCGTCCGGCGCGGATTCGGGCGCCGCGGGGGTCGACGGCGGCTCCACCGGCAGGGCGCTCGTCCTTTGCCCGCTGCTGCGCGGTGTGGCGCATGGCGGGCGCCGGCCGGACTCCGTGCTCGAGGAGGCCGTGGGGCTCGCCCGGGCGATCGATCTCGATGTGGTGCATGCGGAGACGGTGCGGGTCATGCAGCCGCGGCCGGCGACGCTGCTCGGCCGCGGCGTGGTCGACAGCTTCAAGGAGCTGGTCGAGGCGCAGAAGATCGGGCTCGCGGTGATCGACGCGCCGCTTTCTCCCGTGCAGCAGCGCAACCTGGAGAAGGCCTGGAACTGCAAGGTGATCGACCGCACCGGCCTGATCCTGGAGATCTTCGGCGAGCGGGCGCGCACCAAGGAGGGCCAGCTCCAGGTCGAGCTCGCGGCGCTCACCTATCAGCGCAGCCGGCTCGTGCGGTCCTGGACCCATCTCGAGCGCCAGCGCGGCGGCTTCGGCTTCCTCGGCGGCCCCGGCGAGTCCCAGCTCGAGATGGACCGGCGGCTGATCGGCGACCGCATCATCCGGATCAAGCGCGACCTCGAGGACGTGAAGCGCACCCGCGGGCTGCACCGGAAGGCGCGGCAGCGCGTGCCTTATCCGGTGGTGGCGCTGGTCGGCTACACCAATGCCGGCAAATCGACCCTGTTCAACCGCCTGACGCGCGCGACGGTGATGGCGAAGGACCTGCTCTTCGCCACCCTGGACCCGACCATGCGGGCGGTCGGGCTGCCGTCCGGCCGCACCATCATCCTGTCGGACACGGTCGGCTTCATCTCCGACCTGCCGACGGATCTGGTCGCCGCGTTCCGCGCCACGCTCGAGGAGGTGCAGGGCGCCGACCTGATCCTGCACGTGCGCGACATCTCCCATCCCGACACGGCAGCACAGCAGCGCGACGTCGAGGCGGTGCTGCGCGATCTCGGCCTCGCCGATCAGGTGGACGGCGGCCGCCTCGTCGAGGTGCTGAACAAGATCGACCTCATGGAGCCCGACGCGCGCGCCGCGCTCGTCGAGCAGACCCATCGCGCCGGCAACCAGGTCCTCATCTCGGCCGCGACGGGAGATGGCATCGATGCGCTCCTGGGCGAGATCGACCGCCATCTGGCCTCGGCCTGGCAGGTCATGGAGTATCGCCTGCCGCACGATCAGGGTGGCGCCATCGCCTGGCTCTACGACCACGGCCAGGTGCTGGAGCGGCGCGACGAGGAGGACTTCGCCTATCTGCGCGTCCGTCTCGATCCTGCGGACGTCAGCCGCTTCGACCGCATGGGCCACGGGCACAGCCGGCCGCGATGACTCCCGATATCGCAGCGGTGACCGCGCTCGTCGAGGAGGTGGCGGCGACCGAGATCCTGCCCCGCTTCGAAAAGCTCGCGGCCCACGAGATCCGCGAGAAGTCGCCGGGCGACGTGGTCACCATCGCCGACGAGGCGGCGGAGGCCTGGCTGACCCCGCGCCTCGTCGCGCTGCTGCCGGGCTCGCTCGTGCTGGGCGAGGAGGCGGCCGCGGTCGATCCCGACATCCTGCGTCGGCTCGACGAGGCGGAGTCGCTCTGGCTGATCGACCCGGTGGACGGCACGGCGAACTTCGCCGAAGGCCGGCCGCGCTTCGCGGTCATGGTCGCCTATGTCCATCTCGGCAGGGTGCTCGGATCCTGGATCCATGATCCGGTCAACCGCCGTACCGCCGTGGCGGAGCAGGGGGGCGGGGCCTTCCTGAACGGTCGGCGCCTCAACGTCGCCCTTCCGCCCGACTCGGTGCGCGAGATGACCGGAACGATCCACGGCAGCAAGTTCGGTGACCGGGAGCTGGTGTCCAGGATCCAGGCTCGGCGGCAGCGGGTGAACGCGATCAGGAGCCTGCGCTGCGCCGGCCTCGAATACATCCGGCTGGCGGATGGCGGCGCGCATTTCTCGCTGTTCAGCAAGCTCATGCCCTGGGACCACGCGCCCGGCGTGCTGATCCATGCGGAGGCGGGCGGGTACGCGTCCTATCTCGAAGGCGGCGCCTACGATCCTGCGCGCATCGACGCGAGCGGGCTGATGCTGGCGCCGGACGTCGCGAGCTGGCACGGCCTCCACCGCCTGTTGATCGCGGCGGAGGAGCGCCGGTAGGATTTGCCGCCGCAGAACAGGAGGACAGCATGGCGAAGGTCGCCTTCATCGGCCTCGGCGTGATGGGATTCCCGATGGCCGGCCATCTGGCCGGCAAGGGGCATGACGTCACGGTCTACAACCGCACCGGCGCGAAGGCCGAGGACTGGGTCAGGCGGCACGGCGGCGGCCGCGCGCCGACCCCTGCCGACGCCGCCAAGGGCGCGGAGCTGGTCTTCGTCTGCGTCGGCAATGACGACGACCTGCGCGCAGTCTGCCTCGGGGATGACGGCGCCTTTGCCGGCATGG
>JRYH01004065.1_pt1 | contig 10800 bp, 10 predicted proteins | sample 235351 | NCBI WGS metagenome assembly JRYH01 (sample SAMN03074221, study PRJNA261480) | activated sludge metagenome | biome: Wastewater Treatment Plant; feature: Wastewater; material: Activated sludge; isolation source: activated biomass of a wastewater treatment plant treating wastewater... ... | reverse complement strand
CTCGGTGGTGCGGCTGCGCCGCGACGGCGTGCTGCAGGACATCGCCCGCCCGCACCGCGGCCTGCATGCGGCGATGGCCTCGCGCATCAAGATCATGGCCAATCTCGACATCGCCGAAAAGCGCCTGCCGCAGGATGGCCGCATCGGCCTGCGCCTGGCCGGCAGGCAGATCGACGTGCGGGTATCGACGCTGCCGACCACCCACGGCGAACGTCTGGTGCTGCGCCTGCTGGACAAGTCCGCCGGCCAGCTCGGCCTCGACGCCCTCGGCATGGATGGCGACACCGAAGCCGCCTTCCAGGATCTGCTCGCCCAGCCGCACGGCATCCTGCTGGTGACCGGCCCCACCGGCTCGGGCAAGAGCACCACGCTGTACGCCGCGCTGCGCACGCTCGACGCCAGCCGCCTGAACATCGTCACCGTCGAGGATCCGGTCGAATTCGATCTGCCGGGCGTCGGCCAGATCCAGGTCAACCCGCGCATCGAGCTCGATTTCGCCCGCGCGCTGCGCGCCATCCTGCGCCAGGACCCGGACGTGATCATGATCGGCGAGATCCGCGACCTGGAGACCGCGCGCATCGCGGTGCAGGCCAGCCTGACCGGCCACCTGGTGCTGGCGACGCTGCACACCAACGACGCCCCGTCGGCGGTGACGCGCCTGATCGACATGGGTGTCGAGCCCTTCCTGCTCGCCTCCACGCTGCGCGGCGTGCTGGCCCAGCGCCTGGTGCGCAAGCTGTGCCCGGCGTGCAGGACACCGGACACGCTGGCCGCCGCTGCCGCCAACGGCCTCGACGACGCGCCGGCACGCTGGCGCGCGCAAGGCTGCAGCCAATGCGGCAGCAGCGGCTACCGCGGCCGCATCGGCATCTACGAACTGATGCGGGTCGACGGCGAACTCGAGGCGCTGATCCACGACGGCCGCCAGGAAGCCGAACTGCGCCGCGCCGCACGCGCTGCCGGCGCGCGCTCGCTGGTGGACGACGGCATGCGCCACGTGCGCGCCGGCACCACCTCGCTCGACGAACTGCAGCGCGTGATGCGCGACTGAGGGGAACTCAGGCATGGCCGCATTCCAGTACCGCGCCCTCGACGGCTCAGGCCGCGAGCAGCGTGGCGTCATCGAAGCCGAGAGCCCGCGCGCCGCACGCGCCGCGCTGCGCGAACGCGGCCTCGCGCCGCTGGAAGCCGACCCGGTCGGCAGCGGCACGACCACCAGTTCCAGGGGCGCCCGCCTGCCGGCCGCCGAACTGACGCTGCTGTCGCGCCAGTGGGCCACGCTGCTGGCATCCGGTCTCACCGCCGAACATGCACTGGCGGCGCTGATCGAGCAGGCCGAACAGGAATCGGCACGGCGGATCCTGGCCGGCGTGCGCAGCGAGATCGTCGCCGGCCACAGCCTCAGCGCCGCACTCGAACGCTTCCCCAAGGCCTTTCCGCCGCTGTACCGCGCCTCGGTCGCCGCCGGCGAGCGCTCCGGCGAATTGCCGCGGGTGATGATGCAACTGGCCGACCATCTCGAACAAAGCGAGGCGCTGCGGCGCAAGACGCTGCAGGCGCTGATCTACCCGGTGCTGGTCGCCATCGTCGCGCTGGCGATCGTCATCGCGCTGATGGTCTGGGTCGTGCCGCAGGTGGTCGGCGTGTTCGAGCAGGGCCGCCAGAGCCTGCCGCCGCTGACGCGGATCATGATCGCGTTGTCCGCCTTCATCCAGCACCACGGCGCGCTGCTCGCCGCCGCCGTGGGCGGCTTCGGTCTCGCCTTCGCCGCCGCACTGCGCAAGCCCGCCTTCCGCCTGCGCGTCGACCGCCTGCTGCTGCGCCTGCCGCTGATCGGCCGCCACCTGCGCACGCTCGACGCCGCCCGCTTCGCCAGCACCCTGTCCATCCTCGTCGGCAGCGGCGTGCCGCTGCTGGCCGCGCTCGAAGCCGGTGGCCGCGTGGTCCAGCGCATCCCGCTGCGCCAGGCGGTCGCCAGCGCCGCCGGCAGGGTGCGCGAAGGCGTCGGCCTGTCGCGCGCCCTGGCCGCGACCCGCGCCTTCCCGCCGCTGTTGCTGCACATGATCGCCAACGGCGAAGCCACCGGCCAGATCGCACCGCTGCTCGACAAGGCCGCCCGCCTGCAGCAGCAGGAGCTCGAATCCCGCACCGCGACGCTGACCAGCCTGATCGAACCCGCCCTGCTGCTGTTGATGGGCGCGGTCGTGCTGCTGATCGTGCTCGCGGTGATGCAGCCGATCATCGAAATCAACACCTTGATGAGGTAAGCATGTCCACCATCCCAAGCCCTGCCGCCCATTCAGCCCCGCGTCACTCTTCGGCACTGCGTTTCCGCCGTCCGCAACTGCCGCGCGGCTTCACGCTGATCGAAGTCATGATCGTGACAGTCATCCTCGGCGTGCTCGCCGCGCTGGTGGTGCCGCGGGTCATGAGCCGGCCGGACGAGGCGCGCGTGGTCGCCGCCCGCCAGGACATTGCCTCGCTGATGCAGGCGCTGAAGCTCTACAAGCTCGACAACCGCCGCTACCCGAGCGCCGAACAGGGGCTGCAGGCGCTGGTCCAGCGGCCGACCATCGCGCCGGTGCCGGCCAACTGGAAGCCCTACCTCGAGCGCCTGCCGGCCGACCCCTGGGGCTCGCCCTACCAGTACCTCAACCCCGGCCTGCAGGGCGAGGTCGACGTCATGAGCCTGGGCGCCGACGGCCGCAGCGGCGGCGAGGGCTTCGATGCCGACATCGGCTCCTGGCAACCCTGAGCACGCCAGCCCCAAGCCATGTCCAGGCAGCACGGCTTCACGCTGGTCGAGCTGATGGTGACTCTGCTGGTGCTCGGCATCGCGGCCGGCGGTGTCGGCCTGATGGTCGACAGCGTGCGCGCGCACGATCCACAGGCGGCCATCGATCACCTGCGCCGCGCGCTGGAAACCGCCGCCGCGCGCGCCGAGATCCGCGGCCATCGGCTGGCGCTCGAATTCGCTGCCGACGGCTACCGTTTCGCCGAGCTCGACCGCCACGGCGAATGGCGCCCGCTGGAGACCGATGCGCTGCTGGCGCCGAGGCAACTGCCCGATGGCCTCGACTGGGCCGGCCTGCACATCGGCGGCAAACGCGCCCTCGCCTCGCCGCTGCATCACCGCATCGTCTTCGGCAGCCGGCCGCCGCGCTACCGCCTGCAGCTGCGTCACGGCAACACCCTGCACACGCTCGACGGCGACATGAGCGGCCGCGTGCGGCACGGCACCGCACGGCCGCCGGCATGAAAGCGATGAGACATCCCGCCGCCGGTTTCACGCTGCTCGAAACCCTGGTCGCGCTCGCCATCGTCGCCCTCGCGCTGAGCGCTGCGACACGCGCGATGGGCGGCACCGTCGCCGCCGCCGCCAGCCTGCGCGAGCACACACTGGCGGCCTGGGTGGCGGAAAACCGCCTCGCCGGACTGCGCGCCGGCCAGGCCTGGCCGGCCATCGGCCAGCGCCGTGGGGACAGCATGATGGGGAGGCAGCGCTACCGCTGGACCGAAACGGTCAGCGGCACGCCGAATCCGCTGTTTCGCCGAGTGAAAGTCGAGGTTCACGCCGCCGACGGCAGACCGCTGGCGAGCATGACCGGCTTCGCCGTGAGGCCGCCGCGATGAACGCCACGACCGCCGCACAACGCGGCCTGACCCTGATCGAAGTGATGGTCGCCCTGGCCGTGTTCGCGGTGCTGGGCGTGCTGACCTGGCAAGCCAGCAGCCAGCTTGCCGATGCACGCCAGCACGTCGGCGCCGAATTCGAACGCTGGCGCGCGATTTCCAGCGCCACGCACCGCATCGGCAACGAGCTGCAGCAGATCGTGCCGGCAGCCGGTGCGCTGCGGCTGGACACCGGCGGCACTTCAGGCATGGCCGGCACGCTGGATTTCACCATGCCGGCAGGACAGGACGGCCTGCCCGCTCGCGCCCGCTTCCTGCTGACCGAGCGCAGGCTCGAATGGTGGATGTGGGACGGCAGTAACCTTAGCGCCGCACCCGAGCGGCTGACGCTGCTGGACGAGGTCGATGCCGTGCGCTGGCGCTTCCTGCACGAGGGCCGCTGGTACGACAGCTGGCCGCAGCAGGACGCGGCCACTGCGCCGCCGCTGCCGGCAGCGGTCACGCTGGAGCTGGATCTTCCCGATGCCGGCACGCTGCTGCGGACCTATGCGCTGCGCTGAGCGACTGCGCAAATGCCAGCGCGGCGCCGCCATCATCCTCGCGCTGCTGGCCGCCAGCCTGGCGGCGATGCTGGCGGCGGCTGCGCTCGCCGATTTCGGCCACGCCTACGACATCCACGCCGGCCGCCACGAGCAGGCCCAGTCGCGCCAGCTCGCCCTCGGCGCAGTGGACTGGGCGCGCAGCGTGCTGGCGCAGGACGGACGCAACAGCAGCAGCGACCACCCGGGCGAAGCCTGGGCGATCCGGATTCCGCCGACGCCGATCGACGGCGACCCCGCCGCAGGCATCATCGGCGGCCACATCAGCGAGCTGTCGGGGCGCTTCGACCTCAATGCGCTGCACCCCTCGCGGCGCCTGCACGGAGCTGCACGGACACATTGCGAGCGGCTGTTCGGCCTCGTGCTCGGCGATGCGGGGACCGCAACACGGCTGGTGCATGCGCTCGATGTCCATCTGCGCACACCGCCTTCGTCAACCGAAACAGGCACATCGGCAAATGGCAAACCGGCGGCCCGCTACGGCCTGCTGCTGGCTTCGGTCGACGAGTTGCTGCGCCTGCCGGGCTTCGATGCCGACATTCTCGCCGCACTGGCGCCGCACCTGGCCGCACTGCCCGCCGGTGCGCCGATCAACGCCAACACCGCCACGCCGGAAGTGCTCGCAGCAGTCGTCGAAGGGCTGCCTCTCGACCAGGCCCGCCTGCTCGCCGCCGAGCGTGAACGCATCTGGTATCGCAATCCCGGCGATTTCCGCGCCCGCCTCGGCGAAGGCGCGGTGCCGCCCGGCCGCGAGGTGCTCGACGTGCGCAGCCGCTACTTCCGCGTCGACATCCATGCCGCCTACGGCGAGGCCGTGACCCGCCTGCATGCGCTGCTCGAGCGCGAACGGAACTGGCCGACTCTTCTCTGGTACCGCTACGAATGAAATCCCGCCTCACGCTGCTGATCCCCGAACACTGGCCACGCATACCCGAATGCGAGTGGCGCCTGAGCATGCGCGACGGCAGCAGCCAGCACGGCCGCAGCGCCCCCCGGCACTGGCCGGCGGCGGACGAACACGTCGCCATCCTCGACGGCGCCCAGACCCGGCTGCTGAGCGTCACCGTGCCGCCGGGCAAGCGCAAGGACCGCCCGGCGCTGATCGCCTATGCGCTCGAAGCCCGGCTTGCGCGCGACGTCGACCACGAGCACCTCACCGTCATCGCCGAATCCTCTGGCAGCGGCGGCGCGACCAGTGAAAGCACAGGCGATACGACGAACGGCAGCGGCAATCCGGCTGCACGGCGGCTCGAGCTGCTGGTGGTCGATGCCGCCCGCCTGCGCCGGATCTGCGCCCAGTTCGACGCCCTCGAACGGCCCCTGCAGCGCGCAGTGAGCATCTTCGAATGCCTCGCGGCCAGCGCCGAATGCTGGCAGCTGGCAAGCGGCGACAGCCGCAGCATGGCGCTGCGCACCGGCGGCGGCGACGCGCTCGCCCTTGATCTACCGCCCCCCGGCCTTGCCGCCGTCGACAAGGATGGAGAGCCTGGAAACGGCGAAGATGAAAATAACGGCGGCAGCGGCGACGGGCGGACGGCAGCCATCGCCGACTTGCTGGCCCTCGCCCTTGCCGACCCGGGCAGCCGCATGCCGCAGCGTATCGAACTCGCCTTCGTGCCGCCGCTGCCACCGGCCTGTTGCGACACCCTCGCCCGACGCACCGGCGTCGGTATGCAGCCGATCGATTTCGCTGCGGTATGGGCACGCAGCGCACAGGCGCATACGCTGCTGCACGGCGGCTTCACACCCAAAACTGGCGCTGGCGCCGGCTTGTGGTCCCGGCTGCGCTGGCCTGTCCTCACCGCCGCTGGCGCCTTGGCGCTGGCCGGCATCATCACGGTTGCCAGCCTGCTCGCCGACCGCACCGAACTCGCCCGGCTGGAGCAGCGCCAGGCACGGGTGTTTGCCGGCGCCCTGCCCGGCATGCCCGCCGTCGCGCCGGCACGCCAGCTTCAGCGCGCCTTGCGCGATGCGCGCCGCATGCTGGGAGAACTGGTCGAAGACGACATGCTGTCGATGCTCGGCGCCGTCGTCGACGCAAGCGGCACCCTGCCCACCGCCTTCAGCTATCGCGACCGGAGCCTGAGCGTCGACCTGCCGGCCGCGTCCTTCGCCACACCCGGCACCGCCACCCCGTCGAACCCGGCACTCGGCACCCGTCTCGTCCGGCGCGGCTTCACGGTGGAAGCGGAAGGCGACGGCCAGCGGCTGACGCTGTCTCCGGCCCCTTGATTCCATGCCTTTTCCGGCCCGCCCCTCCCCGGTTTCCACCACTCGGCTCCGCTCCCGGCCCACTGCATCGATGCAGTTCCTTTCCGTCCAGCCCGTGATCGCCGCCCCGGCAACATTCCATCCGATCCCGATATCGCGCTAGCCCATATGAGAACCCTGATGACTTTCACTCCCGCCGAACGCTGCCGCATGATCGTACAGCGCCTGTCTCCACGCGAACGGCGCGCCCTGCGAGCCGCCCTCGCGGTCGTGCTGGCGGCGGTCCTGCTGCTCGGCACCGAAAGCCTGCTTGCCGAGCGGGAACGCCTGGATCGCCAGCTTCCGCTGCTCGCCGAAAGCCTCGTGCGCATGGAGCGCAACGCAGCCGAACTAGCCCGGTTGCGCCAGGCGCCACGCACGCTCGCCGCGGCCGATGCCGCGCTGCTGGGCGCCAGCGCCACTTCGCACGGCCTCGAAGTCGACATCGAAGTCGGCGGCGACCAGGCTTTCCACATCGCTGGCCACGCTGCTCTCCCCCTCCTGCTGCCCTGGCTGGGAGAAATCCACGCCGAATACGGCCTGCGCGTCGTGGAGATGCAGTTCGACGGCGCTGCGGGCAGCCGCTACACCGCCGTGCTCGACCGCGACGGCATGACGCGCTGATGCGGACGCTGGCCTCTTCCCCAGCCTTGCACACACTGTGTCTGACGGGCCTGGTGGCGGGCTTCGCCATCGCCTGCGCACCGGCCTCGCTGCTGGACCGCGGCATGGAGCGCGTGAGCGAAGGCCGCATCCGGCTGAGCACCGGCCAGGGCACGCTGTGGCGCGGCAGCGGCCTGCTGGTCGAGCGCGAGGCAGGCAATTTCCGCCCCTGGGCCGACATTACCTGGCGCTTCGACTTCGGCGAGCTATGGCGAGGCCGCATCGCGCTTGCGCTTGCCGTCGACGAGCAGCCTCCCGCCAGGCTGCTCGTCTCGCCACGCGGTTTCGACCTCGAGCTGCCCGGCACCAGCCTGCCGCTGGCGCCACTGCTACGAACCCTGCCCCACCCGGCCGCCCGCCTCGGCTGGGACGGCAGGCTGCATGCCGGCGGCAGGCTGGAACACTGCAGTTGGGCATTCGCCTGCGATGGTCGGCTGCAGCTCACGCTGGCCGCCCTGTCGCTGGACGTGCTGCCGGATGCGCGCTTGGGAAGCTACACACTCGACGCCGATGCCGGCGCCNNGCGAGCTGCTGCGCCAGATCGGTGCGATGACTGCCGACCTCGCGCGCCCGGCTGCGGACGGTGCGCTTCGCTTCACCTGGTGAGTTGCCGCGCCCGCAGCACACAGCGGTAAGGAAAGCTTCACCGTGTCGTAACGCGGCATGACGAGAATCCTCGCTCGCTGGATCCCAACCTGGAGAAATGAAGCCAATGAACAAGCTTGAAATGCTCGAAGACCTGCCGAGCAACACTTCCGACAACGAGCACTTCCAGGCCGTCGTCGAACGCGCCGTCAGCCGCCGCGGCTTCCTGAAGAGCGGGCTGGGGCTGTCGGCCGCCGTTTTCCTGGCGGGCTCGCTGTCGGCCTGTAACAGCGATGACGACGACGATGACGACGTCGCCGAAACCCCGCAGGAACCGGCTTCGCTGCTCGGCTTCCAGGCGATCCCGATCTTCACCGGCGACGACGTGCGCATTGCCGCCGGCTATACCGCCACCGTGTTCGCGCCCTGGGGCACGCCGCTGTTCGCCGGCGATCCGGCGTGGCAGAACGGCCGCGACGATGCCGCCGCCCAGGCCCGCCAGGTCGGCGACAACCACGACGGCATGCACTTCTTCCCGCTGACCGAAGGCAACAGCGACGAAGGCCTGCTGGTGATGAACCACGAATACGTCACCACCAGCGGCGCTGCGACCTACACTTGGCTGTTCGGCACCCAGGACACCACGATCACCACGCTCGACCAGGCCGACAAGGCGATCAACGCGCACGGCGTGTCGGTGATCCACATCGCCAGGAATGCCGCGGGCAAGTGGGAAATCAAGCTCGGCTCGCGCTACAACCGCCGCATCACCGCCGCCACGCCGATGCGCCTGACCGGCCCGGCGGCCGGCGATGCGCTGCTGCAGACCAGTGCCGACCCCACCGGCACCCTCGTGCTGGGCACTTTCAACAACTGCGGCAACGGCTGGACGCCGTGGGGCACTTACCTCGCCTGCGAGGAAAACTTCAACACCTACTTCGGCACCACCATCGCCGGTGACGGCCGCAGCGCCGCGCAGAGGCGCTACGGCCTGTCCTCCGGCGCCACCGCCTATGGCTGGGAGCTGTTCCACGACCGCTTCGACTACAAGAAGGAGCCGAACGAATCCAACCGCTTCGGCTGGATCGTCGAAATCGACCCCTTCGATGCCGAATCGACGCCGAAGAAGCGCACCGCGCTGGGCCGCATCAAGCACGAGAACGCTGCCTACCGCATCGCCGCAGACGGCACCGTGGTGGTCTATATGGGTGACGACCAGGCCGACGACTACATCTACAAGTTCGTCTCGGATGGCAAATACGTTGCCGGCGACCAGCGCAACAACGCCAACCTGCTCGACTCGGGCGAGCTCTATGTGGCGAAGTTCAAGTCTGGCGCGGCCAGCGGCGACTTCATGGGCGATGGCGAATGGGTGCTGCTCGACCGCAATGCCACGCCGGAACTGGCCGGCTTCGCCAACCAGGCCGAAGTGCTGATCCACGCCCGCCTCGCCGGCGATGCGGTCGGCGCCACCAAGATGGACCGCCCCGAATGGGTCGCGGTGCATCCGGACAGCGGCGAAGTCTATGTCACGCTGACGAACAACTCGGGCCGCAGCGTCACCGACGAAGCCAACCCGCGCGCACAGAACCGCTACGGCCAGATCGTGCGCTGGCGCGAAACCGGCAACGATCCGAAGGCGACCACCTTCGAATGGGACATCTTCGTGCTCGCCGGCAACCCGGTGAAATACACCGACCGCAGCGACTTGAAGTCCGGCTCGGCCAACGTCACCGCCGACAACACCTTCAACAGCCCCGACGGCCTCGGCTTCGACCCGGACGGCCGGCTGTGGATCCAGACCGACGGCAACTACAGCAACGCCGGCGAATACGAAGGCCAGGGCAACAACCAGATGCTGTGCGCCGATCCGGTCAGCAAGGAAATCCGCCGCTTCTTCGTCGGCCCGAAAGAGTGCGAGGTGACCGGATTGAGCTTCACCCCGGACGGCAGGACGATGTTCATCAACATCCAGCACCCGGGCGAGGACGGCGACAGCCACTGGCCGGACGGCGGCACTTCGGTGCCGCGCTCGGCGACCATCGTCATCACCAAGGATGACGGTGGCGTGATCGGCAGTTGAGGCTGAAGAGGGCTGGCCCGGCGGCCGGATCGGCACCTCGTCGGAAAAACGCCCGGACCATGCGGTACCGGGCGTTGCTGCATCGATAACTTGTTCAAAGCTCCCAGGGGCAGTGCGCAGCGAGATCGAGCATGCCCTCCGGGGCGCTCCGAGGGCAAGCCAGTCCTGCCCGACCCGGCCCTATTCGACCCGATGCGCCTCGGCCAGGTAGTCGCGTGTGCGCATTTCGATCAGGCGGCTGACGGTGCGCACGAACTCGTGCGCATTCTGGCCTTCGGTATACAGCTCGTAGGCGGGCGCCTCGGCGCTGACGATGAGCTTGACGCGGTGGTCGTAGAGCACATCGATCAGCCAGGTCAGGCGCCTGGCCTCGGAGGCGTCCGACGGCGACATCTTCGGCACCCGGGACAGCAGCAGCGTGTGGTGTTCGCGCGCGATCTCGAGGTAGTCGTTCTGCGAGCGCGCGCCACGGCACAGGGTGTCGAAGTCGAACCAGATCACGCCGGGCGCCTTGCGCACCACCGGCAGCTTGCGCTCGAGCACCTCGATCTCGCCGCCCTCGCCCTCGCCGCCGGCCAGGCGCACGAAGTCCTCCTCGAGCTTGCGCTCGGCAGTGGCATCGTGCGGCACCAGGAAGATCTCCAGCGTCTCCAGCGTGCGCAGGCGGTAGTCGGTGCCGTCATCGACTTCGATGACGTCGAAGTTCTTCTTGATGAACTCGATGGTCGGCAGGAAATTGACCCGCATCAGGCCGTTCGGATACAGCCCGTCGGGCGGGTAGTTGGTGGTCATCACGAAGATGACGCCGCGCGCGAACAGCGCTTCCAGCAGGCGGCCGAGGATCATCGCGTCGGCGATGTCGGAGACGTGGAATTCGTCGAAGCACAGCAGCCGGGTCTGCGCCGCGATGCGGTCGGCGACCTTCTGCAGCGGATCGGGCTCGTTGTTGAAGCGCTTCAGGTCGTTCTGCACTTCCTGCATGAAGGC
>JRYH01013564.1_pt1 | contig 10816 bp, 10 predicted proteins | sample 235351 | NCBI WGS metagenome assembly JRYH01 (sample SAMN03074221, study PRJNA261480) | activated sludge metagenome | biome: Wastewater Treatment Plant; feature: Wastewater; material: Activated sludge; isolation source: activated biomass of a wastewater treatment plant treating wastewater... ... | reverse complement strand
AGGTGCCCCAGGTGACCTGCGGCAGGATGTCCTCGGCCTTCAGTTCGACGACCTTGTCGAACTGCGCGCCTTCGTCGCTCTTCAGCGTGCGCCAGTAGGCCACCGCCTGCTCCCAGGCCTCGCCCTTGGGCGAGAACGGGCGATCCTTGAGGTATTCGATGGTGGTTTCATCGACGCCGACCATGCCGGCGCGCGCGCCGGCCTCGATCGCCATGTTGCAGATCGTCATGCGGCCTTCCATCGACAGCGCGCGGATGGCGCTGCCGCCGAACTCCATCGCATAGCCGGTACCGCCGGCGGTGCCGATCCTGCCGATGATGGCGAGCACGACGTCCTTGGCGGTGACGCCGCGGCCGAGCTGGCCCTCGACCTTCACCAGCATGGTCTTCGACTTCTTCTGCAGCAGGCACTGGGTCGCGAGCACATGCTCGACCTCGGAGGTGCCGATGCCGTGCGCCAGGCAGCCGAAGGCGCCATGGGTGGAGGTGTGGGAATCGCCGCAGACGACGGTCATGCCCGGCAGCGTGGCGCCGTTCTCGGGGCCGATCACATGCACGATGCCCTGGCGCTCGTCCTTGAACGGAAAGTACGCGAGCGCGCCGCTTGCGCGGATGTTGGCGTCGAGCGTCTCCACCTGCTGACGCGAGACCGGATCCTGGATGCCCAGCTCCCAGTGGTCGGTCGGCGTGTTGTGGTCGGCGGTGGCGACGATCGAGCTCGTCCGCCACGGCTTGCGCCCGGCCAGCTTGAGCCCTTCGAAGGCCTGCGGACTGGTGACCTCATGCACCAGGTGGCGGTCGATATAGATCAGCGCCGTGCCATCGGCTTCCTCGCGGACCACATGGCTGGACCACAGCTTCTCGTACAGCGTTTGGGCTTCCATCCACTAAATTCCAAGGAAAGAAAAGCTTACGATTATTTCACAAAGGGCGCCCGCGCGCACGGCGGGGCCCTGCCGATGTCAGCGACGCGCCTGCTGGTACAGCGGCATCACCCGATTCGCATAATCATCGAGGTCGCGCAGGCGGTTGGCGTGCGACGGATGGGTGGACAGCCACTGCGGCGGCGCCCCCGACGAGTTCGCCGCCATCTTGTTCCACAGGCTGACCGCGGCACGCGGATCGTAACCCGCACGCGCCGCGAGCTCGACCCCCATGCGGTCGGCCTCGGTCTCGTGTTCGCGCGAATTGGGCAGCTCGAAGCTGACCTGGGCGACCTTGGACATCAGGTCCTGGCCCGCCGCGCCCACCCCGAGCAGCGCCCCCGCCACCGACACCCCCAGCCCGGTGACCATCGATTTCGACACCCGCTCGCGCGCATGCTCGCGCAGCGCGTGGGCGATCTCGTGCCCCATCACCGCGGCGATCTCGGCGTCGGTCAGCTGCAGCCGCTCGATCAGGCCGGTGTTGATCGCCATCTTGCCGCCGGCCATGCACCAGGCGTTCAGCTCGCTGGAGCTGATCACATTGGTCTCCCACTGCCAGCGCAGCGCATCCGGGCGGAAGTGCCCGCTCTGCGCGGTGAGCCGCGCGGTGATCGCACGCACCCGCTGTACCTGCGCGGCGTTGCGATTGAGCGCGTTCTTGGCGCGCGCCTCGGCCAGGATCTGCTGGTACTGCTTGGCCGAGGCCTGCTCCACCTCCTGCGCCGACACCATCATCATCTGGCTGCGGTCGACGCCGACGACGCCGGCGCCGGTGGTCTGCACCATCTGGCAGCCTACGGCGATCGTGCCCGCGAGCACGGCCGGAAAGAGCAAACGCGGGGTTCCTTTCATTCGATTCTCCTCAAGCACTGTCCGCCAGGCGCCGGCCGTCCTCGCGCCAGCCCAGAGCCAGCCACGCCAGCCCGGCGAGGGCGAAGGCGGAGCCGAGCGTGTAGGTCCACGCGGGTCCGATGGTGTCCCAGGTGTAGCCGCTGATCAAGCCGCCGATCATGCCGCCCGCGCCGAACGACAGGCTGCCGTACAGGGCCTGGCCGTGCGACTGCAGCCGGCCGGGAAACCAGCGATTCACCACGGCGATCGCCGCCGCATGATAGGCACCGAAGGTCGCGCCGTGCAGCAGCTGGGCGAACAGCAGCACGCCAAGCCGCTCCGCGCCCCAGCCGATGAGGAGGAAGCGCAGCACCGCGCAGGCGAAGGAGAACAGCAGGATGTCGCGCGCACGGAAGCGGCGCATCAGGCGCGGCATCACGGCGAACACCGCGATTTCCGCGACCACGCCAAGCGTCCACAGCCAGCCCACAAAGGCCTTGGGGTAGCCGAGCGCGACCACGTGGATCGAGTAGAAGACATAGAGCGCCCCGTGCGCGGCCGACATCAGCAGGCAGGCGCCGAGCAGGGCGCGCACCTCGGGGCGGCGCAGGGTCGCGCGCATGCTGCCGGCGTCGTGCTCCGGGGGGCGTGGGCTGGCCGCGGGCACGGCCAGCGAACACAGGAAGATGGCCCCGAGGATCGCCGCGAGGATCCCGAGCAGGCCGCGGATCGGCATCGACTCGAGCAGGTGGCCGAGCGCCAGGGTGGCGGCGATGAAGCCGACCGACCCCCACATGCGGATACTGCCGTAGCGGTGCCCCTGTTCGCCGAGGTGCGCGAAGGTCACGCTCTCGACCAGCGGCAGCGCCGCGCTCCAGAAGAAGGCCATCGCCGCCATCGCGGCGAAGAGCACGGCGAACTCGGTGGAGAAGAAGAAGGCGGAGAAGCCCGCCAGGCTCATCGCCGCCGACACTCGCACGATCGGCAGCGGCAGACCGGTGCGCTCGGCGAGCACGCCCCACAGGTTGGGCGCGAGCATGCGCATCAGCTGCATCAGCGACATCAGGATCGCGATGTGGGTGGCCGACAGATGGAGCGACTGCAGGTAGAGGNNGACTGCAGGTAGAGGGAGAAATACGGCGCTATGGCGCCGACGATGGCGAAATACGAGAAGTAGTAGGCCGACAGGCGCCAGTAGGGAAGCATCGCGCAATCCTACCGCGGCAGCGGCCGACCCGCTGCCGTGAATCCCGGCGCCCGGGACATCGGCCCCGGCGACGCGCTCAGCTTGCGCCGGTGGCGCTGCGCAGGATGGCGTAGAGCCCGTCCTTCAGGTGCAGGCGTTGTTTCTTGAGGTCCTCGAGCTCGAAATCGGTAGCGATTTCCTCGTCGAGCTCGATCGTCTGCACGTGCTGATTCACCTCGTGGTATTCGTCGTACATGCGGGCGAACTTCTCGTCGGACGTCTTGAGGGCCTCGATCTGGTCACTGTATTCGGGGAACTCGTGGAAGAGGTCGTGCGGTTCGAGAATCATCGGACTTGCCTCCGTTTTTCGATGGGGTGCTGAGTGACGTCTCAAGCCTACTCGCGCACCCCGCGGGGGCGGTTGACCGCGATCAAGCTGTGCCGCAGCGCCCCTCAGCGCGCGCGCGGCGAGGGCACCGCCTGGCGGGCACCGGGCGCGAGCGCGGCGATCCGCGGCGTGCCGCAATCGACTCCGCCGCACTGCGCGCGATGACGCAGCGCATGGTCGATCAGCACCAGCGCCAGCATCGCCTCGGCGATCGGCGTCGCCCGGATGCCGACGCAGGGATCGTGACGGCCATGGGTGTTCACCACCACCGGCCGGCCCTGCTTGTCGATCGAGCGACGGTCGAGGCGGATGCTCGAGGTCGGCTTGATCGCGATGCTGGCGATGATGTCCTGCCCGCTGGAGATGCCGCCCACCACGCCGCCGGCGTGGTTCGAAAGGAAGCCCTCGGGGGTCAGCTCGTCGCCGTGCTCGGTGCCGCGCTGGGCGACGCAGGCGAAACCGGCGCCGATCTCCACCCCCTTCACCGCGTTGATCCCCATCATCGCGTGGGCGATGTCCGCATCGAGGCGGTCGAACACCGGCTCGCCCCAGCCCGGCGGCATGCCGCTGGCGACGACGTTGATGCGCGCGCCGATCGAGTCACCGGACTTGCGCAGCTCGTCCATGTAGGCTTCCAGCTCCGCCACGATGTCGGCGTTGGGGGCGAAGAAGGGATTGCGATCGACTTCGTCCCAGGACAGGAACGGAATCGCGATCGGCCCCAGCTGAGCCATGTAGCCGCGGATGACGATCCCGTGCTGGGTGGCGAGCCACTTGCGCGCGAGCGCGCCCGCGGCGACCCGCACCGCGGTCTCGCGCGCCGAGGAGCGACCACCCCCGCGCGGGTCGCGCACGCCGTACTTATGCCAGTACGGATAATCGGCGTGACCCGGGCGGAAGGTCTCGGCGATGTTGCCGTAATCGCGCGAGCGCTGATCCTGGTTGCGGATCAGCAACGCGATCGGCGTGCCGGTGGTGACGCCCTCGTAGACCCCGGAGAGGATCTCGACCTCGTCCGGCTCGCGACGCTGGGTGACGTGGCGCGAGGTGCCCGGCTTGCGGCGGTCGAGTTCGCGCTGGATCTCCGCCGCCGTGATCGGCAAGCCGGGCGGGCAGCCATCGACCACGCAGCCGATCGCCGGACCATGCGATTCGCCGAAGGAAGTGACCGCGAACAACTTGCCGAAGGTATTGCCGGACATGGGGATCTCGCTGGAAACAGGACCGCGACGGGGCGCGAATGGCGGCCGAGTTTAGCACAGCCGCCCTCCCCGCCCGCCGCCCCGCGCGCCCGCGCCGAGGCTCAGTGGAAGAAGTCCTCGAGGCGCTCGAACACCTCGTGCTCCGCCCCGTGGCGGCGCACGCCGAGCACGTCCTCCAGCTTCTCGAGCTGGCGGATCATCTGCTCCAGGCGCTGGTCCTCGAACACCAGCAGCCAGATCCGGCTGCGGTCGCCACCGGCGACCGGCATGCAGAGGATGCCCTCCATGTTGAACGCCCGGCGGGCGAAGAGATTGCAGATATGGCTCATCACCCCGGGATGGTTGTTTACCTCGAGTTCGAGCACGACCTTGGCGAAACCGGTCTGCGGCAGGGGGTCGGCAACCTGTTCGATCATCATCAGCCTCCGATCATTTCGGTGTTGGCGGCACCCGGCGGCACCATGGGATAGACGAATTGCTCGCGGTCGATCGACGCATGGATCAGGCAGGGCCCGGGCGTCTGCAGCGCCTGGGCGAGCGCGGCGCGCGGGTTGGCGGCCTGATCGAGGTCGACCGCGCCGATGCCGAAGCCCTCGGCGATCTTGATGAAGTCGGGACCGGTCCGATACTTCGAGGCGAACACCCGCTTGCCGTAGAACAGGTTCTGCTGCTGATAGACGAGCCCGAGCGAGCTGTTGTTCATCAGCACGATCTTCACGTTCAGGTTCTCCTCGGCCAGGGTGGCGAACTCCTGCACGTTCATCATCAGGCTGCCGTCGCCGGAGAAGCACACCACGGTGCGATCCGGCTCGGCGAGCGCAGCCCCCATCGCGGTCGGCAGGCCGAAGCCCATCGTGCCGAGGCCGCCCGAGGTCATCCACTGGCGCGGGCGACGGAAGGGATAGGCCTGGGCCACCCACATCTGGTGCTGGCCGACGTCGGTGGTGATGATCGCCTCGTCGTCGAGCGCGGCCGCGACCGCCCGCACCAGGCCGTAATGGGTGCGCGGGTCGTCCTGCCCGGGCAGCTCCATCGGGAAGCGCGAGCGCAGGCTGTCGACATGGGACAGCCAGCGCTTGCGCATCGACTTGCGGATGCGCGGCAGCAAGGCCTCGAGCGCGCTGCCGACATCGGCGTGAATGGCGACGTGGGCACGCTTGATCTTGTGCAGCTCGGACGGATCGACATCGATGTGCACGATCTTCGCGCGCGGGCAGAACTGCGCCGCCTTGCCCACCGCGCGGTCGTCGAAGCGGGCGCCGACGCACACCAGCACGTCCGCCTCCTCGAGCACGAAGTTGGTGTAGCGCGCGCCGTGCATGCCCAGCATGCCGATGGACAGCGGATGATCGACCGGCATCGCGCCCAGCCCCATCAGCGTCATCGTCGTCGGCATGCAGGCCTGCTCGGCGAGCGTCACCGCGAGCGCCGAGGCGCCCGAATGCACCACCCCGCCGCCGAGGTAGAGCACCGGCTGTTCGGCCTCGTTGATCAGACGGGCGGCCTCCTCGATCGCCAGCGGATCGACCGCGGGCAAGGCGTCGGCCACCGCCGGCGGCGGGAAGTCGGTGAAGGAGATCAGCTGGTTCTGCACGTCCTTCGGCACGTCGACCAGGACCGGGCCCGGGCGGCCGGACATCGCGATGCGGAAGGCGTCGGGGATCACGGTGAGCAGCTCCTCGACCGAGCGCACGAGGAAGTTGTGCTTGGTGATCGGCACCGTGATGCCGTAGATGTCGACCTCCTGGAAGGCATCGGTGCCGATCATCGACAGCGGCACCTGACCGGTGATCGCCACCATCGGGATGGAGTCGAGGAAGGCGTCGGCGATCGCGGTGACGAGATTGGTCGCGCCGGGACCGCTCGAGGCGAAGCACACCGCGGGCTGGCCCGAGGCGCGCGCCACGCCTTGCGCCATGAAGCCCGCGCCCTGCTCGTGGCGGGCGAGCACGTGATGGATGAGCGCGCTACCGCCCAGCGCGTCGTAGAGGGGCAGGATGGCGCCGCCGGGAATGCCGGCGATGGTGCGCACGCCCTGTCGTTCAAGGAGACGCACAATCAGTTGTGCGCCGGTCATCTGCATCATCTTCATCTCCTTGCATTGCGTCCCGATGTTGGTCCTGCGGCGCCGGCGGAGATCGAATGAAAAAACCCCCGTCGGCACTGCGCGCCGACGGGGGTTTGGGATTCGTGTGACCGTGTACCTGACCCGTTACGACGCGCGACTGCCTACGCTTACTACGCGTACGACCAGGGCAACGAGGGACAGGCGGGAGCGGTTCATGGTTTCACGGCTTCGGTTACGACCTGATGAAAACACGGATCGCCGACGCAGACAAGCGTTTTTTTGCGCTTTTTTTTGCGCTGCGGGAAGGCCCTCCGGCCTCCTGGTTCAGCCGCCCTCGCGCAAGGCGCGCCGCAGGATCTTGCCGACATTGGTCTTCGGCAGCTCGTCGCGGAACTCGACGCGGCGCGGCAGCTTGTAGCCGGTGAGATTTTCCCTGCAGTAGGCGATCAGCGCCTGCTCGGTGAGCCCAGGATCCTTGCGCACCACGAAGATCTTCACGACCTCGCCGCTGTGCTCGTCCGGCACGCCCACGGCAGCCACCTCGAGCACCCCGGGATGGTTCGCGACCACGTCCTCCACCTCGTTCGGATAGACGTTGAAGCCCGACACCAGGATCATGTCCTTCTTGCGGTCGACGATCTTGACGTAGCCGCGCTCGTCCATCACGCCGATGTCGCCGGACTTGAAGAAGCCGTCGGGCGTCATGACTTTCGCAGTTTCCTCGGGGCGGTTCCAGTAGCCAGCCATGACCTGCGGGCCGCGGATCGCGATCTCGCCGCGCTCGCCGAGCGGCACCAGGTTGCCGTCGTCGTCGAGGATCGCGATCTCGGTCGAAGGCAGCGGCAGGCCGATCGTGCCGCTGAACTCGTCGGTGTCGGTGGGGTTGCAGACCGCCGACGGCGAGGTCTCGGACAGGCCGTAGCCTTCGCAGATCGGACAGCCGGTGATCTGCAGCCAGCGGTCGGCGACCGCCTTCTGAACCGCCATGCCGCCGCCGTTGGACACGCGCAGGCCCGAGAAGTCGAGCTTGGCGAACTCCTCGTTGTGCGCCAGCGCGTTGTACAGCGTGTTGACCGCGGGGAACATGTTGATCCTGTACGGCCTGAGCTCCTTGACCAGGGCCGGCAGGTCGCGCGGATTGACGATCAGGATGTTCATGCCGCCGGTGCGCATGCCCAGCAGGCAGCAGACCGTGAGCGCGAAGATGTGATAAAGCGGCAGCGCGCAGACGGTGATCAGCTGCTCGGGCGGCGCGGGCTTCTTCGGGTCGTGCACCGCCGGCTGCATCCACGCCTCTGACTGCAGCACGTTGGCGATCATGTCCTTCTTGCGGTCGACGATCCTGACGTAGCCCTGCTCGTCGATCGTCGCGATGTCGCCGGTGCGCAGGAAACCGTCGGCGGTGAACGCGCGCGCGGTATCGTCCGGCCGGTTCCAGTAGCCGCGACTGACCTGCGGCCCGCGCACGCACAGCTCTCCGCGCTGGCCGACGCCGAGCTCGACGCCCTCATCGTCGCGGATGCTGATGTCGGTCGAGGGCACGGGCAGGCCGATCGAGTGGTTGAACTCGGCGAGATCGAGCGGATTGATCGTCACCGCGGGCGAGGTCTCGGTGAGACCGTAGGCTTCGATCAGCGTCCGCCCGGTGACCGCCTTCCACTTCTCCGCCACTGCCTGCTGCACCGCCATGCCGCCTCCGAGCGCGATGCGCAGGGAGGAGAAGTCCAGCCTGGCGAAGTCGGGATTGTTGAGCAAGGCGTTGAAAAGCGTGTTCACCCCGGTGATTGCGGTGAAGCGGTGCCGGGCCAGCTCCTTGACGAAGCCGGGAATGTCGCGCGGATTGGTGATCAGTACGTTGGTGGCGCCGACCTTGAAGAAGGTCAGGCAATTCGCCGTCAGCGAAAAGATGTGATAGAGCGGCAGGGCGGTGATGATCACCTCCTCGCCCTCGACGATGAACGGTTTGATCCAGGCGTGCGCCTGCTGGAGGTTGGCGACGATGTTGCCGTGACTGAGGATGGCGCCCTTGGGCGCGCCGGTGGTGCCGCCGGTATATTGCAGGAAGGCGATGTCGTCGTGACCGACCTCGACCGGGCGCAGCGTGTGACGCGCGCCCTGCGCGAGGGCATCGGAAAAGCTCAGCGCCCCGTCGAGTTGCCAGGCTGGCACCATCTTCCTGACCCGCCGCACGACGAAATTCACGATCGCGCCCTTCGCGTAGCCGAGCATTTCGCCCAGGCTGGTGACGACCAGGTGCTTCAGCGGCAGGCGCGCGCGGACCTGCTGCAGCGTGTGGGCGAAGTTCTCCAGGATGACGATCGCGTCGACCCCGGCGTCCTGCAGCTGGTGTTCGAGTTCGCGCGCGGTGTAGAGCGGATTGACGTTGACCACCGTGTAGCCGGCGCGCAGCGCGCCGAACATCGCCACCGGATATTGCAGCACGTTCGGCATCATCAGCGCGACGCGGGCGCCCTTGGGCAGACCGAGCTCGCCCTGCAGATAGGCGCCGAAGCGGGCGGACAGGCCGTCCAGCTCGGAGTAGCTCAGGCGCTTCCCCATGCACACGTAGGCGGTCGTGGCAGCGAAGGCGCGCGCGCCTTCGTCGAACAGCTCGCCGATCGAGCGGTAGCGATCCACATCGACCTCGGCGGGCACCCCCGGCGGATAGCTCTGCAGCCAGATCCTCTCCATGCTGCCTCCTCCTGTCGCTGGAAGGGAACGCGGCGCTCCCACCCCCGGAAGGATTCGCCGCCGGATTCCAACAGCCCTCGCGCCCGCTTCTGACGACGGGCGTCGAAGGCAGGCGCGGCCTCGCGCCGCCGCCGGCCGCACGTCATCGACGCGCGACCGTCCGTGCCTCAGGCCTCGCCTTCCTCGGCCGGCCAGTTGCGGATGTAGTTCTTCAGCAAGCGGTTCTCGAAGCTCTGCTCCTCGAGCACGCCCTTGGCGACATCGTGGAAGCTGACGACGCCCAGCAGCGTGCCCTCGTCCATCACCGGCAAGTAACGCTGGTGATGCGCGACCATCAGGCGGCGCAGTTCATCCATCTCCATGTCGCCGGTGGCGACCTCGGGATCCTTGACCATCGCCTCTTCGACCAGCACCGCCTCCCACCCCGCGCCCGCCTTGTGCACCGCGTTGAGCACTTCGCGGAAGGTGAGCAGGCCGGTCATGCGCCCGTGCGAGAACACCACGAGCGAGCCGACGTCCTGTTCGGTCATGACCGTCACCGCCTCCGCGATGCTCTTGTGCGGCGCGATGGTGTAGAGCACCTTGCCCTTGATCGCGAGAATCTCGCTCACCAGCATTATTTTTCCTCTGCGCAGATATCGTGAGTCGGCTAATGTCGGCCGATCTTAGAGCAAGGGCGCCGGGACGCAAAGATCACCCTGCGCCTCAGCGCTTGAGCTCGCCGAGCTTGTCCTTCACCTTGGCCCAATCCTCGGCATCGGGCAGCGCATCCTTGCGCTCGACGATCGGCTTCCACTGCTTGGCCAGTTCGGCGTTGAGCGCGATGAACTGCTGCTGGTCCGCCGGCACATCGTCCTCGGCATAGATCGCCTCGACCGGGCACTCGGCCACGCACAGCGTGCAGTCGATGCACTCGTCCGGGTCGATGACGAGGAAATTGGGCCCTTCGCGGAAGCAGTCCACCGGACACACATCCACGCAATCGGTATATTTGCAGCGAATGCACGCTTCGGTCACGACATAGGTCATTTCTCCACCTCCTGTTGTGGTTCGACCGGCAGCAGGTCCCGCGCCGGCACTCAGACGGACAATATAGTCCAACCGTTTGCGTTTTCGCGACGCCGGCGCGCCAGATGCCAGCGGCTGCGCCCATATTTCCTTGACGCCGCGGCCGGCTTCGCATAACTTTTCGGAAACCTTCCGCAGAGCGATTCCGCCGCTCCGCGTCGCACGGGCCGACCGGCCCGCTTCCGCGACACCGGCAACACCGCCACTCCCCCCTGATGCGAGGAAACATGAGCGAGCATATTCACTATGTGACCGACGGCAACTTCGACTCCGAAGTGCTGCAGTCCCAGACGCCCGTACTGGTCGACTACTGGGCCGAATGGTGCGGCCCCTGCAAGATGATCGCCCCGATCCTCGACGAGGTCGCCAAGGATTACGCCGGCAAGCTCAAGGTCGCCAAGCTGAACATCGACGACAACCAGGAAACCCCCGCCAAGTACGGCATCCGCGGCATCCC
>JRYH01001161.1_pt1 | contig 10833 bp, 22 predicted proteins | sample 235351 | NCBI WGS metagenome assembly JRYH01 (sample SAMN03074221, study PRJNA261480) | activated sludge metagenome | biome: Wastewater Treatment Plant; feature: Wastewater; material: Activated sludge; isolation source: activated biomass of a wastewater treatment plant treating wastewater... ... | reverse complement strand
TTCGATTTTCCTGCTAATAGCGTCATAACTATATGATTTCATGGTGAATTTGATGAAGTCGAGCAAAATTTATGCAACTATTGGGTCCACTACGTTGCGGGCCGGACGGTCAGCGTCTGACGACGCCGCTGCGGCCGTAACCTTTGAGATTGGCTTTTTTCAGCAGGCTGTCGTACTGATGCGACATCAGATGGGCCTGCACCTGGGCGATGAAATCCATAATCACCACAACAATGATCAAAAGCGAGGTGCCGCCGAAGTAAAATGGCACGCTGAACTCGGCGATCAGAAATTCGGGGAGCAGGCAGACGCCGGCCAGGTACAAAGCGCCGACCGCGGTCAGCTTGGTCAGCACCTTGTCGAGGTATTCCGCCGTCTGCTGGCCGGGGCGGATGCCGGGAATGAATGCTCCCGATTTTTTGAGGTTATCGGCCGTCTCGCGCGAATTGAAAACGATCGCGGTGTAAAAAAAGCAGAAAAAGACGATCAATGCGCCATAGAGCGCGATATAGGTCGGCTGGCCGGGGCTCAATTGTCCGGCGATTTGCTGCAACCAGCGCACGCCGCCACTCGACTGGCCGACCCAGGTGGACAGCGTCGCCGGAAAGAGCACCAGAGAGGAAGCGAAGATCGCCGGGATCACGCCCGACATATTGAGCTTCAGCGGCAGGTGTGACGACTGGCTGCTGTAGGCGCGGCGCCCTTGCCGTTGGGCATAGTTGACCGTAATGCGCCGCTGGCCGCGTTCGACGAAGACCACGAAGGCGGTGACCGCGGCGACCAACAGCAGGATCAGCAGCACCACCGCGGTGTTCAACTGGCCGGTGCGCGCCAACTCGATCGTCGCCGCGATGGCGCTCGGCAGACCGGCGACGATGCCGGCGAAAATCAGCATCGAAATGCCGTTGCCGATGCCGCGTTCGGTGATCTGCTCGCCGAGCCACATCAGGAACATCGTCCCGGCGGTCAGCGACACCAGGGCGATAAAAATGAATCCGGGCCCAGGGGCCAGCACGATCGGCTGCCCGGCGCCGGCGGTCTGGTTCTGCAGGGCCAGTGCGATGCTCATGCCCTGAACGCCGGCCAACAGAACCGTCAGATAGCGGGTGTACTGGATGATCTTGCGCCGCCCGCTCTCGCCTTCCTTGCGCAACTGCTGCAATTGCGGGATTGCGGTGCCCATCAACTGCAGGATGATCGACGCCGAGATATACGGCATCACACCCAGCGCAAACAGCGAAAAGCGTCCGAGCGCGCCGCCGGAGAACATGTTGAAGACGTCGATGATCGTGCCGCGCTGCTGCTCCATGAACTGCAACAAGGCCAGCGGGTTGACGCCGGGCACCGGGATGAACGTGCCCAGGCGGAACACCAACAGGGCGCCGAGCAGGAACAACAGGCGCTGGCGCAGCTCCTGCAAGCGGCCGATGCCGCTGAACATACCCGCCATTTGCGATGATGAACGGGACATCAGGCGACGCTGCCTCCGGCCTTGACGATCGCCTCGCGGGCGCCCCGCGTCACGGCGATGCCGCTGACCTTGTAAGGCCGGGTGACCTCGCCGGTATTGATCAGCTTCACGGTTTTGATGCGCTTGCCGATCAAGCCGGCAGTGCGCAACGCGGCCATCGTGACCTCACCGCCGTCGAGTACGGCGAGCTGGTAGAGGCGCAACTCGGCGCCGGTGCCTTTGTGCGGCGAGGCGAAACCGATTTTCGGCAACCGGCGCTGCAACGGCATCTGGCCGCCCTCGAAACCGACTTTGTGGTAGCCACCGGCGCGCGAGGTCTGACCCTTGTGGCCGCGGCCCGCGGTTTTGCCGAGGCCCGAGCCGATACCGCGCCCGACGCGGGTCCGGGACGGCCGGCTGCCGGGTTGCGGTTTGAGTGTATTCAGTTTCATGTCGTTCAGATTCCTTAGATCGCGTTCATCAGCGCGGCGGCTGCCACGACCGTCACGCCGGTTCGACACGCAGCAGATAATTGACCTTGTTGATCATGCCGCGCATTTCGGGCACGTCGGCGACCACCACCGAATGGTTCGTGCGCCGCAGGCCGAGGCCGCGCACCGTATCACGATGGTGGTGCGTGACGCCGCGCAGCCCTTTGACCAGCGTCACCTTCAATTGCGTCTGTTTTTTCTTAGCCATGTTGCGCCTCATGATTGGCGAGGATCTCCTCGACCGTCTTGCCCCGCTTGTGGGCAATGCGCTCCGGCGAATCCATGTCGAGTAGGCCCTTGACGGTGGCGCGGACCAGGTTGATCGGATTGTTCGAGCCGATGCTCTTGGCCAGCACGTCGTGCACACCGACTGCTTCGAATACGGCGCGCATCGGGCCGCCGGCGATCACACCGGTGCCTTGCGAGGCCGGCTGCATGTAAACCCGCGAGCCGCCGTGGCGCGCCTTGATGGGGTGCCACAGCGTGCCGTCTTTGAGCGGGATATCGACCATGCTGCGCCGCGCCTGGTCCATCGCTTTCTGGATCGCGACCGGCACTTCCCGGGCCTTGCCGTAACCGAAGCCGACCTTGCCGTTGCCGTCGCCGATTACGGTCAGCGCGGTAAAACCGAACTGGCGGCCGCCCTTGACGACCTTGGCGACACGGTTGACGGCGACCAGTTTCTCGATCAGGCCGTCGTCGTTGCTTTCAAAATTCGCGGACATCGCTTGGACCTTCTTTAGAATTTGAGACCGGACTCACGCGCCGCATCCGCCAAGGCTTTGATCCGGCCGTGATATTTGAATCCGGAACGATCGAACGCGACGACCTCGATACCGGCCCCCGTGGCGAGCGAGGCGATTTTTTTGCCGACCGCCGCAGCGGCCGCCCGGTCGCAGGTTGAACCATCGCCGAGCGTTTCGCGCACCGCTTTTTGCAGGGTGTTGGCCGCCGCCAGCACCGTGCCGCCGTCCGGCGCGATGACCTGGGCGTAAAGGTGCCGGCCGCTGCGGTGCACCGACAGGCGCGGCACCCCGAGGCGGCGGATCTGCGACCGGCCCCGGCGGGCACGGCGCAGGCGGCTTGCTTTCTTGCGGTTCATAACGTTCTCGTCTACCTCATCGTGTGTGGGCAAAACAGGGCCGCTGCCCTGCTTTTTACGCCTTCTTCGCTTCCTTCAACGAAATGCGTTCGTCGGCGTAGCGCACGCCCTTGCCTTTGTAAGGTTCGGGTGGGCGGAAGGCGCGGATCTCGGCGGCCACCTGGCCGACCCGTTGTTTATCGATGCCGCGCACGACGATTTCAGTCTGGCTCGGGGTTTCGAGCGCGATCCCCTCGGGCGCCCGGTATTCGATCGGGTGCGAAAAGCCGAGCGTCAGGTTGAGCGTCGCACCCTGCGCCTGGGCCCGGTAACCGACCCCGACGAGCTGCAGGCGGCGCTCGAAACCCTGGGTAACACCCGTCACCATGTTGCCGAGCAGGGCGCGCACGGTGCCGGCCAGGGCGTATGCCTCGTCGTTGGCCGGCGCGACCTGCAAGGTACCGTCGTTGACCGCCACTTCGACCGGGCCGGCCAGCGCCATGCTCAGGACACCTTTCGGGCCCTTGATTGTCAACTGCTCGCCGGCCTGTTTGAATTCGACGCCGGCCGGCAAGGTCAGGGGTTTCTTGGCAACTCTAGACATAATTTAATACCTCACGCCACCGCGCACAGCATTTCGCCGCCGTACCCTTCGGCTCGCGCCCGGGCATCGCTCATGATGCCCTTCGAAGTGCTGACAATGACGACACCGAGACCGCCGCGCACCCTGGGCAATTCATCCTTGCCGCGGTACTGGCGCAGTCCCGGACGGCTGAGCCGCTTAAGATGATCGATCACGCCGCGGCCGGCAACGTACTTCAGCACGATTTTCAGCTTTTTGTGGCTGCCTTCCTCGCTGCTGTGAAAGTCGAGAATGTAGCCCTCTTCTTTCAGCACGCGGGCGATGCCTTCTTTGACTTTCGAATACTGCATGCCGACTTCCTGCTTGCGCACGGCCTGCGCGTTACGGATGCGGGTCAGCATGTCGGAAATCGGGTCGCTCATACTCATGATGCATCAGTCTCCGGATCGCTCAAAAAGGCCCATTCCACCGGGGCCGAATCACCAACTGCCTTTGCGCAGGCCGGGCACGTCGCCGCGCATCGTCGCTTCGCGCAGCGCCGTGCGCGACAGGCCGAATTTGCGGTAGTAACCGCGCGACCGCCCGGTGAGAGCGCAGCGGTTGCGCTGCCGCGACGGACTCGAGTTGCGCGGCAACTGATTCAGTTTGTTGATCGCCGCCGTTTTCTCCTCATAACCGGCCGCCGGGTCGGCGATCAGTTTTTTCAGCGCGGCGCGTTGCGCGGCGTAGCGCGCCGCCAGTTTGCGGCGCCGCTTCTCGCGTTCGATCATGCAGGTCTTGGCCATGTCGTTTCCTATCGATTACGGAAGGGGAAGCCGAACGCCTCGAGCAGCGCCCGCGCCTCCTCGTCGTTTCCGGCGGTCGTGGTGATGGCGATGTCCATGCCGCGCACCGCGTCCACCTCGTCAAAATGCACTTCGGGGAATATGATCTGCTCCTTGACCCCGAGGTTGTAATTGCCGCGGCCGTCGAAGGACCGTGGGTTCAAGCCGCGGAAATCGCGGGTCCGGGGGATCGCGATGTTGATCAAGCGGTCGAGGAACTCGTACATCTTCCGGCGCCGCAAGGTCACCATGACACCGATCGGATAGCCGTCACGGATCTTGAAGCTGGCCACCGACTTGCGGGCCTTGGTGACCACCGGCTGCTGGCCGGTGATCTTGGCCAGATCGCCGAGCGCCGAATCGATCACTTTTTTGTTGGCCACCGCTTCGCCGGCGCCACAGTTGACCGTGATCTTGGTAATCCGCGGCACCTGCATCGGATTTTTGTAACCGAACTTGGCGGTCAGCTCCGGGGCAATCTTGTCGCGCTGAAATTGTTCCAGTCTCGCCATCATCGTCATTACCTTCAAATATCCACGACTTCGCCGGTGGACCGGAAAGTCCGAACCTTGCGGCCATCTTCCAGACAGCGGAAACCGACGCGGTCACCTTGGCGCGTCACCGGGTTGTAGAGCATCACGTTGGAAACGTGAATCGGCGCTTCCTTTTCGAGAATGCCGCCCGGTTTCTGGCGGCTCGGGTCCGGCTTGGTGTGGCGCTTGACCAGGTTGATGTTCTCGACGAGCAGGCGCTCGCCGCCGGCCAGTACTTTCAGCACGTGGCCGCGCTTGCCCTTGCTGCGTCCGGTGATGACCAGCACTTCGTCGCCTTTGCGTATCCGTTTCATCGCCTTTCCTCGTCGCTCACAGCACTTCGGGCGCCAGCGAGACGATCTTCATAAACCTCTCGGAGCGCAGTTCGCGCGTCACCGGTCCGAAAATGCGCGTCCCGATCGGTTCCAGTTTGTTGTTCAGCAGCACCGCGGCATTGCCGTCGAAGCGGATCAGCGAACCGTCCGGCCGCCTGACGCCCTTGGCGGTGCGCACGACCACGGCGTTGTAGACTTCGCCTTTCTTGACCTTGCCGCGCGGGATGGCGTCCTTGACCGACACCTTGATCACGTCGCCGATGCCGGCGTAGCGCCGCTTCGAGCCGCCGAGCACCTTGATACACATCACCTTGCGCGCCCCGCTGTTGTCGGCGGCGTCGAGCACACTTTGCATCTGAATCATCGCTCTTACCTCGGCCGGTATCAGACGGCGCGCTCGACGATCTCGACGACCGTCCAGCTTTTGGTTTTCGCCAGCGGCCGGCAGGAAGCGATGCGCACTGTATCGCCTTCGCCGCACTCGTTGGCCTCGTCGTGGGCGTGCACCTTGGTCGCCCGGGTGATGTACTTGCCGTACAGCGCGTGCTTGACGCGCCGCTCGAGCAGCACGGTCACCGTTTTGTCCATCTTGTTGCTGACCACGCGCCCCACCTGGGTGCGCTTGGCCGGTGTAACGATCGTCATGCGGCGGTTCCTCCGCTTTTTTCACTGATCACTTGTTTAAGGCGCGCGATATTGCGCCGCACTTTGCGCAACTGGCTGGTATCGGTCGATTGGCCGGCGCTTTTTTGCATACGCAGCGCGAAGTGCTGGCGCAACAGCGCAGTGTGTTCCTGCTCGAGATCGGCCGGCGTCTTGGCGCGTAGATCGGCGGCTTTCATCACAGCATGCTCCGGCTGACAAAGGTGGTTTGCACCGACAGCTTGGCGGCGGCGCGGGCGAAAGCCTGGCGCGCGATTTCCTCGCTGACGCCCTGGATTTCGTAAAGTACGCGCCCGGGCTGGACCGGCGCCACCCAGAATTCGACGTTGCCCTTACCCTTGCCCATCCGCACTTCGACGGGCTTTTTGGTGATCGGCTTGTCGGGAAATACCCGGATCCAAAGCTTGCCACCGCGCTTGACGTGGCGGGTGATGGCGCGGCGCGCCGCCTCGATCTGGCGGGCGCTCAGATGACCGCGGGTCACCGCTTTGAGGCCGTACTCGCCGAAACTGACGCGGTTGCCCACCTGCGCCAAGCCGCGGTTACGGCCCTTCATCTGCTTTCTGTATTTACTACGCTTCGGTTGCAGCATGACTTAACTCCGCGCCCCGCTGCGCGCCTCGGCTTCGCCGCCGGCGGCGTTCGGCAGGTCGAACACCTCGCCCTTATAAATCCAGACCTTGACGCCGAGCACGCCGTAAGTAGTGCGGGCCACGGCGGTGCCGTAATCGACATCGGCGCGCAACGTGTGCAACGGCACCCGGCCTTCGCGGTACCATTCGGTGCGCGCGATGTCGGCGCCGTTGAGGCGGCCGGCGATCATCACTTTGATACCCTGGGCGCCGAGGCGCATGGCGTTGCCCACGGCGCGCTTCATCGCGCGGCGGAACATCACGCGCCGTTCGAGTTGATCGGCAATGCCCTGGGCGACCAGCGTCGCATCGATCTCCGGCTTGCGAATCTCGTTGACGGTGATGTGCGCCGGAGCGCCTAAAAGGGCGCTGACTTCACGCCGCAGGCGCTCGATGTCCTCGCCCTTCTTGCCGATGACGATACCCGGGCGGGCGGTGTGGATCGTGATCTTGGCGCTTTTTGCCGGCCGCTCGATCTGGATGTGGCTGACGGCCGCGTCTTTCAACCGCTTTTCGATGAAGCGGCGGAGTTTCAGATCCGAGGACAGCAACGCGGCGTAGTCGCCGTTGCCGGCGAACCACTTGGCGTTCCAGTCCTTCGAGATCCCGAGGCGGATGCCCGTCGGGTGTACTTTCTGTCCCATAGTCGATCCTTACTCGTCGCTGACCGCCACGGTGATGTGACTGGTCCGTTTGGTGATCCGGTTGTGACGGCCGCGGGCGCGCGGCAAACCGCGCTTGAGCACCGTGCCCTCATCGACGTAGATGCAGTTGATCTTCAACTCGTCGATATCGGCGCCAGCGTTGTGTTCGGCGTTCGACACCGCCGAGAGCAGCACCTTGCGGACCAGCCGCGCGCCTTTTTTCGGGGTCAGCGCCAGCACCTGCTCGGCGCGCTCGACGGGCAGCCCGCGCACCAGGTCGGCGACCAGCCGCACTTTCTGCGGCGAGATTCTGGCATTGCGCAATATGGCCTTGGTTTCCATAACTCAGTTCACCTTAAAAATGCGGCCCGTCACCCGGCTTTCGCCGTTTTGCGGTCGCCCGAGTGGCCGCGGAAAGTCCGCGTCGGCGCGAATTCGCCGAGCTTGTGACCGACCATGTTCTCGTTGATCAACACCGGTACGTGCTGCTTGCCGTTGTGTATGGCGATGGTCAGTCCCACCATCTCCGGCAGAATCATCGAGCGCCGTGACCAGGTCTTGATCGGGCGTTTGCTGTTCGCGGCCACCGCCTCATCGACCTTGCGGGCCAGGTGGTGATCGACGAACGGTCCTTTACGCAGTGAGCGTGGCATGTCGAATTTCCTGTTTACTTCGCGTTGCGGCGCCGCACGATCAATTTCTGCGTGCGCTTGTTGCTGCGGGTTTTGTAACCCTTGGTCGGTGTACCCCACGGCGAGACCGGGTGGCGGCCGCCGGAAGTGCGCCCTTCGCCGCCGCCGTGCGGGTGATCGACCGGGTTCATCGCCACGCCGCGCACCGTCGGCCGGATGCCGCGCCAGCGTTGGGCGCCGGCCTTGCCGAGCTTCTCGAGGTTGTGCTCGCCGTTCGATACTTCGCCGATCGTCGCCCGGCAGCGGGCGTGGACCTTGCGCATTTCACCGGACCTCAGGCGCAGCGTCGCATAGTCGCCCTCGCGGGCCACGAGCTGGACGCTGGCCCCGGCGCTACGTGCCAGTTGCGCGCCCTTGCCGGGCTTGAGTTCGATGCAGTGCACCGAAGAACCCACCGGCACGTTGCGCAGCGGCAGACAGTTGCCCGGCCGAATCGGCGCTTCGCGGCCGCTCATCACTTCATCGCCGGCGGTCAAACCCTGCGGCGCAATGATGTACCGCCGCTCGCCGTCGCGATAAACCAAAAGCGCCAGGTGCGCGGTGCGGTTCGGGTCGTACTCGATCCGTTCGACACGCGCCGCGATGCCGTCTTTGTGGCGTTTGAAATCGACCAGCCGGTAACGCTGTTTGTGTCCGCCGCCCTGGTGACGGGTTGTCACCCGCCCGGCGTTGTTGCGCCCGCCAGTCGCCGATTTCTTTTCGAGCAGCGGCTTGTACGGCCCGCCCTTGTGCAGGTGGCCGTGCTTGACGCTGACCACGCCGCGGCGTCCGGGGGAGGTCGGTTTGGCCTTGACGATCGCCATGATGCTGCTAACTCCTTACGCCTTACGACTTGTCGGCTTCGCCGAGGTCGATACTCTGCCCGGCGGCCAGCCGGACGTACGCTTTCTTCCAGCCACCCTGGCGGCCGCGGCGACCGCGGAAGCCGGTGCGCCGCGACGGAACGTTGACGATCCGCACGCCGGTGACTTCGATCTTGCCCTGGCCTTCGCCGAACATCAGTTCGACCGCGGCCCGTACTTCGTCGCGGGTGGCATCGCGCACCACTTCGAAAACATACTGGTTCGCGTCGGCTTGCAGGCGCGCCGCTTTTTCCGAAACGTGCGAGCGGAGCAACACTTTGTACAAACGTTCGTTTTTCATGCCAGCCATTCCTCGATCCGTTTCATTGCCTCGGCGGTGGCGATCACCCGGTCGGCGCCGACCAGGCTGACCGGATCGACGAGCGCCGCTTCGCTGAGCGCCACGTCGGGCAGATTGCGCGCCGCGAGGTAAAGATTCATCGGCAACTCGTCGACCAGGATCAGGACGCGCCGGCCGGCGAAATCCTTGAGCCAAGCGGCAAGCGATGCGGTTTTCGGCGTCTCGAGCGGGATCGCTTTGACCACGTCGAGCCGCTCTTGCCGGACCAGTTCAGAAAAAATCGCCTGCATCGCGGCGCGATACATCTTGCGATTGACTTTCTGGCTGTGATCGCGCGGCACCGCGGCAAAAGTCTTGCCGCCGCCGCGCCACAACGGGCTGCGGATCGTGCCGGCGCGCGCCCGGCCCGTGCCTTTCTGCTTCCACGGCTTGCGTCCGCCGCCGGCCACTTGCGAGCGGGTTTTCTGCGCCTTGGTCCCGGCCCGGCCGCCGGCCAGATAGGCAACGACGACCTGGTGGACGAGCGCTTCGCCGAAATCGCGGCCGAAAACCACGTCGTTCAGCTTGAGTTTGCCGCCTTCTTTGAACGCCAGTTCCATCATCAACCTCCCGCCCGCACGGCCGGCCGGATGACGACGTGACCGCCCGGTGCACCGGGCACTGGACCTTTGACCAACAAAAGATGGCGCGCGGCGTCGATTTTGACGATCTCGGCGCTCTGCGCCGTGACTTTATCGTTACCAAGGTGGCCCGCCATGCGCTTGCCGGGGAATACCCGGCCCGGCGTCTGGCGCTGGCCTATCGCCCCCGGCGCGCGATGGGAAACCGAGTTGCCGTGCGTCGCATCCTGAGTGCCGAAATTGTGCCGTTTGACAGTGCCGGCGTAGCCTTTACCCTTACTGACGCCACTCACGTCGACTTTCTGCCCGGCGCTGAAGTGCGCCACGGTCACCTCGCTGCCCGGCTCGAGGTCGCCGCCTTCATCGGCGGCCAAGCGGAATTCCCAAAGCCCTTCGCCCGGTTCGACGCCGTGGCGGGCATAGTGCCCGGCGACAGCCTTATCGAGCAGCACCCGGCGGCGGCTGCCGGTAGTCACTTGGATCGCCCGGTAGCCATCCTGTTCCGCGGTCTTGACCTGGGTCACCCGGTTCGGCGCGGCTTCGATCACCGTCACCGGCAGCGATGCGCCGTCTTCGGTGAAGACCCGCGTCATGCCGCGTTTGCGGCCGATCAATCCGATGCTCATGTTCGCGCCTCAATACAGTTTGATCTGGACGTCGACGCCGGCGGCCAAGTCGAGCTTCATCAGCGCGTCGACCGTCTTGTCGTTCGGCTCGATGATGTCCATCATCCGTTTGTGGGTGCGCAGCTCGTACTGGTCACGCGCGTCTTTGTTGACGTGCGGCGAAATCAGCACGGTATAGCGCTCCTTTTTCGTCGGCAGCGGAATCGGGCCGAGCACTTGCGCCCCGGTGCGCTTCGCGGTATCGACGATTTCCTGCGCCGAACGGTCGATCAGGCGGTGATCGAACGCCTTGAGGCGAATTCTGATGCGCTGTTGCTGAGCCATGTTCAAATACTCCGCTGAAGCGTCGCGCGGTACAGTCCGGAGACGCTCACTCGATCACCTTGGAAACGACGCCGGCGCCCACCGTGCGCCCGCCTTCGCGGATCGCAAAGCGCAGCCCCTCTTCCATCGCAATCGGCGCAATCAGTTCCACACTAATCTTCACATTGTCCCCCGGCATCACCATCTGCACGC
>JRYH01005430.1_pt1 | contig 10837 bp, 11 predicted proteins | sample 235351 | NCBI WGS metagenome assembly JRYH01 (sample SAMN03074221, study PRJNA261480) | activated sludge metagenome | biome: Wastewater Treatment Plant; feature: Wastewater; material: Activated sludge; isolation source: activated biomass of a wastewater treatment plant treating wastewater... ... | reverse complement strand
CAACGTCGGCCACCTGATGGCGATGGACGGCGACACCGTGAAGCCGCGGGGCAAGTACGTGGTGGCGCTGAACAAGCTGGCGATCGACCGCTTCAACCCCGTCGGCCCGCTGCACCCGCAGAACCACCAGCTCATCGACATCAGCAACGACAAGATGCAGTTGCTGTACGACATGCCGCTGCCGCTGGGTGAGCCGCACTACGTGGTCGGCATCGAGGCCAGCAAGCTGCGCCCGGCCGTGCGCTACAAGGTCGGCACCAACACCCGTACCGACAAGCAGCACGAAGGCATGGTGCGTGCGGGCGAGGAGAAGGTCGTCCGCGACGGCAACAAGGTGTCGGTGTATGGCACGCTGATCCGCTCGCACATCACTCCCGAGACCATCGAGGTCGAAAAGGGTGACGAGGTCACGATCTACCTGACCAACCTCGAGCGCGCCCAGGACGAGACCCACGGCTTCACCGTCTCGACCTACAACGTGCATGCCTCGGTCGAGCCGGGCAAGACCGCCTCGGTCAAGTTCACCGCGGACAAGGAAGGCGTGTATCCGTACTACTGCACCGAGTTCTGCTCGGCGCTGCACCTCGAGATGCAGGGCTACCTGCTGGTCAGCCCGAAGGGCTGGAAGCCCGAGGAAGGCGCCCAGCTCGCCGCCGCCAACTACACCGAAACCGACTACAAGAACACCTTGAAGAAGGTTGTGGACACCCAGGCGGTCATCGACCAGGTCGTCGGCTACATCACCTCGGTGAACTACAAGGCCTATCCGGAAGTCGTCGCGCTGATGGAAGACGCCACCGACCAGCTCGGCAAGACCCAGGAAGCCAAGGCCAAGCACGAGGCCGCCGCCGCCCAGCAGGACTGGGAGCAGGCGAACCTGTGGGCCGAGCAGGTGTGGCAGTACCAGGTCAAGGCTGCCGACATCGGTCTGCGCGCGAAGACCTTCCTCGAGCAGAAGGGCGCCAAGTAGCACACGAATCGGGGAGCGGAGCCAGTGGCCGCCGTTCCCCGACCTTTCTTCTCTCCCAAGGATGACGGATCCATGAAGCTGATCGTTTCCCTGCTGCTGGCGGCCACCGTGTCCGCCCCCGCTTTCGCCGCGCTCGACGGCGCCAGGCTCTACGCCGAAAAGACCTGCAACGCCTGTCACGGCGCAGACGCCAGGAAGCCGCTGCTGCCCACGTACCCCATGCTCGCCGGCCAGAACGCGGCCTATGCCGAGCAGCAGATGAAGGACATCAAGAGCGGCACGCGTGCCAATGGCCAGTCCGCCGCGATGAAGGGCGTGATGCACCTCGTCAATGACGAAGAGATCAAGGCGATCGCCGCCTGGCTCGAAAGCCTGAAATGAGGCAGCCCTTCACCGCCCCCCGTGACCACGCATGCGGAAGCCATGTTCTCTCCAAGCCCTCCGCGCTGCACCGATTGAGGACCCGAATCATGAAGATCACCGTTCTGCTCACCGCCCTGCTCTCCGCCAGCCTCGCGTTCGCCGGCCCCCCTGCACCGAAGGCAACCGGCATCGAGGGCGAAGGTTTTATGTCTGGAACGCCCAGGAAGGCGAAAAGATCGAGGCGCTCCAGCTCGAGGGAGACGTCACCCGCGGCGAGGAAGCCTATGAAATCTGCGGCGCCTGTCATCTGCCGTCCGGCGCAGGGCGTCCCGACGGCACCTTCCCGCAGCTCGCNNAGCAGATGGCCGACATCCGCGCCGGCCTGCGCGACAACCCGACCATGTATCCGTTCGCGGTGACCCTGGTCGACCCGCAGGAACTCGCCGACGTCTCCGCCTATATCGAAAGCCTGTGCATCCCGACCGACCACGGCAAGTACGAGGGCGCCGACGTCTCGATCCAGATCGCCAAGGGCAGGGAGATGTACGAGAAGGACTGCATGGAGTGCCACGGCAAGAACGGGGAGGGCGACAAGGAGAAGTTCTACCCCGTCATCGCCGGCCAGCACTACAAGTACCTGCTGCGCCAGATGACCGAGATCCGTGACGGCCACCGCCGCAACGCCAACCCCGACATGGTCAAGGTCATCAAGCCATACAACGACGACCAGTTGGTGGCGATCTCCGCCTACCAGGCCAGCCTGAAGATGCCCGGCTCGATGTGCAGCGCCAAGAAGTGACCCGCTGACCTGCCCGTCTCGCACCGGGGGGTACGTGCCACGCGCACGCCCCCCGGGACCGCCAACCCATCCTCTCGCGACCGGAGCTCCACATGCCTGCAACCCAAAACAAGAACGGCCTGATCGCCGGCCTCACGCTGGTGGCGCTGGTGGCGATGGTCGCCGCCTACTTCGCCCCCATCTGGTGGGTGTCGCTGACTGCCCCGAACTACCCTGAAGACGCCTTCCCGGACGGCATCCGCATCCACTTCCACTTCGATGGCGTCAAGAACGGCTGCTCCACCCCGCCGAAGACCTCGCGTCTTGCCGAAGAAACGATGGCCGAGGACATGGGCGAGGGCACCGGCCGCTACAACCCGATTCTCGCCGAGCAGACCACGCTGACCGGCAAGGCGACCGCGCTCGACTGCGTTCACGAGATGAACACGATCAACCACTACGTCGGCATGTATCCGATCGCCACCGGTGGCCCGGTCGAGACCAAGCTCTCCAAATTCTTCATCACCTTCTTCGCCGTGATGCTGCTCACCTTCGCCGTGCGCGACCGCAGGCTGCGCCTGGGCATCATGGGGGCCGGTTTCGGCGCACTGGCCGCATGGATGGTCGCCGACCAGTTCGTGATGGGCAGGCTCGCCATCCACGTGCAGCACTACATGGACGAGTCCGCGACCTTCTTCAACGACCCCGAACGCATCGCCGCCTGGGGCAGGAACGTCGAGCTGGTCTCGAAGATCGCGATCTTCGGCCTGATCGCCGCCATGCTCGTGGTGCTCGCCGGCGTGCTCAAGTTCCGCTCCTTCGAACTGCTGCTCGCGCTGATTCCCGGCCTGCTGCCGCTGTTCTACCTGGTCGAGTATTCCGGCTGGCTGTGGTTCTTCGGCCACAACCTGCACCCGTGGGGCGCTTTCACGGTGAAGCCCTTCATGCCCACCGTGTTCGGCGAAGGCAAGGTGGCGCAGTTTTCCACCTTTTCGTACCCGCACTGGGGTTACGGCCTGCTGATGGTGGTGTTCGTCTGCCTGATGCTCGCCCTGCTGCTGCGCCGCAAGCAATTGCGCGAAGAGCAAGCCCTGGCCGGCACCCGGCAAGGATGAACGCCCGTGAGCATTCTTCAGCGGCTGACATTGCTGGCCGCGGCAGCGGCCCTGGCCCTGCCCACGGCCCAGGCGCGGGAGTCCGACGGCGAGGACCGGGTCCGCGGACCCGGCGCCACCGCCGACTTTTCCACCGCGCCGCGGGTCGACGTCCATAAACCGGTCGAACTGATCCCGCTCTACCTGCGCCACAAGCGCATCCACGGGCTGCAGCCCTTCCAGGAACTGGTCGACAAGGCGCCCGAAGGCAGCGTGCTCAAGGTTCCGGCAGGCCATTACTCAGGGCCGGTGCACGTCAGGAAGCGCCTGACGATCGAGGGCGAAGGCGAGGTCGTCATCGACGGCGGCGACAAGGGTACCGTGTTCGTGCTCGAAACCAACGAAGCCACGCTGCGCAATCTCACCATCACCGGCTCGGGCGACTCGCACGACGCCGACGACACCTGCCTGAACATCCGCGGCCACGGCAACCTGGTCGAGAAACTGAACATCGCCGACTGCCTGTTCGGCATCGACCTCAAGCAGGCCGACCACAACATCGTGCGCAACAACAAGGTGCGCTCGAAGGACGCCGAACTCGGCGTGCGCGGCGACGGCATCCGCCTGTGGTACAGCAACGACAACCTGATCGAGAACAACCTCGTCACCGACACGCGCGACATGGTGGCCTGGTACTCGCACCGCAACATCTATCGCGGCAATGAAGGGCGGCGCAGCCGCTACTCGATCCACTTCATGTTCGCCAACGACAACATCGTCGAGTACAACCGCTTCCACGACAATGCCGTGGGCATCTACTTCATGTACATGGAGGGCGGCGTGGCGCGCAACAACGTCATCTCGCACGCCACCGGCGCCACCGGCATGGGGCTGGGCTTCAAGGAGTCCTCGGACATCCTGCTCGAGAACAACGAGATCATCTACTGCGCCGTGGGCGTGGGCTCGGACCTCTCGCCCTTCCAGCCCGACACCGCGATCCGCTTCGTCAATAACCGCTTCGCCTTCAACGGCGTCGCCATCCAGCTCACCAGCGAACTCGGCGGCAACGAGATGCTCGGCAACATCTTCGAGGGCAACCTCACCGACATGTATCAGGCTGGCCGCGGCGAAGGCGTCAAGAACAAATGGAACGGGAACTACTTCGACACCTACCAGGGCTTCGACCGTGACGGGGACGGCCACGGCGACACCCCGCACGAGGAATATGCCTACGCCGACCGGATCTGGATGGAGATCCCCAGCGCGCGCTTCTTCAAGACCTCGCCCGTCCTCGAACTGCTCGACTTCCTCGAGCGCCTCGCGCCGTTCTCGAATCCGGACCTCCAGGCCCGCGACGAAAACCCTCTCTACATCAAGCCCGAACGGCGCACCGAAGGGAATGCATCATGAGCGACAAGGAAAACGCCCCCGCGCCCGCCGCCCCGGCCAAGGGCACGGCGCCCGTTTCGCGCGAACGCGCGCGCCAGGGCCGGCGCAAGGCCTTGCGCACGATCCTGCTCACCGGCGGCGTGCTCGGCGCCGGCCTGTCCGGCTACCTGCCGCTGGTCTATGCGCGCACCAGCCGCCTGCGGCCGCCCGGCGCACTCGACGAGAAGGAGTTCCTGCAGTCCTGCATCAAGTGCGGGCAATGCGTGCAGGTATGCCCGGTCAATGCGATCAGGCTCGCCGATCTGACCGACGGTTTCGGCGTCGGCACCCCGTACATCGACGCCCGCGAGCAGGCCTGCGATTTCTCCTGTGACGCGGTGCAGTGCATCCTCGCCTGTCCGACCGGTTCGCTGACCTACGACAAGCCCGATTTCCTGCCGGTGCGCGCGGGCGCTGCGCTGCCGCAGAAGCCGACCCTGATCGCCAAGATGAACGACCCCGAGCCCACGCTCAACATGACCGAGCGCATGGGCGTGGCGCGCCTGACCCGCCCGGAATCCTGCCTGGCGATGAAGGGCGAGGGCTTCAAGGGCCAGGCCCGCGGCCCCGGATTCAAGGGCAGGATGCGATACGTCAAGGTCGACCGCTGGAAGCCCATCCAGGTCGCCGACCATCCCTACGACGTCCCGCTGTGCGACCTGTGCATGCGCGAATGCCCGATCGCCGGCGCGATCTCGCTGGAGAAGTTCACCGGCCCCGACGGCAGCACACGCGCGCGCCCGATCGTGCACGAGAACTGCGTCGGCTGCGGCGTGTGCGAGATGATCTGCCCGACCGAACCCGCCTCGATCGCCATCGTCCCCCGTGAGGTGTGGAAATCATGAGCAAGCTGCTGACCCGCCGCTACTTCGACCAGATCAAGGCGATGTTGGGCAAGGAACCCGAGAAGCCCAGGGAAATCTCGCCCGCGGCGCAGAAGATCCACTTCTACAAGAAGAACAACCGCGACGAGATCGCCGAGCTCAAGCACCGGCGCGCGCACGAAAAACCCAGCCACACGTGGCGCAACCGGCGCTGGGCGACGCTGATCTTCGCCAACCTGCTGTTCGTGTTCTCGTACTGGCTCGACATCCAGGTGCTGGAGGGCGCGCTGACCGCGTCCCGCTTCGTCGGCTTCCACATGGCCGACCTCAATTCGGCGCTGCAGGTGATGCTCGCGCACAAGCACATCATCACCAACCTGCTGATCGGCACCGCCACGGTGCTGCTGCTCTGGGCCCTGCTCGGCGGCCGGACCTTCTGCTCCTGGGTCTGTCCCTATCACCTCGTGGCCGAGTGGGCGGAAAAGATCCACCTGTATCTGGCGAAGAAGAAGCTCGTGAGCGACCAGCCGATCGACCGCCGCCTGCGCACGGTGTTCTGGATCGTGTTCGCGGCGCTCGCCGTCGTCACCGGCTACACCGTGTTCGAGGCGATCTCGCCCACCGGCATCCTGTCGCGCGCGCTGATCTACGGCGCCGGGCTGTCGCTGCTGTGGGTGCTGGCCCTGCTCGTGTTCGAGGTCTTCTTCTCGCGCCGCGCCTGGTGCCGCTACGCCTGCCCGATCGGACTCACCTACGGCGTCGTCGGCATCATTTCGCCGGTCCGCATCAAGTACAGGCTCGAGGGCTGCTTCCACGAGGGCGACTGCCGCAAGGTCTGCCTGGTGCCGCACGTGCTCGACACCGTCATCAAGGGCCGCGCGGTCGAGCCGGAAGTGCCACTCGGCCCCGACTGCACCCGCTGCGGCCTGTGCGTGGATGCGTGTCCGACCGGTTCGCTGAGCTTCGACATCAAGGGGCTGTCCAGACTGCTCTGAGACATTCCGGACCGCCACCCCCGGACAATCCGCAACACATGACGAGAGTCGACACATGATCCGACTACAGAACGTCCGCAAGACCTTCCGCAGCGCGCGGGTGCTCGACGGCATTTCGCTCGAGGTCGCCCCCGGCGAGCGCATCGCGCTGATCGGCTCGAACGGCGCCGGCAAGACGACGCTGATCCGCTGCCTGCTGGGCGAGTACGTGCATGACGGCGAAGTCCGCATCGACGGCGTCGACCCGCGCCGCGAACGCGCCACCGTGCTCGCCAACGTCGGCTTCGTGCCGCAGCTGCCGCCGCCGCTGAAGATGCCGGCGGGGCAGCTGATCGACTTCGCCGCCGGGCTGTGCGGCACCGCGCCGGCACGCATCGACGACATCGCGCGCCGGCTCGGGCTCGACATCGATTCGATCCGCGCGCGCCAGTTCGTCCGCCTGTCGGGCGGCATGAAGCAGAAGCTGCTGATCGCGATCGCGCTCGGCCGCGACGCGAAGCTGCTGATCATGGACGAGCCGGCCGCCAACCTCGACCCGGAGGCGCGCAGGATCTTCTTTGACCTGCTTGCCGAGCGGATGCAGGAAGCGACGATGATCATCTCCAGCCACCGCCTCGACGAGGTCTCCGCGCTGGTGAACAGGGTGATCGAGATGGACACCGGACGCATCGTGCTCGACGACAAGGTCGCCGACCCCGGCGCGCTGACCACCCGGCTCGACTGCCGCATCGTGCTCAAGACTCCCGATCCCGCGATCGCCAAGGCCCTGGCGGGCTGGAAGTTCGCCTTCGACGCCGAAGAAACCGCGTGGAGCGGCGAGATCGCCGGCGCCGACCGCCTGCGCTTCCTCGGCGTCGTCTCGCGCTACACCGGGCTGGTCAGCAGCCTGGACATGACCGAAAGGCCCCACTGACCATGTGCAACCAGCATCGACGCCGATTCATCAGCCGTCTCGCCACCGGCGGGCTCCTGCTCTCCCCGCTCGCCGCCGCGCTGTCGGGCTGCACCGACGACAGGTGGCCCGAGGGCATGAAACCCATCATCTGGGACCGCGACACCTGCGTGCGCTGCAACATGGCGATCTCCGACCGCCGCTTCGCCGCGCAGATGCGCGGCGGCCCCAAGGACACCGTGTTCAAGTTCGACGACGTCGGCTGCCTGGTGTTCTGGCTGGAGGAGCAGCGCGACCGCTTCCCGTGGATGACGGACGCATCGTCCCGGATGTGGGTGGCCGACTTCGACAGCAAGAGCCGCGACGAGATGGTCTGGCACGACCCGCGCAAGGTGCGCTACATCACGCGTACCTCGCCGATGGGCTACAACCACGCTGCCGCCGGCGCGGCCGCCGAGGCGGAGAGCGCGAGCTACGAGGACATGCGGCAGCAAACGCTGGCGAGGGGGAAATGAGGCACATGAAACAGTTCTGGCTCACCGCAGGTCTGGACATCGTCGAGTCGCTCCGCGCCCGCTGGTTCCACGTCTACACCCTGGTCTTCGGCGGCATCGTCGCCCTGCTCTTCCTGTTCGGCCTCACCGAGTCGCGCGTGCTCGGCTTCATCGGCCTGTCGCGCCTGCTCGTCACCTACATCCAGCTGACGATGGCGATCCTGCCGATCTTCGTGCTGATCACCACCGTGCGCTCGGTCGCCGGCGACCGCGAGGCGGGCGTGTTCGAGTACCTGCTGTCGCTGCCGGTGTCGCTGTGGGCCTGGTTCTGGGGCAAGTTCGCCGGCCGCTACATCGTGATCTTCATGCCGGTGTTCGCCGCGATGCTGCTCGCGGTGGCCTGGGCGACGGTGCAGGGCATCGAAGTGCCCTGGGGCATGTTCGCCTACTACACCGCGCTGATCGCGGCGATGGCGATGTGCTTCCTCGGCTTCGGCATGCTGATCTCGTCGATCGCGCGCAGCACCGACGTCGCCCAGGGCGCCGCCTTCCTGGCATGGCTGGGCTTCCTGCTCTTCCTCGACCTGATCCTGCTCGGCGTGATGATCCAGGAACGCATCTCGCCCGAACTCGCGGTCACGATCGCGCTCGCCAATCCGCTGCAGGTCTTCCGCACCGCCGCGCTGTCGATGTTCGATCCGCAACTGATCGTGCTCGGCCCCTCGGCCTACGTGATCCTCGACCTGTTCGGCGTGCTCGGCTACAAGGTTTTCGCCGTCGCCTACCCGGCCGCACTCGGCATGGCGAGCGCGGCACTGGGCTTCCTGATCTTCCGTCGCGGCGACCTGCCCTGAGCGAGCGCCCCCCATGAACATCGACAAATCCCTCCGCGAGCCCGTCCGCGATCCATTCCGGAACGCGTTCACGCGCTATTTCGCGGCGACGCGGCCCGCCTTCCTGACGGTGACCTTCGCCGGCTCGCTGATCGGGCTGGGCACGGCGGCGGCCGACGGGCTCGACATCGACCCCGTCAAGGCGCTGGTCACGATCCTGTTCGCCCTTGTCGCCCACGCGGGCGCGAACGTGATCAACGATTACTTCGACGCCCTCAACGGAACCGATACCCTCAACACCGAGCTGCTGCACCCCTACACCGGCGGCAGCCGCTTCATCCAGAACGGCTACCTGAGCCTGGCCGAGATGCGCCGCTTCGGCTACCTGCTGCTGGCGGCGGTGATTCCCGGCGGGCTGTGGCTCACGATCGAATCCGGCCCCGGCCTGCTCACGATCGGCCTGGCCGGGCTGCTCGTGGCCTGGGCCTACTCGGCACCGCCGTTCAAGCTGATGTCGCGCGGCATGGGCGAAGCCGCCATCACCGCGGGCTGGCTGCTGGTGGTGCTCGGCACCGATTACGTGCAGCGTGGCGAGGCGGCGGCGCTGCCGCTGGTGGCCGGCCTGCCCTTCGCCCTGCTGGTGGCGGCGATCCTCTACATCAACCAGTTTCCCGACCGCCGCGCGGACGCGGCGGCCGGCAAGCGTACCGTGGTCGTGCGCCTCGGCCCGCAGGCCGCGAGCCGGGGCTATGCGGCACTGGCCGCCTTCGCCTACCTGTGGCTGGCCGGCGCCCTCGCCGCCGGGCAGATGCCGGCCAGCGCCGCGATCGCGCTGCTGCCGGCGGCGTTCTCGATCCGCGCCGCGCGCAGCCTGATCGCCGACGCCGGACACCCATCCCGTCTGGTGCCGCCGATCCGCGACACGATCGCGGCCGCGAACCTGACCGGCGTGATGCTGGCCGTCGGCCTGGGCGTGGCAAGGCTGTTCGCATGAGCGCTCCCGCACGGCCGCCCGCAGGCAAGCGCCCGCCTCCCACGGGGAGGATGCCGCGCGGCGGCGGGAGGGCCGCGCCGTGAGCCGGCCGTCCGACCGCGTGCTCGGCTTCACGCTGCTCGCCGCCGCGCTTTTCGCCGCCACCTTCGTGGACGCGGCGCTCCGGCGCGGCACGCACGAAGCGGCGCTGCAGCGCACCGCGCGCCTGGTCGAAGACCTGCGCCTGTCGGACCCCGTGCTGTTCACCGAGGCCCGCTACACCCGCCACCTCACCCAGGCCGACCTGCACTCAGCCTTCCAGGACCACCCGGTGGCGTTCGAGCACTTTCCCTCCGGATCGCTGCTGCCGCCCCCCGCCCTCCTGCTGGACCGCCATGAACCGCTGGATCGAGAAGCAGCGCCATCTGATTGACTTCACCGCCAGCTCGCTGGCGCGGCGCAAGGGCAAGAGCCTCGGCCTGCTCGTCGTCTATACGCTGCTGGTGTTCGTGCTCGCCTCGGTGTCGCTGTACACCCACGCGCTGCGCCACGAGGCCACCCGGGTGCTCGCCGGCACCCCCGAAATCGTGCTGCAGCGCCTGATCGCCGGCCGCCACGACCTCGTCCCGCCCGGCTACCTCGAAAAGATCGGCCGCATTCGCGGCGTGCAGAAGATCGAGGGGCGGCTGTGGGGCTACTACTACGACAGCGTGCTCAAGGCCAACTACACGCTCATGGTGCCCGCCGACCGCAGCATCGCCGAGGGCGAGATCACCGTCGGCCCCGCGCTCGAGCGCTCGCGCGGGCTGGCGGCGGGCAACGGCATCTCCTTCCGCGCCCATTCGGGCGAACTCCACACCTTCATCGTCACCGAGGTGCTGGCCCACGAATCGGAACTGGTGAGCGCCGACCTGGTGCTGATGAGCGAGGCCGATTTCCGCCGCTTCTTCGCCTACCCCGAGGGCCACTACACCGACATCGCGCTGTGGGTGGCCAACCCGCAGGAAGTGCGCAACGTCGGCCGCAAGCTGATCGACGCCCTGCCCGACTCGCGCCCGATCCTGCGCGAGGAGGTGCTGCGCACCTACGCCTCGGTCTTCGACTGGCGCGAAGGCATGATGCTGGCCTTGCTGTCGGCCGCCATCCTCGCCTTCGGCATCTTCGCCTGGGAGAAGGCCGCCGGCCTGTCGGCC
>JRYH01009976.1_pt1 | contig 10845 bp, 8 predicted proteins | sample 235351 | NCBI WGS metagenome assembly JRYH01 (sample SAMN03074221, study PRJNA261480) | activated sludge metagenome | biome: Wastewater Treatment Plant; feature: Wastewater; material: Activated sludge; isolation source: activated biomass of a wastewater treatment plant treating wastewater... ... | reverse complement strand
ATCTGCTGCTGCACGACATGGGTGACGGGCTCGCCGACGGCAGGCCCGAAGGGCAGGCCTCCGGTCGCGAGTGGCGGACTCCGCCGCTCTGGGGGCTGGGGCTCGCCGGGACGGTGAGCGACGTTCCGACCTATCTTCATGACGGCCGGGCGCGCAGCCTGCTCGAAGCGATCCTCTGGCATGGCGGCGAGGCCGAAGCCGCGAAGCAGAAGGTGGCCGGGATGAGCAGGGCGGAGCGCGAGGCAGTGCTGGCGTTCCTCGGCTCGCTCTGAACGGACAGGGAAGAACCATGCATCGACGCGCGAGAGCTTGTCCCGTTCACACCGTGTCATCACCCCCTCACAGGCGCCGTCGACGATCTCGACTCATTTGCTTCTTTGTCGGGGCGATGCTCGGCGCGGCGGCCGCGGCCGGTCCGGCCTGGAGCGACGATGCGACCGCCGACCCGGCCGCCGTCACCCGTTCGCTGGTCGAGCGTTACGTGTTGCCGCGCCATCGCGTTCTAGCGGATGCAACCGCGGCGTTCGAGACAGCGGCGGCGGAATTCTGCCGGTCACCGGACGAGTCCAGGCTGGCATCGGCAGAGTCCGCGTTCCATGCCGCCGCGGAGGCCTGGCTCGCGGTCGAGCCGCTCCGCTTCGGCCCGGTGGAGCTGCTGATGCGCGGCCCGCGCATGTATTTCTGGCCGGATCCCACCGGGCGGGTGGCGCAGGACGTCGCGGAGTTCGTCGCCGCGGGCGATGAGACCGCCCTGGCCGAGGACAGCTTCCAGGCGGCGCCGGTGTCGCTGCAGGGTCTGCCGGCCGCCGAGATCCTGCTGTTCGACGAGGAGTCGCGCGCGCGTCTCCTGGCGGGCGCCGGCGAGGGGCGGATCCGCTGCGCGCTGCTGAACGCCATCGCGGCCAATCTGCGCGGAATCGGGGCGGGGCTGCTCGCCGACTGGGAATCGGGAGAGCGGCCGTTCACCGAGGTGATCGCCGCCCCCGGCCCGGACAACCCGTATTTCGCCAGCCAGGAGGAGGTGACCGTCGCCTTTCTCAAGGCCGTCAACCATGCGCTGCGGCTCGCCCTCGACACGCGGCTGAAGCCGGTGCTCGGCGCCGACCTCGCCTCGGCCCGTCCGGAGCGCGCCGAGGCGCGCCGCAGCGGGCGTTCGCTGCGCAACATCATCGCGGGGATCGAGGCCGCCCAGGCCATCTATCTCGGCGCGGGCGGCGAGGGGCTCGACCGGCTGGCCACGGCGCGCGGGACAGACGAGAAGATCGCGCCGCTGCTGCGCAAGGCCTTCGGCATGACGCTGGCGACCGCGAACGGCGTCGGCGCGCCGCTGCCGCGCGCGGCGCTCGACCCGGCGCTCCGGCCGAAGCTGGAAAAGCTCGCCACCCAGCTGCAGGCGCTGCGCCAGCTGGTCGGCACCAGGCTCGCGGCCGCGCTCGGCCTGTCGGTGGGATTCAATGCGCTCGACGGCGATTGACCGCCGGCGCGTCTTGCGGGGTGCTGCCGGCCTCGCCGCCCTCGCGGTGGTGCGCGGTCGCGATGCCCGCGCCGGCGGCGAAGGCGGCCTCTTCGTCAGCGCCAGGGCCGACGCGAAGGGCGCCTATCACGTCACCGGGTTCCGCGCCGACGGCACGGTCGCGCTGGACCTCGCGCTGCAGGGCCGCGGCCACGGCTCGGCCTTCGCGCCCGACGGCCGCGTCGTGCATTTCGCGCGGCGGCCGGGCCGCTACGCGCTGGTGCTCGATCCGCGGCGCGGCCGCACCGAGCATGTCATCGAAAGCGTTGAGGGCCGGCATTTCGAAGGCCATGGCGCGTTCGCGCCGGACGGCCGGCTGCTCTATGCGACCGAGAATGCCTACGAGGCGGCGCGCGGCGTGATCGGCGTCTATGACGCGACCGACGCGTGGCGCCGGGTGGCCGAGTTCGACACCGGCGGCATGGACCCGCACGAGATGCGGCTGATGCCGGACGGCGAGACGCTGGTCGTGGCGAATGGCGGGATTCTCACCCATCCCGACTATCCGCAGGAGAATCTCGACCCCGCCGGCATGGACCCGTCCCTCGCCTATCTCGACCGGCGCGACGGGCGGCTGATCTCGATCCACCGGCTGGCGGCGGAGCTCCGGCAGCTCAGCTTCCATCACCTGGCAGTCGCGCGGGACGGCACGGTCTTCGTGGTGCTGCAGGACGCGATCCGGCGCGAGGAGCCGGTGCCGCTGATCCTCGGCCACCGTCCGGGCGGCGCGCTCGAGCCGGTCGATCCGGGGGAGGGGGAGCTTAGGCGGCTGCGCGGCTATTGCGGCAGCGCGGCGCTCGACGGCAGCGAGCGCATCCTGGCGACCACCTCGCCGCGCGGCGGGGTCGTGCTGTTCTGGGACCGGGAGAACCGGCGCGCCGCCGGGCGGCTGGAGCTCGCCGATGTCTGCGGCGTCGCGCCGGCAGGGCCGCCGGGCGTGTTCGTGGTGACGAGCGGCATCGGCGGCGCGCGGCTCCACGACGTGGCGCGCGCCCGGTCGGTCGAGCTCGCCGCGCCGGTCTTCGCCGACTCGCATTGGGACAACCACGTGTTCGCGGCGCCGGCGTGAGCTCGGGCGACGGCCTCACCCTTCGACAGGCTCAGGGTGAGGCCTCATCCATTGGTTAAACACACGTCCTCATGCTGAGCCTGTCGAAGCATGAGCCCGTCGAAGCATGAGGGCCGCCGGCTCAGACCTTCGCCATCACCTGCTCGAGGCTCTTCGCCAGCTTGTCGACGATCTCGTCGAGCTCGGCGCGCAATGCGATATAGGGCGGCGCCAGGATGACGTGGTCGCCCTTCACGCCGTCGACATTGCCGCCGGACGGGTAGCAGATCAGCCCGTTGGCGAAGGCCTGCTCGCGCAGCCTGATGTAGACCTGCTTCGCCGGGTCATAGGGCTCCTTGGTCTCGCGATCGGCGACCAGCTCGATCCCGACGAAGAACCCGCGGCCGTGGATGTCGCCGACATAGGGGCGGTCGCCGAGCCGCTCGCGCAGGAGGCCGAACAGGTAGGCGCTGTCGGTCGCCACCTTCTCGACCAGCTTGTCGCGCGCGACGATGGTCTGTACCGCGACGCCCGCCGCGCAGCAGGCGGTGTGGCCGGAGAAGGTGTGGCCGGTCAGCGGGCCGCCATGGACCGGCAGGATCGTCTCGGCGATCCGGTCGCCGTAGACCGCCGCGCCGAGGGGCAGGTAGCCGCCGGCCAGGCCCTTCGCCACCGACATGAGGTCGGGCTCGACGCCGTCATGCTCCAGCGCGCGCCAGGTGCCGGTGCGGCCGGCGCCGCACATCACCTCGTCGCTGATCATCAGCACGCCGTAGCGGTCGCAGATCTCGCGCACCCTCTTGGCATAGCCGGCCGGCGCCGGAACCGCGCCGCCCGCCGCGCCCACCACCGGCTCGAACACGAAGGCCGCCACCTTCTCGGCGCCGAGGCGCAGGATCTCCTGCTCCAGCTCGTCGGCGCAGTACTCGGCCACGTCCTCCGGCTTCACCCCGGCCGGCGGGCGGTAGGCATTGACCGGCGACAGGTGGCTCGCGGGCACCAGCGCGCCTTCATACGGATCGCGGCGGTCCTTGAAGCCGGAGATCGACAGGGCGCCCAGCGTGTTGCCGTGCCAGGAGCGCTGACGCGCGATGAAGCGGCGGCGCGACATCTCGCCCCGCGCGGCGTGGTACTGCAATGCGATCTTGAGGCAGGATTCGACCGCCTCCGACCCGCCGGTGACGAAGACCATGCGATTGAGCGTGCCGCCGCAGCGTTTCGCGACGATCTCGGTCAGCTGCTCCATCGGGTCGCTGGTGAAGGTATAGCGATAGCCATGCGCCACCTTTTCCAGCTGGCGGGCGATCGCGGCATTGACCTCCTCGTTGCCGTGGCCGAGGCAGTACACGGCCGGCCCGCCGGACCCGTCGATATACTGCTTGCCGTCCGTATCGTAGATGTAGCAGCCCTTGCCCCAGGCGACCTTGGGAAGCTTCTGCGGCTGCCAAGCGGCGATGGCCGCGGCGCGGTTCGACATCGGATCGGTCCTCGATTGAGACGGGGAGGAATGGGATGGCGGGCGCACTCTAGCCGATCGGCGCGGCCCGGGCAAAGCGGGCCCGAATTGCGCTTGGCCGGAGTCGTCCTTGGAGATCAGCTACCCTGCACCAGGTCGAGCCAGCGGTCGGAGACGGTCTCCGCGAAACGGCGCTGCGCCGCGGCGTGCTCGGCCGTTTCGCGGCGGACGCGCTCCACGTGCGACGGGGCCGCCTCGCCGTAATGCCGCGGCAGGGTGCCGGCATAGGCCGCCAGCCAGCCGTCGACGATCCCGGGATGGGCCTCGAAATGGCATTGGAAGGCATAGGCCGAGCGCCCGAACCGGAAGGCCTGGGCGCGGCAGGCCGCGCCTTCCATCAGATGGACGGCGTCCCGCGGCAGGTCGAACGTGTCCTGGTGCCACTGCATGATGCGCTGGGCGGGGCCGGTCCCGGCGAGCAGCGGATCGCTGGCGCCGGCCTCCGTCAGGCTGATCGGCACGTAGCCGAGCTCCAGCCCGCCTTCGAAGCGCCGGACCGTGCCGCCGAAGCTGCGCGCCAGGAGCTGCGAGCCGAGGCAGATGCCGAGCAGCGGCCGCTCCTCCGCATGGAAGCGCTGCAGCAGGTTCACCATCGGACGGAAGACCGGGAATCCCGCATCGTCGTCCGCCGCCATGGTGCCGCCGAGGATGACGGCGCCGGCATAGCCGTCCGGATGATCCGGCAGGCTGTCCCCGTCATGGGGCCGCACGACGTCGGCGGTGAGGCCGCGGGCCGCCATGCGCTCGCCGACGATGCCGGCCGGCGCGCGGGAATCGTTCTCGATGACCAGAATACGCATGAGACCTTCGTTGCCTTCGTCGTCAGTTTCGGGCGGCGAGAAGCTTGCGGGCGACGATCAGCCGCATGATCTCGTTCGTCCCTTCCAGGATCTGATGCACCCGCACGTCGCGCATCCGCCGCTCCAGGGGAAAGTCCTTCAGATAGCCGTAGCCGCCGTGCAGCTGCAATGCCTCGTTGCAGACGGAGAAGCCGACATCGGTGGCGAAGCGCTTCGCCATGGCGCAGCGCAGGACGGCGTCCGGCTCCTCGGCGTCGAGCGAAGCGGCGGCGCGCCAGACCATGAGGCGGGCGGCCTCGAGCTCGGTCGCCATGTCGGCGATGCGAAACTGCAGCGCCTGGAACTCGGCGAGCTTGCGGCCGAACTGGCTGCGCTCGGCCAAGTAGCGGCGCGCGTCGTCCAGGCTCGCCCGCGCCGCGCCGAGGGAGCAGGCGGCGATGTTGACCCGGCCGCCGTCGAGGCCCTGCATGGCGAAGCGGAAGCCCTCGCCCTCCGCGCCGATGCGGTTGGCGACCGGCACAGGGCAGTCGTCGAACAGCACCATCGCGGTCGGCTGGCTGTTCCAGCCGAGCTTGCGCTCCGGCTGGCCGAAGCCGAGCCCCGGCGTGCCCTTTTCCACCAGCAGCGCGCTGATCCCGTCGGGGCCGGGGCCGCCGGTCCGTGCCATGACCAGGTAGAGATCGCTGGCGCCGCCGCCCGAGATGAAGGCCTTGGCGCCGTTCAGGCGATAGACCTCTCCGTCGCGCCGCGCGGTCGTCTTCAGCGCGGCGGCGTCGGAGCCGGAGCCGGGCTCGGTCAGGCAGTAGCTGGCGATGCGCTTCATGGGGGCGAGCTCGGGGAGGAAGCGCCGCCTCTGCTCCGCGCTCCCGAAGCGGTCGATCATCCAGGAGACCATGTTGTGGATCGAGAGGAAGGCCGCGGTCGAGGTGCAGCCCGCCGCCAGCTCCTCGAAGATCAGCGCCGCCTCGACCCGGCCGAGCGCGGCGCCGCCCATGTCCTCGCGCACGTAGATCGAGGCGAAGCCGAGCGCGGCCGCCTGGCGCAGCGTCTCCACCGGGAAGATCTTCTCCTCGTCCCAGCGCGCGGCCTGGGGCGCAAGCTCCGCCTCGGCGAAGCTCCTCGCCGCCTCGCGGATCGCCGCCTGCTCTTCGGACAGCGCGAAATCCATGAAAGATCCCTGCTCGTTCCCGCCAGACTATCGCACAGCCGGAGCCTTGCCGGCATCCGGGCCTACAGGGCCCGGCCCTCGAATGGATGGCTGCCGTCGCGGCTCTCGATCTCGACGACCCAGAGATCCGGGTCGCGCCCGACCGCGCGGGCGATATAGGCGTCGGCCTCGGCCTCGGGCACCGGCGTGTCGCCGAGCACGCTCATCCAGCCGAGCCGGCCTTCGAGGTCGCGGACCTGGGACAGCACGCGGCAGCCGAGCTGGTACGCGACGAGCTTCAGCAGCACCGTGCCGCCGGTGGGGTCGCCCTTGCGCACGACGACGGCAGGAATCGCCTCCGCGTTGCAGCGGCGGATATGGGCCTTCACCCAGAGCTCGGTCGGCAGACGGTCGTCCATCCGCGCATTCTAGCGTCCCTTCCTGGCGCTGCACTTCCCTTCGCGGACCGGCATACTGGCCGCCGGCGAGGTGAATGCATGAAATCCGGCCAGGGCGAGATCATCGCGTTTCTGGAGCAACCGGCAGCCTATGGTCCGGCCGTCGACCGCGTGGAGCGGATCGACACGCACGGCGCCGTCGTCTTCCTGGCCGGGGAGCGCGCCTACAAGCTGAAGCGCGCCGTGCGCTATTCCTATCTCGACTACTCCACGCTGGAGGCGCGCCGGCGCCATTGCGAGGCGGAGCTCGCTCTCAACCGGCGCACGGCGCCCGAGCTCTATCTCGCCGTGGAGCCGGTGGTCCGCACGGGTCGAGGTTTCCGGATCGGCGGGGCGGGCGAGATCGCCGACTGGCTCGTGGTGATGCGGCGCTTCGACCAGGAGACGCTGTTCGACCGGCTGGCCGATCGGGGCGCGCTCGGCCGGCGCATGGTCCTGTCGCTCGCCGATCGGGTGGTGGCGTTCCATAGCACGGCCGAGCCCGCGCCGGGCTTCGGCGGCCGGGCTGCCGTCGCCGAGGTGCTGCACGGCGACGTCGACAACCTGCTGCGCGGCGTGCCGGATGCCTTCGGCCGCGCCGATGTCGACGCTTTCGCGGCCGAAAGCGAGGCGGCCTTGCGGCGCATCGGCGAGCTTCTCGATCGGCGCCGGGATGCGGGACAGGTCCGCCGCTGCCACGGCGATCTTCATCTCAGGAACATCTGCCTGGTCGACGGCGTGCCGACGCTCTTCGACTGCATCGAGTTCAGCGACCGGATCGCCTGCATCGACGTGCTCTACGACCTGGCCTTCCTGCTGATGGATCTCGACCGTCGCGCCCTTCGGGCGGAAGCGAATGCGGTGCTCAACCGCTATTTCGACCTGTCCGGCGAGGACGGGTCGGCGCTTGCCCTCCTGCCGCAGTTCCTGTCCCAGCGCGCGGCGATCCGCGCCCATGTGGGGGTCGCGGCCGCTGCGGCGCAGACGGAGGAGAAGGCGGCGCGGCGGCAGATCGAGGCAGCGCGGGAGTATCTGGAGGCGGCGCTCGGCTATCTGCGGCCCGCGCGCCCGCGCCTGGTCGCGGTCGGCGGATTCTCCGGGACCGGCAAGTCGACCCTGGCTTACGGCCTCGCCCCCGGCATGGAGGCGCCGGTCGGCGCGCGGGTGCTGCGCAGCGACGTCATCCGCAAGCGGCTGGCAGGGGTCGGGCCGGAGGAGCGGCTTCCGACGGACGCGTACACCCAAGCGGCGGCTGCACAGGTCTATGCGGAGCTGGGGCGGCAGGCTGCGGCGGCGCTCGCGGCCGGCCATGCGGTCGTCGCGGACGCGGTGTTCGCCAAGCCGGAGGAGCGGCAGGCGATCACGGCCGTGGCCCGCGCCGCCGGCGTACCCTTCGCCGGGATCTGGCTCGAGGCGCCGGCCGCGGTGCTGGAGGCCCGCGTCGCGGCGCGCCGGGGCGATGCGTCCGATGCGACGGTCGAGGTGCTGCGCCGCCAGCTCGGGTTCGCTCTCGGCGACCTCGACTGGCGGCGCGTCGACGTCAGAGGCGATCCGGAATCCTGCCTCGCTGCGGTGCGCGCCGCGCTCGGCTGACGCGGCGCTCGCGCCACAGGATGAAGAGGCCGCTGCCGACGATGACGAGCGAGCCCGCCGCGACCCAGAGGTCCGGCAGCTCGTCGAACACGGCGAGGCCGAGCAGGATCGCCCAGATCATCTGGCTGTAGTGGAAGGGCGCCACCACGGAGGCCGGCGCCGCCCGGAACGCCTCGACGAGGGCGATCTGCGCGAGCCCCAGCAGCAGCCCGCCCAAAGCCATGAGCAGAAGATCGAGGAGAGCGGGCGCGACGAACACGGCCGGCACCAGCGGCGCGGTCGTCAGGAACAGCGCCAGCAGCACCCAGGAGATCATTGCGGCGCTGGTCTCCTCGTTGCCGATCCGGCGCAGCACCAGAAGCGACAGGGTGAACAGCACCGCCGCGGCAATCGCGGCGGCATGGCCGGCGCCGAGCTCGGCGAAGCCGGGGCGCAGGACGATCAGCACGCCCAGGAAGCCGATGACCACCGCGACCCAGCGCCGCCAGCCGACCTTCTCGCCGAGGAAGGGGACGGAGAGGGCGGTCACCAGCATGGGCGTGCCGAAGAAGATCGCATAGGCCTCGGCCAGGGGCAGGGCGCCGAAGGCGTAATATGCGCAGACCGTATCGCCGGCGAGCAGCAGGGCGCGGGCCGCCACCCAGACCGGCCGGCGCGCCCTGAGGCTCGACAGCCCGCCTGCCCGCGCGACGAGCCAGGCAACCGGCAGAAGGGCGAACAGCGCGAAGGTCGAGGAGATCTGGACGACGGGGTAGCCCGCCGCGGCGAACCACTTCACGAAGCCGTCGGATGCGGAGAACAGGGCGAAGGCGAGCACGGCGAAGCCGATGCCGCGGCCCGTGTCATGGGCGTGGATCAAGAGAAGAGCCTCGGGATCGGTTACAGGCGCAGGGCGACCCGGACGCTACCGGCCACGGGGCCACCGATGATACCGAATCCGAGCCTGCGGCACAGGCCGAGCATCGCCTCGTTGCCGACCAGCACGTCCCCGAACAGCTCGCCGATGCCGCGCGACCTCGCATAGTCCATGATCCGCCGCATCAGGAGCTCGCCCAGCCCCTGGCCGGTCATGTCGTCGCGCACGATGACGGCGAACTCCGCCTTCTCGTTGTCGGGATCGGCGCTGATCCGCACGACGCCGTACATCTGCGGCTCGGGAGTGCCGGCCGGATCCGTGAGGACGAGCGCCATCTCCCGCTCGTAGTCGATCTGCGTCAGCCTGGCGCCGAGCGCATGCGTCATCTCCTTGAGCGGCGCGAAGAAGCGCATGCGGATCGATTCGGGCGAGAGCAGGGAAAAGGCATAGCGCAGAGCGGGCTCGTCCTCCGGACGGATCGGCCGGAGCAGGAGCCGCCGCCCGCTGGCCGCCGCCACGGCCGATTCGAGCTCGCGCGGGTAGGGGCGGATGGCGAAACGGGCCGTGCCGGTGCTGGTCGCCTCCCGGACCCGGACGCGGGCGTCGAGCGCGATCACGCCCTGGTCGTCCGCCAGAAGCGGATTGATGTCGAGCTCCATCACCTGCGGCAGGTCGGCGACGAGCTGGGACAGCTTGATCAGGGTGAGCGCGATGTCGTCGAGCGCGGCCGGCGGGCGGTCGCGATAGCCCTGGAGCAGCCTGTGCACGCGGGTGCGGCCCATCAGCTCGCGCGCGAGGTTCATGTTGAGCGGCGGCAAAGCGAGCGCGCGGTCGGCGATCACCTCGACCGCGGTGCCGCCCTGGCCGAACAGCAGCACCGGGCCGAACTGCGGATCCTCGATCATGCCGACGATGAGCTCGTGGGCGTGGTCGCGCCGGATCATCGGCTCGACGGTGATGCCTTCGAGCCGCGCGTCCGGCCGCTTCGCGGCGACCCGCGCCAGCATGGCGGCGGCCGTCCGCTCGGCCTCCGCGGCGCCGCGCACGCCGAGGGCGACCCCGCCCACGTCCGATTTGTGGCTGATCTCGGGCGACAGGATCTTCAGCGCCACCGGCCCGTCGATGTCGCCGGCGATCCGGCCGGCGTCCTCGGCCGTGCGGGCGATCCGGGTGATGACGGTCGGAATCCCGTAGGCGGCGATCACCTTCTGGGATTCCGGGCCGGTCAGCATGTCGCGGCCGTCCGCCAGCACGCGCGCGATCACCTCCTCGGCCAGGGCGGTGTCCGGCGTGAACTCCTCCGGCACCGAGGGCGGGGTCTCCATCAGCATGTCCTGGCTGCGACGGTAGCGGACGATGTGCATGAAGCCCTGCACGGCCTGCTCCGGCGTTCCGTAGCTCGGGATGCCCGCCGCCGCGAAGCGCTCGCGCGCATCGCGCGCCGTCTGCTCGCCGACCCAGCTGGTCAGGACGCAGCGCCGCCGACCGGCGACCGTGTCGATCACCGCCTGCGCCGCCTCGGTACCGGAGGTGACCGCGGTCGGGCAGTTGAGCGTCAGGATCGCATCGACCTGCGGATCCTCGAACAGCGCCGCCAGCGCGTCGGCATAACGCCGGCCGGGCGCGTCGCCGACGATGTCCACCGGGTTGGTGCGCGACCAGGTGGGCGGCAGGACCCGGTCGAGCGCGGCGATGGTTCCGGGCGCCAGCTCCGCGAGCCTGCCGCCGGCGTCGATCAGCGCATCGGTGGCCAGGATGCCGATGCCGCCGCCGTTGCTCAGGATGGTGAGCCGGTCGCCCGCCGGCATGTTGGCGGTGGCGAGGGTCTCGACCGCCGCGAACAGCTCGTCCAGGTCGAACACGCGCAGCACGCCGGCGCGGCGCAGCGCCGCGTCGTAGACCGCATCGGCGCCGGCGAGCGCGCCGGTGTGCGAG
>JRYH01007525.1_pt2 | contig 10856 bp, 9 predicted proteins | sample 235351 | NCBI WGS metagenome assembly JRYH01 (sample SAMN03074221, study PRJNA261480) | activated sludge metagenome | biome: Wastewater Treatment Plant; feature: Wastewater; material: Activated sludge; isolation source: activated biomass of a wastewater treatment plant treating wastewater... ... | reverse complement strand
GAAGGAAGTCTTTCCCGTAGTATCAGGGGACGAGATTTCCTACGCCGATAGAGCCCTCATAAGAATCACCGGCGGCACGTTCGTCGCCGAAAAGGGCTCGAAGCTGAGCGTCGCCGAGGACGGGCGTCTTCTCAATCTCAGAATCGACAGCGGGACGGTCCACTTCAGGATTCAGCCTGAAAAGGCCGTCATCTCCTTCGTGACGAAGGACGGCACGCTGGCCACGCCCGAGGTCCTGAAAGCCTCACAGTCATTCATCGAAGGCACCGTCATGGTGACGCCCGACGGCACTGTCGTCGAGCTCTCCGACGGCGAGCTCGCTCTTGCAACGGCCGAAGGGCCCGTAAAGGTCGAGCCCGGCGAAAGGGTTCACGTCGTCGCCCAATCCGTAGTGGACGAGAACGTGGTGGCCCAGTCCGATCCGCAGCAGCCCGCCTCCGACGTGGAATATTCCACGGAGGGATACGAAGCCGAGGCCGAGGCTGAAACCCCGCCCGTAGAGGGTTCATCCTCCATGGCCGGGCCGATCATATTCGGTACGGTAGCGGCGGGCGCGATAGCAGGTGCGGCGATCGCTGCATCCACCGGCGATAACGGCGGTGGCGGCGGCGGCGACGGCGTCGGCAGCCCCTTCGAATAAATAAGGGCTAAAGCGAAATCAACAGAGTCGAATCCAGTTTTAACCGTGTGCCCGGCCGGTAACGGCCGGGCACCGCAAAAAAAACGGCCCGCTTCATAAGCGGCCATAAGGGGATCTGGAAAAGTTGCAAGGGGATATCGGGTTAACAATCGTCGCTCACGTGCTGTTGTTCGAAAGGTATGGAGACAGGTATGCCGAAATATGCCGCTTTAGCGATCCTTCTGGTCCTCACCGCCTCTTGCGGAATGAGGCAAACCCCCGAGGCCGGGGTATACGGCTCGGCCCGTCAGGCCGACGGCGGGGGCGCATCCGGGAGCCTGAACAAAAAGCTGTTCAGCCAGGCCGCCTCTGACCAGGCCTCGTCCACGGGAAGCGTGGACCATTCCAACTACACGATAGGCCCCTCCGACCTCCTCGAAATAAAGGCGATGGAGTCGGAGAAATTCGGGACCACCGAAAGGGTGGACGCCGAGGGGAATATCAAACTGCCCCTGCTTAACGAAGTCGCCGTCGGCGGCCTGACGCCCGTCGAGGCCGAGGTCAGGATAGAAACCCTCCTCAAGGAAAAGGGCTACATAAGAGACCCGCACGTAAACGTCTACATATCCGAGCACCAGAGTAAAAGGGTCTCCGTTCTCGGCTTCGTCAACGAGCCGGGCAACTACGAAATAATAGGCGAGATGACGCTCCTCGACGCGCTCGCGATGGCCAAGGGCCTCGACGCGGACGCCGGCACGCTCGTGTACATCACGCGCAGAAACGCCGGCAAAGAGGATAAGGTGATAGTCGATCTCGACGACATGCTTAAGCGCGAGGGGACTGCGGACGAAATTAACTTCGCGCTCGCCCCGGGCGACAAGGTCTACGTCCCCGAGGCGTCTAACGTATACGTGGACGGCGCTGTAAAAACGCCCGGCTCCTACCCGATAAACGAAGGCGAAACGACGGTGAGCCAGGCCATAATCATGGCCGGCGGGCTCGTGAGCTACGCCAACTCGGGCGACATAAGCCTCGTCCGCGACCTCGGCGACGGCAGGAAAGAGGTCGTCAAGCTCGACATGGACGACATTAACCAGGGCAGCGCCGAGGACCCGATACTCGGCGAAAAGGACGCGATTGTGGTGGGCGCGAGCGGCATAAAGAGCTTTTTCTACGGGCTCAATTTCAACGTATTCGGATTCGGAGGAGTGGGTTACAACCCTCCGGCGAGATAAGAAAAACGGCGGAACTGGACAAGGTGCGGAATGGAAGACGATAGAAATTACGAGCTGCCGAACGGAAAGGGCAGAGAGCTCAAGGAAAGGCCCGAGCCCGGGCTCCCCGCCGAGCCGCAGCCTATATCCTACACAGGCGCGAGGCCCGACGACGAGATGGGCATTCACGAGTACCTGGGCGTCATACTCAGGCGTAAGTGGATAGTGATATGCGCCGTCGTCGTAACTGTCGTGACGGTGCTCGTCGCGTCGCTCATCATGACCCCGATGTACAGGGCCGACATCACGCTCGAAATAGCCCCCGACAACCCCCGCATCACGACGTTCGAGGAGGTAGTCGAGCTCGACGCGCCGCAGGCGGAATTCTACGAAACGCAGTACAAGCTCATAAAGAGCAAATCCCTCGCCGAGGACGTCATAAAGAAACTGAGCCTCTCCGAGAACCCTGAATTTTCCCAGGAAAAGAGCGAGAAGAAATCCCTCCTGTCGCGCGCATTCAGCGGCATGTTCGAAAAGCCCGGGAAGAAGAGCCCGGCGAAGGCCGCAGCCGAAAAGAAAAAAGAGCACCAGAAGCTCGTGGACGAATTCCTCTCCCGCGTGAACATAAACCCCGACAGGAAATCCCGGCTTGTGAAGGTGAGCTTTACGAGCCGCGACTCCGAGTTCGCCGCAACGGCCGCCAACGCCCTCGGCGATCAATACATCGAATGGCTCCTCGACAGGAGGCTCGACGCGACGAAGTCCGCGCGGAAGTTCCTCGAAAAGCAGCTCTCCCAGGTCAAGGCGAGGCTCGAAAAGGCCGAGGAGGATCTAAACGAGTTCGCGAAGAAGGAAGACATCATCTCGCTCGACGCGAACATGAACCTCACGTATAAACAGCTCTCGGAGCTTAACGGCGCCCTCACCGCGGCCGAGAACGAAAGGCTGGCCAAGCAGGCGTTTTACGAGGACGTGATGGAGGGCAAGTACGAATACCTGCCCCAGGTCCTGAACGACCCCTCGATACAGGAGCTGGGCGAAGAGTACACGAAGGTCAAGGCCGAATACGACAACATGAGCGTCGTCTACGGCCCCAACTACCCCGACTTAAAGCAGCTCGGCGCACAGGTCGCCAGCATGAAGAAAGAGATGGACAAGCGCATCACCGGAATCGCAGAGAGCATAAAGAAGGACTACCTCGCGGCCGTCCGGAAAGAGAACATCATGAAGGAGAGGACGACCGAGCAGAACGCGCGCGCCTCCGCGCTCAACGAAAAGGCGATCCAGTACAAGATCCTCGACCGCGAGGTCGAAACGAACAAGACCATATACCAGAACCTCCTCCAGAGGGTGAAGGAAACGGAGGTCACGTCCGGCATAAAGGCGACCAACATCCAGATAGTCGATTACGCCGCCGCGCCGCTCCTCCCCTACAGCCCGAACATACCGCTCAATCTCGTCCTCGCCCTCGTCGCGGGGCTTCTGGGCGGAGTGTTCCTCGCATTCGTCACCGACCACTTCGACAGGACGATAAAAGACGAAGAAGAGCTCAAGCAGCGCTTCCCGATCCCGTTCCTGGGCGGCATACCGGTGGTGTCCGGCTCCGAGGCGCTGGGGCTCGAAAAGGTTGTCCACACGAACCCGCTTTCTATAGTGTCCGAGGCGTTCAGGGTGATTCGAACATCTGTCCTCTTCTCGTCGCCCGACAGCCAGCCGCGCTCGCTCCTGCTTACGAGCAGCCAGCCGCTCGAAGGCAAGACGACCTGCTCGTCGAACCTCGCCATAGCGTTCACGCAGTCGGGCTACAAGGTCGTCCTGGTGGACGCCGACATGCGCCGCCCCCGCCTTACGCGCGTCTGGAGGACGGCGGCCTCGAACGGCGCGGGACTCAGCACTTATCTCATAGGTAAATATTCGCTCGACGACTCCATCATGCCGACGGAGGTCGACGGGCTCAACATCATATACTCGGGGCCCATTCCCCCAAATCCTTCCGAGCTTCTCGGCTCGAACAAAATGCGGGAGCTCGTGGATACGCTCATGGAGCGCTACGACATAGTCTTGGTAGACGGCCCTCCGGTTCTCGGGTTCGCGGATTCGCTCCTCGCCGCGCGCGCCGTGGACGGCGTGCTCGTAGTCGCGGGCATGGGCATAACGCAGCGTAAAACGCTCCAGATGACGCTCGAGGAGCTCGGCAAGGTGCACGGCAAGATTACCGGCGCGATAGTGAACAGGCTCGAAACGGCGTCGAGCAGATACAGGTACAACTACCAGTACCACGCGGAGAAAAATGCGAAAACGCTTAAGATATCTAGGCCAGACAACGGTGCTCTCGGTGCTTAGCGTGGGGGCCTGCGCCCTCGCCGTCGTAACGGGAGTATCCGCCATGTACTCGTTCTCGGAGAATCCGGAGCTCCTCGAAAGGAGCGTCGAGATCGACGCCCGGAACTCGGACGCCGTGTACAGGCTCGCCCGCCTCCGCCATCTCGAAATGACGGGCGACGACGGCGAAACCGAAGCGCTCTACTTCGAATCGCTCTCGGGTAATCCGCTCATGGCCGTCTCGTGGCTCGGCCTTTCGGAGCTCTACATAGACTCCGGCAGGGAAGCCGACTCGGAAACGGCCCTCCGCATGGCGCAGGGGATGATGCAGTCCTCGCCCGGGCTCCTGTGGGAATCCTCGATGCTCGCCTTCAGGCTGGGCGATAACGATCTCGCGCTCGACAACCTCCGCGTGGTGGCCGAGGCCGACCCCGCGAAGAGAAAGCGCGTCTTCGACATAGGCTGGCGCGTAGCGAAGGACCCCGAGACGATCCTCGAAAGGGCCGTCTCGGACGAAGTCCTTCCCGCCTACCTCGGCTATCTCATTCAAACCGACAGGCAGGACGCGACCTACCCCGTGTGGGAGAGGCTTGGCCAAAACGGCGGCGCGGACGACGAAGCCGCCCTCGCCTACGCCGACTATCTGGTTTCAAAGGGCGACACCGAAACGGCGCGAGACATATGGGCCGGTCTCTATCCCGGAGAGGACGTCTCTGCGCTCGTCTGGAACGGCGGGTTCGAGTACGACCCGGTGGGCCGGGGATTCGACTGGAAGGTAAGAAATTCGGACAGCGTCGATGCCGACTACGACTACAGGAAAAAAACGGAGGGCTATCGATCCCTCCGCATAAAATTCTCGGGCAAGGAGAACGTAGACTGGAAGGGCGTTTCCCAGACGGTCGCCGTCAATCCCGGCTCGCACTACGCCCTCACGTGGGAAGCGGCGTCCTCGGACATAACGACGAGGAACGGCGTCACGGTGGAGGTCTACTGCCGGGGCTTTAAGGCCGAGTCCGAGCCCTACACGGGCTCTTCCGACTGGGAGAGCCAGAGGCTCGAATTCGCCGCCCCCGACGACTGCCCGACGGTGACCATAGGACTCAGACGCGAAAAGAGCGACCGCCTCGACAATCTCATATCCGGCGAGTTCTGGCTCGACGACGTCCGGATGACAAAAACGGAAGACAGGAGGCCGACCGATGCCTGAGAACACCGGACAGAACACGGCTCCGGGAGAGAACGGGAGCAACAGCGCGGCGGCGTCCGAAGACATGAGCTGGTACGCAGTCCACACAAAATCGAGACACGAAAAGAAGGCGGTATGGGACCTCGACGACAGGAAAGTCGAAGCGTTCCTGCCGCTAAGAGAAGTCCTCTGTAAATGGAAAGACCGGAAGAAGCGGATACTCATGCCGCTCTTTCCGGGCTATCTTTTCGTCCGCATCGATCCCCGCGACACCCTCGACGTGCTCGGCGCGAAGGGGGTTGTCCGCATCCTCGGCAGCAGCGGCGTGCCAGTGCCGGTGCCCGAGGAAGAAATAGACGCCGCGCGGAGGCTTGTCAGGTCGGGCATTCCGTGCGCGCCCTTCCCTTACGATTTCGAGGGAAGGGAAGCGGTCATAACCGGGGGCCCTCTCGAAGGGCTCAGGGGAAGGATCGAGTCGCAAAGGGGCGGCTTCAGGCTGATACTGTCGGTCCATCTTATCAGGAGCGCGGTATCCGTCGAAGTCGACGCCGGAGACGTCGAGCTGCTCTAGCGGCTCCGTACGTTCCTCCAGCCAAAGCAGTCTTTTCGCCCCTTATGTAAGTGAGAGGGCGAAGCTGTATATCTGGTATATACGTTATATTAATTAAACAAGCTTTTATCCGCCGCGTCCGGGGCGTTCCGCCCCGCCGGCTTCCACTTTAAAACCGCAGTACGAATCCACAGCAAACAACCACAGGAGGTAATGCATCATGCGCGTATTCATCGCAGGAGTAGACGGCTATCTCGGATGGCCGCTCGCTATGTATCTCACGAAAAGGGGCCACACCGTGGCCGGCGCCGACAATTACATGAGAAGGGACTGGGTCCAGGAAATGAGCTCGCAGTCGGCCTCGCCGATATCCCGCATGACAGACAGGCTCGAAGCCTTCAGGGAAAACTTCGACAACAACATGCGCTTCTTCAAGGGCGACCTCACGAACTACAACTTCGTCGAGAACGCCTTTCGGAGCTTCAAGCCCGACGCCATAGTCCACCTGGGCGAAATGCCCTCGGCGCCCTACAGCATGATAGACGTCGAGCACACGACGTGGACGCAGGTGAACAACATCGTCGGCACGCTCAACATTCTGTATGCGATGCGCGACATCTGCCCCGAGTCGCACCTCGTAAAGCTCGGCACGATGGGCGAGTACGGAACGCCCAACATCGACATCCCCGAGGGATTTTTCGAGATCGAGTACAGGGGCCGTAAGGACAGGCTGCCCTTCCCCCGCCAGGCCAACAGCTGGTACCACCAGACGAAGGTGCACGACTCGAACAATGTCACGTTCGCGTGCAAGGTCTGGGGCCTCCGCTCTACGGACATCATGCAGGGCGTAGTGTTCGGAACGCGCATCGACGAGATGGGCGACGACCAGCGCCTCCTTACGCGCTTCGATTTCGACCAGTGCTTCGGGACGGCGATAAACCGCTTCTGCTGCCAGGCCGTCGTGGGCGAGCCGATAACGCCGTTCGGAAAGGGCGGCCAGCGGAGAGGATTCCTCCCGCTCAGGGATTCAATGCAGTGCCTGACCATAGCCGTCGAGAACCCGCCCGAAAAAGGCGAGTACAGGGTCTTCAACCAGTTCCAGGAGGTCTACGGCATAACGGAGCTCGCCGAGATGGTGCACAAGGTCGCGGGCTCGCTCGGCATCGAGTCCGAGATCCGGGCCGTCGAAAACCCCCGGAAGGAATCGGAAGAGCACTACTACAACCCCGACCATCAGCACCTGTTCGACCTCGGTTACAAGCCCACGACGGACGTCGAATCCGAGATCGCCGTAATGCTGAACGATCTCAGGAGCTGGCACGACCGCATCGAGGCGCGCCGCGAGGTCCTGATGCCCGACGTCAGATGGGACGGCCGGAGGGAGAAGGTCACGTACATCGACGCGGCGGAGAAACGGGGAAAGATACGGGCCGTCTGACATGTATAAGCGGCAAGACAAAAAGAGTGTCCTCGTCACGGGAGGCTGCGGCTTCATAGGTGTAAACCTCGCCGCACGCCTCCTCGGGACGGGGGATTATGCGGTCACCGTCTTGGACAATATGTCCACGGGCGGCGCCGCCGATCTCGAAGCGGCGCTTTCTGAGCGAGGGCTCGACCACTCGGAAGTGACGGTCGTAGAAGGCGACGTGAGAGACCTCGCCCGGTGCGAGGAAGCGTGCCGGGGGGTTGACGCTGTAGTCCACCTCGCGGCGCAGGCGGGCGTCCCGCAATCGATAGACGACCCGTTCCGCGACGCCGAGGTGAATGTTGGAGGCACGCTCAACATGCTCGAAGCCGCCCGCTCTCGCCCTACGGCGCTGCCAAGCTTGCGGGCGAGGGATACTGCTCGGCGTACCACGCTTCGTACGGCCTGCCCACCGTAGCGCTCAGGTTCTCGAACGCCTACGGGCCGTGGAGCCTCCACAAATCGAGCGTCGTCGCACGCTTCATAAAGGACGGGATCGTAACGGGCCGCCTGACGGTATACGGCGACGGCAGCCAGACGCGCGACCTCGTCCACGTGGACGACATCACGCGCGCGGTAGAGCTCACGCTCGATTCGGACCCCGAGGAGACGGCGGGGGGAATATTCCAGCTCGGGACGGGCGTCGAAACCGCCGTGCTCCAGGTCGCTGCGATTGTGGCGGACCTCATCGGAAAGGGCATAAAGATAGACTTCGCCCCGGCGCGTCCGGGCGAGGCCGCCCGGAGCTTCTCGTATATAGGCAAGGCGCGGGAGCTACTCGGATACGCCCCCGAAGTCACGCTCCGGGCTGGCATCTCGGAAACACTCGAATGGTTCAGGGCGCACGGCGGCCCTGCCCTCTTGCGAAGGCCGCCCGCCGCCGTCATAGTGCGCGGCAAAAAACGGCGCAGCCGGAAAAAACAACAGACATGACGAAACTGTTTTCAGTCGTTTTACCCTACGTCCTCCTCGTCAGCTTCCACACGCCGCCCTTTTCCGGCTTCGGCCCGAATGGCCTGAACGCCATCACGGGCGCTGGATACGACGGCGTCGCCGTCCCGCTAACAGGAGCTTACGACACGAAGCGCTACTCGTACGAAACCTTCGCCGGAAGGGTGAAGGCTCTCAACGCGGGCTCGCGAAAGGACGTCTGGCCGTGGGTGTTCTTCAACAGATTCATAGGATACGACGAGGGCGGACGGTCGCTCTCGAAGGATTCGCAGCACATCTATTTCCGCTCTATTAAAGGCATGGACTTATACGACGAATGGGGCGCGCTCGGCGACTTCTACGACATATGGCGCGCGTCCCTCAAAATAGCGAAAGAGCTCGGCTCCCCCGGGATAGTCCTCGACCCCGAGGCCTATAACAACTACGACGCCTACAGGGTTTCGTACGTCGCGGGCGAGCTCGGAAGATCGGAGAAAGAGGTCATGGAGAGGCTCACTGAAATCGGACGCGAGCTCGGACGGATGGCGGGGGAGATATACCCCGACGCCGTGATCTGGCTCCTCTTCTCCGGGTTCGCGTCGCCGATTAAGGGCCCGAACCCCCTCGCCGAAAAGGAGCAGTTCACCGTTACGTACATCATCGAGGGCATGCTCGAATACGCCGAAAAAAACGCTCCGAAAATGGTCGTCGTCAGCGGCGGCGAGGCCTCGCTCGGCTACTGCGCTAAATCGCTCGAAGACCTCCGCGAGAGGATAGCGAAACGCGGGGAGAAGTTCGAAAAGCCACTCGAAGAGTATCCCAACCTGAAACTCGGCGGGACCATATCGCCCTGGGGCGGCGGGGCGGCGAAAACGGGCTGGATGACCAAGGGCGTCTGCGGCAAGTCGTCCCTTAAGAGGGCCTCAGATTTTGCGCCGCTCGTCGCCGAGCTCAAAAAGTCGTACGGATACGTCTGGATATACGCCGCAGCGGCCGCCGGATACGACCCGTACGACGTAAAGAAATCGGCCCCTTTCAATACGATGCTGAGAGAAACCGCTAATGAAAACTGACAGGCTTTCCATACCGCTCGCCCCTTCCCTCGGCGGCATCACTACGCGCATAGGCTCGAACATATTCTGGTCCGGCGTGAGCGAAGTCGGGGGGAAGGGGCTCGTCTTCGTCGCGACGATCTACCTCGCCCGCGTCCTCGGCGCTGAAGGGTTCGGCGTATTCAACTTCGGCCTCACCCTCACGATGTACTTCTGGCTCGCGGTAGACCTCGGCACCAACATGTACGGCGCGAGGGAGATAGCGAAGAACAAAGACAAAAAAGACGAGATACTGAACACCATACTCTCGATGCGCATCGCGAGCGGCATCGCGGCGTTCACGGTCTTCGTCCTCGTGACGTACGCGATCACCGGCTCCCCGGCGCACCGCCTCGTCTACCTGGGCTTTTCGTTCTACCTCATATTCCGCGCCCTCTACACCGAATGGTACCTCCGGGGCGTCGAGCGGTTCAAGTCGATAGCATTCTGCAACCTCGCCGCCTATGGGGCGCTCGTCCTTCTGCTATACGCATTTGTACGTGGGCCGGGGGACCTCCCCGCCGCCGCCTTCATATGGTCGCTCGTATTTCTACTCGGCGGCGCGCTGTTCCTTCTGGCCGCGTATTACAGGCAGCCCGGCGTCTCTTTCAGGTTCGTCCTCTCGCCGAGAAAGTGGCTCGATAACCTCGGCGAGTCGATCCACTTCGTCATCTCCGGGGGCCTGTCTTCGCTATACCAGGGCCTCCCGATTATTATTCTCGGCGTTGCAGCGGGAAGCTACGACGTCGGCATATACTCCTCGGCGCACAGGATAGTCTTCGCGGCGGTATTCGTGCTCTCGGTGCCGCTCATGGCGATCTATCCGGTCTTGTCGGACTTTCACAAGAACGACCCCGCCGGGTTCAAGAGGCTGTTTCATTACTCGTCCGTCGCCATGATCTCAGGCGCGCTCGCGTGCACGGTGCTTCTTTACGTGCTCAGCCCCGAGACGGTGCGAGTCCTTCTCGGCGGCGGCTTCGACGCAGCCGTGCCCGTGCTCCGGATACTGTCCGGCTTCTTCTTCCTTCGCGTCATAAGGGAGATATTCGTCATCGCTCTCAGCTCGGCCGGGCTCCAGAAATTCTATTCGCTCGCCTCCGTCTTCAGCGTCCTCTTCATGCTCTGCGCCTTCCCGCTCCTGGTCTACGTCGTCCGGGCCGACATGCTCACCTCGGCGGCCGTGTCGATGATAATCACAGAGGCCGGGGTGCTGCTGATAATGCTCGCCGTCTGGCGGAGGAAGGTGGCGCTCCAGTGATAATGAGCATCCTCATCGCCTTGATACTTTTCTTCGTCACGGCCTCGGTCGTCGTGCTCGGCTTCTCGCGCCGAAGGAGCGTAATCGTCTACCTCCTGGCGCTGAGCCTACTCCTCGGCCCTCGCATCCCCCTCGGCCAGGTGACTGACATGCAGCGCCTCGACATCCGCATCGACGACCTCATCACGTTCCTCATGTGCCTTATCGCGCTTTCGCTCTTC
>JRYH01008587.1_pt1 | contig 10868 bp, 9 predicted proteins | sample 235351 | NCBI WGS metagenome assembly JRYH01 (sample SAMN03074221, study PRJNA261480) | activated sludge metagenome | biome: Wastewater Treatment Plant; feature: Wastewater; material: Activated sludge; isolation source: activated biomass of a wastewater treatment plant treating wastewater... ... | reverse complement strand
TGCGGCGAACGGGGCGCTCCTGGTCGTGGTCTACACGCATCGGGAGCCCGACGTCTATCGGATCATTTCCGCATGGAAGGCCAGCAGAAAACAGAGGGATCGATATGAAGAAGGTCGCCGCTGAACCCCGCCGCGAAATCGACTTCGGCCAGGCAACGCGCGGCCCGGTCATTCCCGCGCGTCCCGGCAAGGTCAAGCTCTCGATTCGTCTCGACACGGCCGTGGTGGACTGGTTCCGCGATCAGGCAGATCTGGCAGGCGGCGGCAATTACCAGACGCTCATCAACGATGCCCTCGTTGCCTGGATTCAGCAGCGATCGATGCTCGATGCAGTCAGGCAGGTAGTTCGAGAGGAGATTGTCGCGCCCGGTTCCCTGCGCGATCAGGACGCCCCCACGAGGCTCGCCAGCAGCAAGTCGTCCGGCGCCACCGACCCGATCGCCGGCCGGTAGCCCCCCGAGTCCGCCGGCCGCGTGTACATGCGCTGCGGCGCGGCCTTGGCGGGCATTACCGCGCGGCCGCGGTCGTGATACGGGTTTGCGTCGAAGGTGCCCGAGAACGCAGGGTCGCTCAGGTAGTTCGGCAGTCGGGCCACCACCGCCTCGTCGCCGGCCAGTTGCAGCACCATCTCGTCGGGCGCCAGGTCGAGGACCGCGGCGCCGTCGGCAAAGCCGGTCAGCTCGGACATGCCGTCGGCGGCCACCTGGTTCAGCGCCCCGAAGCACTGCAGCACCCGGCAGTTGTTGACCATGGTCTTCCAGTCGCGCGGGTAGAGCAGCTGAAGCTGGCTGGCGTCCTGCCAGAAGCTCCAGGTCTGCAGGCCGTAGCCGCGCAGCAGCGTGACCGCCTGCCGCAACTGCGGCAGCTCCCCGAGCTGGGCGGCTTCGTCGAGCACGAACAGCGTGGACAGCGCCGGTCGCGCGCGCCGGCGGGTGAAGCACGCGATCAGCGCGCCCAGCCACAGGCGCAGCAGGCGGGCGTGCGACTCCAGCATGTGCGGCGGCAGCACCAGGTAGATCGACAGCGGGGCGCCGCGAGTGACCTCGTCCAGGTCGAACGAGGTGCTCGCCACGCTGGCCTGCACCAGGTCGCCGCGCAGGAAGTCGACCATCTCCTGAGCGAAGGAGATGATGCCGCCCAGCGTCTCGGCGGCGGCGATGTTCAGCATCCGCGCGATGCGGCGCACCTCCGGGTGGGCCGATTCGAGCATCCGCCTGGCCATGTCGGACGGGTCCGCCGCGGCCGCGTTGATCATGTCGCGCGCCGCCATCAGGTTGCCCGGCTGGCCGTCGGCGCGCGCCTCGACCAGCACCTGCAGGATCGCGCCGATCGCCAGGTGCATGCCGCGGCTGGACCAGTAGCGGTTGCGCTCGTCGCCGCCGGTGTCGTTGAGCGCCTGCGCGAGCACCGCCACCTCGTCCACCGCATTGGCCTGCGCGATGTCGATCGCGTCGAGCGGGTTCAGCGTGTCGGCCGGCTGGTCGGTGATGCCCATGGGGTCGATCACCACCACCCGTTGGCCCAGCTCGCGCCGCCGGCGGGCGGTGATCGCCACGTTCTCGCCCTTGGGGTCGATGACGATCACCGGGCCTGGATAGCGCAGCAGGGCGGGCACGATGCAGCCGGTGCCCTTGCCGGCGCCGGTGGGCGCGATCGTCATCAGGTGGCCGTCGCCGCTGAGCAGGATGGGGTCGAGGTAGCCGGTGGCCGGCGAGCGAAGCGGATGGCCGTAGGTGAAGCCGATCGGCCGGCGCGGGTGGCGACTTTCGAGCGACCAGCCGACCAGCAGGCCGGGTTCGGGAACGCTGTCGGGCAGGCGCAGTTGCGAAGCGGACACGAAGGGCATGGCACTCAGTCCTCGCTCTCGGGCAGGTCTCCGATTTCGGACACATCGCGCAGGTCGCGCAGCGGTGAGGCGTTGGTGCGCACCGGCAGTGCGTCGCTGGCCACCAGCGTGTCGTCTTCCATCGTGACGCCGCCTTCGCGAATGCGCAGCCGCGCCTCGAACAGCGAGCCGCCGTAGGCGATGAGCCCGGTGGCGAGCAGGTCCTCGCCGTCGCGCGTCATCCCGATCGGCCGGACCTTGTCCGCCCAGGGTACATCCCGTTGCAGGTCCGCGCCCCGCAGCACCGGCGAGTCGAGCGACTCCACCGGCATGAACGGGCCCTCGTCGCCCCAGACGCAGGCGCAGTAGAAACGCAGGTAGTCGGGGCCCGAGCGCACGGCATCGAGCGGGGCCAGCGGGCTGGGGAGATAGCCCGAGTCGCCCGTTTCGCCCTCGAAGTACTCGGCCAGGTCCGCGGGCAGGCGGCCGCCGCTCAAGTCGTTCAGCACCCGGCTCTCGCCGTCGATCACCCACATGAGCCCGGGGCCATAGAGGACGTCGAAGGTGCCGATCCGGCCCCGCGCGACCCGAGCCTCGCCCTCGATCAGTGCCCAGCCCGGATAGAAGGACAGCGGCATCGCGCGCAGCGCTTCGATCGGGTGGTGGGGCGAGAGGTGATCATGGCTGCGCGGCCGCGCGAGCAGCTTGCGCAGGCGCATCGTGAAGCCGGCGGCGTGGCCGGGCGTGAGCGCGCGCCAGGCGCCGGGCAGCAGCGGGATCGGGGTGTCGGACATTGGCGGGGTTCAGCGTTTCGCCACGTCCAGCAGCCTGACCATTGCCGCCAGCGCCCGGTTCACCGGCGTGGCCACGCCCAGCGCCTCGCCGCGCGCGGCCACGTAGCCGTTGAGCGAATCGATCTCGGTAGGCCGGCCCAGCGAGAGATCCTGCTCGGTGGACGAGGTCGCCGGCGCCATCGCCTGGCCCAGCTTCATCGCCGCCTGGTAGAGGCTGTCGGCGTCGGCGAGCGGCACGCCTTCGGCTTTCGCCACCGCCACGCACTCGTCGACCAGGTCGCGCGCGACCGCCCGGGTGTCGGCGCGCTCCACCAGCGGGCCGTAGCGCGAGCGGCCCACTGCCGACATCGCGTTGAACACGCAGTTCATCACCAGCTTGGTCCACAGCTCGCTGCGCACGTCGGCCACCAGCTTGCAGGGCACGCCGGCGCGCTCGAACAGTGCCGACACGGCCGCTGCGCGGGCGCTGGGCGCTTGGGCCGCGCCGTACTCGCCGACCACCAGGTCGCCGCGCCCGGCATGAAGCAGGTGGCCGGGGCCCGGCATCGAGGCCGCCACGTAGACCACGGCGCCGATCGCGTCCACGCCCGCTTCGCGCATCCTGGGGACGTTGTCCACGCCGTTCTGCATGCTGACGACCGTGGCGCCGGGTTTGAGCAGCGGGACAAGCGAGCGCGCGCCTTCGGAGGTATCGCGGGTCTTCACGCAGAAGAGCACGAAGTCGGCCTCGCGCACGGGCTCGGGTGCGCTGTCGGCGGCGACCGCTACCCTGTGCTGCCTGCCGCCGCTCTCGAAGAGCAGGCCGTCGCGGCGGATCGCCTCCACGTGCGCCGGCCGCGCGATCAGCGTGACCGGTGCACCGCCCTCGGCCAGCCTGGCGCCGAAATAGCATCCGACCGCGCCGGCCCCGAACACGGCGACCTTCGGCCAGGACGGGGCCGCGCCCCGGTTGCGGGTGTCGTCGTTCATGTCGGTCTTCCTGGATCGTCGATAATCGATGCTAACAACGAACCGGGCCGCCGCTCGTCGCGAGCCCTCTGCAATGAAACACGAGGTGGAGACGCAATGAACGATCTGCTGATTCGCGGCGCCATGGTCTACGACGGCTCCGGTGCGCCCGGTCGACTGGCCGACGTGTCGGTGAAGGACGGCCGCGTCGCGGCGATCGACGAGCCCGGCCAGGGCGGCGCGGCCCGCGATACGGTCCATGCCGACGGCCTCGCGCTGATGCCCGGCATCGTCGACAACCACACCCACTACGACGCGCAGGTCACCTGGGATCCCTTCTGCACGCCGTCGCCCGCCCTGGGCGTGACGACCGCGGTGATCGGCAACTGCGGCTTCACGATCGCGCCCTGCCGCCCAGGCGACCGCGAGCTGATCATGCGCAACCTGACCCAGGTCGAGGGCATGTCGCTCGACGTGCTGCGCCAGGGCATCGATTGGCAATTCGAAACCATTCCCGAGTACCTCGACTTCCTCGATCGGCGCGGCTCGCTGGTCAACCTGGCGGCCTTCGTGGGGCATTCCTCGCTGCGCACCTTCGTGATGGGCGAGGACGCGCCGAAGCGCGCCGCCACGCCCGACGAGATCGCCCGCATGCGCGAGCTGGTGCTCGAAGGGATGAAAGCCGGCGCGATCGGCTTCGCCACGTCGACCTCGCCGGCCCACAACGGCGAGGGCGGCCTGCCGATGCCGTCGCGGCTGGCGACCGACGACGAGCTGCACATGCTGGTCAGCAGCCTGAAGGAGGCCGGGCGAGGCCTGTTCATGTTGACCAAGGGCGGTCACACGAAGATCGAATTCCTGGAGAAGCTGGCGGCCGACAGCGGCCGGCCGGTGGTGGTCGCTGCGCTGCTTCACAACAGCACGAACCCCACCGCGGTGTTCGCCGACCTGGATGCGATCGAGGCCGCCCGCCAGCGCGGCCGGCGCATGATCGGCGCCATCTCCCCCTGTCCGCTGACCAACGACTTCACGATGCACTCGCCCTATCCGGTCGAGGGGCTCGTGTCCTGGAAGCCCGCGCTGTCGCTCAAGGGCGAGGCCTTCAAGGCCAAGCTGTCCGAGAAGTCCTTCCGCGATGCGGTGCGCGCCGAGATCGCCTCGCCGGCGGTGTTCCGCCTGTTCAACGGCGAGTGGCACAAGGTGCAGGTGGTCGAGGTCAAGCAGGAGCGCAACCGGCATCTGGAGCACCGCACGATCGCCGAGCTGGCGGCCGAGGCGGGTGCCGACCCGCTGGACTTCATGCTCGACCTGGCGCTTTCCGAGGACCTCGACACCGTGTTCTCGGCGGTGCTGCTCAATTCCGACGAAGAAGCGGTGGGCCGCATGCTGCGCCACCCGGCGAGCCTGGTGTCGCTGTCGGACGCCGGCGCGCACCTGACCTTCTTCAACGACGCCGGCTTCGGTCTCCACCTGCTGGGCCACTGGGTGCGCGAGCGCGGCGTGCTGTCCCTGCCCGAGGCGGTTCGCAAGCTGACCAGCGAACCCGCCGACCTGTTCGGCATCCAGGGCCGCGGCCGGATCGCGCCCGGCGCCTGGGCCGACCTGCTGCTGTTCGATCCGGCCACCGTGAATCGGGGCCCCAAGCAGCGCGTGTTCGATCTGCCGGGCGGCAGCGCGCGGTTGACCACGCCGGCCATCGGCGTGCACGGGGTGTGGGTGAACGGGGTCAGGGTGGCCGGGGCCGAGGGGCTGGAGCCGGCGGTGCTGGCTGCAGGCAGTGCCGCCACGGACGGAGCGGAGTCCGGGAGGCTTCCGGGCCGCCTGCTCAGGGAGTTCGCGGCCTGAGCAGGGGTAGTCGTCTTCGCGCGCCGGCAGGAGAGGGGGAAGCGCTCCAGCAGCCTGAACCCTTCTTCGAGCGCGTCAAGGGCACGCTTTGCGGCAGGAGGGTCGCGCTCGATCAGGAACGCCTGCAGGCGAAGGAGATCCCGCTCTGCATGGGGCGTCAGCCGAACCCGATAAGTCATTCGCTGCGGTTGGCGCGAGATGCCCTTTGGTTCTTGCTGTCCTCGACCTGTTTCCTGAGCCGCCGCAGTAGGGTGGATGCGGGAACATAGCGGTTCTGTGCCCGTGCTTCCTCGGCTGCGGCAAGTCCTCGTTCGACGAACTCTCGTTGCAGGCGTCGTAGCTCGATGGTTCGCTCGAGCGACTCGACGACCAGCGACGAAAGGGTCTCCCCGTCACGCAGCGTCCGCTCGGCTTCCTCACGCAGGCGCGGTGAAACACGGATGGCCGGGAGTGTTGCGGACTTGGTCACTTCTTGCTCCAGGTAACGGGGACTCGGCTGCCTAGCGATGTGATGCAAATGCGATGCAGATACTTATGGCGAATCGCATTGGCTTGCCTCTTGGGCGGACGGTCTACCCCCTTTGGCTGGAGGCGCTCCTGGTGACGCGCAGGCCTTGCGGCAGCAAGCTCCCCATCGCCCTCACGATGGGCCGAAGGTACAAGGCGCCCACCGACCGCAACTCGCGGGTCTCGTCGCCCAGGCCGAAATTCAGCTCGATTCGCTCGCGGGAAGTCACGAACAGCGTGCCGAACATCCGGTCCCAGATCGCCAGCGAACCGCCCAGGTTCTTGCCGTAGTGGCGCTCGTCGGTCGAGTGGTGGATCTGGTGCTGGGCCGGACTCAGCAACCAGCGCTCGACGCGCGGCCCGAAGGACAGCCACACCGGTGAGTGCCGGAGTCCCGAGGCGAGCATCGTGGTGACGAGCCAGAACACGTTGGCGCCGAGAACGCCCGTGGGGCTGATGGAACCGCCGAACGCCCACAGGAAGACGCCGTTGACCACGGCCACCGCGCCGACCATGACCAGCCTGAAGACCAGGATCGACAACGGATGGTGCCGCTCGGCCGTCATGAAGTTCAGCACTTCGGCCGAATGATGGACCTTGTGCAGCTCCCACAACGCGGGCACCCGGTGCTCGAGCCAGTGGACCGCGTAACGGACGAAGTCGTCGACCAGGAAGAGGGTGGCTGCCAGCAGGACCGGGGCCCAGGCGGCCGGCGCTGCGCCGAAGCCTGGAAGCGCGTGGCGAAGGGAATCCGCCACCCAGGCCGCCATCCGCTCGCCTTCCGGCAGCAGCTGACCGAGCATCATCCCGAACAGCGCGCCGTTCAGCAGGATCAGCCAGTAGTCGTTGATCGCGCTGCGGCCGAACCAGGTCTCGAAGGAGCCCAGGCGAAGGTGATCCGGCAGCGCGCGGCCGCTGGCGCGCTCCCGCCTGGCCACCCACACCGCCGCCAGCACCGACACGGCCAGCACTGGCAGCCAGGTCCGCGAGTAAGGCGACACTGCGAGCTTGGCGAGCTCGGTGAAGGCACCGATGACGGCGTTCTGCAGTGTGGTCTCGAACCAGTCCAGCATGGTCGTGAAATGATGTCACGAACCCGGCCGGCTGGGAGGGATTTGTTCGCGATCCGGTCGAGCGATTCCGCCGACTGGCCGATACCTTTGGACGATTGACTCGAGGGGCGTCGGGCAGGATAATTTGGTCAAGTTTGGTCATGCTTCCTGCTGCGCTTGCAGGCAGCGTGTGCGCTGAAGCAATCGGTACCCCTCGGCCATGAGCGACGATCCGGTAGTCAATCTCTATGAGGCGAAGACCCAGCTTTCCTCGCTCGTCGAGCGCGCTGCGGGAGGCGAGGAAATCGTCATCGCCAAGGCGGGGCGTCCGCTCGCACGGCTCGTTGCCTATGAGCCGCGCCCGGCGTTGCGGTTCGGTTCCCTCAAGGGGAGGATCGAGATTCCCGAGGATTTCGACCGCCTCGCGGCGGACGAGATCGACGAGATGTTCCACGGCTCTCCGCGCTAGGCACTTACGGCCGTGCGCTGCCTGCTCGACACCCATTTGCTCTTGTGGCTCCTTGCCGCGCCCGAGCGGGTGCCAAGAAGCGAGCGCGAGCGGCTGCAACGCGGGAGCGACGTTTTCTACAGCGTCGCTTCCCTCTGGGAAATTGCCATCAAGCGCAGCCTGGGCCGTCTGGCCTTCGACCCGGAGACCGTCGCCGGGCACGCCGAGCGCGGCGGGTTCCTGCGACTCGGCATCGAGCCGCAGCATGTGGATCAGGTCGCCCGACTTCCCTGGCATCACCGCGATCCGTTCGACCGCCTGCTCGTAGCCCAGAGCATTGCCGAGCCGCTGACCCTCCTCACCGTCGACCGGCAACTCGAGGCCTACGGCAGCACCGTTCGAGTGCTTGCCACCTGAACCCGGCCCCGCCGCCATTTGTGTTTTACTTCCGTTTTTCCCGGCGCCCGGCCGCGGCGCCGCCGTCCCCATTTCTGCCTGGACCACCGCGATGAAGTTCCGTTTCCCCGTTGTCATCATCGACGAAGACTGGCGCTCCGATTCCGCCAGCGGCCTGGGCATCCGGGCGCTGGCCAAGGCCATCGAGGAGCAGGGCTGGGAAGTGGTAGGCGGCTTCACCTACATCGACGTGTCGATGGTGGCCAACCAGGCCGCCCGGGCCTCCGCCTTCATCGTGTCGATCGACGACGAGGAAATCGGCGAAGACGGCGCAGAGAGCACCGCCATCCAGGAGCTTCGCAAGTTCATCGCCGAGACCCGGCGGCGCAATGCCGAGATCCCGATCTTCCTGTTCGGCGAGACCCGCACCTCGCAGCACGTGCCCAACGAGATCCTGCGCGAGCTGCACGGCTTCATCCACATGTTCGAGGACACGCCGGAGTTCGTGGCCCGCACCATCATCCGCGAGGCGAACAACTACCTGTCGTCGCTGGCGCCGCCTTTCTTCAAGGCGCTGGTCAACTACGCTCACGACGGCTCCTACTCCTGGCACTGCCCCGGCCACTCGGGCGGGGTGGCCTTCCTGAAGAGCCCGGTGGGACAGATGTTCCACCAGTTCTTCGGCGAGAACATGCTGCGCGCCGACGTCTGCAACGCGGTCGACGAGCTCGGCCAGCTGCTCGACCACACCGGCCCGGTGGCGGCCTCGGAGCGCAACGCGGCGCGCATCTTCAACTCCGACCACCTGTTCTTCGTCACCAACGGCACCTCGACCTCGAACAAGATCGTCTGGCACTCGGCGGTGGGCAACGACGACGTGGTGCTGGTGGACCGCAACTGCCACAAGTCGATCCTGCACGCGATCATGATGACCGGCACGGTGCCGATCTTCCTCACGCCCACCCGCAACAACTACGGGATCATCGGGCCCATCCCCAAGGAAGAGTTCGAGCCGGCCAACATCCAGCGAAAGATCGACGCCAACCCGCTGATCAAGGACAAGACCGCGCGGCCGCGCATCATGACGATCACGCAGTCCACCTACGACGGCGTGATCTACAACGTGGAAACCATCAAGAAGACGCTGGGCGACTACATCGGCAACCTGCACTTCGACGAGGCCTGGCTGCCGCACGCCACCTTCCATCCCTTCTATCACGAGTACCACGCGATCGGCCCGAACCGGCCGCGCAGCAAGGACGCGATGGTCTTCTCCACGCAGTCCACGCACAAGCTGCTCGCAGGCCTGTCGCAGGCCTCGCAGATCCTGGTGCAGGACTCCGAGACCACCAAGCTCGACAGCTACCGCTTCAACGAGTCCTTCCTGATGCACACGTCCACCAGCCCGCAGTACGCGATCATCGCGTCCTGCGACGTGGCCGCGGCGATGATGGAGCCGCCCGGCGGCACCGCGCTGGTCGAGGAGTCGATCTTCGAGTCGCTCGAGTTTCGCAGGGCCATGCGCAAGGTCGACGCGGAGTACGGCAACGACTGGTGGTTCAAGGTCTGGGGCCCGAACGACCTGGTCGACACCGGCATCGGCCACCGCGAGGACTGGTTCCTCGGCTCCGAGGACCGCTGGCACGGCTTCGGCAAGCTGGCCGAGAACTTCACCATGCTCGACCCGATCAAGGCCACGATCGTGACCCCGGGCCTGGACATCGAAGGCAAGTTCGACGACTGGGGCATCCCGGCCTCGATCGTCACCAAGTATCTCGCCGAGCACGGCGTGGTGGTCGAGAAGACCGGCCTGTACTCCTTCTTCGTGATGTTCACGATCGGCATCACCAAGGGGCGCTGGAACACGCTGGTCACCGAGCTGCAGCAGTTCAAGACCGACTACGACAACAACCAGCCGCTGTGGCGCGTGATGCCCGAGTTCGTCCAGGCGCATCCCTCGTACGAGCGGGTGGGCCTGCGCGACCTGGCCCAGCGCATTCACGAGCAGTACCGCGCGCACGACATCGCCCGGGTGACCACCGAGATGTACCTGTCGAACATGCAGCCGGCCATGAAACCGTCCGAGGCCTACGAATGCCTGGCGCACCGCAACGTGGACCGCGTGCCCATCGACGAGCTCGAGGGCCGCATCACCACGATGCTGGTCACCCCGTATCCGCCGGGCATTCCCTTGCTGATCCCGGGCGAGCGCTTCAACAAGTCGATCGTCGAGTACCTGAAGTTCGCGCGCACCTTCAACGCGAAGTTCCCCGGCTTCTACACCGACGTGCACGGCCTGGTGATCGAGAAGGGCGACGACGGCGTCGATCGGTACTACGTCGACTGCGTGAAGGCCTGAACGCGATGAGCGAGACCCTGCACCCCCAGTCCGCCGAGCTCCTGGCCCGGCTGCCGGCCCCGCCCAGGGCCTTCACGCCCGAGGGCGCGCGTGCCGGCCATGCCGCGCTCACCGAGTGGGTCTGCGGCCCGAAGCCCGAGGTGGCCCAGGTGGCCGACCTTTCGGTGCCGGCAGGCCGCTATGCCGGCCTTCGCTCGCCGCAGGGAGAGGCCTTCGAGGCGGCGGATTGCCCCGAGATCCCGCTGCGCCGCTTCGTGCCCCGGCCAGGCGCCGATCGCGCCATCGTCTACCTGCATGGCGGCGGATGGGTGCAGGGCACGCTCGACACCTACGACACCCTGTGCAGGGAGCTTGCGCTTGCCTGCGATGCGCAGGTGTTCTCGGTCGGCTATCGCCTGTCGCCGGAGACCCGTTTCCCGGGGGCCATCGTCGACTCGGTGCGCGCGCTGCGCTACCTGCGTGACGAGGCCGCGGCTTTCGGTCTCGACCCGGCGAAGATCGTCGTGTCGGGCGACAGCGCGGGCGGCCACCTGGCGGTCACCGCCACGCGCTGGCTCAAGGCGGCCGGGCAGCCGCTGCCCGCCGGAATGGCGCTGATCTATCCGGTGGCGGATCGCCGGCTCGACAGCGGGTCGGTGAAGGCCTTCGGCGAGGGTTTCTACCTGTCGCGGGCGCAGATGGCCTGGTTCTGGGA